>Ga0182027_10009179_pt1 | contig 14264 bp, 10 predicted proteins | sample 712E1DmetaG_FD_121300 | JGI IMG/M metagenome (GOLD analysis project Ga0182027, IMG submission 121300) | Permafrost microbial communities from Stordalen Mire, Sweden - 712E1D metaG (Illumina Assembly) | ecosystem: Environmental > Terrestrial > Soil > Wetlands > Permafrost | place: Sweden...
GAACCGCAGTCAGGACTCCGCTCGCCTGCGCAGTAATCGAGGAAGTGTAGACCGGAGTTACTGTGCCAATGGCATCGAGGTATATGCCGATGCTACCCTTCGTGGCCGTGGCAGTCGTGGCGGTGACAGAGGGCTTGGCGGCAGCCAGCGCACGCTTCGCAGCAGCTGCTTTGGCATCCTTTTCGTGAATGACCAGGAAAAGGATCACAGCCAGAATGAGTAGCAAGAGTAGGCTGGCCCACAGAATCCAGCGCTGACCATACCAGGGGCGTGGCGGAGACAACTGGTGATCGGAGCCAATGTGGTGAACGTCCGAATTGTCTTCGATCCCAGACATTCACGACTCCGCGCTCAGGCGCATTCGACAAAGCGTTCTTGTCAGAATCGTCGAAATTCGGATCGAATGTATGGTCAGCTTTGCTCATTTCCTGATCCTACGGACCTGAAAAGGTGATTGTCGGCAATGGCATAGGTGGAAATCTGTTTCTCCAGCTACAAACTGCACTAGCTATAGGGCTCTTGAGCGGTTGAGCAAGGCCGGGACCACCTCTGATGATGCCAGGCGACCGATTCCCGGAAATCGATACAGAACTCGGTTTTCGGCCTACCGCGATTCGCCGACACGCAGAGAGGAGCGTTAGCGATGGAAATCCGTGGGGTACGCACGAGCGGAGACAACCATTCTCGCAATTCCGACAGCGAGTGCTCAGCCCCCACGTAGAGCAATGCCATTTAAGCCTTTTATTTGCAGTGGATTAACCATCATTCAAGTACGTAATAAGTACAGACGGATTCCTCTTGTAGCGTAAACTTAATATAATCAGTAGTTTACATCTGTGGTGGAGGTGGCGGACATTTAAATGGTCGTGGAGGCCATCGATTTCAGATGATTGACAGGAAATTTCTCTAGAGAATTTGATGGTCTGCAAGGGAATTTTTGTGGAATGCGAAGGCCGCCGGCAAGACACGGACCACAGTTGCTGCCGTTGCGGGCCCCGGGGAACTCGATGGACGTATTCGATCTAGATCGTTGCCTTGTTGATGATTATCAACGGTTTGCACGTTCGTTTACGACAATCCGCGCCGATGACATCCGGGAACAAGTTGACCAGATTTATGCCACAGGCAGGTTTTGGCCTGAGCCAATCGTCAGTATCAACCCGCACTTTCAACGCGGTGATTCGCTGTCCAAGCTGGTGAGCGAAGGGACGCTGGACGAACGATCGGAACGAGTGTTTCGCATCAATGGACAGCCTCTCACGCTCTTCCGTCACCAGTCTCAAGCAGTTGCGAAGGCGAAGCAGCGTCAAAGTTTCGTGGTTACAACGGGGACCGGGTCGGGGAAATCGCTCTGCTTTTTCATCCCCATCATCGACTCAGCGATTCGCGCCCGAGCAGCCGGTGAGACTGCCCGCACGCGTGCCATCGTCGTCTATCCGATGAATGCGTTGGCGAACAGCCAGCTGAATGAGCTGGAAAAGTTCATCGACCAGGCAGACCTTCCCGAGTCGCTGCGGCCCACCTTCGCACGCTACACAGGTCAAGAGAACCAGGATGAACGGGATCTTATCCGGCATAAAAAGCCGGCTATTTTGCTGACCAACCTCATGATGCTTGAGCTGCTAATGACTCGCCAGAGCGAAAGGGATCGGCAGGTCATCGCGAACGCAGAAGGACTCGACTTCATAGTGCTTGATGAACTGCATACCTATCGGGGCCGTCAGGGAGCAGACGTCGCTATGCTCATCCGGCGCCTGCGGGACCAGCTGTGCCGTAGCAAGAATCCGATCTGCATCGGGACATCCGCCACCATCGCGAGCGAGGGCGGGCCAGATGCTCGCGCAGCCGCTGTTGCCTCCCGATTGTTCGGGAGTTTCATCCCCAGTGAAGCCGTGATTGACGAGAGCTTGGATCGAGCTACTGATCCTGCGATCAGGGTGGACGACCGCCTGAGACGAGCATTGAGAAGCCTGCTGGATCAACCCATCGATCTCACGTTGCCAGACGATCAGCTCAAAACTCACCCTCTGGCTGTCTGGATCGAGTTGCATATCGGATTGGAGGAAGGCCAGAAGCTATCGAGGCGGGCGCCAACGACACTTGCGGATGCAGCGCAACGGCTGTCGGACTTCACCGGCATTGACCTGGCAAAATGCCGATCACGGATCCAGTAGATGTTGTCGGTCATGAGCAAACCTGGATCTCAACGCGGGGGCACGGGAGAACGGGCATTCCTTGCTTTCAAACTTCATAGGTTCATCTCCGGCACCGGCCAGGTTTACTCCACTCTGATGCTGGAACAGAAACGTAAGGTCACATTGGATGGACAAAGATTCGATCCGGACGATCCGGAAGCGCGGCTTTATCCAATATTCTTCTGCCGCCGTTGTGGCCAGGAATTTCATCCCGTCACGCTTTCCTCTGAAGCTGGCGTTGTGCGCGCTTTGCCGCGTCCAATCGATGAAACACCTTTGGATGACGGGAACCCGGAGATGAGAGCCGGTTACATTGTTCCCCTGCGTGACGGAGATGAGGACTTCCGATTCAACGGCAATGTCGAAGACTATCCGGAAGAGTGGAGGGAAAGAAGGGGAGGCGTCGAGAGGCTCCGATCGGACAAAACAAGATACGTTCTCGAGCGGCTGTGTGTGACACAATCCGGTGAGATCGGTACTCGAGGCATATCGGCCTGGTTCATACCCGGAAAGTTCCGCTTTTGCCCGGCGTGCAAAGATCAGCCTCCCGCTCAAGCCCGAGAAATCAACAAACTCGCTGGTCTATCTGGTGAGGGCCGTAGCTCTGCGACTACAGTCCTGGCCCCGAGCGCTCTCCGCTGGATGAACAATCCAGACCACGGCATTCCAGACCACAAGAGGAAGCTTCTGGCCTTCACGGATAATCGCCAAGATGCAGCATTGCAGGCTGGGCACTTCAATGACTTTCTGTTTGTGTCACTGCTCAGAGCAGGGATTCTTGCGGCTGTCCGGGCCGCTGGTTCTGACGGTTTAGGACAAGAGGATTTTGGAACCAAGGTTTGTCAAAAGCTGGGCTTTGTGGCCGCCAACAGGAACCGGCGCAAGGAGTGGATGGCGGATCCAGAATCGATTGGAGTCCGTCAACTCGATGCGGAACGAGTCATTGGTCAGGTTCTGGGGCATCGAGTGTGGGCAGATCAACGACGGGGATGGAGGTTCATAAATCCAAATCTTGAAGAACTTGGCTTAATGCAAGCCATTTATCCCGGTCTCGATGAATTCTCCGCGGACGGTGCTCTATTTGGAAGTGCGCCGGCGATATTGCGCGATGCAACCCCAGGGATTCGCCGGGAAGCATTCCGCTGTCTGTTCGACAACCTGCGCCGGGGGCTCGCAAGTGAAACAACATCGACCACCTTACAGCACGCGCTTCTGTGTGGACTTGAGTTGACTTGCCAACTTGAGGAAGGCGAAACCTCCACAGAGCCGGTCCCCTCGCGAGAAAAAAGGAATGCAATCCTGGTTTACGAGGCCACGGAGGGTGGCGCCGGCGTGCTTACCCGCGTTCTTCAGGAGCCTAATAAGCTGGGAGAAGTTGCGCGAGCAGCTTTGGACCTCATGCATTTTCAAAACCTCGATGCTGCCATCGAAGCTCAGGACCCCGCTCTTCTGAGGTCTGATCCGGATGCACGCTGCGTAAAGGGATGCTATCGATGCCTCCTGTCCTAATACAACCAGCCAGATCATGAGCTGATTGACAGAACAGATCCGGACGCATGCCGGTTGTTGCTGCGCATGGCTGCTTCAACTGTCCATCCGACCGTTCCCGCCGCATCGTCAGATACAAGTTCAGAGCTGTGGCTACGTGCATTCGAAGCGTGGCGGATTCCCAAACCATCGAGGGAACCTTTGAATGTCGATATCGTCACAGTGCCTCTCGTTTGGCGAGAACATCGGGTTGTCGCTCTCACGGAAAAAGTCGCGACCCACATCCTCGCCAAGCTGGAGTCCATGGCGTTCACTGTAATCACTCTCCCGAAGAACGTGCCAACCGACCCTCCGGCCCAATTGGCGGAATTATTAGGAGATCTTGTATGGCTGCGGCCTTTGCGCCTGGGGATCTGGTCCAGGCAAGAGGACGAGAGTGGGTATCCCTTCCTTCTTCGTTCCCGGGATTACTCTGCCTCCGTCCCCCTCACCGGGAGTGAGGCGGACATTCAGTTGCTGGATCCAACACTTGAGATCGAGCCCGTGGTTCCGGCCAGGTTCGATTTGCCGAAAATCGATGACCTAGCCACACAGGATGCCGCATGACTTCTCGCCGAAGCTCTAGGGCGTGTCATCAAATTGGTTATTAAGGCTCTCTCTTCGCCGGTGAGCTGGTCCATTCGGGTCAGCTTCGCGCGTCGCGTTTGAGCCACGAGCGTATCAGCTCGTGCCGCTGCTCATGGCTCTCCGCCTTGCGACCGTTCGGCTCATGATTGCCGATGATGTGGGGATCGGAAAAACCATCGAAGCAGGGCTCATCCTCCGTGAACTTCTGGACAGGCGAGAAGTGGACCGGTTTGCCATCCTCTGTCCACCGCATTTGGTCGAACAGTGGACAACCGAGCTGAAGGGAAAATTTGACCTCGACGCGGTTGCGGTCACCGCCTCATCGGCTGCTCGGCTTGAGCGAAGCCTCGCCGCATCGCAGAGCCTCTTCGAAGCGCATTCGTATACAGTTGTCAGTCTTGACCACATCAAGGCAGAAAAGCGCCGGGATAGCTTCGCGCGGGCTTGTCCGCAGTTCGTGATTGTGGACGAGGCCCATGCCTGCGTCGGATCGCACATGGGACGCCAGCAGCGGTTCGAGCTATTGAAGCGTCTCTCTGAGGATGATCAACGCCACCTCCTGCTCCTTACTGCTACACCGCACAGCGGTGACGAAGATGCCTTTGACCGCCTGCTTGGGCGGGTAAACCATGAATTTTCGAGTGGCTCGTTGGAAACCGACGCTGGGCGCAGGCGGCTTGCGCGTCACTTTCTTCAACGCCGTCCTCGATTACTGCCTGGGAGTGGTGGAAGGCGCAGGCGCCGACCAACACAGCCGGCGGCTCGCTTTTTGGAGCACTTTAGCCCTCATGCGCTGCGTAGGGTCATCGCCCTCGGCCGCATTAAGCGCATTGCGGACGCCGCTCTATTGCATGCCTTGGTGCAGCAAGCCGAACGACTCACGCACGCTCCGGATCCCAAACTGGACGCGATCGTCGCGGTGCTCCGTCCGCTGATCGCGGAAGGTGCAAAGCCGATAGTGTTCTGCCGATTCATCGCCACGGCAGGCCATGTGGCAGCCGGACTTCGAAAGGCGTTTCCGAAAATCCGGGTCGAGGCCATCACCGGCGTTCTCACCCCCGAAGATCGCCGTACTCGCGTTGAGTCGATGGCCGATTCAGAGCCGCGGATTCTTGTTGCCACGGACTGTCTTTCGGAAGGCATCAACCTGCAGCACCTTTTCGATGTCGTGGTGCACTACGATCTTTCGTGGAACCCGACGCGTCATCAACAGCGCGAAGGCAGAGTAGACCGCTTCGGCCAACCGGCGAAGCTCGTTCGCTCCGTACTGCTTTTCTCTCCGGACAGCGCAATCGACGGCGCCGTGCTTGATGTGATTCTTCGCAAGGCGGAAGCCATTCGCCTGGCAACCGGCGTTACGGTGCCGCTGCCGGAGGAACGGTCCGCTGTTGCCGGCGCGCTCATGAACGCAGTCCTTCTGAGGAAGGGCAGAACCCAGCAATTGATGCTGGATTTCGGCATCGATCTTTCGGTCGCCTCGGCTCAAATGGAGGCCCGTTGGCGCGACGCGGAAGAAGGTGAGCAGCGTTCGCGGGCCCGGTTTGCCCAGAACACGATTCGTCCTGAGGAAGTCGCGCCCGAGTGGCAACGTTGGCGCAGTCTTCTGGGAGGGCCCCGCCGAAGTTAGCCGCTTCCTTGAACGCGCAATGAGTCGTCTGAACGCGCCGCTTGAGAAAGGGACCGGCCAGGCCATGCTCGCACTCTTGGACGCGCTCCCACCGGCACTCCGCGAGCGCCTCGCCGAACGCAACCTGGAGGGTACGCGCCGGCTCGTATTCGAGGAACCCGGCCCAGCCGGCGCCGAGGTGGTCGTCCGCAGTCATCCCATGACCGCAACCCTTGCCGACTATCTCCTGGAAGGCGCGCTTCATCAGGGCGACACGACCGTTCCCGCACTGGGAAGAATCGGCGTGTGGCCGACTCTCGCCGTTCAAACCATGACCACATTAGTTCTCTTGCGCCTGCGATTCAAGCTCACGGTGCACGGCCGCCGAGAGAAGCTTCTCCTCGTCGAAGAAGCCGGTGCGCTCGCATTCGCCGGCAGCCAGTTCGGCTCATACATCAGCGGTGAGGAAGCATTCAAGCTGTTCGAATCGCCGGCGAGCGGCAACCTCGCTCCCACTGCCCGCGACCGCTTCCTTACGCAGGCCCGCGAGCGCGTCCAAGCAGCACTGACCAGCGAGGGTCCGATTGCTGCCTACAGTCGCGAGCGCGCTGCCGCCCTGCTCGAAGATCACGATCATGTACGATCCGCTCTTTCGCAGACCGGCGGGGTGCCCCGCGTGACGGTTGAGCCTGTCTTGCCCGCCGACGTCGTCGGGCTCTTCGTACTTATCCCGGGAGGCGTTTAAATGGCTCGCGTCCGCAAATCGGAACTGGCCTTCGACGCCATCACCCTCGAAGGTTCCCTCATTTCGCCGGCCAAACTCGCCGTAGTGGCCGCTCTCAAGGCCACGGAGCAGAAAGAAGCCGACTACCACATCCCCAAAGGCCTCACCCTTCGCGATGAGACCGCTCGCTACTTCCGCATCGGGCAAGCGCTCTTCCGCGAGCTATTCGCCGGCGCTCATCCCTCCCAGCAGGCGACAATTCGTTTCACCCATGAACTTCTGCGCGATGTCTTCGGATTCTCCGACATCGAGGCGGTCGCTGCGCCGAAGATCCATGACGATCGATCTTCATCCTCCATCTTGAAGCCCTGAAGGGCCGTGTTCCCGTTGTCGTCGTTCCGCCTGCGGACGACCTCGACCACGCCAGCACCCACCTTTCACATGACCGCCGCCGCTCCGCCGCCACTTCGCTGCAGGACTGGCTCAATGCGGAAGAGAATGCCCTCTGGGGCCTTTGCTGCAACGGCGAGCACCTGCGGCTCCTTCGCGATAACCAAAGCCTCACGCGGCCCGCCTACATCGAAGCCAACCTGCGTCAGATCTTCGAAAGCGAGGACTTCGCCGGCTTTGCCGCGTTCTGGCTTATTGTGCAGGCCAGCCGCTTCGGACGACAGGGAAGCCCCGTCACCGACTGCGCCCTTGAGCGTTGGCGCGAGTCCGGAAGCAAGGAAGGCCTGGCTGCACGCGAGCGCCTCAGCGTCGGCGTCTCAGAAGCCCTGCTCGCCCTCGGCAACGGATTCGTCTCGCATCCGTCCAATTCCGATCTGCGCGATCGGCTCACCCGCGGTCAATTGACGCTGCCACAGTTCTTCAATGAACTGCTTCGCCTCGTCTACCGCCTTATATTCCTGCTGGCCGCCGAGGACCGCAGTCTGCTCCATCCCCCCGAGGCGCCCGAGCCGGCCCGCAAGCTCTACGCGGAGGGCTACTCTCTCGGCGCCCTCCGCGATCGTGCCATCCGCCGCAGTGGGTGGGATCAGTTCCACGACCGCTGGGAGGGCCTGCTCATCGTCTTCCGCGCCCTCGCACACGGAGAGCCGCGCCTCGGCCTTCCCGCGCTGGGCGGCCTCTTCGAAGCCAACGCCACGCCCAGCCTCGATTCCGCCCGTATGTCGAATCGCGCCCTCATGGAACCCATCTTCCGTCTCGCGTGGCTCCGCGAGGCCTCGACCATTGTCCCAGTCAACTGGCGCGACATGGAGACCGAGGAGCTCGGCTCTGTTTACGAAGGTCTGCTCGAACTCACACCCCGCCTCACCCAGGACGGCCGCGGATTCGCCTTCGCCGAAGGCGTAGAAACCAAGGGCAACGAGCGTAAGAAAACCGGCAGCTACTACACGCCCGACAGCCTCGTGCAGGCCTTGCTCGACAGCGCCCTCGATCCCGTGCTTGATCGCGTCGAGAGCGAAGCGCAGGACGCTCCCGCCGCTCTGCTCGGACTTACCGTCATCGATCCCGCCTGCGGCTCCGGTCACTTCCTGCTCGCCGCTGCCCGGCGCATTGCCACCCGCGTCGCCCGCGCCCGCACCGGCGGAGTTCCGTCCGCGACTGACTACCGTCACGCCCTGCGCGACGCTGTCCGTTGCTGCGTCCACGGTGTCGACCGCAATCCCATGGCGGTCGAGCTCATCCGCGTCGCCCTCTGGATTGAAACCGTCGAGCCCGGCAAGCCCCTCGGCTTCCTCGATGCCAACATTCGTGTGGGCGATTCTCTGCTCGGCATCTTCTCGCTTGAAGCACTGAGCAAGGGTATTCCCGATGCGGCGTATAAACCTCTGACCGGCGACCACAAGCCCACCGCGAAGGACTTTGAGAAGCGCAACAAGAGTGAGAAGGGCGAGCGCCAAGACATCTTCGATTTCGCTGGTGGGGGCACCAGGCTGCGACGCGTCGATTTACCCGATCTGGCTGCGTCCATGCGCGCCATGCGCGGCCTTCCCGAAGATACGGTCGAACAGATACAGACCAAGAGCCAAAGCTACCAGAGCGCGCACAACGATCCCCGCCTCACCAACCTCGAACAGGCCGCCGATCTTTACATCGCCGCCTTCCTTACGCCAAAGACTGAGGGCCAGTTGCTCGATCTGCGCACGGCCTTGGTACCAACCACGGCAGATGCCTGGACGGCGATGCGTAGCGGAACAGTTTACGGTCCTCGCCTTGGCGCTGCACGCCAGCTCGCCAGCAAAGCCAGCGCCTTCCACTGGCCGCTCGAATTTCCGGATGTGATGAGCAACGGCGGATTTGACGTTGTGCTGGGTAATCCTCCATGGGAGAGGATCAAGATTCAGGAGCAAGAGTTCTTTGCCTCGCGCGACCCTGAGATTGCAGAAGCTCCGAACGCAGCGGCACGCGGACGCATGATTCAGCAGTTGAAGCAAGCCGCAGCCAGAAGCCGTGAGAGGATTCTTTACGACGAGTTTGAGCTGACCAAAAGAATCGCAGAAACATCGTCCGAGTTTGCCCGCATCAAGGCCAAAGACAGTGGCCGTTTCCCACTCACGGGTCATGGCGATGTAAATACGTATGCGCTCTTCGCGGAGTTGAGCGCTCAATTGAAGCATGCCCGCGGTTCCGCTGGAATCGTCGTCCCAACTGGTATTTGCTTCGACAAGACCAACAGCACGTTTTTCCACGCGATACTTCATCGAAGCGAGCTTCAAAGATTGATCAGTTTCTATGAGGTTCGACAATGGTTTGTGGATACAGATGATCGAAAGCCCTTTTGTCTGCTCGCCATTGGAACTGCAATCGATTTGCCGCGTTTCATATTTGATGTAAAGGATCTGGGCGAACTTTCGCACCCTGCTCGGTGGATAAGCCTTACGCCGGAACTTATCTCCCTGATCAATCCGAATACCAACACTGCCCCAGTTTGTTTGACTAAAGCAGATCTTGATCTGACCAGCAAGGTCTATCGTTCAGTTCCGCCCTTGGTATCAAATGATCGATCTTGGCAATTCGACTTTATGGCCATGTTTCACATGGCAAACGCTAGTCACCTTTGTTACAAGCGAAGATTTCGATCAGAAAGGTCTTGAACGAGAGAGCTATTGCCCTCTGATTGAAGCGAAGATGGCTCATATTTACGATCATCGCTGGAATACCTATTCTCGGGACGGCAAGCTCCGAGCCATCACCTTGGACGAACATCGGAATCCGAACTATGAAAGTACGCCGCATTATAGGGTAGCCAAGAGTGAAGTTGATACGAAATTGGCCGAGAAGAGATGGTCGCGAGAGTGGTTGCTGGGTTGGAGGGATATCGTAGGCTCAGAGGGTAGGACGCTGATTCCGACTGTCGTTCCAAGATATGCCATTAATGACAAACTCTTACTCGTTCTCCCAGCATGCCCTGGCAAGGAAGTTGCCGCGCTTTACGCATGTTTGGCTTCGATGACATGTGACTATATAGCAAAGCAGAAGGTTGGAGGTTCGTCCCTTAAGAACTACGTGATGGAACAACTTGCTGTCTTGCCGGAGGTTGCATTTGGCGAGGATGCGCTCAACTTCATCGTACCTCGCGTTCTTGAACTCACGTACACAAGCCACGCGATGGGCGCTTTTGCCCATGATCTCGGTTATGATGGCCCGCCGTTTCCGTGGGACGAAGGCCGCCGCGCTCTGCTCCGCGCCGAGCTTGATGCGTGGTATGCCCGCGCCTATGGTCTCACGCGCGACGAACTGCGCTACATCCTCGATCCCGCCGATGTGATGGGTCCGGGCTATCCATCCGAAACCTTCCGCGTGCTCAAGAACAACGAGATGAAACGCTACGGTGAATACCGCACCCGCCGCCTTGTATTGGACGCCTGGGACCGCATGGAGCGTGGAGAGCTTCCCGCACACGAGCCATACGACCAGCGCCGTTGCGCCGCTTCGTCTTCCGACACGTCAGCTGCGCCAGCTGCCTCGTCCAATGACAGCCAGGGCCTGCTTCAGTTCACCGCGGAGCCGACCAGTTGAGCACCACCGTCCTCTCGCTCGAAACGCCGCCCGGCTTCGTCGTCCGCGAAGAAGCCCACAAGGCCGCCTACGAAAATGGCTACCGAATCGACCTGGGCACAAGCGAAGGCTGGCTCCGTTACCGTTCCTCCACCGCCCGCGGCGACATCTGGATAGCCCGCGCCGCAAGACAGGGAAGCTGGTTGCTATCGATCGCCCACGCCGGCGTCGCCGCCGAACTCGATATGCCGGCTGTCGATGGAATTACCGGCCCCGGTTTCGTCACCTACGCATTCGCATCGCTGCGCCAGTTGTACCAGACGCTCGAACGAGTCTACAAACTGGGCATAAACCTGCCCGATGTGCCGCTGGAGACCTTCAAGAAAGCCACAGCCCACCTGCCGCGCACCACCGAAGCTGAGCGGCTGACAGTTGAACGTCTCGGCCAATCGATCTTCCGGCAGGCTCTGCTCGAATACTGGAATGGCCGCTGTCCTTTGACCGGCATCACCGACCCGGCGCTCCTGCGTGCCTCCCACATCATCCCCTGGTCTGAATGCGAGAGCGACGAACTACGCCTGGACGTGCACAACGGCCTGTTGCTCTCCGGCCCTCTGGGACGCGGCCTTCGACGTCGGCCTGATCAGCTTCGCCGCCGACGGCACCGTCCTCCGCTCCCCCAAGCTCACCGCCGAAGCCGCCGCAGCCCTCGCGCTCGATTCGGCCGCCCCACTCACCCCATTAACCGAACCCCACCGCCAGAACCTCGCCCGTCATCGAGCACGCCACGGATTCGACCAAGAATGAGCGAACGCTGACCCAGTTCGTCGGCAAAGGGCAATTTTGCATTCGAAAGCCGGGCTCTTACGATGGGAAGTAAAGCTGCGTATTCCGGTCGATGTGGGCACCTGATTCTGTTCGATGTGGGCGGCAATTCCGTTCTGATGTGGGCAGCATTTGTCGTTTTACCGGAATCGCTGCCCACATGGCGTAACGCGTTGCACGCCTTTGAGAACCCGTTACGAGCCGACTGAGGTTTAAGCTCTTCAGGCCAGAACGAATAATAGAGGCCGAGCAAAAGGAATTTTGTGTGGGGCTTTGGCTGCCATTCGTCTTCGACGCCCATTTGCGTTCAAGCTCCCATTTGGGCACAGATCATTGCGGGCAAGGGCCCTGAAAGCACTAAGGAACCTCTGTTCAGGTTGCATTTCACATCGAGCATTCCCTTAGGAGCTAACACTCTCGTTGATTTTGGACCATGTCCAGCCGAGCGCTTCCTTTACATTTCAGACCGGGGAGATACTTTACACATTGGTCGGTTTTTGAGGTTGTTTGTGATTCATCTGCCCGCCGTAGTCGTGCCTGTGGGGCGGGAATTTCTTCAACCTCGCGACGTGGCAGTCCGCGCGATTTATTGCCGTATGGGAGTTTTGCTTTGAAAGAGCACCAGCCTGTCATTAAGGCTCTGAGCCAGGCGGGCATTGCCTTGTTGAGTCGCCAACTCGATTGCGCGATGTTCCAACTCGATTGCCCTGTCGAAGCGCCCGGTCTCCGCATACGCGGCAGCCAGCGTTCCAAGAATCGCGGGCTCTTGTTGCGAAGTTAACTCAACCGCGTGCTCGGCCAGGGGCAGGGCGGCATTGCCATCCCGAAGCGCGGCGTCGCTTGAAGTCGCAAGTACCCATGCGGTGTCGTTCAATACCTGCAGGTTATCGGCATCCTTGCTCAGGGCTTGCTTCCAATACGCGAGACCCTCTTCGCCATGGCCAGTCATCACCAGTGCCTTGCCCAGGTAGTAGCGAGCATCCACCGAGTCCGGCGCAAGCTCGAGCGCCCTGTCAAAATGCGGAACCGCATCGGCAAGCCGGCCCTTCTTTGCCAGGGCGATGCCAAGGTTGGTGTGGAATTCAGCCGTCTCCGGGCCCAGATCCAGCGCCTTGTTGAAATGCGGGATCGCTTCATCCGCGTTGCCTTTAGTCATGAGCGCATGACCCAGGTTGTCTTCAGCCTGCGCGTTGGCCGGCTCTAGCTCGACTGCCTTGCTGAAGTCCGCGATGGCTTCGTCCAAATCTCCCTTCGTGGCCAGCGCCAGCCCGAGGTTGTTATAGGCCGGCGCATGTCCTGGGCTGATCGCGATGGCCTTCCGATACTCTTCCATTGCCTCGTCGATGCTCCCCTGCGCGGCATAGGCGAAGCCCAGGTTGTTATGAGCCTCGGCGAAATCCGGATTAGCCTCAAGCGCGGATTTGAATTCAAGCACAGCTTCGGGAAGCCGATGCTCTGCCAACAGCGCGGAACCGAGGTTGTTGTGTGCCTCGGCGTAGCCTGGCCTGTCGTCAAGCGCCAGGTGAAACTGCTCAATCGACTCGCTCGCCTTTCCAGCCTGGCCAAGCGCAGAGCCCAGGCCGTTATGCGCCTCTGCGCTGTGCGGGTCCAAGCGGAGAGCTTCGCGAAACTGCGCAATTCCATCGTCCACCTTGCCCATAACGAACATCGTCTGTCCGAGCCCATAGTGAGCGCCGGGGTCGTCGGGTTCCATGGCCATGGCCTTTTTCCACTGTTCGGCCGCTGCCTCGTACTGGCCCTTCCCGGTCAGGTCGGCGGCGATATCGATTTGCTTGTAAAGGTCGACCGCCGGCGTATCGATGTGCTCGATTCCGCTGGGATTCATGTCGACGAACTCGGGAATGTTCACAGCGCGATTCGCGGCCGTCGAATTCTCAATGAGAATTGCCGGCGTGTCATTGCCGTTTTCGTCGATGTGCGTCAAAAACATCTGCGTGTAGGGCGAGCGGCTTTTGGACGAGAAAACCATCCAATGGCCGTTCGGCGAAAAGCTGTGCCATGAGTTCATCAGCGGCGTGTTGCAGTTCATCAGCCGCGCTTTCCCGCCGGTTGCCGGAACGATGTACAGCTTGCCGTCAGGCCGCATCAACTGGCCATTGCGCGCTTGCACAAAGACCATCCACTTGCCATCTGGAGAGATCTTGGGAAAGCTGTTGCTCATCCCGTTTTGCGACGCGCCGACAATCGGCTCGGCTTTGCCGCCGCGGCCGCCGTTAAATGGAATCCGATAGAGATCGTATTGAATTTGTACCTCGGCCGGGTCGTTGGCGTAGGTGGCCAACTTGCCGCCTGCAGGATTCGGGTCCTTAGCCTCCGCGCGTGCAAACACAAGATACTTTCCGTCCGGACTCCACATTGCGCTGGCCTGCACCAGCTTCGGATCGTCAGCCCCGGGCAGCGGCTGCATCTTCCCGGTCTCCCGGTCATACCATGCCAGGATTCCGCGCGTAGGGTAGAAAACCTGCAGGAACCGGTAATCGAGAAAGTTGGCGATGTAGTAAAACTGCCAGCCGTTCGTCCCCGGCGGCTTGATCGTTGTCACCACGTACCGGCCGTCCGGCGAAACCTGCGACATGAATCCCAGGCGCGACTGCGAGTCCATTTCGCCTGTAAACTTCGCCCACGAGATCATGTCCTGCGTGCGCACCGTCATCTTTTGCGCCACGGGCACCAGCGCGTATAGCCCCTTGTTGTTCTGCGGACCGTCCATGTCCAGTCCCAGCGTCTTGCCATCGCGGCTGAATGAGTGACAGTTGGCGCACGAATGCAGGTC
>Ga0182027_10009180_pt1 | contig 14264 bp, 12 predicted proteins | sample 712E1DmetaG_FD_121300 | JGI IMG/M metagenome (GOLD analysis project Ga0182027, IMG submission 121300) | Permafrost microbial communities from Stordalen Mire, Sweden - 712E1D metaG (Illumina Assembly) | ecosystem: Environmental > Terrestrial > Soil > Wetlands > Permafrost | place: Sweden...
GTCGCGCAGCCGCCGACGAAGACAATCTCAGGCAAGAGCGGGCGGAGCCTCTCCGCCGCGATCTCCAGCAACTCAAGATTCGGAGAGGTCAAAGGAAGATCCCTCCAGTCTTTTCTTGAGTTCTCGACCTGCCAGCTCGCGCTCCCGTGCTCTTCCATCGCGCAATGCATCGACCAGCGCCAGCAGTTCATAAAACTTGGAGTCTTCGAGCGCCGCCTGAGGGACATTCTTGTGTAGGGGAGCGAAGCTGTACCCGCGCACCGGCCCATCCGCATATGGCCAGACAGGCGGCGGTTCACTACTGGCCGCGATGGATTTCAGGAGTGGAGGAGCGGCATAGCCCGTGGGCACACCCCGCGTCATCGCGCCTTTCTCGGCCGGAAAGGCATAACGGATGCCATGCAGAAGGAATTCGAGGAGAGCCGAGCGATTGAGCCGGTCCTCGAGTTCCGGCCTCTGTATGAAATGCGAGGCTCGGGCGCGTTTGATGGAGTTGTACACCTCGGAAGGGTAGAGGTGAAGTTCATTTGCCATCTGGAGATAGGGGGGTCTCCCGTCTTTCAACGCGAGCTTGAGTAGCACGACGATATCCAGCGGCCTCAACATATCACCAGTGTAGCCCAGATATGTTCAATATTCAAATAAAATGAATATAGAATAGAACTGCACGGGGCTGGCAAAACGCCCCAGTATCCGATTCTCCTGCCCCGACTCGGTCATGAGATCTCGGTATGCTGGCCGACATATCGGGACCGATCTGCTTTCGGTGAGTGACTCGACGATTTGGCGTAAACTGAGATTTCCTGGAATGGATTCAGACCGGAAAAATGCATTCACACCCGCAATGGCTGGAAATCGAGCGTCAAGCCCCCGGACTAAGCAATCCGACTGAACCTTGACATCAGGATGCAACAGAGTTCTACTAAAGTGTTGGTTGTGGTGAGGGAGTTCACCCTTAACCGCTGTCCTCTCTATTGGCCGGACAGATGATGACTCCTGACAGGGAACCCTGTTGCGGAGTTGTGTCCCGGCTGGTTCCCTGATTGACAATTTAGGAGTTCGCATTCATGACGAACACTTGGGCTCTGTGCGCTCTGTGGGTTGGTCTTGCGCTGGCCGCGACGCTGCTGGCAATTTGGTTCAAGATCTCTACGGCGCTTACTGAAATCGTGGTGGGCACAGCGGCCCAATTGATCATCGTCACGTTCTTTGCGCAGGGCGGTCTGCTCGGCAATACACAGTGGATCACGTTTCTGGCTGGGACCGGGGCCATCGTGCTCACGTTTCTTGCCGGCGCTGAGCTCGACCCTGCCATCTTCAAAACCAAGTGGCGCGAAGCGTCAGTCATCGGACTGGCTGGGTTCTTCGGCCCATTCCTCGGTTGTACAGCAATCGCGCATTATGTACTGCACTGGGCCATTATGCCAAGTTGGCTATGCGGCGTTGCTCTTTCCACCACCTCGGTTGCCGTGGTCTACGCCGTGATGCTGGAGCTTGGCTTCAATGTAACCGAGTACGGCAAAGCGATTCTTGCTGCCTGTTTCATCAATGACATAGGAACCGTAGTTGCGCTGGGACTGATCTTCTCCCCGTTCACTTACAAGACACTGATTTTTGTGGCTGTTTCCGTTGTGGTCTTCGTCGTCCTGCCATTTATTACGCCACGATTTTTCCGGAAATACGGCGGGCGCGTCTCCGAACTTGAAGCCAAGTACCTCCTCTTTGTCCTCTTTGCCATGGGCGGTCTGGCATTATGGGCTGGAAGTGAAGCGGTGCTTCCGGCGTACATGATCGGTATGGTCTTGGCGGGAACGGTGGGCAAAGATCACATGCTCATCCGCCGTCTGCGAACGCTCACATTTGGCCTGCTCACTCCGTTCTACTTCATCCGCGCCGGATCGTTTGTCTCGGTGCCCGCGCTGATCGCCGCTCCGGTCACGATGCTGGTTCTTTTTGGGGCGAAGTCGTTGACCAAGGCCGTTGCTGTGTATCCGGCAGTCCGTATGCACAAATATGATGGCAAGGCCGGAGCCTACTACACGTTGATGATGTCCACCGGTCTCACCTTTGGCACCATCTCCGCACTCTTCGGACTCAATCATCAGATCATTACCCAGACCCAGTATTCGTATATTGTGGGCACGGTCATCGCCAGCGCCGTGATTCCAACTATGATCGCCAATTCGTTTTTCCTGCCCCGGCATCTTCTTCCTCACGCGATGCCGAGCACACAATCAGAACAGACAGTGCAGCGGACACCCGCTGCAGGAGAGGTATAGGTCAAGCCTATGGGAAGCTCAGTCTTTGTTGGATTTCAACGGATATTGGTCGCCTTCGACGCGTCTCCACACGCGGAGCACGCTTTGAATGTCGCTCTTTCAATGGCAGGGGATATGAAAGCCAAGCTATTTGTCCTGGCGGTGATTCGGCCGCCCGAACCAGCCGAGAGCGCGGAGTTCCATGCGGTCCTCGATGACGGGCGTGAGCGATTTGAGAGCAGTTTCGTCCCGATTCGCGAACTCGCCAAACAAAAGGAGATTGAACTCGAAACGGATATTGTCGTAGGCCACCCGGCGGAACAGATCCTTCATCGAGCAGACGTCATTCAGGCCAGTCTTATTGTTCTGGGCAAGCGCAGCCATACCATCCTTCATCGCTGGATGCTCGGTTCCAATTCAGAACGTGTTCTTAAATACGCGCATTGTCCAGTGATGATTGTGCATTAACGCCAGAGATTGGACATTGACTTGGTACAGTATCCGCTACGCCGCGCCAGCGTGTACGACCACTGGCAGAAGTCAGTATAGGCATAGCAAATTGCCGTGGGTGTTGGAGTCCACCTAAACCGCCCAACTGGGCAAATGACTCCTTGAAGCAGAGAAGCACTCGGAGGAATCATGCCCGAGCCCGGATCAGAGATCGCAAGAACACGATACCCTGGGGAGCTGAACGAAGCCCAGCGGCGACGCCTGATCATCACCTGCCAATACATCGACAAGTTGCTGAGTGACATCGAACACGTTCTCCATTCCGCAACATCGCCATCTCCATTTCCTCGCTATATCATCAACATCACTCCGGCACAGGCACGGGTGATTGAAGACCATATTCGCCGTCTCCGCTCTCAACTGCTGCGAGCCTTGGACTGGCAGCACATGAAGCCCGAACCACCGGAGATTCCAGCCACACGATCAATTACAGTAGACCTTGGTTTTATCGACATCGCCATAGAGGAGCTAAGGCCCAGCTATCTGCGCGGATGCGGGGCCGTGCCTGAGGATGCGGTAGACGAGCTCAATGGAGTGGTCCATGAGCTTCGCTCCCTGGCTGGAAGCATGGAACGCTATCTCCGCCAGGAGTTGGGCACTAATCTGGAATCGCGTCTCCAAAAGCTGGAAGAGACTGGGTACGATGTGGCTCTATTGCGGTTAATCGAGCAACTTGTCACCCGTCATGGGTTGGTGGAATTCCGGCCACGCATCAATGTACTTGCGTCCCGCCTTGAGGACAACAACCTGGAAGTGGCTCTTTTCGGCCGAGTCAGCAGCGGCAAATCCTCGCTGCTGAATGCGCTCTTGAGTACCGATGTCCTTCCGGTTGGTATCAACCCCATCACTGCGGTACCCACAAAATTGCGCTATGGAGCAACCCTGCGCGCTGACGTGGCTTTCGGCGGCGGAAGAGAAGAAACCGTCACTATCGTAGAGCTTGCAAAGCTGGTAACGGAACAAGGGAATCCGGGCAATCTGCGGAATGTTGTGCGGGCGGTTGTCGAGGTTCCTTCGCCACGCCTCAAACAGGGCATCGTGCTGGTGGATACGCCGGGACTTGGCTCCCTGGCCAGGCGAGGAGCTGCGGAAACTCTGGCTTATCTTCCATCGTGCGACCTCGCGCTGCTTCTGATTGATGCAGGAACGGCCTTGAATGAAGAAGACATCGGAACTCTGCGTCTGCTCTACGAGGGCGGAATCCCGGCCATCGTTCTGCTTAGCAAGGCGGACTTGTTGGCGGAAGGGGATCTTCATCGGGTCACTGACTATATCCAGGAACAACTGCAAGCCGAATTGGGCCTGGCGATGAATGTGCATCCAGTGAGCTCGCTCCCGGACTACTCCGTGATGCTCGATCATTTCTTCGAGCGGGAGTTGCTTCCCAGATTCGACCAGGCCAGAGAGCTCCGCAATCGTTCTATTGCGAGAAAGATTGGAGCCTTGCGCGACGCAGTTTCTGCGGCCTTTGAGACGGCTCTCGATCAGCATAAGCGCAGAGATCGCGGTCTCCCTGCCGATGTACATGGTCTTGAAGAGCGGTTGCGCCTTGTTACCGGGGAGATTGGGGAGCAACGCACTGTTCTCAGCCATGCATTCCTGAGACTGGGTGAGACGCCGGACGTGATGCTGAGTGAAACGGCAGACAAAGCATTTAATTGGATGCGGGCAAATTCCAAGACTCATGTCACATCGTCGCAACTCTCGGAGTGGCTCCACGATGCTGTTTGGAAAGCCCTGGAGCGCCAAATCGAAAGCGTGCGTAATGTAAGCCAGCGTGCAATCGACACGTTGCAAGAGGTGGCGCGGGAGATGGGGCGCACAGACATGCCTGCGCAGGATGAGGTGGAAAGCCTCTTGCGCAACATGCCGCGCTTTGAGCTGTCATCACTCCCCGAAGCCATCAATATGAGATTTTGGATCTTCCTCGGGAGCGGTGTCGTGCGCGCCAGAATCAAAAACAGTCTGCGGCAAAGTGTTGGCGTTCCGGTAAAACAAGCGCTTCACCTTTACGGCCATGCGCTGTCGCAGTGGAGCCACCAATTCGTGAACGGAATGGTGGTCCTGGTCAGTTCTTACGCCGAAGCCTACCGGGTTCAGCTTCATAGGATCGCTGGAACGTCCACAGACAACATTGACGCGCCTCAACTTGAACAGGATTTGGACATCCTGAAGAGCTGGGGCGGGAATAGGGGTAGCAAGGCACTCTTATGAGAACACAAAAACAACTTGTCATCTATCAATCAATTCTGCAGGTTCTTCAGGAACCGGGGTGTCCATTCTGCCGCTTCTTGAAGGAATTTCAGGTAGCACGCCTGCAGAATCGCCTGGAACAAGACACCCTTTATTTATGCAACTTTCACACGTGGGGTTTGGCGGCAGTACAAAACGCTCTGACAGCGGCGCAAGTCTTTATCAAGCTTGTCGATGAACCGGCCTTAATCTCCAATGGTGATGCCTCCTGTGACATCTGCAAGGATGTTCTTGCCGAAGAGGACCGAAGGATTCGAGAATTCGTTGGTTGTATTCATCTAACAGACGTATCTGATTGGCTGCGATCATCCGCAGTGCTTTGTATTCCACACGGTATAAAACTGCGACGACAGGTACAGCCTGTGTTTGCTGCACGAATTGATGCCATTATCGAAAACTGCCGCCGTCAATTGAAAGTCGATTTGCAAAATCTATTTGATAAACCGGAGGCAGACAGACCCGGATGGGGGGCGCTCGGGCGCGCCGCAGAATTTCTAGTATCGCAACGTGGATTACATTCCTGAGGAGGACGCATGCTGCGTATTCAGTTCGGCAGATGCTCCCATTATGCTGACCACCATCGATACGAAAGAGCAGATCGTCAGGCTTCTTTTCCATCTAGACGAGATGGTGTACGAGGGCCTGATCGCCATATCGGATGTTGAGGTTATCCGATACGTTCATGAGGAAAGTGTTTGGTCGTAAGGGTGATAACAGATGCAGGAATACAACAGCAGTTCGACAGTGCAAGATTACTGCAGCGCTCCGACTGAAACATTAGTGTCTGTGGACGGCTCCTCCCGTCTGTTGCGACTTGCCGATCTGGCGCAGGAACTTGGGGCTGAGCCTGTCGCCGAGGAAGCACATGAGCTCGCAGCGCGGGTTTCAGAAGGACGTTTCTATGTAGCTTGTGTCGGTCAGTTTAAGCGAGGCAAATCTACCCTGCTCAACGCTCTGGTCGGCCATGAAGTTGTCCCGACCGGGTTTGTTCCGGTGACAGCAGTGCCTACCGTGATTCGGTTTGGCGAGGAACTTCACGCACGGATTCGTATGCGGGATGGCTCGTGGGGGAACGTTGCGATGTCCGACTTGAAGGAATACGTGACCGAAGAACTAAACCCCGAAAACAGTAAGCACGTAGACGGCGCGGAGGTATTCGTACCCAGCCCTTTGTTGTCCTCCGGTATGTGCTTTGTGGACACGCCAGGTTTGGGCTCGGTCTTCACCGGAAATACGGCAACCACGCAAGCATTTATTCCTCATATTGATGCAGTGTTGGTTGTGGTCGGAGCCGATCCGCCAATCGCGGGCGAGGAGTTGGCGCTGGTGGAGGAAGTTGGCAAGCAAGTTCAGGATTTAATTCTGGTCATCAATAAATCCGATCGCACCAGCGATCCGGAGCGTGCGGCAGCGGTTAAGTTCACGCGCGAGGTTCTGGAAAAGCGACTGCATCGCCCGATGGGTGATGTCTTTGAGGTGAGTGCCGCCGAGCGGATGGAGAACCGCGGCCCATTGCGGGATTGGGAAAAACTCCTGGCTAGCTTGTATGGTCTCGTTGAAGACTCGGGCAGAAATCTCGTTCGAGCCGCTTGCGACCGAGGCCTCCAGCGATTAAGCGAGCAATTGCAGGTTATGATCAGTGAGGATCGTGACGCACTTCTCCGGCCAGTGGAAGAATCCGAACGGCGCATCGAACTGATGAGGGAAACCATCAACGAGGCTGAGCGCTCGATGCACGAGTTGAGTTTTCTGTTCATGGCGGAACAGCATCGGATTTCGGACCTCTTCGGTGACAGGCACAAGCAGTTCTTCAGTTCCACATGGACCGAATCTGAGGCGGAATTCAATAATGATCTAACGTCCGTACCCCTCGGCTTTGGCCCTCACTATCGGCGCCGGGTTATGCACCTCGCCCAGGAGATCTCGCGCCGCAAGGTTATGCCCTGGCTCAAGCCCGAGCAGGAGGAGGGCGAGCGCCAATATCGGGCCGTGGCCACTCGATTTGTGGAGATGGGAAACAACTTTCTGAAAAAGCTCGCCGGTGCGGGTCTCAGCGAACTGACAAGGATGCCCCACGCGCTCGACCCGGAGAAGGGCTTCCGCGTGCGTTCCAGCTTCACTTTCGAGAAATTCATCGGAACTGCGCAGCCCCCATCGCCGCTACGCTGGCTCGCCGACGTACTTTTGCCAATTGTGGGCGCACGCAGAGTAATCACGAACGAGGCCCGAGAGTTTCTGCGACTTCTTTTGGAAGTGAACAGCTCGCGCGTGCAGAACGATGTTCTCAATCGCATTCAGGATAGCCGGGGGCGCCTTGAGGCCGAGATCCGCAAGCTGCTGCACGAAATCAGCCGCATTGCAGAGCAGGCACTTGACTGGGCACGGAAGGTCAAAGAAGAAGGTAATCCCGCCGTTCAATCGGCAGTTGAACGGCTCAACCGATTAGAACAGGAGGTTTCAGCACTCGTCTAAGCCCGTTCATAGAAGTGGGACATCCGCGATCATTTGCATATGTCATGCGATGGCGGTCACAGCAGGATGAATCGATGCTTCCTAGACTGAAGATAACGAATCCTCTTGCTATCCAGCAAGAACGTTCAACACGCCGGAGAATGAGCTTGGAGAAGCTTATTCTAAGGCCAAACAAACTAAGGAGCGAAACTCCAAATGCATACACACGAAATTGAACAAATGTGCATAGTTGCCAAGGGCCCAAATCACGGCCCGGCGCCTATTCCGCAAGAAGGCCGTTGGACCAAGGTCAAAGAAGTGACCGACGTCTCGGGCTTGACCCACGGTGTGGGCTGGTGTGCTCCCCAACAAGGGGCCTGCAAGCTCACGTTGAACGTTAAAAACGGCATCATTGAAGAAGCGTTGATTGAGACCATCGGCTGCACAGGAATGACCCATTCTGCCGCCATGGCCGCTGAAATTCTTCCCGGCAAGACCATTCTTGAAGCCATGAATACCGACCTGGTTTGCGATGCGATCAACGTGGCGATGCGCGAGCTATTCCTGCAAATCGTCTACGGCCGCAGCCAAACAGCGTTTTCAGAAGGCGGGCTTCCCATCGGCGCCGGTCTTGAAGATCTGGGCAAAGGCCTGCGAAGCGTGACCGCAACGATGTACGGCACTAGCGAAAAGGGCGCCCGCTATCTCGAATTGGCCGAAGGCTACGTCACAGAACTCGCGCTCGATGAGGATAACGAGATCATCGGCTACAAGTTTGTTCGGCTTGGCCCCATGATGGACGCGATTGCCAAGGGAGTGGATGCTCAGACCGCGCTGACCAAGGCAACCGGCACCTATGGCCGTTTTGCCGATGCCGTTAAAACCATCAATCCTCGCAAGGAATAAGGAGAAGATCATGGCTTTATTTGAAGGATACGAAAGACGGATTGCGCAGATTGACTCCTTTCTTGCCGCCAACGGCATTGAGTCGCTTGAGAAAGCCGAGAAGATATGCCTCGACAAGAATGTCGATGTGCGCAAAATCGTAAAGTCAATACAGAACATTTCTTTTGAAAATGCCGGATGGGCATATCTGATTGGCGCTGCCGTTGCTATCAAGAAGAAGCAGACCGTTGCCGCAGAGATTGCCGAAACACTTGGCGCTGGCCTGCAGGCCTTCTGCATTCCCGGCTCCGTCGCCGATGACCGCAAAGTCGGCATCGGTCATGGCAATCTGGCCGCAATGTTGCTGCGCGAAGAGACCGGCTGCTTTGCCTTTTGCGCGGGGCATGAATCCTTTGCCGCCGCCGAGGGTGCAATCGGACTCGCCCGCTCCGCCAATAATGCGCGCAAGACTCCCTTGCGCGTGATTCTCAACGGCCTAGGCAAAGATGCGGCCCTGATTATCTCGCGCGTCAACGGATTCACTTATGTGCAGACCGAGTTCGACTATGCAACTAGCAAACTGAAGGTCGTTCGGGAAAAAGCCTATTCCACAGGCGAGCGCGCCGCCGTTCGCTGTTATGGAACCGACGATGTGCGTGAAGGCGTTGCCATCATGCACCTTGAGCAAGTTGATGTAGCCATTACCGGCAACTCGACGAATCCGACCCGATTCCAGCATCCGGTGATGGCGATCTACAAGAAGGAGAGACTGCTCGAAGGAAAGAAGTTCTTCTCGGTCGCCTCGGGCGGAGGCACAGGTAGAACGCTTCATCCCGATAACATGGGGGCGGGTCCGGCCTCCTATGGAATGACCGACACAATGGGCCGGATGCACTCGGATGCCCAGTTTGCCGGCTCGTCCTCCGTTCCCGCGCACGTGGAGATGATGGGCTTGATCGGCATGGGCAACAATCCGATGGTCGGCGCATCGGTTGCTGTCGCTGTCGCGGTCGAACAGGCGATGACAACGTAGCCTTTTTTCAGTGGCTGCTTTGCTCAGACTCTGTGGTTCATCTGCAAGCTGGCGTCCTCTTCGTCCATCGCTGACGACGGGGACGCCGGCAGTTGCAAACCGGATTTGGGATTCTCCGAGTCGCAGCTTGCAGCATTCTAGATGGCAGTGGTACAAGTTTATTTGGCGAAGGAATCCGCCTTTAACCGCCCTCCGAAATGGAGCGGCTGATGACTCCTACGGTCCCGCAGGGGTCTTTTCTTTTGCCTCTGCCCCGCAATTTGAGAAGCAACACCGGGTACGCTCTTCCGGAAAAGGAGGTCCAGCCGCGATGCCTTTATCTTCTGCCCAAAGTGTGCCGATCCCTGAATATTTGAATTGTGTCGAGCGCAAAGAAGAGATGGGCCGTCTTCGGAACCAGGCTGCGATACGCAAATCAATGCTGGTCTTCGGTCTAGAGGGAGTTGGCAAATCACGTTTGTTGCAGAGATTTGTCGAGAACCAGCCGCTTGCGCTCTATGTCGAGCAAATGCGAGCCCCACGCGAATTCCTTCTCGCTTTACTCCAGGCGTTGCATACGGCAGATGAAGCTATAACAGTCCCCGGAAATCTCGCTACTCTTTCCACAGCCTCTTTAAAGGGCATTGTGCATCGTGCCCTTGATGCCCATCCTTTTCTCATGGTTCTGGATCAGCTTGATGCACCGTCCAGTGCAGTAACCCGCATGATTAAGGATCTCCACTATTACGGACGTACTCCCGTAATCTTCGCTTCGCGGTCACCGCATATGGAGGATATCGGCGCTTTGCGTCCACTGTGCACAAATAAGTCGGAGCGGCTTGAACTGAAAAACTGGCCGCCGCAGATTGCATTGGAATTCGCCGAGCGCGAAACGGAGAAGATTGGACTTTGGGCTTCCAATCTGATGACTGTTCTGCCTTTGCTTGTCGAGTGGAGCGAGGGGAACCCAGGCGCAATCCTACACATGCTGAAAATGGCGCAACTGTCACAATACAGAGCGGGCGACCAGATCAAAGCCCACATCCTCTACGTGGACTATCGCATGGGCCGTCGTTAACGAGTAAAACTCGATTTGTCTCAGATAACCTCTTGTGGCGGCAAGGAACCCGTTGCTCGTTCTTGCAGAATCGGCTCCAAACGCGCCAGAATATGTTGGAACGAAGCCAATGACGCCGTTCGATCTTCTTCAAATGGAAACTGCCAGTCACGGCCGTTTTTAAGCTTCAAAGAGAGGATAAGCCCATTGACCGAACTACTCACTGCGGTTGCTTTCAAATTGCAGGTTGCCGCATAGCGAACCGCAATCCCATAGAGATCATCGGTCTCTCCTGTGCCCGTGGAGATGGCGATCAATCGATGATTCGTCACAGCCAGAAGAACAGCCGGCAACGCTTGGGCTGTTTTGTGAAACCATCCCTTCTTCTCCGGCCGAATTGGAGGCTGACAGCAGACTCCATAGAGTATTTCGTCGGGATCAAGCTCTGCCCGCAAGGCGTACCAACATCGGAAGGTCATGCCTCGGGTTGTTAGCGAAAAAGAGGATGCCGGCAGCGAAATTCCATGCTGGGGCAGCCAAACTGACCGCAGCGCGCGGAGGAATGCACTCAGGTGGTTCCGGTGACGCGTATTGTAGCGAAATCTGTGAGAAGAACCATCGGCATAAAACTCAACAACCCCATACAAGAGCGCCCTTTCCGTGTCGATCTCGATCAACTCTTTAAGTGGAACCACAAACGGCGCCTCGTTTGCGCTAGAATGCGAGTAAACCATCAAAGCATCGCGAGTGAAGATATAGACTCGCGGGGGGTACTCTGGCGTATTCCAAAACGCTTCAGTGTCTCCGGGTATGAAGATCGCTGAAAGCCATCCGTGTGTTAGAGGCGGGATTGAAAAGTCACCAGGAACATCCGACGCAGCACGAAGCCAATAACTGTAACGGTATTGTCGTGAGTCGAGAGTCGTTTGAACATTCATATTCTGGAGCCCTTAAAGAATGAACTCGGCTTTCCATGGTGCATTCACATTTCGGTGTCCCGCGAGTAGCAGCAGCGTCAACTGGGATGCTCTGCGCTCTTCCTCGCTGGTCAGATATCGGCGGAGCGCGTCGTGCCGGAGTGCATACCGTTGCAGGTCCTCGGCCGTTCGTTCCAGCAATCGCGCATGTGCGTGAAGCAGATTCCGGGCAGGTTGGCCTGCGCTTAATGTTGCCGCAACCAATATCAGATGAGGAATACAGCAGGCCGGCAAATGCGCCTCGCCGGATCCGGTCGCATCTCGTACAGCCGCAGCTGCAACTTCCACCGCTTTCGTTTCCGCTTCGATGCGTATCTCGCAGACAGGGCAAGTCTTCGCTGTAGCAAGCAGACTCTTCAGGTCTTCGGCGTATCCGCAGGCATCGGATGTCTGCACGGCAACTCGCTCCAATTCCCGTGCGATGTGATGTACAAGTTCCGGATATGCTGTACACACTCCATACGGCGAGGAGATGTTTTCATACTGCCAGGTGTGGAGAGGGCAGAATCCGCCTTTGTGGGCATGTTCATGCTGCTTTTCTTGATTGATGGTTAATTCGTATTGATACTTACTCAGGAATCCATAGATTGCGTCAAGGATAGAGCCGCAAATCCAGCACCCGGTACGCTTCTCGATTTGCAGAGCAGCAGAGGGGTTGCATTCTTCTCCAGCGGCGACAGCCTTTCCCAATTGGGCCTCTGCGCCAAGGCTCTTCTCTCGAAGATCGCTCAATCTCTCCGCGAGCAGGCTGATTGCCTCCTCATGTCGCGTCTGGCCCGCCAACCGTAACCTCTGCGCAAGAAAAGTTGTAGCACGCCCGTACATATTGGAGAGAAAAAACTGCGCACGCTCTTCGGTAAGAAACCGCAGAAGCTCTGCCTCAAACGATCCGAGTCCGCTTTCTTCCAACTGATCTTTATCCCCTGATTGCTTCGCGTGGAGCCCTTGTCGCGCGGAAATGGAAAAGATGTGCGGTGGTTTTGAAAAAGAAAAAGGTTTCAGGCGCTCCGCAACAAACGCGATGGCTTGCCTTTGCTCTTCCGCGCTGACGGTATCCTGCTTATTGACCACAACAAAAAGCCTCTTGTTCGTTAGGCGTATCCGGTTCAGGATGCGGTCTTCCTCTTCCGAAAGTGGGCTTTCGTAGCTCGTAACCAGAACGAAGGCATCCGCCTGGGGCAGGAAGTGCTCTGTGGTCTGCGTATTCTCAGTAATTGAAGACCCAAGCCCAGGGCTGTCCACAAAGAATAAACCGCGACGCAATATATCGACAGGCAATTCAATTCCGGCATACGCAACATTCTTGATATTTCCGGGATTCGATTGCTGGGTTACATAGTCCGCCAACTGCGACAACGGCACTTCGCGGCGTGAGCCGGAATCGTTGAAGGTGAGCACGACCTGCTTGCGGCTTCCATATCGAACCGTTGTGATCACGGAAGTCAGAGGAACAATCCCCGTTGGCAGGTGATCTCCACCCAGGAGAGCATTCATTAGCGTCGATTTTCCTCGGCTGAATCGCCCCACAACCAGCAAGTTGAACCGGTCTTCCGCCAGGCGCGTGAGAAGATCCCGGCATTCGGACTGCAAGGTGTCGTCTTTCGTGTCGACGGCCTGCGCGGAGCGGAGGATGTCGGCTATCGCGAATTTCTCTTGCTCGTACACTTTGAGATTCATAAATGCCGATTCCTCCTGCATGTCATTCAGGCCATTGCCTCTTCGTATAACCATCAATCGGTAGTAATCCGGCACAGTACCGTAATCAATGCGTCCTGATCGTCGGCGGAGATCGGCATCAGGGGAAACTGTTCAATGGTGTCTTTATGTGGTGCTTGCAGAGCGGCCCAATTGGCATGAATGTCGGAAACAATGACAATCTTCACAAAGCCCCCAGTCGATGGCGCACCGGCGTCTAAACATCCAGCGTGTGCGAGTCCAGATTCTGTCGAGGCTTATATACGGGCAGGAGACTCCCCGACGAAACCTCGTCAGGGGTCATCATCCACCCTTCCATTTCGATCAAGGATGAAGCGGCGGTTTAGGCGAACCCCTTCGCCTTGTGCATCTGGTGCAATGCATGCACAAACAGAGTGTATCAGCTTTCCTGATATGGCTCTCCAATGTCTATTGACGAGAGCAGACCAACTCGCTCAATGACCCAATTTGTCGCCGAGAATTTAAGTTTCCCCCAAATTAATATCGGAACGCCCTTGTGTTCGGTAACCAAACATTCGCCATTCACGGGAAAGAACAATCATTCGGTGACCATTCGGTGTTCTTTCGGTGCAGATTAGAGGACGATCTGTGCGGTTTCCAACCCCACACAAACCCCACAGTACAGATTTCTTACCGTTTCCAATCAATACCTTTGGCTGCCAGCCGTTCCGCGTAAGTCGTTGAAATTACGTTGTTAAATGTTCTGTTAACCGAAGGGTTGTAAATTCGAGTTTTACAAGAGGTTCCGCAGATTTGGGCGCCGGACGCAATGGCGGGAGCGCGGAGATGTGAGTCCGCCGCGCTCCGCATTTGACTACGCTGCGGTCTGGCCGTGGCGAGAAAAGGACCCAAAGACCTGTTGCGGTTCCTCGGGCAACGCATCCGCGGAGGACGGCTCCGCTTCAGTGGTCAATAAGGAGGACGGTGCAGGCAACGTCGAACAGTGTACAAATGAACGTGCCGGTTTTGATGCTCGATTCATGCAAGCATTTGGGAACGTCATGCAAGCATCCAATATATGCTTGCTCAACAGCCCGCCAGACTCCTCATAAAGCCCCGATGCGTCTCCAAGGTAGCAGTGGGCTTGCAGGCGCTCACAGGCGGCTTTCTGTGCATCCGGGCCGGATTGCATCGACGCTGTGACA
>Ga0182027_10009181_pt1 | contig 14264 bp, 11 predicted proteins | sample 712E1DmetaG_FD_121300 | JGI IMG/M metagenome (GOLD analysis project Ga0182027, IMG submission 121300) | Permafrost microbial communities from Stordalen Mire, Sweden - 712E1D metaG (Illumina Assembly) | ecosystem: Environmental > Terrestrial > Soil > Wetlands > Permafrost | place: Sweden...
CCCTTGACCGCCGCCTCGAACTCGCCGATGGCCTGCTCGCTGTGCTCGCGCAGCTTCACGACCGTGAGCGCCTGCACGTGGATGCCGAGCGCCGCGGGGTCGACGTTGGCGTGATAGCCATGAATCGCCCCGCGCTTTTCGAGGCGTCGCACGCGACCGATCATGGCCGAGGGCGACAGGTCGAGCTGCCGCGAAAGTGCCAGATTGGACATGCGCCCTTCGCGTTGCAACGCTACGAGGATCGCGCGATCGGTCTGGTCCATGTCGCCTCCTCTCGTCGTTTGAGGCCCGGTCCGATGGACACGCTCAGCCTGTACCAGGCTGGGGCGGTCAAGCGTCGCCTCCGAACCATTGCAGAGGTGACAGGCGACTTCCTTGAGACGCCCTTGCGCCTTTACCGCAACAACCTCCCCCCCGCCGCCAACGCGGCCGCCAGGACGATCGAGAGCGGCAGCGTAATGACCCATGCCAAGCCGATACGAGACACTTCGTTCCAACGTACGCTGAACGGCGAGGTTGCGACGCCGCTGCCGACGGCAGCCCCCGTCGCGGCCTGGGTCGAGGATACCGGTACCCCCAGGACAGACGTCGCCAGCACGACGATCGCCGAACCAAGCGAGGTCGCGATGAAGTGAGGCGTACGGATGTACATGACGCCCTCGCCGACGCGCCCCGCCATGACCCGCACCGTCAGCAGGATGCCGACGCCGAACAGCAGCGCGATGGCCAGCTGTCCATCGACCGTGGCGGCCACCGGGTTGAGCTGGGCCGAGGTGCCGATGGCGACGATCGCTACCATCTTCTGGGCGTCGTTTGCCGAGTAGGCGAGGCATTGCAGGACGAAGCCCACGTACTGAGTCACGCGAATCAACCGTCGAGCCACCAGACGACCCACCGGTCCGCGCAGGGCTCGGTAGACCAGCCAGCCGGCGGGGACACTGAGGAGCGGCGCCGCAAAACCGACCAGAACAACCTTCCCCACGACCGGCCACTCCACCGGGAGTCGCGCTCCGATGCCGGCCCCCACGATGCCGCCGGTCAGGGCGAGTGTCAGGCTCGTGGGCGTACCCCGCCGAGTCAGGGCGAACACCACGACGAGCGCCGTCATAACGGCCGCGAGCAGTGCCACTCTGCCCTCGGCGCCGGCGAACGAGACGAGACGGTGTGCCAGTGTGGTGGCGACCGCCGTACCGACCAGGAGAGGTCCCACGGCGACCATGACCATCATGATGGCAATGCCGACCGCGGGGCGGATGGTCCTCGTGCGAGTGCCCATCGCCACCAGGGTGGCGCCGTCGTTGGCGCCGCTGACCAGGGCAAACCCCGAGGCCGATGCGAGAAGGAGGGCTCCCTCGGCTGTCATGCGAGAAGCCGCCAGCCGACCTCTCGCGTCGGATCAGGCGCGCCGCTTGACGGCCGCATCCGACAACACGTCGGCGGCCTCGTTCAAGCGCAGGCCGACGACGTCGAGCCGCCGCAGCAGCTCACGCACCTTGAATATGTCCATGGTGAGCTCGCCGCTGAAGAGCCGGCCGAGCTCGACGCCGTACTGGCGCCGGATCTCGTTTGCCGATTTCTTGCAGACCAGTGCAAAGCGGCTCGTGTCCTTCGGGTCTCTGGCGATCGTCTGCACCGCCAGGCGAAGGTCATCGAGACCGCTCACGGTGGCGTCGATCAGGCCCAGACAGGCGTCGCTGGCCTCGATCCCGTAGAGGTCCCATTCGCGCACGAAATCGCGCAGGTTGTCGAGCACATCATCGATCGAGCGTGACAGGCGAAACAGGTCCTCGCGGTCGATAGGCGTGACGAGCACTCCCGAGAGGCGAGTCACGAGCTTGCCCCGCAGCGCGTCGCCCCGCTGCTCGATCTCGGCCATCTTGTCGTGGGCCTCGCCCGGGTCGACCCGGCCTTCGGCTACAGAACGCGCCACGCGGCAAGCGGCGATGGCCTCCTCGAGCTGGCGCTCAAGGATGGCGATGAGGGCCGCGGCGCCCCCTTGGCCGAGATAGTGGATCGCCCGTCGGACCGGTATCGTTTTCACAGACGCACCGTCCTTCCGTCAACCGCCAAGGCGGCCGCCGCTTCATGTCGAAGTGGGCACGCTGACGAGCCGGGACTCCACGACGGCCGGCTCGCCCTTGGCCAGGAGCTCCATCGGGCGAGCAACACACATCTGAGGCGGCATCTGATCGGCTGACACTAACCAAACGCTAACCAAATCCTAACACAAGCCCGCCTGCCGACGAACGACACACGCCTCAGGCGCTCCAGTGGCGCCTGGGGCTCTCTCGAAGGCCAGCAGCGCACTCGGCGGTCCGCGCCTCTGGAGTCGCGGCGATCCTTGTCGGGCGCGCTGCTCGTCGTTCGTAACCGCTGCCGCTCGCAAACCCTTGACGTAATTCTGAGAATTCACATATATTTTATCAACTATCACCGCGGATAGATGCGACGTCACCGAAGGAGGTCGTCGTGTTCCAGGCATGCCCCATCTCGGGCGACAGCAGAAACGAACGCGTCGCCCGCATCGTCGCCGCGCTCGTGGTCGGCATCGTCGTGGCCGCCGCCCTGCTCGGCGCCCCTTGGGCGTGGGTGATCCTGCTGCTGCTGGCTGTGGATTTCGCAGTGCGCGGCTTTGGCTCGCCGCGTCGCAGCCCCCTCGCGACCCTGGCGCGAGGCTTGGCCAATGCGCTGCGCCTCAGCCCCAAGCCGGTCGACGCTGCGCCCAAGAAGTTCGCCGCGCGCATCGGTGTCTTCTTCTCGGCGCTGTCCGGCCTGTTGTTCGTGGCGGGAATTCCCGCTGCGGCGCTCCTGGTCGCCGCCATCCTGGTGTTGTGCGCGACGCTCGAAGCGGGGCTGGGCTACTGCGTCGGCTGCGAGCTGTACGCGGCGCTGCCGCGGCCGATCGCCCGCGCCCTGGCACGATAGGCAGAAGAAGTGGCCACGGCAAGATTGCGGCACAGTGTGACTTTCAGTCACACACCTGCCGTCGTGGCGGCAGAGCGGTTGACGCACCAACATTCAAGTCCGCCGCCGTAGCAGTCGATGCGCCAAGCGAAGCGCCACCGCAGGCGGCGCGATTCGCGGCGGCGCCATGCGCCCTGTGCGGGATCGGAGAGAAGCCATGCACGCACTTCGCCGGAGGGCTCTTCTTCAACGATCCCGCCCACGTCGGTCGTCTCGTTTGCGGCACGTCTCGCTTGTGGCAGGGCCGGCGGTGCTGGTTCTTCTTGGCGGGCTTTTCGGCGCCGCCGCAATGGCGAGCGCGTCCGCGCCGAGCGCCGTCGTCGGCGTCACTCTTGGCAAGCCCACGCTGAGCGCGCCCCAGAGTCACATCGCCCCGCTCACGCCGACCTTCACCTGGAGCAAGGCAAGCGGCGCCGGCGCCTACGAGCTGCGCGTCTACCAGCTCAAACGAAATGGCGCCGTCCTGATCCTCAGGAAGACCGGCATCGCCGGGCTCTCGTGGAAGAGCAGCACGGCCCTGCCGGTGAACGTCGGTCTCACCGCCCGAGTGCGGGCGACAAGCGCCTGGGTCTCGGGGCCGTGGAGCAAGAGCCTCGGGTTCACGATCGGAGCGGCCGGCACCACCGACTACACCACGCGCGCACATTGGCTGGCCCTGCCCAGCAAGCCTCTCAAGAGGGTCGACGTCTTCTACCTTTACCCGACCGCCTACACGAGGGCCCCGGGCGGGCCGATCATCTGCCCCGTCAACGACCCAGCCATGATGAAGGGCGCCCAGGTGGCCTTTCAGCGGCAGGCTACCGCCTTCAGCACCTTCGCCAATGTCTACGCGCCCTACTATCGGCAAGCCGACTCCGCAGCCCGCGCCGCTCTGCCCCAGGCTCAGCAGGTCAAGATCGTGGCCGGCGCACCGACGCTGGACGGGATCGCGGCGTTCGACTACTTCATCAGGCACTTCAACCACGGCCGCCCGTTCATCCTGGCCGGCCACTCGCTGGGCTCGAACGTGCTGGCGAACCTTCTCGCGAAGTACATGAAAGCACGGCCCGCCGTGTACAAGCGGATGATCGCCGCCTATGTCGTGGGCTACTCGATCACGCCGCGCTACCTCGCCCAGAATCCCAACCTGAAGTTCGCCACGGGTGCCAACGACACCGGGGTCATCGTCTCGTGGAACACCGAGGCTCCCACGGTCGAGGGCACGAACCCTGTGCTGCTGCCCGGAGGCCTGGCCATCAACCCGATCACCTGGACCAGGACACAGACCGAGGCGACCGCCAAACAGAACCTGGGCTCGATCGAGCTGAACCCGGCGACCGGGACCCCGGTGCTCAACAGCAATGGCGCCATCAAGCGCGTGATGGGTCTCGCCGATGCCCGCGTCGACAAGGCCAAGGGCGTGGTGATCTGCAGCACCGTCGACCCGGCCAAGCCGCCGTACTACACCCCGGGCGGGTTTCCCACGGGCGTCTTTCACCCCTTCGACTATCCGCTCTACTTCTTCGACGTCAGGGCGAACGCCGCCAACCGGGTCGAGCGTTTCTTCGGCAAGGACTAGAGGGCTGCCGACCCCAAAGGAGTTGGAAGTCGGCTGCACATCGGTCGCGACGACGCCGCGCCCTGGCCGGACTGCGATCTGATTGTTTCAGCGCCTCCCACGGCGGCAACATCATCTGGGGAGCCAGCCGGCTGCAAAACGCACGTTTCACTGGCGCGGTCGCCATGGTCCCGCGCGACAAGACGCCGGGCACTCACTTCTCCAGGAGGCCGATGATGGAATACCGCACGCTGGGCAGCAGCGACCTGCACATCTCCGAGATCTCACTCGGATCGTGGCTGACCTACTCCGGGGGAGTGAGCCGCGACGCCACCCAGGCATGCACGCGGGCGGCGTTCGACGCCGGCATCAACTTCTTCGACACCGCGAACGTCTATGGCCGCGGGGCCGCCGAGCAGGCCTGGGGTGAGATCCTGTCGGACTACCCGCGCGACTCGTACATTTTGGCCACGAAGCTGTTCTGGCCGATGGCCGACGGTCACGGGGGCGGGCTCTCGGCAACCGAGGTGCACACCCAGATCGACGCCTCACTGGCGCGCCTGCGCACCGACCACGTCGATCTCTACCAGTGCCACCGCTTCGACGCCGAGACACCGATCGAGGAGACGATGGAGGCCTTGAGCGAGGTCGTGCGGGCCGGCAAGGCGCGCTTCATCGGCTTCAGCGAGTGGACCCCCGAGCAGATCCACGCGGCGCTCGAGGTAGCCGGCGCCGAGAAGTTCGTCTCGTCCCAGCCGCAGTACAACATGCTGTGGCGCGGCCCGGAGCGCGAGGTCTTCGCACTCTGTGCCGACCAGGGGATCGGCCAGATCGTCTGGTCGCCCCTGGCGCAGGGAGTGCTGACGGGCAAGTATCCCCCAGGTCAGGCGCCGCCGCCCGACTCGCGTGCCGCCAGTGAGGACATGGGTCAGTTCGTGCAACGCTGGCTGCGTGAGCCGGTCCTGGAGGCGGTGCAGCGGTTGCGTCCAGTCGCCCGACAGGCCGGCCTGTCACTGGCCCATCTGGGGCTTGCCTGGGTGCTGCGCCGCCAGGAGGTCGCTTCGGCGATCGTGGGCGCCTCGCGTCCGGAACAGGTCCTCGACAACGCAAGGGCATCGGCGCTGAAGCTCGCGCCCGACACCCTGGCGGCGATCGACGAGGCGCTCGGCGATGCAGTCGCAAACGACTTCGAACTGGCCATCGGCGCCCGGGCGGGCGTCACCCATCGCTAGCGATCCAGCCTCACCTGCGCGGCGCACGTCGACCATGCCCGCCGTCGGTGGCTCTCAGTGAGGTTCCGGCGGCGGCTCTCAGTGAGGTTGTTTCAGCAGCCTCTCAGGCAAGCTCGGGCACGCGTCTGGAGATTGCGTCGTCCCTCTTGGCTTGCCCTTCCTTCAGGGCAGTCAGGATGCGCTCGGGTGAGACCGGGAGCCGGGTCAGGCGAATACCGATAGCGTCGGCCACCGCGTTGGTGACGGCCGGTGCGCTCGACGTAGACGACGGCTCGCCGATGCCCTTGGCGCCGAAGGGCCCCATGCCGCCACCCGACTCGATCATGATGGTCGTCACGTCCGGCAGGTCCGCCGCCGTCGGCACGAGGTAGGTGTCGAGCGCGCAGGTCACCGTCCTGCCGCGGTCCATCTTGACGTCTTCGAGCAAGGCGTAGCCGGCCCCGCAGGCCGTGCCGCCCTCGAGCTGACCTTCGGCGCTGAGCCGGTTGATCGCCTGGCCGACATCGAACGCCGCGACGAGCTTCAGCACGGTGACCTGGCCGGTGACGGTGTCGACTGCGACCTCAGCGGCATGGGTGCCGAACGTGTAGTCGGGATGGATCTGACCCTCGACGTTGGCCGACTCCTTGACCTCCCTGGCGGGGGCGTTGAACTGCGCGAGGTTGGACAGCGGTATGCCGTCCGACGCGCATGCCTCGAGGACTTCGATGAGCGACAGCGAGTGGTCCTTGTCGCCGACCACCCGGAACGTTTTGTCTGCCATGGCGATGCGGTCCGGACTCGCGTCGAGCATCTCTGCGGCCTTTGTGACCAGCGCGTCTCTGACGGCTCGCGCCGCTTTGAGCGTCGCGTTGCCCGACATGTAGAGCATGCGCGTGGCGGTGGTCGTGCCCGCCAGCGGCGTGAGGGCGGTGTCGCCGAAGTACACGGTCACGTCTTGCATCGACACCCCGAGCACCTCAGCGGTGATCTGGGCGATGGACGACGTCTGGCCGCCGCCGATGTCCTGGACGCCGCAGCGCACAACGACCGTGCCGTCGAGCTCGAAGCCGACGAACGAACGCGACGAGTCATGCAGATAGACGAGACGGCCGTAGCTCTGCATGCCGGAGGCGATGCCCCTGCCGATCTTCTCCCAGGGAGAGCGCGGCTTGGTCGGCTCGCCCAGCGCCGCCAGGGCGCGCTCGGCCGTCTCGTCGGTGAGGACGGCCGATTCGAGCGCGTAGCCGGTCCCGAGCTCGTCGCCTGTGTGCAGGTAATTCTTCATGCGGAAGGCGAGCGGCGTGAGTCCGAGCTGCGCAGCGACCGCGTCCATCTGGCTCTCGTAAGCAAAGCAGACCTGAGGCGCACCGAACCCTCTGTAGGCGCTCGTGAACGTGTTGTTCGTGAGTACCGCGTGCGCGTCGACTTTCACGTTGGGGATCTTGTACGGCCCGGTCGCCATCACGGTGGAGTACAGCAGGACCCATGGGCTCAGGAATGGGTACCCTCCCGCGTCGGAGATGAGCTCGCATTCCATGGCCACCAGCTTGCCGTCCGCGGTGGCGGCCGTCTTGTAGCGCATCACGTAAGGATGCCGCTTGGAGTGCGACAGGATGGACTCTTCGCGGGTGTAGGTGAGCTTGACCGGACGCTTGGTCCTGTAGGCCAGAAGGGCCAGGTAGGCCTCGACCGTGATGTCCTCCTTGCCGCCGAACCCGCCGCCGAGCATGGGGGCGATCACGCGCACCTTGTTGTGAGGCAGGCGCAGGATGTCGGCGACGTCACGGAAGTGCTCGATGACCTGCGTCGAGGCGCGGATGGTGAGAACGCCGTCCTCGTCGATCCACGCCGTGCCGGACTCCGGCTCGAGGTAGACGTGATCGCCGAACGGCACCCTGTATTCGTTCTCGACCACGACGTCGGCCCGCGCGAAGGCGGCGTCTACGTCGCCCTTGCGCACCTTGTAGCTGCAGACGACGTTGGTGTCTTCTTCGCCCACGCGGTACGCGTCCGGTTTGAGCGCCTCGACGGGGTCGAAAACGCCCGGCTGCGGCTCGTAGACCACGTCGATCGCCCGCAGTGCCTGGGCGGCTGTTTCGGGCGTCTCGGCCGCCACCAGCGCGACCGCCTCGCCCATGTAGCGCACCTTCTTGTCGGCGAGCACCCGATAGAGGCCTTCGAAGCCGCCGGCTGAGTGCGTCTGGCCGAACTTGCTGGTCGTCTCGTTGCGCGGCACGTCCCTGGCGGTGAGCACCGCGTGCACGCCCGGCATCCGCTCGGCGGCGCTGGTGTCGATCGAGACGATGCGGGCCGCGGCATAGCGGCTCCTGAGCACTTTGGCATGCAGCGTGCCGGGCATCGTGAAGTCGTCGGCATACTTCGTCTGGCCGTAGACCTTGTCGAGGGCATCGTGGCGCGGAAGCGCCAGCCCGATCAGCCTGTACTTCGTGGGCTTGACGGCATCCGTCATGAGGCACGCTCCTCGAGGAGCCGCGCATTATTGGCGACCTCTTCGATGGCATCCACGATCTTGGTGTAGCCCGTGCAGCGGCACAGGTTGCCGGAGATCGCCTCACGGATCTCAGCGCGCGTCGGCGTCGGGTTCTGCTTCATCAGGGACGCCGCCGAGAGCACCATCCCGGAGCTGCAGAAGCCGCACTGCACGGCGCCGTGAGCCACGAAGCTCTCCTGCAGCGGATGTGGAGCTTCCGGCGAGCCCAGGCCTTTCACGGTCGTCACCTGCCGGCCGTCGGCCTGGACGGCAAGCGTCAGACACGAGTTGACAGCGTCGCCGTCGAGCAGGACGGTGCAGGCCCCGCAGTCTCCCTGCCCGCAGCCGTTCTTGACCTCGACGACCCCCAGTTCGTTGCGCAGAACGTCGAGCAGCGTCGCCTCGACGGCCACCGTGGCTCGCAGCGGCTGTCCGTTCACCTGGATCTCTATCTCTTGGGTACCCATCACGACCTCGCTTTGCAGGCCATATCGATTATCATGCGGGCGACGACCGCCTCGGCGACCCACGAACGGTAGCGGGCCGATGCCCGCAAGTCGTCTATCGGCGAGATGTGCTCGTGCACCAGCTTGGCGCACTCCCTGGCTACCGCCTCGTCGATCTCCCGGTCTTTGAGCGCCGCTTCCACGGCGAAGGCCCGCACGGGAACGGCCGCGACGGCGCCCAGTCCGATCCTTGCTTCGCGGCACACGCGCCCGTCCAGCTCCATTTCGACGGCGACGCACACCATGCTGATGGCGTCGGCGTTTCTCAGCCCCACCTTTTCGAACCGCCCGCGGACGAGGCCCCGGGAGAGAGGCAGGAGAATGTACGCCACGATCTCCCCGGGCTGGAGCAGCGTGCGGCGATAGCCCACGAAGAAGTCGGTGATGCTGACTTCGCGACGGCCCTGCCGGGCGCTGGCGAGTCCGAGGACCGCGTTTGCAGCGAGCAGCGCCGGCGCCGTGTCGGCCGAGGGCGATGCGGTGGCGAGATTGCCGCCGACCGTCGCCCGGTTGCGGACAAGCGGGCTGCCCACCGACGCGGCTGCCGCGGCGAGCGCGGGCGCCCGGTCCTTGACAAGCTCGTGCCTGGCGATCGCACCCATGGTCGTAGCGGCGCCGATGAGCAGCATGCCGTCCTTCTCGCCGATGCCCCTCAGCTCGTCGAGCTGGCTGAGATCTACCACAACTCCCGGGCGGTCATCGTCGTCGCCGGCCGCCTGAGGTTCGCCGAGGCGCATCTTGCGCATCGCCGGAATGACGTCCGTGCCCCCCGCTATGATGAGCGGCCTGGTGCGCGGATCGGCCAGTGCGGCCAGGGCGTCGTCGAGCCCCCGCGGCCTGACATAAGACTGGAGACTCATCGCTTGACCACCTCGCGGACCGTCGTACCCAGCGCCTCCAGTGGTTTCTCTCCGGCAGCCATCCGCTGGGCCGCGTTCTGGATCGCCCTGACGATGCCGTTGTAGCCGGTACAGCGGCAGATATTGCCCTTGATGTGGTGCCGGATCTCGTCTTCGGTCGGGTGCGGATTGCGTTGCAGCAGGTCGCCGGCCATCAGAATCATGCCCGGCGTGCAGAACCCGCACTGCACCGCGTTCTCGTTGAGGAACTCCTCCTGGATGGGGTGCAGACCTCCGTCGGGGCCGGTGATGCCCTCGATGGTCGTGACCTTCTTGCCGTCGCAGGCGACCGCCAAAGTGATGCAGCTGAGCGTGGGCTGCCCGTCGATGAGGACGGTGCACGCGCCGCACTGGCCGGTGCCGCAGCCGTACTTGGCGCCGGTGAGGCCAAGGTCGTTGCGCAGGACGTTGATGAGCAGGTCGTTGGGCTCGACCACCAGCATGTGGTCGTCGCCGTTCACCGTGAGGACGATGGCGTTGGTGCAGCTGGTCAGCATCGGGCACGCTCCCATGCGGTCTGGAATGCATCCTTGAAGAGTACGGCGGCCGCTTCTCTGCGATAGAGCTCGGTGCACCTGATGTCGTCGATGGGAGAGATGTCCTTGTCGACGAGGGCGGCGCATTCACTGGCGGCCAGCGCGTCGATCCGCCGCCCCTCGAGCCCTCCCTCGACGTTGCGCGCCCGCACGGGGATCGGCGCGACGGCGCCGAAGGCGATGCGGCACTGGGTGCAGGTCTCACCGTCCCGCTGTACGGCGACGGCGCAGGTGACCTTGGAGATGTCGCAGGCGACGCGGGCGATCGTCTGAAAGGCGCTTGCGCAGCCGTCGGGGAACGCGTCGAACTCGACGTCGACAATGATCTCGTTGGGCGCCATCACCGTCGCGTTGGGGCCGCTATAGAACTCGCGCAGCGGAATGACCCGCTCGGCGTGGGCGCTCATCACGCGGACACGCGCGTCGTAGGTGAGAAGCGGCGGCGCCGTGTCCGCCGCCGGCGACCCGTTGCCGAGGTTGCCGCCCACGGTGCCCACGGTGAGGACCTGCATCTTACCGATGCCCTCGATGGCCTCGATGAGGCCGTGGTAGCGGCCCTGCTCCCGCAGGAACTGCAGGACGTCGATGTAGCGCCGGCCGGCGCCGATGCGGATCGTCTTGCCGGCCTCGAGCTGTTTGAGCTCCTTCAGCTTGGAGATGTCGACCACAAAGCGCGGCGACCTGTGCCCCATCTTCATCTGGATGACCAGGTCCGTGCCGCCGGCCAGCACCTTGGCGTCCTTGCCGTACCGGTCCAGGAGGCCGAGCGCCTCGGGGAGCGACGAGGGCACGATGTACTCGAAGTCGTTGACCAGGACCCGCGTGTTGACGGTCATCTGGGGAACACCCCCTCACAGGCCCAGCCGTGGATCGCCGCCAGGATCATGTCCGGGGTGATGGGGATGGACTGAAAGCGAATGCCAAGGGCATTCTCGAGGGCGTTCATCACGGCCGCGGCCACGGCGTTGTTGGCGGCCTCGCCGATGCCCTTGGCGCCGAACGGCCCCGACGGCTCGTACGTGTCGGCAAAGAAGACTTTGACGTCGTCGACGGACGCCATGTCGGCGGCCGTGTAGAGCTTGTAGTCGATGTACGTGCCGCCGCAGGTGAGCTCACCCGTGCCCGGGTTGTAGTCAGTGTCTTCGAGCAGCGCCTGGGCGATGCCGCGGCACAGCCCCCCCTCGAGCTGCCCGGCGGCCAAGTCCGGGTTGACGACCGTACCGCAGTCGACGGCCGCCACCGCGCGCGGCACTCGTACGACGCCGGTCCAGGTGTCGACCTCGACCTCGACGAAGTTGGTGACGAAGCACGGCGGACAGTTGACCATGCGATGGCTCTCGACGGCGATCGCCGTGCCCCAACCCTTGAGCTGCGCCGCTTTGGCGACCTCGCGGACCGTGATGCGCTTGTCGGCCACGCCCTCGAGAAAGATCACGCCTTCTCCGCTCTGCGGATCGGGCGCGATCTGCAGGGCCTCCGGGTTGACCTCGATGAGCCGTGAGGCGAACTCAAGGAGCCGAGCCTTGGCGCCGCGCGCCGCTTGTAGCGCCGAGCCGCCGCCGCAGTAGACCCCGCGGGTGGCGTGCGTGCAAACGTCGTAGCCCGTGTCGGTGGTGCTTGCCGGCGACACGCCGACCAAGTCGAACGGCACGCCCATCTCCTCGGCCACGAACTTGGCGCAGGCGTCGAGCGTGCCCCCGCCATGGCACATGAGAGCCGTGGACATGTCCACGGATCCGTCCTCGTTGACTTTGACCATGGCCGTCGAGTAGTCGATCACCTCGCCGGGCATGGCCGCGCCGGTGCCGGAGGTGTGGAACGTGCGCCCGACGCCGATGCCGCGACGGTACCGCCCCGTCTTGTCCTCGGGCCGGCCGCGCTCGTCCCAGCCGATCATCGGCGCGCCCCGGCGCAGCATCTCCTCCACGCCGCAGCTGCGAATGATGGAGCGCACGGTCGGCCCCTGGCCCCAGAACTCCTCGCCGAGCCCGACGTAGTTCTTAAGACGTAGCTCGATGGGGTCGATCTCGAGCTTCTCCGCGATGATGTCGATGTGCGACTCGACCGCGAAGGAGACATCCGGGTTGCCGTAGCCCTGCATCGCGCAGGCGGGCGTCTTGTTGGTGTAGACCGCCGTGCCCTCGAAGTTCATGTGGGGCATGCGGTAGAGGGACACAAACCAGCCGGACATGCAGCCCAGCAGCGGGTAAGCCTGGATGTTGTGGCAGCCTATGTCGACCGTCGTCTTGAGCTCACCGGCGGTGATGGTGCCGTCGCGCTTGACACCGTACTTGAGCACGATGTCCGTGGGATACTTGCAGTGGTCGTACATGTCTTCTTCGCGCGTCAGCACGAGCTTGACCGGTTTGCGCGCCTTGAGGGCGAGAGCCACGCAGATGGCGACCGGCGTGTTCATCTGGATGCTCGAGCCGAATGCCCCACCGATCGAGCTGCGATGCACCTGAACCCTGCTCAACGGGATGCCGAAGATCCGCCCCAGGAGCTGGCGGGTGTTGTGAATGGACTGCAGCGTCGCCCACAGCTCGATCCCGCCGTCGGGCAGCGGCCGACACACGGCGGCCTTCGGCTCCATCTGAGCGTGGTACACGCGCCCGGTGTGATACCGGCGTTCGACGATGAGGTCGGCCTCTGCAAAGCCGACCGAGACGTCTCCGACGTTGACCTGGCGACGACAGGCCACGTTCTGCCGGACCGGCAGCTCCTCGTCGCCGAGCAGGACGCTCTCGTAGAGCTGCGGCGCGTCGTCGGCCATGGCCTTGTCGACGTCGAACACAGCGGGGAGCACCTCCCACTCGACCTTGACCGCCCGCAGAGCCCGCTCTGCCAGAGCCTCGGTCCGGGCGGCCACCGCCACGACGCCCTCCCCCACCTGTCTCACCACGCGGGGCAGCACTGTCCTGTCCCGGAACGTCTTTACTGGCACGCTGACCTGGCGCTCGTTGTAGCGAATGTCGGGCACGTCGTCGGGAGTGAGGCAGACCGCGCCCATCTTCTCCGCCGCGGACGTGTCTATGGACACGATCCTGGCGTGGGCGTGGGGGCTTCTCAGCACGCGCGCGTGAAACATGTAGGGTAGCTCCACGTCGGACGCGTAGACCTCGACCCCTGTGACCTTGGCGAGTCCGTCCTTGCGACGAGCCACCTTGCCCACAGTCTTGAATGCTTCCGGTTCCATACGGCGGCCTCGCCTTCTTGCGGTCGATCGAACCGGGCTCCCACCGGTCAGATGACTCATTGTCGCATGTTCGCTATACGTTCAGCAAGTACACGATATGTGTTGTATCGCGAAGCGCCTCGAGGCCCGCCGTACAGGCAGCGAACCCGGCACAGTCTGGAGAGTGAGATTCCCGCGCGCGCAAGGTTTCGAGCGCCTTCGGGTCTGTGTTCGGAGAGGATCGCGTTCGGGCACCATTGCTCATGCGACCTGCGCTACCCAACCATCGAGGCTCAGTGTCAGACGGGCGAGCGCCGCGGAGCACACGCACGATCACCACGTTGGCCGTCTTGGCGCTCGCGCTCATTACGCTCGGCCTCGTCGCCGCCACGCACCATCGTTCCCAAGCGGCCACGGCGACGTCAACGCCCCCTCGCGTCGTCGTCATCTCGCCACCGACCACGGGCGACGCCGCCGCCTCCATTCAGGCGGCCCTGAACGGTGCTCCGTCGGGCAGCACAGTGCAGCTGCCGGCGGGTACCTTCAGCCTCGTCGCCGACCACGTCATCGGCGGCGATCTCGACTGCAACCTGAACGTCCCTGATGGCGTCACGATCAAGGGCGCCGGTATCGGGCAGACAGTGCTCGTGGGCAACGGCTCGACCTCGTGCAACGTCGTCGCCGCCTGGGATGCCCGCAACATCGCGGTCAGCGACCTTACGATCAAGGCCGACGTGACGCGCCGCAACGCGACCATGCAGGACGGCTTCAAGGCCGAGGCCTGCAAGAACGTCACGATCGCCCGCGTCGACACTCAGAACCTCTACATGGCGATCGCCTGCTACGGCTGCCGGCAGGTGACCTATGACAGCTGCACCGGGGAGTATGACTCGACCGCCTTCTCGGCCCTCGACATCTCAGTCGACACCACGATCTACACGG
>Ga0182027_10009182_pt1 | contig 14262 bp, 14 predicted proteins | sample 712E1DmetaG_FD_121300 | JGI IMG/M metagenome (GOLD analysis project Ga0182027, IMG submission 121300) | Permafrost microbial communities from Stordalen Mire, Sweden - 712E1D metaG (Illumina Assembly) | ecosystem: Environmental > Terrestrial > Soil > Wetlands > Permafrost | place: Sweden...
GGGGATTGATTATACTCTTAGTACTTCTCTTTATTTTAGTTCCTTTGGTTCTTGTTTTCGTTGCTCATCCGGTTAAACAGAATCCGACCGGAAACGTTAACGGAAAAGCCCAAACCCTAACTCTTACTGCAAACACAGAACTGGCAACTTTTAACGGTGCGCCAATTTACGTCAGCGATCTAAACACTTTAGCGCTCGAACAATATAGAACAAGTGACGCAAAAAACCTTACCCTAAACGACTTGAGCATCCTTCTTAATGTCTATGTCGAACGAAAAATCATGGATAAGCAGAACTTGGGTGATGTCAGCGCAGAAGTCACCAAAATTGAAAAAACTACCGGAATAAACGGAAATCAGGCAAAATATGAGGCCTTAAGAGAAAAATTTACTGCCACCGGAATAAAAAGTTGGAGTATTTATAGCATTGACTTTTGGCTACCTCCGGTTGAGGATTTAAAACAAGCCAACCCCCAAAGACAGCAACAATCAGTCGACGTTAACAATGCCCTTGATTTTGCTAAAACCCAACTACAAACAGGAACATCTGTTTTTAACGTCGCCACGCAAATTGTTAAGAACTATCCTTCCGTAGCTCAAAGCTTAGCCGTAAACTCGCTTACATTTAATAACCCAACTAATAACAATGCTAATTGGAATAATCCCCTGGTGTACTATTACAATAAAAGTAACATTGATAATCCTTTTTACAAAACACTTTATACGATGACCGACACCAGCCCGATAACCAAAGTCTTAAACGATGGCAACATGGGAGGCCATGTGATAAAAATTGTAAAAATAAATAATCCAAATGGAATTTTAGACAATTATCAAAACTGGCTTAAAAACCAAGAATCAAGTCTCATAATTACAAATAATGCTCTTAAAAACATAAAATGAAGACTTTGACAAAACGAATCATTTTTTTCTTTGGCTTAATTGCTTTGATTTTTTTCGCATTTAATATTTCTGCCGGTAAAACTTATGCCTGCGATCGTTTTACTACTTGCGACGGGTATCAGTTAAATCAAATGTGCGCATCCTTTACCGCCACTGTAAATATCACTAATCCACCAAGCGGCAAAAATATTTATGTTGGATGCAACGGAGATAATGGCAATGGCTATGTAGAAAAGATGCAAACGGTTAATGGAGTATGTGTAGGCCAATATTGTGACGGTCACTGGGGAGGCCCACAAGGACAGAATTGGTGCCAAGGAGAAATACAGCAGGTTGCCAATGGAGGTATAGTTAACCTCACCCATTGCTCGTGCCAAAATAATCCTAATGGCGCTGGCGCATGCCTACAGGTTCTTCTTAGTCCCACTACTCCAACTATGAATAATGCTTGCACTCCAAATAGTAATCCTACTATCAATACCAGCGGAATTTTGCCAACGGACAACGGCTGCACAGTTTCGCATCTCGCTTGTAGTAATAACGACACCGCAACCCCTACAACCATAAGCATTACCTGTCCGCCAGCAGCGCCAATACCGGGTGCTCCCAACTGTACGGGTACCACCGCTACACTCCCTTTTACTTGGAATACCGTGGGAACAAATCCAAGCGTAAGGGTTAATCTTTGCGATGCAAACGGGAACGGCTGTCAGCAGGTCGGCGGATCCTACACTCTACCGACAGGCGGTCAGGGCGCAACCGCAACCGGATTAACTGCCGGAGGCAGTTATACTTGGAATGTAACAGCAACCGCCGATGGCATCACCTCTACACCTGCTCAAGGCACTCCCTTTACCTGCGGCACCGGCACGACATTAACCCCTCCTACAATTGGTACTCCTACCTGTACCACCACCTCCAACGGCACCTCTGCTACAGTGCCCTATACAAGCCAAAATAATGCCTACACCTACGTTTACTATTGCGATAAAACTACCGAAGCTACTACCAAACAATGTGAAACATGGACCGCGCAGCCGGACGGATACTTACCACCAACCGGAAAACCGGTTAGTGCCTCTCCCGCTACCATCAACGGACTAACTGCCGGAGATACTTACACTACCTTTGTCCGGGCATGCGACAAAGTTAATACTGATGCTACTGCGCAATGTGCCGACAGTAATAGCCAAGGGAATGCTACACCCTTTGCCTGCACCAGCAACAACACCACTCTTTCTTTTGTTATCGGACTTGACGGAATCGGCACAACCGGCGACCAGTTAAATCCTGCCTACTCGGTATTAAAAAATACTGCAAACGAGGTTGTCGCCGTAGGTTCAACCCCTAACCCTGTTCACACCATAAGACCAATTGCCGTACTTTTAACCGGCAGCAACAATCAAACCACAGAATATGACGGAAACATCACATATGATAGCAACCAATCAAGCGGCACTTATGGAAAGTTTACCGGAAGCATTGACTTGGGAATAAACTTCCAGGCGGGAACCTATGGAGTTATTGCTTCTGTGGGGGCGCATCTTAAAAAATCACTCGGAAGCATAAATATTACCAATATCGATCAAGACAACCACATCGGCGGTACACCAAAAAACTTAACCGCAGGCGATATTACGGGAGACACTCCGCATGGCACAGCCGATGCCGATAATCAACTTACAATTTTGGATTATAACGTACTGATGAGCTGCATTATTTACACTCATGGCCAGGATCGAGACCTTTGTAATTCACGCCCGCAATTCTTTACGCTTTCAGATTTAGAAGACAACGGAGACACAACTGCGCAAAGAGGGCCTCAAGTTGACGAATTTGATTACAATTTATTCTTAAGAGAACTCTCCGCAAACCCAAATGGAGACAACCCTCCTGGCGCAACTACGGGAATACAATCTCAATCGACTCTAGACGTAAGCAATACCGTGGACACCACCGAGCCGACTGCGACACCAACCGTGACGCCAACACCAATCATAGCCGGTACAGGATCGGGAACAGGAATCTCCACAGCAACAACCCTTGACTCACCTATGCATATCGCCTTTGACTTTTATACACAAGATTTAAACTCACTAAAAGATCCTAATCTCTGGAGAAACGAATTAAGCGCGGCTTATGTTGCTTTACAAGACTTAACCGGATTAACCCCTTACAATGGAGACGTAATTACTTACAAGGAGGTTACAGCTCAATCCATAAACAACGCCGGCTGCCTATCGGGAAATCCCATACAATGTAGCGATGCAGGCCTACCTGGTGTTATTAGCGACGTGAATAACCATAATTTACTAGGCTTTGGGCAAGTGCACGAAATGGGACATGATTTTGATCTGGGTTTTGACAGTACAGATTACCTACACGGTAGCGCCGGTCTCTTAAACGTTGAGCAATGGGCAAATTTTAAATTAACTTATGTTGCAGATATTCTTTCTTCAAAATATCCTAACACAACGTTTAGCGATGCCACTTTAGGTTATGTCCCTATTGGACAATTCGATCAGAAATTCTTTATTGACTGGAAAGCTCATGACTGGATTAATTCAAGCAAAGCTGATTGGACCAATATGGATAGAGATGCATTCACGGGACTTCTGGATTCTTTAGCAAAAAAATACGGATGGGACATTTATAAAAAAACTTTTGCGGAATATAACACATTTAAGTCTGCCGGCAAAGCTATTCCAAACACGGATCTTGGTAAAATACAACTTCTGGCAGACACACTGGCAAAAAACGCGCCGGCAGGAAATGATATAAACGCTCAGTTTAAAAGCTGGGGAATTCCGATACAATAATAATTGACAAAGAAATAGATTTAAGAAATAATATTAAATATGAAAAAAAATACTGCCCAAACAAAAACTCCGATAATTGAACCGATAAATCCGGCTCCAATTTCTCCTAATCCTGAAGCGCCAAAATCTTTTATGTCCCAAAAAACCCTTGTCTTAATAGGAATTTTATCATTAATAACAATCGTTCTGCTTATCTTGGCTTTTCAGATCGGTGTTCCGCAAAACAAACCTGCCGAAAAGAAAGTTCCCGTTTTACAAACGGTTTTGAACATTCCGAAACCCGTTGCCTCTTCTTCCGCGTACATTACCAGCATCATGCTTACAACCGAAAGGAAAAAAGTTACAGCAGTAGACCTTGAGCTTACATACGATCCGAAAGTCTTAAGCAAAGTAGATATTAAACCGGGAACGTTCTTCTCCGCCCCAACAATCCTCTCTAAAAAAATTGACAAAGTTAAAGGAAGAATCAGTTATATTTTAGGAATCGGCCTTGGACAAAAACCTGTTAACGGCAACGGAACGGTTGCGATACTAAGCTTTACTCCTCTGACAAAAAGCGGCATCACCACACTAACCTTCCTTCCGACATCTAAAGCAACCAGTGCCGATCAGGTGCCATCTATTCTTACAGCCGCCCATGGAATTCAATTCTCCTTCGGCCCCACCCCAACACCGTAAGCTTATGGTTGTAGTTTGCAAAAGCTATAGAAATACCTATAATAATAGTGATGACTGATAAGATTTTTCCGGAATTAGTCGGGATTCAAACTTAACTTTCTAGAAGCAGCAGGAGGTACTGGAATCGAGCATAGAGGGCGCGGATGGCTGTCTCAATCCCAACGCCCCGGACAAAAGACTTAACATGTCGGGCTCGATAATAGTTAATAACAGCGGATCGGGAGGGAACTTCTCTATTAATAGAGACATGTGCGATGGCGATGTTTGTCCAACATTCTCTATTGTTGCCAGACCTGACTTTGTACTGAATGCCCCACAATATCTTCTATCCCCACAATAATCTGGCAGGAAATAGCGCCATAAACTAAAACTTCGTTTTGGAATTTTAAATTGGGATTTTGTTAGAAATTTGTAATTTATCTTTCTGTGGGAATCGGAAGCTTAAGAGAGAATTCTTTAACTTCATGGGCGATTTTTTTTAACGCCGCTTCGTTATCTTTATTAATAATTGTTCTGTCAATAAAATCGGCAACTACTACCATGTGCTTTTCTTTAGCACCCCTGGTTGTCATGGCCGGTGTTCCAAGCCTAACACCAGATGGATCCATTGGTTTTTGCGGATCAAACGGAATCATGTTTTTGTTAATTGAAATATTAACGCTTTCCAAAGCATGCTCGGCTTGTTTTCCAGTAACGCCTTTACTTCCGAGAATATCAACTAACATTAAATGATTATCTGTGCCATTGGAAACAATTCTGTACCCGCGCTTTTGCAGGGCTTTGGCTAGAGCTTTGGCATTCCTAATAACCTGGGCCGAATAGGTTCTAAACTTCGGCTGCGCTGCTTCGTGGAAAGCAACTGCTTTAGCCGCGTTAATGTGGTCATGCGGGCCTCCCTGAACGCCCGGAAAGACCGAACGGTCAATCACCTTAGCGAATTCCTCTTTACACATAATAATCGCGCCTCTTGGGCCTCTTAGGGTCTTATGGGTTGTGGTTGAAACAACGTCAAAATACGGAACCGGACTTTCCAGCTGTTTTCCGGCAATTAAACCGGCAACATGAGCAATATCAGCAAAAGTTAACGCTCCGACTTTATCGGCAATTTGCTTAAATCTTTTCCAATCCATACTTCGGCTGTACGCCGAGAATCCTGCCAAAATCATTTTTGGTTTTTCTTTCCTGGCGATTCTTTCCACCTCATCCATATCAATAATTTCGGTTTTTTTATCAACAAAGTAAGGCACGATCGTATACAAAAGTCCTGAAAAATTAAGCGGATGCCCATGGGACAAATGCCCGCCCTGGTCAAGTGAGAATCCCAAAACTTTATCTCCGGGCTTAAGAAGAGCCATGTAAACCGCTAAATTCGCCGGACTGCCGGATAACGGTTGGACGTTAACATGCTCTGCGCCAAACAGTTTTTTTGCCCCTTCAATTGCCAGATTTTCAGCCTGGTCAATTACCTGATTACCGCCGTAATAGCGTTTACCGGGATAACCTTCTGAATACTTATTTGTAAGAACACTTCCCATTGCTTCCAGCACCGCTTCGGAAACGTAATTTTCAGAAGCGATCAGTTCTAATCCTTCTTTTTGGCGTTTTTCTTCGGCTTTAATAACTTTATAGATTGCGGGGAAAGTTTTCTTGATATATGGGTATCGCACGAGTCCAGTTTATTAAATCTTTTTTAAGATTGCAAGAGGTAAAATGGAGTTTTTTCTTGACCCAACGACCAAAATTGAAGTTTTTATTTTTCGAGGGTTAAAAATTTAAATTTATAATCCCCTGACTGACGATTTTCTTCTGAAATTACTTTTGTAAACTCTGAATAACCAGGGAAAAAAGTATCTGCTCCAAAATCACCCTCAACAATTGTTAGATAAAGCCTGTCTACCATGTTTTTCTCGAGGGCTTCTTTAAAAATCTGTCCTCCGCCGAAGATAAAAATCTCATTTTTTTCATCTTCTGACGCTATTTTAAGAGCTTCTTCCAAAGAGCTTGCAAAAAATAGCCCCTCTTGAACCCTAAATGGATCATGCGTAATAACGATATTTAATCTTCCCGGTAAAACCTTCCCGATTGACTCAAAGGTTTTCCTTCCCATTATAAGCGGGTGTCCGACCGTAAGCGTTTTCATTCTGGCAAAATCTTCTGGAATTTTAAAAAGGAGGTTGTTATTTTTTCCTATTCCGTTTTTGGAATCCATGGCAACAATGATTGAAATCATATTTCTCTTTCTCTACTTATTTTACTACGTTCTCTCAGCGCGGAACTAAGCACTTCCCTTGTCCCGTTTACCAACCAACGCCCTTCTTTTAAAACTTCATTGATTGGTTCCCATTTTGGAATAGTTTCTCCGTTTCCTGGTCGAATGACGCCTTCGTACCCGTTACACAAAAAGCCAATGCACGAACCAATCAAAGTACTACCACCTTTACGCTCTACCTCAATTCTATCAATTTTACCAACTTGAACTAAATCTTCAGCTTTAATCGCAAGACCAGACTCTTCCCACACTTCTCTCACTGCAGCAGCTTTGGGACTTTCTCCAATATCTATCTTTATTCTTCCAGCCACAACTCCATCAATGTTTGTAGGATTTTCTGCTTCTTCCCCGTGAGTAACTACAAGAACCAAAGACGAATCCTCTTTGTTGAAAATAACTACTGCTACTGCCGGAACAATATCTTGTATCATTGTATTTATCTATAGGGATTGTACCACACCAAAAAAGAGGAAATATATAATTATTGTGTTGGCTCTTTTGAACCGTGTTTTAACCATTTAACTCCGACATAAACCAATGGAGTTTCGATAACCGACATAAAACATTTAAGCAGCCAATACGGCAAAATTATGCCTACCAAAAACGGAAAATTAGACATAAACGGTTTGTCTAAGGCGTAAAAGGCCAAGGTTATAAAAATAGTGGTGTCTAAAAATTGTGACAGAAAATTTGAGGCGTTGGTCCTAAACCAAAGCTTATTTTTACCTAATTTTTGGCGGATTTTAAAGAAAATAAAGACATCGGAAAATTCACCGATCGCGAAGGCAATTAAACTGGCCGCGGCAATGCGGATCGAAACTCCGAAAATTTGTTCGTAGGCTTTTTCAAGCGGCATAAATCTGCCCGTTGCCGGAAGAGCCGTTGCCAAAATCGCAAACAATAAAACGAAGAAAACCATAAATAGTCCCGAGCGGACTACGCTTTGCGCTCTTGGTTTGCCGAAAACCTCCGTAATAATATCGTTAATCGCGTAAACCAACGGAATTACAAATATTGCCACGCTAGCGCTTAAGTTGAATGTTCCAATGGTTAAAAGAGGAAAAGTTTTGCCGCCCATCAGCTCCGAAATCATGATGCAGGCGGTGTAAAAAGCAATTAAGAAATCTAATTTTTGGATTTTAAACACCGTGTGAGTGTACAAAACCGACCTTTTTTTGTCAAGAACTAAGTTGTAAGAATTTTATGCCTTCAGCGACTGCGATTGCGGTTTTACCGACTAACCAGAGCTTTGCAACTTCGGAAACCTTAACCCACTCAGGCGCTGTTTCGGGATTTTCAGCCCTGACTTCTCCCTTAAATTTTTGACAGATAAAAACCTCCCATGTACAAAAAATCGTTCCCTTTTTCCGCATGATTTCTGTTACGCCAAAATCATATGGCAGTCTGACTAAATCTTTTTCTGAAGTTTCCAATCCTGTTTCTTCTTTTAATTCCCTGACTGCTGCCTGAACAGCTGTTTCGCCTTGATCAATTCTGCCCGCAGGCGTTCCGTAAATTCCGGCTGGATGTCCTGATCCTTGTCCATTTTTAACCAAAAGGACTTCTTTTAAATTACTGCTGAAAACAAGGGCTCCAATTGTTGAAATTAGCTGCATATTTTACTCTGCCATTTTACCGGTTTTAGGATCAAAAAGACCGCCGGCAACGGTTAAATCGGCTTTGATCACGGGATACGGATCGTATCGTTCTAAAATTACATGTTCAGGACGAAAGTCTTCCAGTTTTTTAACGCTTTTATCGATTCTAATCATTGGGAATGGACGTGGCTTTCGCTTTAATTGCTCTTTAAAAGCAGGAATGTGGTTTTCATAAATATGCACATCGCCAAAAGTGTGAATGAACTCTCCGGGTTTTAAGCCGCTAATCTTCGCCAAAATCATAGTTAAAAGCGCGTAACTGGCAATATTAAAAGGCACGCCCAAAAATAGATCGGCACTTCGATGATAAAGCTGAAGCGAAAGCTTGCCACCGCGGTTACTAATTTGGTACATATTGTGGCAAATCGGAAAACGCGAAGCTTCTTCATTTGTCGCCATTGTGTAAAGGTATTCCGGATTCCAGGAATTAACGATTAAGTTTTTTGCATCCGGATCATCTTTTAATTCCTGCAAAACCCATTTTAGCTGGTCAATTGTCCTGCCTTTTTTCTTAGTTGGCCAGTGACGCCACATTTCGCCATAAATCCTTGGTAAGTCTCCGTGTTTTTTAGCAAACTTTGCATCTGTTTTAATTTTTTCGATAAACTCTTCCTTGGTCAGTGGTTTGACTAATTTTTTCTTCGCTTTTCCGCTGTAGATTTTGTACGGATAGTCGTCCCAAATATGAACGTTATTATCGACTAAATATTTGATGTTTGTCTGCCCGGACATAAACCAATACAATTCGTGGATCACACCATTCCAGTAAACTTTTTTTGTGGTTAGAAGCGGAAAGCCCTCGGACAGATCAAACCTGATTTGACGGCCAAATAAACTTTTTAAGGCAATATCTGTTCCCCTATCAATTTTCCTAATTCCCTTGTCGAGGATCTCCTTGGCAAGATCTAAATATTGATATTCTGCGTGTCTTACGTTTGCCATACTGCTATTTTACACCTGTTTTTCTTTTTTGGTAGTAGTAACTCGTCCGCCCTGCCATTGTCCGCGGTACATGTTTCCCCCGCCGCTGACTTCCGAAAATTGGATATGCACAAAGCGGGCGCCCATCTCAATTTCCACCGTCACCGGTCCTTCATTTTTAAGCCCGAAAGTTAAGCCTCCGCAGTAACCCGGCGGAACATTACCTGTTCTTAAAAATAATCCGCTTCGATAGGTGGTTGAACGCGGCGTAATACTAGCTGTTAGATTTGACGGCATATTTACCGATTCAATTGTTTTAACTAAGAAAAAATCACCCGGTTTTATTTTAATTGAGGTCTTTTTCTTGGCGTCATATTTTTTTACGAGCGTAATATCGGCTGTATGACGGTGAATTTCCCCTAACAGAGCCTTACCGGAAATCTCGTAAACCTCATCCAAACGCAAATCAAATCCGGCGCCTTCGGGGTTGGTCAATTCTCTTTCCGACAAGCCTTCAACCAATTTTATTTTTTTAACTAGTTTTAATAATTGTTTCGGTCCTAAAACCATAATGTTTTTAACAAAGCCAATTGAACTTCTTCGGCAGGTTTTTGGGCATCAACTATAGTAAATTCTTTTGGGAATTCTTGCAAGAGCCATTGATAGCCTTTTTCTGCCTTCTCCATTTTTTCCAAGTTTTCGTAAAGCTCTTTTTCCTTAGCTGAATCATGCCTTCTGGAAAGTCCGGTCTCAACCGGAACATTCAAATAAAAAGTAATGTCCGGAACGACAAATTGGTTATACATTGAAAGCACGCTTTGGGCGACTGTTTGAACCATAACCTCGTTTTTATAATCAATTCCGTCTTTGTCTGCCACACCATATGCCACCGATGACCAGAAGTAGCGGTCCGAAATAACAATTTCACCTAATTTTAAATGCTCTATAACTTCCAGCTGTTGAACTTGCCTGTCGGCTGAAAAAAGATACTGGAAAGACACCAGCGGAATTTCGACTTTTCCCTGTAATGCGCTTCTTATAAACCTACCTATTTCTCCGTCGGTCGGATTCTTTGTAAGATAAACTTTTTTACCGAGGTTTTTTAAATTTTGAGCTAAAAGCTGTGACTGAAGTGTTTTACCAGAGCCATCAATTCCTTCCAGAACAATAAATTTTCCGAGATATTCATTTCTCTTAAAATCGAGGTCAAACGAAACATGATAATTCATCTGTTGGTAATATAGCACAAAGCTACAATGTTTGGAAATTAGCAAAATTTGTGCTAGAATAGCAGGATTACAAAACTATGAGTCTTGAGATAGCAAAAAACGCAGGCGAAGGCGTAGCAAAAACGATCCTTCACGCTGTTCCGCCTCAAACAGAAGGATGGCTATTAAAACGCGGCATTGAAAAAATACTCCTAACTACACGCTATGAGTATCCTCCTCACTTTTGGGAGACAATCGACCAATACGCAGCAAACAGTGGTTTTGTTATTGTCCAAAACCATTTCAGCAATGCCGACATTTTGGCAGTAGATTTGCTCGCAAACAGGATAACTTGTAGGGTCAACAGAACTGTTCCTGAAGATAAAAGGATGGAAGGATTTATTGAGCCGTTTGCCGATAGTCTTCCAGAAGATACCCAAGGAGAAATGTCCAGATTCTATAAAGAAGTCCTACCGCTAATTAAGAGGCTAAGAGTAGAAACAGGACCTACGCCAACACTAAATGATATCCTAAACGACAGAATACATTCGTATGAAAAATATAAACATGATATTGAAAAATCATCCGGAAGAATGAAAGAGGCTACATCAAAAGAACGAAAAGGCATTATATTGCCTGCGGAAGCAACAGTTCAAGGTGGAAGAATTGATCCAGCAACCAGGGATGTTTGCGGAATGCAGGTGTTTACACCAAACTCGGTTAAGTTGGCTTTATACTCCGTAACCGAAGTAAATGAATATGGAATTATTATCCCTACTGCCGTTTCATATGGATATAAGGTTTTGAACTCCGAGACAAATGGTATTACGCTTCCCGCTACTTTGGTCGGTTTAGGCATTAGTAAACAAGTAATTATGACAGTACACGTAGGAGAACCAATTATTTACAAAAAGGATAACATTAAGGGATTAAATTCAGAGGAGCTGAATTATCAAATCGCCACAACAATTGCCCAGATGTTAGAGCCCCAGGAACGCGGTGTTTATTCAAGTCGTGAAGAATTTGATATTGCACTAGCAGCGTATATGGATAAAAAACGCCGAGCCGATGAAATCATCAAAGGTTTGCGCGCTGAATATGAAGCAAAAAAGAAATTAGCTACTTCTCTTCGTTAATTTTGGATTCGCTGGGGCCTTTCTGATTTAAGTATTTGGCAGCTTTTTTCTTATAATAAGGAACTTCTGCTGGGGATGAAAGTTGTTCAAAAGATAAAGAACAGATCCTCATGTCGGAATAAAGTGCTATGGGTAATTTCCCCATATTTGCCAGCTCTAAAGTGATATGACCTCTCCATCCGGCATCAATCGTTGCCGCTGTTGAATGCACGATAATCCCCAATCTTCCAATACTTGAACGGCCTTCAAGGCTGCCGACTAAATCGTCCGGAATCTCAACATCCTCAATAGTTGTTCCTAAAGCAAAATCTCCCGGCTGCATAATAAACGCATCCCCTTCTTTAAGAATTACTTCTTTGGTGAATTCTTTGGCAACGTTTTTGCGGGGATCAATTACACCATGTACTCCCGACTCAAAAATACGAAAAGCGTTTCCGAGTCGTAAATCGATTGAACAAGAACCAAGTTGCGTGGCAAAATCAGGAACCGGAGTAATTTTTATTTTTCCTGAACCGAGTGCTTCTTTTAAATCCCTATCTGAAAGTACCATAATTTATTCCCTAGTTTATCACTTGAGGCTAAATTTTGCAAAGCTATCTAACATAGTTATAAAGTAATCCTCTTACTCTGAGTGCTGCTTCTTGAACGCCAGCACTTTTAGTGATAAATTCTTCTCCTTCTCCTGTGCGGATAAAATGCGCAACTCTCCGTCTTTGATCGGCGCTGAGATGGAAGTCTTTTGAACCCTGAACTCCTACGAACGCCGCTAAAGCCACGTCCAAGTCCTGAGAAGTTCGTGCCTTTTGCATACGCTCATTTAAAGGCATTGGGCGATTTCCAGCCGCTATTAAAGCATCTCTCGTTACAAATTGCCTGATAGTGCGGCCATCAATATCCTGCTTCCCTGGTGGCACCAACGCTACGCGCTGTGGATCGAGTCCATTTTCCACAACAAACTCTCTTCCGCCATACCTAACAATTTCATGAGCAGTAAAATTAAATCCCTGTACTCGTCGGGGCGCTTCCGGTCTTCTAACTTGTGGTGACTGCTGTGCAACTCTCTCTTGAGGAGATGCTGGTTTGGGACTACTCTCCCTATACGGAAATCTTACTACCCTTCCATTAACATTTGCTATAACTTCATTTATTCGTCCACCGGAAGAAACCAAAGTTTTCTTTGAAAAGCCTGCGTTTGGCTGATGCGCTTCAAACCCTCTATGGAACTGCTGCGGTTGCCGACTTAGGGGCGCTCTGTCATGCCTACCCGCTTGTGGATGCCCAGATCGTTGTGATCCCTGTTGTTCTGCACGAAAGATCTGTGGCCTACCTGCATCTGGACTTGGAACATTTGGCATATCTAATTTAGTCTACATGGAGAAAAATAGCTTGTAAAGAGGATGCTTAGAGTTCTTCGACAGTCCAACCGCTATCGGTCTTGATGACAAAAACCGGTTTAACTTCTAAATCGGAAAGCACAAAACTTTTAATTACTTCCGCCGCGATTTTTGTTTCTTCTTTATGCTGACCGTCTTCAACAGGATTTCCGGCGCAGCCTTGATGCCCATGAACAATTATTCCCTTGGAGTGATGTTTTTCTACCGAAATTAAAACTTTCTTTTTAATGGAATCTAAAAGTTCCTGTGAAGGATTATTGGCAAGCAAACCAACCAAGCCTGCTTCGGTAATGGTGTCAGGATACAAAACTCCGTATCTTTTTTGGCCGTATTCTTCAACTGGAGCTTGGACTCTTCCGTCCATGCAGCCAATACTCGTAAAAAATGTTTCTCCTAAGTCTGACATAGCAATAAATATAACGAAACTAAACTAAAAAGTCAAAAGGCAAAACGCACAATCTGTCTTGAAACCTAAGCCTATAACTTGTATAATAATCCTTCTGTATTATGACTGAAGGATCAAATCATTTTGGTATTATATTACCCGGTGCTATTGACACTTCCCCCAGGGTTTCGCTTATGCTACCAAACGATATTGACCCTGCTGCTAAACCCAAGCCTCTCTATGTACCATTAGAAATCCCCCACAAACCAGAAATGACTCGTCTTTTACGCACTGAACGACCAATAGTTAGCGAAGACTTTTTAACCGATAACCAACAAGAACTTAAAAAAGGAAAGGACGGAAAAATAGGCAGATGGCAAATCAATTACCACAACGGCAAAATGTTTATAAGAGTCGGCTGCGCTGACGCAAGGCCAATTTATGACGAAGAAAGAGTTTGGAATCAACGCTCGGTTGCCAGCGGTTTTCCCCATAAAGAAAACTATATTGAATCCTATATTCATAGCAAAATTGAGGCTATTGTCGTAGATACACATTACGGTTTGTTTCAAAATGACCACAGGCCGGAAGGCTGCGGCGGACAAGATACAAAAGCAGAAATCGAAGCAGGCACAATACTGCCAGAGCAAGGCGGCGTGATAGGTTGGGTGGATAAAAACGTAGACAAAGACCCAATCATCCAAGGCATTAATCAGGCAAAAATTATCATAGACCATTTAAGAAACTGCAGTGAAAGCGGATGGATTTTTGTTACGACCCAGGACCATACTACCGGAAAAGTTGTGCCGGTCACCGAATTCAACCTCGTAGATGGCATTATCATGACAGAGCACATTCCTGCTGTGCTTCTACCATTCTTAAAAGCCAAAAC
>Ga0182027_10009184_pt1 | contig 14261 bp, 15 predicted proteins | sample 712E1DmetaG_FD_121300 | JGI IMG/M metagenome (GOLD analysis project Ga0182027, IMG submission 121300) | Permafrost microbial communities from Stordalen Mire, Sweden - 712E1D metaG (Illumina Assembly) | ecosystem: Environmental > Terrestrial > Soil > Wetlands > Permafrost | place: Sweden...
AGCGACGGCTGGTTCTACGAGGGCGCGGGCATTTACCGGCACGTCTGGGTGGTCAAGACCAGCCCGGTGCACGTGAAGCGGTGGGGCGCGTTCGCGCGCAGCACGGTGCAGGCCGGCGAAGCCACCGTGCAGATTCGGACCGAGGTGGAGAACCACGGCAAGGCCGCGCAGAGCGCGCGCGTCACCTCCACCATTCTCGACCCCGCGGGCAAAGTGGTGGGGAAGGCGGCGAGCGCGCCGGTTTCCATTCCGGAACTGGGCGAGCGCGCCTACGAACAGCAGATGGCGGTGAAGGCGCCGGCGCTGTGGTCGCTCGAACAACGCAATCTGTATAAGCTGGTTACCGAGGTGGAAGCGGGCGGCGCCGTGGTGGACCGCTACGAGACGCCGTTCGGCATCCGCACCTGCGTGTTCGACGCCGAAAAGGGCTTCCTGCTGAATGGCAAGTCCGTCAAGCTGAAGGGTACCTGCAATCACCAGGACCACGCCGGCGTGGGCGCGGCGCTGCCGGATTCGGTGCAGTATTTCCGCGTTCGCAAACTCCAGGAGATGGGCTGCAACGCCCTGCGCACTTCGCACAATCCACCCACGCCGGAGCTGCTCGACGCCGCCGACGAACTGGGCATGATGGTGTTCGACGAAACGCGCATGATGAGCTCGAACCCGGAAGGCCTGTCGCAGCTCGAGAACCTGGTGCGCCGCGACCGCAACCATCCGAGCGTCCTCATATGGTCGCTGGGCAACGAGGAAGGCACGGCGGATGGCGTATACGGCCTGCCGGTGCTCACGCAGATGAAAGCGGTCGTAAAGAAGCACGACGGTTCGCGGCTGGTTTGCATGGCGGAGAACGGCGGCGGCAACATGGGCAAGTTCGGATACGCCGCGCTCGACGTGCAGGGCTACAACTACGCGGATCCGGCGGCCGAGGCGTTTCACAAGGCCAATCCGAAGGTTCCCGTGATGGGCACGGAGAACGTAAGCGCGGTGGCCACGCGCGGCATCTACAAGATGGACCCGGAACACGGCTACGTGGGGTCGTACGACCCCTACACGACCAGCGGCCGCGCCTCCTGCGAGGGTTGGTGGAGCTTCTGCAACGCGCGCCCATGGCTGGCCGGAGGCTACATCTGGACGGGCTTCGACTACCGCGGCGAGCCTTCGCCCTACGGGTGGCCGAACATCGGCTCGCAGTACGGCATCATCGACATGTGCGGATTCCCCAAGGACAGCTTCTTCTACTTCCAGGCGTGGTGGAAGCCGCAGCCGGCGCTGCATGTATTCCCGCACTGGAACTGGCCCGGTCTTGAGGGGCAGGAGATCGCGGTGTGGGTGCATTCGAACCTGGAGCGGGTGGAGCTATTCCTCAACGGACAGAGCCTGGGCGCGCAGGACATGAAGAAGGACTCGCACCTCGCGTGGAACGTGAAGTATGCTCCCGGAACAATTGAGGCGCGGGGATTTAAGGGCGGGCAGCAGGTCCTGATTGCCAAGCGCGAGACGGCCGGACCGGCGGCCAAGCTGGCGCTGACGGTGGATCGCCCGGCGATTTCGGCCGATGGCGAGGACGTGGCCATGTTCGCGGTGGAGGTGCAGGACGCGCAGGGCCGCCCGGTGCCGACGGCCGATAACCAGGTGAGCTACCGGGTTGGGGGACCGGGCAAGGCGATCGGCGTGGGGAACGGCGACCCGACCAACCATGAATCCGACAAGGCCAGTTCGCGCAAAGCCTTCAACGGGCTGTGCATGGCGCTGGTTCAATCGACAAAAGCGGCGGGGAACATTACGGTGGAGGCAAGCTCGCCAGGGTTGGCGCCGGCCAGCGTGACGATCGGATCGAAGGCCGTGAAGCTGCGTCCGCAAGTGGCCGTATGGGAGCGCGAAGTTCCTACCGGGACGGGCATCACGGGGCTTTGGCGGCCCGCGCCCATGGCGGCGAGCGCCGTCCGCGGCTATGGCAACGATGGCATTTTCACCTTCAGGCAGAATGGCGGAAGCCTCGCCGGAACCGTGGAAGCCGCAGGTGGACGCGGGGGCAGTGGCGACACGCCCACGGCCATTGAAGACGGGAAGGTGGAGGGCGACAACGTCTCCTTCCGGGCCGGCGCCACCACCTACACCGGCAGCGTGAAGGGGGATACGGTCGAGCTTCAGAGGACCGGCGGAGTCGGCGGCAGGCGACCCGCCCCGGCAACCCCGGCCGGCCCGCGTCCGGCGATAGGACCGCCGCCGGACGGGTCCGACCCCTCGTCGGGAGCGTTCGTCAACGGCGGAGGACGCGGGCCGGCGCAGACGCCGCCGCCGCTGGTGCTGCGCCGGGCGAAGCGGTAGGGGCGATCTCCGAGACAGGAGGCTGCGCCGGCAGGCGGGGGCGCCTGCGCCACGTGGGCTAGCGCGCCCTGCTACAATTCCGGTGTGGCGCGCGTCCTGATGGTTTCCTCGGAGGCCGCGCCGCTCGCGAAAACGGGCGGCTTGGCAGACGTTGTCGGTTCCCTTCCCTCCGCGCTGGCGGCGTTCGGCGACGAAGCCGCGGTGCTGATTCCGCGGTACGGCTCGATCGAACTCAAAGGCCTGCGGCGGGTGTTCGACCAGCTTCCGATTCAACTTGGCGGCACGCACTACGACGCATCGGTTTATCAGGCGCCGGCCGAGTATCCGTTGTACTTGCTGGACTGTCCGGCGCTGTACGGTCGCGAGGGTTATTACGGGGAATCCGGCGTGGATTATCCGGACAACCACATCCGCTTCGCGGTATTCTGCCGCGGCGCGATCGGGGTGGCGCGGACGCTCTTCAAGACGGACATATTTCATTGCCACGACTGGCAGGCGGGGCTGGTACCGGCCTATCTGCGAACGACCTTCGCCACGGACCCCACGTTCCTGGGCGTGAAGACGCTGTTCACCATCCACAATTTGGGGTATCAGGGGCTATTTCCGAAGACCGTGCTGCCGGGATTGGGGCTGGACCAGGCTCTGTTCCGTCCCGATGGCCTGGAGTTTTTCGGAAGCGTGAGTTACATCAAGAGCGGAATCGAACTGGCGGACGCGATCAACACGGTTAGCCCCACGTACGCGCGGGAGATCCGGACGCCGGAATACGGCTTCGGACTGGACGGCGCTCTGCGGGCGCGCGGGGAGGCGCTCAGCGGCATCCTCAACGGAGTGGATTATAGCGAATGGAATCCGGAGACCGACGCGCTGATTCCGGCGCGCTATTCGGCGGCCGACCTGACCGGGAAGCGCGTGTGCAAGGAACGGCTGATCGCGGAAGCCGGCCTGGCGCCCGCCGCCCTGGAGCGTCCGCTCATCGGGATGGTGTCGCGGTTGACGCGCCAGAAAGGGGCCGACCTGCTGACGGAAGTGGCGGCCCAACTGATGGCCGAGGACGTCTACCTGGCGGCGCTGGGGAACGGCGATCCGGAGTACGAGGAGGTTTTCCGCCGGCTGGCGGCGGAGTTCCCCGGGAGGGTAGCGGTACGCATCGGGTTCGACAACGGACTGGCGCACCGCATCGAAGCCGGCGCGGATATGTTCCTGATGCCGAGCCAATACGAGCCGTGCGGGCTGAACCAGATCTACAGTTTGAAATACGGGACCGTCCCGGTGGTGCGCGCGACCGGCGGTCTGGATGATACCATCGAAGCGGGGACGGGATTCAAGTTCCAGGAATACACGGGGGCGGCGCTGCTCGGAGCTTTGCGCGAGGCGGTGCGGGCATACGGGAACGGCCCTGGGTGGCGGGAGACGATGCTGTGCGGCATGGCCAAGGATTTTTCCTGGAAGACCTCGGCGGCGGTTTATTCGGCGCTGTACCGGCGGCTTCTGGAGCGGGCCTGAATCCTTCCGGCCGTCCGCGATTCTAATGATTTAGGAGACGAAATGGCAGGTCAGAATACGCTAACCTTCACGGATGGAAGTTTCGATCGGGACGTACTGCAATCGGAGACGCCGGTACTGGTGGATTTTTGGGCGGAGTGGTGCGGCCCGTGCCGCATGATGGCGCCCACCATCGACGTGGTCGCGACCGAGTATGCGGGCAAGCTGAAGGTCGGCAAGGTGGATGTGGACACCAACGGCGACACGGCCACGCGGTACAACATACGCGGCATCCCCACGCTGCTGCTGTTCAAGGGCGGACGGGTGGTGGAGCAGCGCGTTGGCGCGGTGGGAAAGACCGAACTCCAGAAGATGCTGGACGCGCACGTCGAGGCCACGCAGCAGACGTAGCGGTCACCGGGACCACGCAGACGGTCAGTTCCGCAGGGACGTTGCGGCGGGGCGCGTTTCGGCCCAGTCGGAATCGAGTTGGGCGCCCATGCTTTCCTGGCAATCGACGCAGTAGCGGGCCCAGGGCAGGGCGCGCAGGCGTTTGGTGGGAATCGGGCGGTCGCAGCTCAGGCAGGTTCCATAGTCGCCCGAATCCAAGCGGTCCAGGGCTTCTTCCACCAGTCGAAGCTGGCTATAATCGAGGCTGTTGAGGTGCAGGGAGACAAACTCGTCGTGGGAGATTTGGGCTTGGTCTTCCTCGGCGACGCGGCCCATGCGGGCGATGGCGTCGAATTTCACGCCCAGGCCCGATAGAAAGTCGCGGCGCTTCTCGATGAGATTCCGGCGGTAGGTTTCCGGGCTTTCCCGCTCCGGCGCGATCTTCTTCATATACCCTCCTTCGCCGTTCGCCCCAACGCCAATGGCGGCCAGCTTGAGGTAGTGGGAAGAAAGTACCAGAATTCTCAAGAGAAAACAATGCTAACTTTGGGATGCTTACTTTGGCATACCAGAGGGAGCGGGCGGCAGCAGCCAGGCATCGGAAAGGTCCTCGACGATCTGGCGCTCCTCGGGCGAGAAGCGGCTGACAAAGGCGGGATTATTCATGCGGGCGGCGCGCTGGCCGCGGGGCAAAGTCTGCAACACGATCAAGGCGCGCTGGATGGCCCGTCTGCGATCGAGAGGCAGCTTGGCGACGGCCTGCATCCGCAGGCGGACGATGGCCTGCTGGCCGGGCGGCAGGCTGGCGAACCGATCGAGGCGCCGGATTTGCATCTCCTGCTGAGCTTTGGGAAGGCCGTCGAACCACTCGAGTTGCTTGCGGACCAAGGCTTGGCGCGCGGGCGGGAGCAAGGCCAAGGCTCGCTCGCGCTGCTCCGGGGTGGCAAGCATGAGCCGGGCGGCCAGGCTTTCCGGGTTGACGAAGCGCCCGCCGGGGCCGGGCTTACGGGCCGCGTCATTGCCCGGCTGGGCCGCGGCGGGCGCGGGCGCGCCGGGTTGGGCCGACAGCGATGCAGCCAACGCCAGCGCCAGGATTCCGATCATGCGAACAGCGCGCATCGTCTAAACCTCCGTCACATGGCCGATGGAGCGGAATCGGGCCGGACCAAGCCATTGATTTCGCGCAGCATTTCCATTTCCTCAAGGGCGCTTTCCACCTGATCGGGCCGCAAGGACTCGACCTGAACGGACGCCTTGCGCGGCGGGGGCCGCACGCCGGGGGAGCGGTCCACAACCATAATGCCGGCTACCAAAGCGACGCACGCGGCGGCCGCGACCGGCAGCCCGCGGCGGATGGGCGCCGGGCGGAACGGCGCCATCAGGCGAGCCCACCAGGCGCCTTCGCTCTCGATGCGGCGGTACAGGCGGCGGTCGAAATCCGGCGAGACCGGGGCGGTTTCCCAGGCGTCCAGAGCATCCCATACGGCCCGCTGACCGGCGGCAAACTCGCGACACGACGCGCACGCCAGCAAGTGCCGCTCGATGCGGGCGCCGGCCTCCGGGTCCAACCGGCCGGCCGCGAATCGCAGCAGCAAATCGGCGCTCTCCCCACATTCCATCCGGCTCATAAACACCTCATTATCACGCCATTTGGGCCAAGCGGCCGCGCAACGTCCGATAGGCCCGGAACAGCAGGGACTTGACCGCCGATTCCGAGCAGCCGAGCGAACTTGCAATTTGCGCGTAATCCATTTCTTCGTACTTGTGCATCAGGACGGCGGCCCTCTGCTTGGCGGGCAGCGCCGAGACGGCGCGGCGGATTTCACCGAACCGGGCCTGCAAAACCATGGTCTGTTCCACGGAAGGCCGTCCATCGGAAATCTGCCGGGCCGGCAAATCCGCGGACACGGCATCCAAACTCTCCCGCGCGCGCTCGTGCCTGGTGTCCCGCAAGGCGCTAAGGGCGGTGTGCGTGGCAATGCGGAAGAGCCACGTCGTAAACTTGGCGGTGGGGGCGTAGGAAGCGCGCGAACGATACACGCGCAGGAAAACGTCCTGCGCCAATTCCTCCGCAACGGCTTGGTTGCCGACCATGCGGAAGAGAAAACGGACGACGGCGGAGCGGTGCTTGCCCAGGAGCGCGGCGAAACTGACGCCATCGCCGTCGCGCACCCGGAGCATCAACTCGGCATCGCCATCGAGAGCCGCCGCGGCTCCTCCCATAAAGCTACTAACCCATTCCGGCGCAAAAGGTTGCGCCCTAAAAGCAGCTACTCGCCCTTGAGGGAGCGCTCCATCAGGCGCTGGATGGCTTCGCGGGGGGAGGCCCCAGAGTGCAGCATCCGATACATTTCCTGGGAGATGGGCATATCCACCGAATAGCGCCGCGCCAAGTCCACCACGGCATTGGTGGTCTTGATGCCCTCAGCCACCGTCTTCATCGAGTGGACGATCTCAGGGAGCTTGCGGCCGTGCGCCAAGCCCACGCCCACGGACCGGTTACGGCTTAGATCGCCGGTGCAGGTCAAGACCAAATCACCGAGGCCGGCCAGGCCCGCCATGGTCTGAACGCGCCCGCCCATCGCCACGGCCAACCGGGTCATTTCGGCTAGCCCTCGCGTAATCAATGCAGCCATGGCATTGTGACCAAGCCCCAAGCCGAATAACACTCCCGCGCCCACGGCCACCACGTTCTTGACGGACCCGCCAAGTTCCACGCCTACCGTATCGGAGCTGGTATAGAGCCGGAAAGTGGGGCCGGAGAAGGCGGCTTGGATGCGCTCGGCGGTAGACCCGTCGGCGGATGCCACCACCAGGGCGGTAGGCTCGAAATGGGCGACTTCGTTGGCAAAGCTGGGGCCGGAAACGACCGCCACGCGCGGCGCGAAACGAGCCTGCAACACCTCGTGGAGCACCTGCGACATGCGCAGCAGGGTATCGTTCTCAAGGCCCTTGGTGGCGCTGACGAAGAGCATGGACTCGGTCACGAACGGCAGCATGCGCTGGTACAATCCACGCACCAGGTGGGAGGGCACGACGCTCAGGACGACGTCGGCGCCCTCCAGGGCGGCGGCCAGATCGTGAACCGGTTCCACGATGGCGGGCAGAGGGCAGCCGGGAAGATAGGCGTCGTTTTCGCGGGAGGTCTTCATCCGGTGCGCGAGGTCCTCCTCATAGACCCACAGCTTGACGCGGGAGAAGCGCGGCGCAAGCACGATGGCCAAGGCGGTTCCCCAGGCTCCGGCGCCGATGACAGAGAGGTTCTTCACGGCAACCGCGCCCCGAAACGGAACACAGGTTCCGTTCCTTCCCGGAGACGGCGAATATTACTACGGTGCTTATAGATTACAAAGGCCCCAGCCAGCACGGAGGCCGCCAGGATTTCGAGCGGAGGCTTCTGAAGCAGCCAGACGGCCAGAGGGAAGGTGGCAACCGCGACAATCGACCCCATGGAAATGAAACGCGTCCAGACCACGGCGGCTACGAACACCACCAGAGTGGCGCCTAATGCCACGGGCGCAACATAGAGAAAGGCGCCCAGGAAGCTGGCCACGGATTTACCGCCCTTGAAGCGCAGGAAGACCGGGTAGGCGTGACCGGCCATGACGGCCAGGGCGGCGGCGGCCACCCAGAGCGGGTCGTGATCGGTGAGGCGGGCGGCGATCCAAACCGCCGTGAAGCCCTTGGCGATATCGAGCAGCAGAGTGGCCACGCCGGCAGCCCGGCCGGTCGTCCGTAGAACGTTGGTGGCGCCGATATTGCCGCTGCCGGAGGAACGAACGTCGGCGCCGGTTTTGAATTTGACCAGAAGGTATCCAAACGGGATCGCGCCGAGCAGGTACGCAATCGCCATGGCGAGGAGAGGGGTCATGGTAGGGAGAGCGGGAACTCCGCAAGTTTAGTGTAGACGGAACCGGACGGGCGCAAAACGCTGCGGTAAAGGAAGAACGCGGCCGCCTCAAAGCTTTCAAAATCGAGCGGCGGCATGGCGGCAATGGCCTCGCGGAGCGGCTGAAGGTCGATGCGGTCCGCAATGCGCGCGAGGGTGAGGTGCGGGGAAAAGGGGCGGGTTTCGGCGGGGATTCCGAGTGCCGCGGTAGCGCGGTCCGTGGACGCGGCCAAGGCTTCGAGGCCGGGCGCTTCAATGCCGCACCAGAATACGCGCGGGGCGTGGGGGTTGGGGAAAAATCCGACGCGGCGCACGCGGACGGCGACGGGGACGCGCGGCCCCACGTCCGCCAGCGCCGCTTTCAGATGGTCAAGGCGCTCTTCCGGCCACTCACCGATGAACTTGGTGGTGATGTGGAGGTTGGCCGGCAAGCTCCAGCGGATGCGCGCGACGGGGCGCAGCCGGTCGAGCAGTTCTTCGAGGCTGTGGAGCGTGGCGGCCGGCAGATCCAGTCCGGCGAATAATCGCATGGATGCTTTCATTGTACCGGCGGATGGGCGAAGATGGGGCATCGGACGGGCGGTTGTCGGACGGGAGGTTGTATGCGCGACGCTCGGCTTGAAGGGCCGGACTTTGGGGGAGGGCCGGAGTTTGGGGGAGGGCCGGCCGCGGACCGGGGGGTCCGCCCCACTTTGGGGGGGATTCTGACGCGGGCATTTTACGATCGGCCCACGGTGGAGGTGGCGCGCGATTTGCTGGGCAAGATTCTGGTGCATGGCGCGGCGGCGGGGGCCATCGTGGAGACGGAGGCCTACTTGGGCGGAGACGATTTGGCGGCGCACTCCGCGCGCGGGCTTACCGAACGGACGCGCGTGATCTTCGGGCCGCCTGGGCACGCCTACGTTTACTTGATCTACGGGATGTACGAGTGCCTCAACCTGGTAACGGAGGCCGACGGCCAGCCGGGCTGCGTGCTGATCCGCGCGCTCGAGCCGGTGGCGGGAGTGGAGCTAATGCGCCGGCGGCGTCCGGGGGCCCACCGCCTGGATGAGCTGGCCTCCGGACCCGGCAAACTGACCCGGGCGATGGGCATTACACGGGCGCTGAACGGCGCCTCGGTGACGCAGGGCAGCCTAATATTGCGGCGGCCGGCGGAGGAACGCGGGTTCGAGATGGATGCGACGCCGCGCATCGGCGTCCGGCAATGCGCCGATTGGCCGTTGCGGTTCGTGGTGCGGGGGAACGGCTTTGTGAGCAAACCGACAATTCGGGGCGCCGGTTTCGTGAGATGATCTGCTGAGGGGGAAGATCAATGACAAAGTCGACCATCGCAATTGCCGTCGCGGGCCTCTTTGGCGCCGCCGCGCTCTATGCGGCCGAGAAGCCCGTCAAAGTGGAATTGAAGGATGCCAAGGGGGAAAGCGTGGGGACCGCGACGATCACGGCGGCCAAGAAAGGGCCGGGCGTATCGCTCGCTCTAAGCCTGAAGAATCTGCCGCCTGGCGAGCACGCTATTCACATTCACCAGACAGCCAAGTGCGAGGCGCCTGGGTTTACGACGGCCGGGGGGCACTTCAACCCCGATCAGAAGCATCACGGTCTGGATAACCCGGAGGGGCCGCACGCCGGCGACATGCTGAACTTCACCGTAAGTCCCAACGGAACGGCGAAAGCCACGGTGGCCGACGCGCGGGTGACCATGGGCACGGACGACCATTCCATCTTCTCGAACGGCGGGACCGCGCTGGTGATTCACGCCACGGCGGACGATATGAAGACGGACCCAGCCGGCAATGCCGGCGCGCGCATCGCCTGCGGCACGATCGCCAAGTAGGGGATTCAACTCGCCAACGGTTGGGCAATCGCATTGCCCACCAGCGACAGGACATCGCACACGCGGAACGGCTTCGGCAGGAAATGCCAGGATTGCACGGGAAGGTTGTCGCGCCAAGCAGGATCGTATCCGGACATTACAGGATCGTATCCGGACATTAGAACCAGACGGGTCTGGGGGTGCCGGGCGACAATCCAGCGGGCCAATTCATGGCCATTCATGCGCGGCATGACGACGTCGGAAAGGACTGCATCGAAGGACTCGGCGGCGCACAAGGCTAAGGCCTCGGGCCCGTCGGACGCGGTGCGAACATCGTACCCGGCTCTTTCAAAGGCGCCTGCCAAGAGCGAACAGATGGCAGCTTCGTCATCTACAATCAGGATGCGCGGCATTATCCAACCTAGTGGGGGAGGTTAATAAGTTAGTATATTAGCATTAAGTTTTCCATATTTCAAATAGTTCTTTGTAGCTATTGGCGAAATTTTTATGGCGCGGGTTGGCAGGCGAAAGGGCGTGCCACAGCGTAGCGGACGGCCAGCGTTGATATACTTGTATCTTCCGTGTACCATTCCATTGAAAAGCACGTTTTGAACGCCTTTCACGCGCATATTCAGGCCCGTTACGGGGTGGATCTGGCGCTGGCCGTGGAGCAGCCCCGGCAGAGCGATTTCGGCGAAATGGCGGTGGCGGCGGCGTTTCCGCTCGCCAAGCAATTGCGCCAACCGCCGCGCAAGATCGCGGCGGAACTGGCGGCCGAGGTTGGCCCGATTGAGGGCGTGGCGGCGATGGAAGTGGCGGGCGGCGGCTACCTCAACATACGGCTCGACCGGGGGGCATTCGGCGAGGGGCTCTTGCGGGGCGAATCCGCCGGGGCCGGGGCGGCGGGCGAGAAGGTGATCGTCGAGCACACCAACATCAACCCCAATAAGGCCGCGCACATCGGACATCTGCGGAACGCCACGCTGGGCGATACCTTCGTCCGGATGCTGCGCGCGCGGGGGCAGCGGGTCGAGGTGCAGAACTACATCGATAACACCGGCGTGCAGGTGGCCGATGTAGTGGTGGGCTTTCATTACCTGGAGAGCAAGACCGCCGGCGACGTGCGGGCGCTGATGGACGACCCGTCGGTGCGATTCGATTATTATTGCTGGGATCTCTACGCGCGGACCTCGGCGTATTACAAGGACCACCCCGAAGCGCTTCCGTGGCGCGCGGCCACGCTGCACGCCATCGAAGCGGGCGAGGGCGAGGTGGCGGAACTGGCGCACGTGGTGGCGGACGCGATTGTAGAGAAGCACCTGGCGACGATGCTGCGGCTGGGCGTGGAGTACGACGTGCTGCCGCGCGAGAGCGAGATTCTGCACCTGCAATTCTGGGCGTCGGCATTCGAGCTGCTCAAGGAACGCAAGGCCATCTACTTCGAGACGGAAGGCAAGAACGCGGGCTGTTACGTGATGCCGGGGCTTTCCGAAGAGGGCAAGGTGATTGTGCGCTCGGATGGCACGGTGACCTACGTGGGCAAAGACATCGCCTACCAGCTTTGGAAATTCGGACTGCTGGGGAAAGATTTCTATTACCGCCCGTTCAAGACGTACGCGGACGGGCGGGTGCTATGGGTGACGACGGAGGATGCGTCGGCCGGGCGGGGCGAGTTCGGGCGCGGGTCGCGCGTGTACAACGTAATCGACGCGCGGCAATCCTACTTGCAGGACGTGGTGGCGGCGGGGCTGCGCGGGCTGGGGTACGACCGGCAAGCGGATCAATCGGTGCATTTTTCCTATGAGATGGTGGCGCTTTCGCCGCGCTGCTGCGTGGAACTGGGGATTCCGCTATCGGAAGAGGACCGCAAGCGGCCGTACGTGGAAGTTTCCGGGCGCAAGGGTTTGGGCGTGAAGGCGGACGACCTGATGGATACGCTGATCGCCAAGGCGCAGGTTGAGGTGGACGAGCGGCACGCCGAAGCCATGCCGGAAGAGCGGCGGCGAATCGCCACGCAAATCGCTATTGGCGCGCTGCGATATTTCTTATTAAAGTTCACGCGAAATTCGGTGATTGCGTTCGATTTTCAGGAGGCGCTGAGCTTCGAGGGCGAGACTGGTCCGTACCTGCAATACGCGGTGGTGCGAGCGCGCAACATCCTGCGCAAGCTGGAAGAACGCGGCGAGCGCGCGCCGGATTTCGGGACGGAACTTTCGCGGGAGGCGATGGCGCGGCAGCTTCAGTCGGAGGACTTCTGGCAGTTGCTGCTGGCGGCGTCGAAGGCCGATTCGGCGGTGGAGCGGGCGGTGACGGCGGGCGAGCCGGCGCATGTGGCGAAGTACGCCTTCCAACTGGCGCAGGCGTTCAACAACTTCTACCACCAGTACCCGATCATCCACGAGGAGAACCGCGAGAAGAAGGTCTTTTTGCTGTGGATGACGGATTTCTTCAGAAGGCAGTTGGAGCGGACGGCGGGGATTCTGGGGATTCCGATTCCGGAGTATATGTAGGGGGGCGACTGCGTCAATCGACTCGCGCCGCGCTCGCTTTCTCAAAATCGGATTTCAAAACCTCCCATTCCGTCCTAAGAACATCCTGGCAGACCTCGACGAATGGCGCATTGCAGGAATACTTCTCCTCCAAGGTCTCGGCGGCAAGAAAAGCGTAAATGCACCGTTGAAGGATCTCGGACCGCTTATCATTGCGGTTCATGAGAAGCTCGATTTTTGTCCCGGTGCGGCTCTGAGTAAATCGCCGTTCTTCAGCATGGCCCAATCGCGCTCCCGCGCCTCCGTGACCTCGTGTCCCGCAAGCGCCCGGGCAAGGCCGCGGGGAACATCGTTGTCGAGTAGGATCAGCACAGTTAGTAGCTGGGGGCTTTGTCGAGACTACGGGCCGCGAAATCGAGCACCGCCTTGATCTCATCACGCGAGACCGGCCACTGCTCCATAATCTCATCAATGGTCATCCCGTCCTCAAGGTTTTCGAAGACGAGTTGAACCGGCGTCCGCGAGTTGCGGAACGTCCACGCGCCGCTGACCTTGCCGGGCACGCTTTCCACGGCGGGGCATTGCGACCAGTCGAGGGCTGACGTCGCCATAATCTGGGCTCCTTCTACTTAAGGATACCGTTTACTTGGCCGTCGGGCGCGGCGCGGCGGCCCGCTGACCGGGGCTTACGGCGTCCCAGCGGGGGTCGCCGGTGTTGGTATAGCCCTTCGGCAGGGTGGTCCAATCCGGGCGCGCGATGCCGTTCAGGTCATAGACCACTTTGCCGTTGCGGACGGTCAGTTCGCAGATCAGCTTGCGGGTTCCGGTCAGCTTGGCGCCGTACATGTCGGTGAAGCCGAACTGGCCGTTCTCGAGGCGCAGGACGGCGACGTCGGCGGGCGCGCCCACGGATAGGTTGCCCAGGTCTTCGCGCTGGATTTCCCTGGCGGGGTTCCAGGTGGAGCGGGCGATTACGCCGTCGAGAGACATGCCCATCGCCAGGAACTTATCCATCACGTTGAGCATGTCCTTCATGCCGGCGTTCATGCTGGCGATGTGGAGGTCGGTGGAGATGGAATCGGGCGGGAAGCCCTGCTCGATGGCGGGAGCGGCGATGCGCCAGGCGAAGCTGCCTCCGCCGTGTCCGACGTCGAAGATCACGCCGCGCTTGCGGCCCTCGAACATGGCGGGATTCACGCGGCCGGCGGCGTCCTGTTCGTTGCGCAGGCCGGAATAGCAATGCGTGTAGATGTCTCCGGGGCGCAGCTTCCTGGTCCAAAGCTCGCTTGAGGGGCGCTCCGGGCGGTTGTCGCCGAAATCGACCATGACGGGGATCTTGGCGATGGCGCCCGCTTCCACGGCGCGCTCGACGGGAGTCCACTCCGGTCCGGCGTAGTGGGCCGTCTTGATGCCGACGATCGCGTCCTTGTGCTTGAGCGCCATGGCGGCGGCCGGCGCGGCTTGCATGTCGGCCAGGTTGTTCTCGAAGGCGGGACCGCGCATGCCGGCGCCGACGATGTTCAGGAACGCCAGGACGCGCGTTTGGGAGCGGTCGATGACGCGGTCCTTGAAGTCCTCGAAATTGCGCCAGCCGGAGCAGCCCGCATCGGCCACGGTGGTGACGCCTACGCGGAAGGTGAAGCCGTCGGGATACAGGCTGTTGTCGCCGGCGTAGGAATCGCGCTCGCCGGCGCCGGCGTAGACGTGGACGTGGATATCGACCAGGCCCGGGGTGACGTAGAGGCCCGCCACGTCCACGGTTTTGGCGGCGGCGGCGGGGTCCAGATGGGCGGCGACGGCGGCGATGCGGCCATTGAGGACGGCGACATCGCGGAGGGCGTCGATGCCGTTCCTGGCGTCGATGACG
>Ga0182027_10009187_pt1 | contig 14257 bp, 4 predicted proteins | sample 712E1DmetaG_FD_121300 | JGI IMG/M metagenome (GOLD analysis project Ga0182027, IMG submission 121300) | Permafrost microbial communities from Stordalen Mire, Sweden - 712E1D metaG (Illumina Assembly) | ecosystem: Environmental > Terrestrial > Soil > Wetlands > Permafrost | place: Sweden...
GAGTTCTGCAATTCTATTCACTCAAAGAAGCAAAATTAATTGACTTTGCGCGCTTTGCGTAGTTTCCTTTGCGTGCTTTGCGGTTAAATAAGATTTGCTAAATTTAACTCTTGATTCGCATTACTAATAAGAATTAAGTGTTGAAAAATAATATAAATATTTATATGCCTTAATATCAGCATAATAAATTACGAACCATAGTGAAATTCGGCCTGGAGAAGGAAGGGACTTACGTGTACTTGTAAAAATATTTAATTTGTATTCCTAACTACTGAAGAAAGGTTTGGATCTAAATATATCTTTCATATTCGATGTAATATCTGGTGAAATCATTCATTAGAGGCAGGGCTTTAAAGCCTAAGTGAAACAAAGTCATAATTTTATTTATTTTTGTTTTAGATTTTATAACCGGTTCCCACGATTATTAAATGCATGTAGCCAATTTTACGGACATATTATACAATGAAAAAAAAGTTACTCTCGCCATTTCTCTTCTTGATATTACTATCACTTGGTTTTGTTTATGTCTTTTATGGGAAAATACTTTTACATCCCAATAGTTATCTGATTTATGACGGGGGCGATGCTATTAAGAACTATTTTACATATGCCTCCCAGGCTCACGGAAATTACCATATCAATTCTCAGTGGATGAATTATCCATATGGTGAAAATTTTTTATTCCTCGACTGTCAGCCTGTAATATCTTTTATCATTAATATATTGTCTAAACCTTTCCCATCCATCATAAATTATAATATCGGTATTATAAATTTTCTGATAATCTTCTCATTTATCCTTTCTGCTATTTTCATTTATTTAATTCTTGACAATTATCATGTAAACCGGATTTATTCTGCTTTCAGTGCATTTTCAATTACAGTTCTTGCTCCGCAAATATTTCGTATAACAGGGCATTTGGCATTATCATACAGCTTTTTTATTCCCCTGACCTGGTATCTTTTCACAAAGTTTTTAAAAAGTGAGTTCAAGTTAAAATGGTCTGTTTTATTATTCATTAATAATATTTTCTTGTACTTTGTTCATGCCTATTTAGGAATGATAGCGGTTTCATTTCTAATGGTCTTTTTTATTTTGGACTTTATTATAAATGATCGGCGCAAGTATTATAATTTAATTCAGTGTTGGTATGTTTTTTTGCAGACTATATTGCCTCTGGTGCTTTTCTGGTCATTTGCAATTTTAAGCGACAATCACATTGGCCGTACTAAGAATCCTTATGGATTTTTAGAATATACTGCTAATTTTTATTCTGTTTTTCTACCCCACCATCCACCGCTTAAACCTATTTTCGAACGACTCATTGGCTCCTTTGAACAACGATGGGAAGGTTGGGCTTATATCGGTATTGGTTCAATTATTACAATCCTCTTGTTTCTATATATTAATATCCGGAATTATTTCAGGCATGGATCCTATAAAATAAAATGGGGATCAATTAAAAATGAAAATCTTTTTATTGCCTTGATTTCCGGCATTGTTCTGTTGTTATTTTCCGTCGGACTTCCATTTAAATTACGAATGGAATTCCTGCTAAATTGGTTCCCGATCATAAAAAATTTCAGGGGTGTTGGAAGGTTTGCATGGGTTTTTTATTATACAATTACAATTTGTTGTGTTTACTACTTAAATTCAATATTCGAGCATAAAAGGAAATTAATTTATTTGCTTCTTGCATTCCTCTTACCCATGTCATATTTGTACGAAGGAATTAGTTACCATCAAACAACAAAGCAAATAATTACCAATAGTTATAATTTATTTGATAGAAACCAGGTTACTGGAAATCTGTCAGATGGTATTCCTTTTTGCGATCAAAACAAATATCAGGCAATTCTCGCCTTACCATTCTATGATATAGGTTCTGAAAATTATGGTAAGACTGCCACCGATAAGATTTATAAAATCTCCATGATTTTGTCTTACCATTCAGGGATACCTATTATGGGGACTTATTCAACCAGAACAAGTATCCCTGAAAGCAAGAATCTGATACAATTATTATCACCGGATTTTTACGGAAAAAAAATTCAGTCTGACATTAAAAGTGATAAGCCATTTCTTGTAATTTATAGTAAAGATGATTTATCTGAATATGAGTCTAATATATTGGGGAAATGCCAGGTGATTTATTCAAATAGTGAATATTCCCTTCTTTCAATTTCAAAAGAATTATTATTTGAAAATTCATCCAGAAAAGAAATCGAAAATTTTGAAAAGATCAGAAATCAGCTTTCAAAATCCAAAGGGTTTTTAACGACAAACAATGATTCGAATAGTATAATACTATACAATTCATTTGAGAATTCGCCCCAGAAAATATCTTTCAGAGGAACAGGATCATACAAAGGGCAGATGGGAAATTACAACGAATTGGCTGACATTGATATTAATAAACTAAAGTTAGAAAAGGAATATCTTATTAGTTTCTGGATGTATAATGAAGGCTCAAATTTTGGACAGGACGCTTTAAACTCGATGGTATTTATAAACCTGGTGGATGAAAAAAATAATAGTCAATGGGTCTCGGTAACAAATCCTGCCTACAGTGTAGTCATTGATGATTCGTGGTCGCAGGTTGAAATGAGTTTTTTGATTAAAACAATTCCAAAAAAAATGACACTCTACTTAAAAGGCGACGATCAACTGAAAAAAAGTTTTTTTATCGACGACCTTTTAATAAGAGAAAAAGGTACAGATGTTTATAAGGTAATTACTGAAAGTAAGGGTCAGATACAGGAACTCTTAAAGAATAATCACAAAATAATTGATGGACAGAAATACTCTTTAACCAGGAATTGACAGATATAATCATTTAAAGCTTTATTTGTTAATCAATGTTTTTGTGATGGCTTCTTCGGCTAGAGGTGCCATCACCTTGTAGCCTGCTTCATTAGGATGGACGCCATCTTCTGAGTATATTGCTTTCATACCCAACCGATCATCCACCATTGTTGAATAATAATCTATATAATAAATACCGGTTTTCTTTGAATAATCTTTAATCCACTCATTGAGTTTGGCGATCTTGCCGGCAGGATTCATTCCCCGTCTCCAGAAATAATCATATGCCGGTAAAACCGATGAAAGGATAACTTTAATTCCATTTGCTTTTGCCAATTCAGCCATTGAAGCCAGGTTATCCTCTATCATTTCCAGGGTCGAAGGGCCGGTATTTCCGGCAATATCGTTTGTACCGGCCAGAATTACCACAATTTTTGGTTTAAGATTTATTGCATCCTGCCTGAAACGGATTAACATCTGGGGTGTTGTTTGTCCGCTGATCCCCCTGTTGATATAGGGCTTTCCTGAAAAGAATTCAGGACATAATTTGCTCCAGCCCTCTGTGATTGAGTTACCAAAAAACACAATACGATTTTCGCCGGGTGCAGGAAGGCCGATTTTAGCATTTTCCTCAGCGTAGCGCGCCAGGTTTGGCCAGTCATTTTTTAATTGCTCATTCTGCGCTCTTAATGACTGAGTTATAAAAAAGAGCGAAAATAACAGGCCTATTGACATATTCAAATGGTTCATTTTACATTTTACCTTTAAGATTATAAACACTAAAAAAAATCAACCAATGAGATCATGGAAAGATTCACATATCACAGAAGGCATGTTGTATTAATCTCAGTGAATTCTTTGTTCTTTATCTCTGAGCTCTCTGTGGTTTTATTATTATAATTTTAGAATAAATCTTTTCATGGATCGAAATTAAGCATCTTGTATGAAAATTACTATTTCCTGTTTTTGATTTATGGAATTTGCATAACTTTTGCATCAATCAATAAAATCAGGCAACAATCTATAAGTAGATTTTAAAAATGGAATCCTGTTTTTACGCATTGATATTATTGATTCATTAAAAATTAATACTATGAAACTCATTCTTATAATCCTGCTGGCATTTCTTACAATACTGGGATCTTTCTCAAACAAACTGTTCAAAATGCAACTATCAATGAAAAAATACGATTATAACTCGTCCTGGAAAAAGGAAGAGGATTTTGAAAATAAGGGATTACCTGAATCAGCTTTATCTGTTGTCAATGAAATATATACACAAGCTAAAAACGATAACAATACCCCGCAATTTGTTAAGTCGTTGATTTATATTCTCAAATTAACTGATTATAAAGAAGAAAATTCATTTATAAAAAATCTGAATAAGTTGCGGGATGAGGCCAATGCTGCAGTATTTCCAACAAAACCCATTTTGCATTCCATGCTTGCCGAAGTGTATTGGCGCTATTACCAGACAAACCGATACCGATTCGGCCAACGTAGTGAGACCGTCAAATTTAAAAACGATGATATTTCAACATGGAGTCTTGAAAAAATAGTTGATGAAACCATAAAAAATTACCAGCTTTCATTGGACAATGAAGATCAGGAAAAGAAGGTTCCATTGGATTCTATCCATGAGATCCTGGTTGAAGGTAATTCTCTGGGGAGGAACTACCGAACTTCATTGTTTGACTTTTTAGCCCATCGTGCCGTAGACTTTTATATGGAAGAGGAGCCCGGACTTACCAAACCTGCTTATACTTTTACTATTAACTCGGCCGATTACCTGAAGGATGCTGAAAGTTTCTGCAAATTAAATATAGTCTCAAAAGATTCTATGGCTTATAAATATTATGCACTTAGGATTTTTCAGGAACTCATTCGTTTTCACCTTGGGGATGAAAAACCGGAAGCTTTGGTGGATGTGGATTTGAAAAGGCTTCAATTTGTTTACCAGCACCTGACACTCTCCAACAAACAAGACTTATACCTGGATGCACTTCAAACATTAGAACAAAAATCAATCGCGTCACCGGTTTCCACCATTGTAACCTGTCAAATTGCACAGGTTTGGTTAGAAAAAGGCAGAGAGTACAAACCATTGCAATCGGACGATCACAAATGGGATATTAAAAAGGCATTTGAACTATGTGATAATGCTATCAGCCGTTTTCCCGAATCGGATGGTGCCGCCATGGCATATAACCTTCAAAGACAATTGCTTAATAAATCAGTGTTTGCTGAGATTGAAAAGGTGAATGTTCCTGAAATTCCCTTCAGGGCTATGGTTCGGTATGCTAATTTTAGTGACATGTACTGGAGGATTATAAAAGTAACCAGGGATGAAGTAAAGGAACAAAGAATTAAATGGCTCAAAGATTATAATGTAAACCGTGAGGAAAAATTTCTGGAATATTTTATTCCCAAAACTCCTGTCAAATCCGGGAAAGTCGATTTACCGGTTGATAAGGATTTTCAGCAACACAGCGTAGAGATAAAGTTAAGTGGCGTCCCTATAGGCGATTATATGATTTTGTTCAGTCCAAATGCTGAATTTTCTGTTTCAGGCAATAATCTTGGCTATGCTTTCACTACAATTTCAAATCTCAGTTACATCCACAGGAACCTTGACGACGGAAGCACTGAATTCTATGTTTTAAATCGTACAAACGGCGATCCGGTGCCAGGTGCAAAGATTCAGATTTCAAGCAATGTTTATATTCCAAAAAACAGTCGGTATGAAATTGTAAAGGACAATATCGTCACTACCAATGATGAAGGGTTTATCAATATTCCTTACAAGGAACATTCCGGAAATTATTATGAGAATTCTTTTATGGCTGATATTTCATGGCAGGATGATAAAATCAGCACCCAGGACATCGATTCATACAGCAATGGCTATGGTTCTGCCATTTCCCAGTACTCCATTCCTAAGCCTTATAGAACAACACAAACCTTATTTTTCCTTGACAGGGCTATATACCGTCCCGGGCAAACACTGTATTTTAAGGGATTGATCATTTCCACCGATGGTAAAGACCCTCAAATTGTTGCCCATTGTCCTTTGACTATTACATTTTATGATGTGAACAGCCAGGTAGTGGCTCAAAAAGTTCTGACATCCAACGAATATGGCACATTTAATGGTTCTTTCACAACTCCTTCATCCGGATTGATGGGCGAGATGAGCTTACAATCGAACGATAACAATAGTAGCAGTGTGAGATTCTCAGTCGAAGAATACAAACGTCCTAAATTCGAAGTGAAATTAGATGCGGTAAAAGGCAGTTTTCGGTTGGGCGAAAACATTAAAGCAAGCGGAAAAGCACTGTCATATTCGGGAGCAAATATTGATGGCGCTTCGGTAAAATACAGGGTTGTGAGGAATGCACGATTCCCATATTGGTGGTGGTGTTGGTATGGTTACTATCCATCCTCGCCGGAAATGGAAATTACAAATGGCATTACCAATACCGATGCAGAAGGGAAATTTACGATCGATTTCAAAGCCATTCCGGATGAGAGCGTAGATAAAAAATCGGATCCGGTTTTTAGTTACACTGTATACGCCGATGTTACCGATATAAATGGTGAAACGCACAGCGGACAATCATTGATTAATGTGGGTTACAAATCACTTGTCATTGGAGTAAAAATAAACGATCTGAATTTAAAAGATGCTGAAGAAATTACACAAAAGTTTCCGATTAGAACTACCAACCTGGCCGGTGAGTTTGAACCTGCAAAAGGAACCCTGAAAATATGGAAACTTAAAAGCCCGGACAGGGCATTTCGTGACCGGATGTGGGATCGTCCCGACAAATTTGTGATGACAAAGGACGACTTCTACCAAAACTTTCCACACGATCTCTATGCTGAAGAAAATAACTTCTTTAAATGGGACAATGAAAAAGAAGTTTTCAGGCTGGATTTCAATACAGCGGAAGAAAAGGACTTTGAAATAAAAAAACTTAAATCGTGGGAACCGGGGAAATATAAACTCGAAATCGAAAGTACCGATCAATATAACCAGAATGTCAAAGAAGTAACCTATTTTGATCTATATGATCCCCAAAGCAAATTGCTTCCATATCCTTCGGTCCACCAATCAATGCTTCTGAAGGCTGTCTGTGAGCCTGGCGAAAAAGCTATATTGATCGAAGGCACTTCAGAGAAGACAAATGCTTTGTTTGAAATCGAACTGGATGGTAAAATATTGGAAAAACATAGGGTTCTTCTCAGCTATGAAAACCATCTGTTTGAAATTCCAATAAAGGAAGAATACCGCGGGAATATAGCAGTGCATTATACTTTTATAAAGGATAGCAGGTTGTACAACGAAACTTCTGTTATAACTGTTCCTTTTACGAATAAGGATTTGGATATTAAGTTTGAGACATTCCGCGATAAACTGCAACCCGGTGAACAGGAACAGTGGAAATTAAAAGTTACTGGCAAAAAAGCCGATAAAGTGATGGCTGAAATGGTAGCATCGCTGTACGATGCTTCGCTCGATGCTTTCCGCCCGAATAGCTGGGATATAAATTTATACAATACCCTGAATAACAGGTTGCTATGGTCTGGCATAAATGAATTCGGATTCGAAGAATTTAAACAGTACGGAAAAGATTGGAATGATCACGACTCAAAATATTATTCATCGCCATCGTACGATGGATTTAATTGGTTTGGGTACAATTTGTATGGTTATTATAACTCTTACAACACAGAAATATCCGAAGAAGCTGAAAGTGATGGCTATGGTACTACGAAAAAAATGGCGATTACGGGAGCCCCTAAAATAATGATAAGAGGAGTTTCTTCATTATCAAAAGATGACGAAGGAGATGAAAAAATGATGGTTACGTCAGCGATTCAACAAGCGCCTGCATCACCTTCTGCGAAAAATTCATCATCTAAAGAACCACAGTTGCAAAAGGTAGATATGGGTGATGTGAAAATCAGAAAGAATTTCAACGAAACGGCCTTTTTCTATCCTAACCTGCAAACCGATGAGAATGGAGAGATTATCATCAACTTTACTGTTCCGGAAGCGCTTACCCGATGGAAAATGCTGGGATTTGCCCATACCAAGGATTTAAAGTCAGGGAGTATCGTCAACGAATTGGTAACACAAAAAGATTTGATGGTGGTTCCAAACCAGCCCCGTTTCTTTAGGGAAAATGATAAAATGTATTTCTTGGCAAAAATTACTTCGTTGGCAGATAAAGACCTTTCAGGTAGTGCCAGGCTTGAATTCTTTGATGCCCTGACTATGAAGCCTATCGATTCATTGATGAAAAACCAGGATATTCAAAAACCATTCAATCTGAAAGTAAAGCAGAGCACAAGTTTGGAATGGTATATTGAGATACCTGAAAATGTGCAGGCAATCGCATATCGTATTGCAGCAAAAGCAGGTAATCATTCCGATGGTGAAGAGATGACACTACCGGTCGTCACCAACAGGATGCTGGTTACTGAAACGCTGCCACTTCCTATAAGGGGTAAGCAAACAAAAACTTTCAAGTTTGAAAAATTATTGAATAATACCTCAACAACCTTGAGAAATCAGCGGTTTACACTCGAATTCACTTCAAATCCGGCGTGGTATGCCATACAAGCCTTGCCCTATATGATGGAATATCCGTATGAGTGTACTGAACAAACCTTTTCAAGATATTATGCGAATTCAATAGCTGCCCATATTGCAAATTCAAATCCTAAAATTAAGCGTGTTTTTGACACCTGGGCGAATATTCAACCTGATGCACTGCTCTCGAATCTCGAAAAAAACCAGGAGCTTAAATCGGCTTTGCTTGAAGAGACCCCCTGGGTGTTAAATGCAAAAGACGAAAGTCAGAGGAAAAGAAGTGTTGCTTTGTTGTTTGACATGAACAGAATGGCAAACGAACAGGCGCGGGCGTTGAAAAAAATAATGGAAGCCCAGTTAGGCAATGGTGGATTTACCTGGTTCCCGGGCTTTCCTGAAGACCGGTATATCACCCAACATATTGTTGCAGGAATGGGTCACCTGGATGTTATGGGCATAAAATCGGTAAGGGAAGATGCTAAATCATGGCAAATGGTGCAAAATGCTTTGAATTATATGGATCAAAGTATGCAGGATCACTACGAAAATTTAAAAGCCCTTGCAAAAAAAGGCCTTCTGAAACTGGAAGATAACAACCTCGATTATCTTGAAATCCATTATCTATATGCCCGGAGCTATTTTAAAGATATAGTTGTTGAAAATAAAAATAAAGAGGGCTTCGATTATTTCCTGGGTCAGTCTAAAAAGTATTGGCTTCAGAACGGTATATATATGCAGGGAATGATAGCGCTGACTTTGAACCGTTATGAAGAAAAAACCATACCATCTGCCATCATAAAATCATTGAATGAGCGATCTCTTCATTCAGAAGAAATGGGCATGTATTGGAAATATGACAATGGATATTACTGGTACCAGGCACCTGTTGAAACGCAAGCGCTGATGGTGGAAGTATACGATGAAGTCGCGGCAGATCCGAAATCTGTCGAAGAGCTTAAGGTGTGGTTGCTAAAACAAAAACAAACCCAGGACTGGCAAACAACAAAAGCTACAGCCGAAGCCTGTTATGCCCTTCTACGCCGGGGTACAGGCCGACTGGCCAGTGATACACTGGTTGAGGTTAAAATAGGCGATGAAATCATCAATCCTTTAAAAAGCGAGGATACGAAAGTAGAAGCTGGTACCGGCTATTTTAAAACGGCCTGGACAGCTTCTGAAATTACTTCTAAAATGGGCAATATAAGTGTTACTAAAAAAGACGAAGGCGTTGCATGGGGAGCTGCCTACTGGCAATATTTTGAGCACCTGGATAAAATTACTACTGCCGAGACACCTTTAAAACTTAAGAAACAACTATTCTTACAACAAAATACTGACAAGGGACCTGTCATTACACCAATCGATGAAAATACCATACTAAAAGTCGGAGATCTGATAAAAGTGAGGATTGAGCTGAGGGTAGACCGGACTATGGAGTATATTCATTTGAAAGATATGCGTGCTGCCGGATTTGAGCCTGTTGAGACACTTTCTACCTATAAGTATCAGGATGGGCTTTACTATTATGAAAGCCCAAGGGATCTGGCAACCAATTTCTTTATTGGCTATTTACCCCAGGGTACTTATGTTTTTGAATATCCATTGAGGGTTTCGCAAAAGGGCGATTTTTCTAATGGTGTGACGACAATCCAATGCATGTATGCACCGGAATTTTCAAGTCATTCGGAAGGAATACGGGTAAAAGTTAAATAGAATAAAATACAAATTACACTTATGTAAAATAGGGACCTGAATTATGACGAGGTAAGTTTAAAACAAATATTTTCATACTAAAAAAATATAACCGCAAAGGACACAAAGATTTACGCAAAGAACGCAAAGAAAACTTTGTGGACTTTGCGCCTTCTTAGCGAACTTCGCGGTTAATTATTAAAATTAAAGGAAGCATATAGATAATGAATAGTCGGTTAGACTATTAAATCCTCAAGCTAAGCGTAGATTGCATCTACGCTTTATTTAAATGTTAACCTGCCGCCAGAGAAACTTATAATCTTCGGGTTGGAGGTTTGGGGTTAATCAGCAATTACTTCCTATTTTAGATCAAGGATTTCAATCTTTGTGGCTTCGCCATTCCATTGAAAATAAATTTTCATCCAGCCTTCTGAACTTTGATAATAACTTTTACTCAGATCAACTGGCACACCCGATCCAATCTCTTTTCCGTTGATTTTAACAATAGACATAAAATTGCCTCTCTGCACTTCGAAACACATAGCACGTGATGGCGGCATCCCAGTCCATATACCCGTATCAGATAGCTCAATCGTAATATTGTTTTTATTCTGAATCCCCGAGTAATGAATAAGTTCAAATTTTCCGTCTTTCAGGGCAAGATTATCAAGTCCGTCATCCTCATATTGCGTGAATTCTGATTTACCATCAGGATAATAACGAATATTAAAGTTATCAGATTTATAGTTATCGGTTGTTTTCACAGGACGGGTCATTGGAATAAAACTCCCGGATTTCACAAAAAGCGGAATTTTTTCTATGGTAACGGGAAAGTCAATATATCGATTGCCCTGATAGATTGTACCGGTGTAAAAGTCAATCCATCTTCCTGCTGGCAGATAAATCTTCCGAACGGTTTGTCCCTTAACAATGACAGGAGTCACCAGAAGATTATCTCCCCAGAGATATTCATCCCCTGTTTTCACCGCGATACTATCCCCCGGGTAACTATAGAAGAGAGGACGCATTAAAGGTTCTCCGGTAGTGGCATTTTGCCATGCAAGCGTATAGTTGTAAGGCAGGAAAGAATATCTCAAATTCATATAATTACGGACGATATCCTGTGTTTTTACACTCCAAAATACAGGTTCACTAGGAATACCGGTTACATCCGAACCATGAGGCCGCAGAATAGGTGTAAAAACAGCAAATTGTAACCAACGGGTATACAATTCATCATCCTTTTCTCCAAAAGCAAAACCTCCTGCATCGGAATGGATATATCCCAAACCGCTCAGGCTCATTGTAAGAAGCAATGGAAGCTGGGCTTGTAATCCGCCCCAACTGCGTGATACATCTCCAGTCCAGGGAAAAGCCGAATAACGCTGAGAACCGGCAAATCCGGAACGCTGTAAATGAAATAATCTTGTATGTGGATAATTCTCGGAATATTTTTCGAAAAGCATTTTATCCCAGTAATGGCCATAAATGTTGTGGACCTCGTCTGCCTTACCATTCACATGGTAAATATCGGAAGGATGACTTTCCGGTTCGCCCAGATCTCCCCACCACGCAGCAACACCATTGTTGATTTGTTTGTTGTATTTCTGCCAAAACCACTCGCAGGCTTCGGGCTTGAAAATATCAATCAGACTACCATGTCCAAAATAAAAAAGTGTATCCAGATAGGGACGGCCAGAACTATCCGTCACAAATATCTTTTTTTCTAAACCGTCTTTGTAATTTTTCAATGTATCCAGCACATAAGGTTCTGTGATCAGAATTGTTTTAATTCCCTCCTTACGGTATTTACTGATCATATTTACGGGATCGGGCCAGGCTTTTTTGTACCAATCAAGATTTCCCAGATATCCTTTGATGCTGTCGCCAAACCAATAAAAATCAAGAATAATAGCATCCATTGGAAAGTTGTCTTTTTGCATCAGGCTTACTACGCTGTCAGTTTCCTTTTGATTGCGATATGCCATGCGACTGAGAAGATTACCGAATACCCAGCGCGGAGGGAGTGATTGTCGGCCTGTAAGTTCGGTATATGATTTTAATAAATCCGGATAGTTTTGTGATGCAATGAAGAAATACCTTGCTGTTCCTCCGATTGCACTCCATTTCAATATATCAGACTGGGTCTTGCCAATATCCACAATACCTTTTTGTGCATTATCCCAGAGTATCGCATATTTTTTTGAAGAAATAATAAGCGGGATTGAATAATTCAGACTGGTAGTACCAACCTGATATCCGAAAGACGGCCGGTTATACAATGGCAGTTCATAGCCGCGTCTGTTTAGTTGAATTGCCCGCTCACCCCCACCATATATGCCTTCTTCAGGACTTAATTTAAAACTTACGCTGCTATTCCCTTTGGAGACATCAAATCCTGAGGCTTCCTTCAGTAAGGTATCGCCTTTGAATATATAAGTCAGATAAAAGGGGTTACTGTTTGCAATTATTTGCAGATCGCCGTTTTCGAGGAGCTGTCCACCAGGCACAACTGATGTTCTTCTTAATATTTGCGCAGGGGTTAAAATTACCGCAACAGATGTGTCATAAGGCAAATTGCCATCCGGCGAAAAGAATACTTCCACTATACTATTTGTAAAGGGTATAATGAAAATTGCTCCATTATCCGTTATGGCTTTCCATCCGATTTTGATATCATCAATGCGTATAAGTTTGCGATTATTTGCCTGCAAAGGTTCGATACCATAAGGATTATCGGAAAGATTTGCAGTACGAAAATGTGAGTTATAAAAATTGGCTGTTATTTGTTGATTTTGTTGAGGATTTATCTGGTCCGTCCAAATAGATCTGGCATTTGCCGCAGTAAACCCTGCAGTGAGAAGAATTACAAGGTAGTAGTAGCGATTGATTTTCATAGGATTATATAATTTTAAAAGTAAAGGTTAAAATAAATTGGAAAGAATAAAAAGCAATAACAACTTACAATTTAACAATATTTTGTTTTTTATAGAATGATTGAGCGTATAAAAATGCAATTTATCTAATTCTAATTTGACAGATTATAATATTTAATAGTTATTTCGTCCCTACGGGACTTTAGGTATATTTTGTTTTTATTTTCTACCAAAATTTCGTGCCTCTGGCTCTTTTTTAAACCTCGAAGAGGTTAAATATTGGTAGTTGTTAAGTATTCTAAACTCTTGAAGTCCCGTAGGGACGAAATGTTCTCAATCTGTCACAGTAGAACTAAGTATAACAAAGATAGTAAAATGTGCAGTGCTGAAAAATGAACTCAATTACTATTAATACGAATTAAAATTATTTGACTCTTAATTCGCATTTCTTATGAGATGGTATTTGATTATCTAAGCTTTTTATTTTGAGTTAAAGGAAAGTCTTCGATTTTAGCAAACGAATATCCCATTGATTTCATTCGTGGAATTATCTTAAGCAGACTTTCATAAGTTTTTCCTTTTGGATGGTTAAAATGCATAATAATGATAGCCCCCGGATGCAAATGGTTGATTACATTTTCTTCAATACTTTTTGCTGATATATAGGGTGATGCATCACCGGAAAGGATATCGAAGCTTACGACTGTAATCCCGATTTGGCCGGCAATCTTAGCACATGCTTCATCAATATAGGCAGTAGCTGACCTATAAAATTTAGGCCTGCGACCAGTGAGCTGCTCGATTTTCCTTGCATTTGCTTCCATTTCGTCGAATGCATCTGAAACATCCGATGTTCCCTTTATTCCATATTCACTTTCACCATCGACAGAGCAGGGGCGATGATTCAAACCATGATTTTCTATTTCGAAAAGACTGTCTTTGCTGAGATCAAGAAATGTCTTATAATTCTCATCAATCCATTTTCCCGTGACAAATAAAGTGGCCGGCACATTTATTTTTTTTAAATAGCCGATTAGCACACTGTCGAATTCGTTCCCGTTTTTTCCTCCACATGCATCGAAACTTAAAGCAATAATGTTGCTTTTAACTACAAGATCTTCATCTACACCTTTTACAAATTCACCCCAACCTCCAGGTGTAGCATGGGCAAATACTTTTACGATCCTCTCTTTTTCTGATCTGTAAGTACTATCGTGATATAGATAATTAATAAAGGATTTGTTTTCATAATAATTCCTCTGACAATAACATGGCTTCAGGACAA
>Ga0182027_10009188_pt1 | contig 14255 bp, 14 predicted proteins | sample 712E1DmetaG_FD_121300 | JGI IMG/M metagenome (GOLD analysis project Ga0182027, IMG submission 121300) | Permafrost microbial communities from Stordalen Mire, Sweden - 712E1D metaG (Illumina Assembly) | ecosystem: Environmental > Terrestrial > Soil > Wetlands > Permafrost | place: Sweden...
ATGATGGGTTTTAGGTTTTTAAGGGGTAATTGGGATAAATAGATAAAGAATAAGATACATTAAGGTAGTTTTAAAGTAAGTAATATAATATATAGTAATAATATATATAATTGTCGTTCAGTTGATTCTCTTGTGAGATAGTAGTCAAAGAATTTAAAAGTACAAAAACCACTAAGGTAAGCAAAAAAATCACCGTCCACCTCTTGAACACTGATTCAAGAGGGTCTTCAAGAGGTCGTTCAAGTGGTTGTTCAAGAGGTGGACGGTACTTGAACGGTTGTTTTTTAGCGTAAAGCCAGCTTGGATTTGTGGATTAAATTCGGTAAAAAAACTTTTAAAGTTTGTAGTGAAGTTGAAACAGGGAGCGCCACTAAATTTCCCTTAACCAAGGGGAATTTTTTTATGACCTGGGATGGGATTCGAACTTTAATCAAAGTAATAAACACAGCTTTACAAATACCCAATTTTGATCTAAACTTAAATCAGCTTAAATTTTTAATATAATTAAATATGTTAGAACGTGAAAGTCCGGAAATAATCAAAATGGAGAAAGAATCGATAATTAATTTATTTACCAAAGGTGTTTCAGAAATAAGGAATACGCCAGATCTTGAAGAGTTTATACTGTCTATGTCTGATAAAACAAAAAAGTATAATAAAAACTTTCAAACTGATCTTAGTCTTGCAACTTCGGTTGCACCCATAATGAGTGAGTCAATTATTATTGATGGTCAAACATACACTGTTCGTTTAGCGGAATCAACAAATTTACATACGCTAATTGTATACGCTGAAAAAGAACACTAGAGTCCTCAAATTTCAAGGTAGCTTTAATACATAAATATAACCGCTCCAATTCGGTAAAGACGTAATCGGCGGAGCATCACTAAATTCCCCTTAACCAAGGGGAATTTTTTATAACCCTAGGCGGGACTCGAACGGCGTGGTATTGTTACCTCACCAGAGAGCAACTTACAGAAAAGGTACTTAATTAACCTAATTATAAAAAATAATAATTAATAACATCTAAAATGTTCAAAAAATATATTGATTACTTAAAAGATAATCCGAATGGTTATTGGTTCAAGAGGAAGCTTTATGGGTGGGGATGGACGCCTGCTAAATGGCAAGGGTGGTTTGTTTCGGTATTGTATATATTCATAATTTTATTACTTGCACTTACAGCGAATAAGAACTCTTCATTTAGTCAAATTTTGTTTACTTTTATAATCCCGATAGCTTTGCTTACTATCGTGCTATTTTGGATTATATATAAAAAAGGAGAGAAGCCGCGTTGGTAATGGGGCCAAAAGAAGTAAGAAATATTTTTAAAGACGACGAACTAAATTGTAATTATGAAAAATCGAAACATAAAAGCCTTCGGCGGGTTAATTTTTCTTTTCGCTACAATGGCGGCATTATTATTCCTTCCAGCTTGGACACTTAATTTCACTCAAGCATGGATTTTTTTAGCCGTATTTTTTCTGGCGGCACTTGTGATTACATTATATCTAATGAAAAAAGATCCGAAGCTTTTGGAACGACGGGTGCAGGCAGGACCGATTGATGAGAAGGAAGCAAACCAGAAAATAATACAGACTATTACGACAATAGGGTTTATCTCCATGCTCGTTCTCCCCGCATTTGATTACCGTCTACACTGGCTTGTCACAATACCTTTCTCCATATCAATTCTTGGAGATGTTCTTGTCGTCATCGGGCTGTTTATTATCTTTCTTGTGTTCAAAGAAAATACCTTCGCCTCCGGGACTATTGAACTCGCTCCTGATCAAAAGGTTGTATCAACTGGACTGTATGCGCTAGTGCGCCACCCAATGTATATGGGAGCTCTGGTTATGTTTATAGGAATGATTCTCGCACTTGGTTCCTGGTTGGGCCTCATTGTCTTTATCCTTATGATGCCGGCACTTATATGGAGACTGTTTGATGAGGAAAAATTTTTGACAAAAAACCTGCTTGGTTATTCAGAATACCAAAAAAATGTGAAATATCACTTACTGCCGTTTATTTGGTAATACTATCATCCTGCAAACAGGTCGGGTGTTTATTATTTACTTTTCGCAAATTGTTCTAAAGGTACGGACATTTTCCAGGCAAGCTCAAAGAGCGACCGAAAAGTACCGGCCACTTCCGCGCTTTCAATCACGACAGCAAAAAGCTCTTTTTTTATTGAGAGGATGGCCACTTGATCGCCGTAAATTGCCCCATCAATTAGTAAATCAAAATCTTTAGGGACGACACGGCCTTCATAATGTTGTCCGATCGCTGCCATACCGAAATCAATATCCTTCGGATCTTGGGTCAATAAATCACGCACATATATGTCATTTGATTTGATAATTTCTTTTAGTTTATCAACCCGGCCAACAAATTCCTCCGACAGATTTTTTATTGATCCAAAAAAAGAAACAGCCGCGCTTTTATATATTTCGTCATAGACTTGCTCAATACCCATCCGCCCTTCGTAGATTCTAATTTTTGGCTTTATCTTGGAAGTGGCCATACGTGCCTGAAGAAGCGGCATTGTTTGTTCCAAAAGATTAAACTTCTCCCGCATTGATCTTAGTAAAATATCGGGCTTTTCCGCTGAGTAATAGACCTTCTTGTTATGGTATGTTTTGATAACAAAATTTTTAGCATATAATTGTTCCAAAACAACATAGGCGGTGGGTCGTTTAATACCGGCTTTTTTGGCAATGGCCTGAACTTTTTCATTTCCCAAATCTAAAAGTGCCAAATATACCTTTGTCTCTTTTTCATCTAAACCGGTTTTAATAAGTGTTTCTTCAAGTGACATAAAAAATCATTTTAGGTGAGTTATCCACAGGGCTTGTAATCACGCTATTTAGGGCTTAAAAGGATGTTTAATTATACTCTGTTGTTATTACTGACAACAGAGTATTTTTATTAATGCTCTCCAAACATTGCTATATCTTATTCTAATCTCATTTTTTAGTTTTGTCAAAAAAGATGACAACAAATATTATTATGTAATATTTAACCTTATTTTAAAGTAAATTTATGTATATTTTTGTTGACATATAATTTATAAGGGCTTATATTAACAGTAGAACTTCATTTACATAAAAAATAGTATGACCGACCTAATATATATCTTAATTGTAATTTCTTTCTTCGGGCTATCCATGCTCTATGTAAAGCTCTGCGAAAAACTTTAAACATATGACCAATATAATTATATCCATAATAGCGCTCATGCTACTCGCATACTTATTTGCAGTCATGATCCGCCCGGAGAAATTCTAATATGAACGAATGGCTACAACTGGCTCTCTTTTTCATCGCCTTGGTTTTAATTACCAAACCGCTTGGTATTTATTTGGTTAAAGTCCTGGATGTTAATGGCAGGACCTGGCTCGACAAAATTCTCAAGCCGTTGGAAAAAATAACCTACAAATTATTTGGAATTGATCCGGAGAAAGAACAAAGCTGGAAACAATACGCGTTTTCCATGCTACTTTTCAGCGTCGTGGGATTTTTATTTACATATATCATTCTACGGCTTCAACAATACCTGCCTTTAAATCCTCAGCATTTGCCAAACCTCACGCCTGACCTGGCTTTTAATACGGCGATAAGCTTTATCACTAACACCAACTGGCAAAGTTACGCCGGCGAATCAACCATGTCGTACTTTTCGCAAATGGTTGCTTTAGCTTCTCACAACTTTTTATCGGCCGCCACCGGAATCGCACTCGCCGCGGCGGTTGTGCGTGGCGTATCTCGTCATACCGCGCAAACGCTCGGAAATTTTTGGACAGACATTACGAGAGTCACTTACTATTTACTATTACCGATTTCCCTGGTGTTTGCTATCATACTTATTTCCCAAGGGATGATACAAAATTTTAAACCATACACAACCGCTCAGTTGGTTGAACCGCAGGGTCAGGTTATCACTCAAACCATTCCCCAAGGGCCAATGGCCTCACAGGTCGCCATTAAAATGATCGGCACCAACGGTGGCGGTTTCGTAAATGCTAACGCCGCCCACCCATTTGAGAACCCAACGCCATTGTCAAATTTTTTACAAATGCTGGCTTTAATTGCCATTCCCAGCGGTCTGACTTATTACTTTGGGCGAATGGTTAAAAATCAAAAACATGGCTGGGCAATTTGGGCGGTTATGTTTATTATTTGCATCGGAGGAGTTTTTACAGCCTGGCACTTTGAACAGGCCGGCAACCCCATTCACCAACAGTTAGGTATCGCTCAAGCCGGTGGCAACATGGAGGGCAAAGAAGTCCGCTTTGGAATTCTTAATTCATCCCTCTTCGCCACTCTTACCACTGACGCCTCTAACGGAGCAGTCAATGCCATGCACGATTCATTTACCCCGCTCGGCGGTCTGGTGCCCATGGTAAACATACAACTTGGTGAAATTATTTTCGGCGGCGTAGGATCCGGACTATACGGTATGCTCGTGTTCATAGTATTGGCTGTCTTTATTGCCGGGCTCATGATTGGCCGTACGCCGGAATATCTGGGTAAAAAAATAGAAGCGTACGATGTAAAAGTTTGTGCTCTCTTTATTCTTATATCGGCTTTTACCATTTTAGGGTTTACCGCCTGGGCCGCCGTAAGCACTTGGGGTCTGGCCGGTCTTAATAATGCCGGACCGCACGGTTTCAGTGAAATACTGTATGCCTACAGTTCAGCTAATGGAAATAATGGCAGCGCGTTTGCCGGTCTCTCTGCCAATACGCCCTGGTATAACACAACGCTTGGTTTCGCCATGCTCTTGGGCCGTTTCTTCGCGATCATTCCGGTTATTGCTTTGGCCGGTTCACTGGCTCGGAAAAAATTAGTCCCGGCCGGTCCGGGCACATTCCCGGTGACAGGCCCGACATTTATAATCTTAGTTATCGGCACTATTGTTTTAGTCGGTGCTCTAACATTTTTACCGGCTTTGGCCCTCGGACCAATTGTCGAACATTTCTTAATGCACGCCGGAAAATTATTCTAACCCATATGTTAAAATCCCAAAGCTTATTCAATTCAAAAATTATTACCGAGGCTATCAAAGCTGCCTTTGTAAAATTAAATCCGCGCCGGATGGTGCGCAACCCGGTTATGTTTGTGACAATGGTCGGGGCGATTATCACCACGTTTGAAATTTTTATTTCTCACGAACCGCGCCTGTTTACGATTCAGATTTCCATTTGGCTATGGTTTACAGTTTTGTTTGCCAATTTTGCCGAAGCAATGGCTGAAGGCAGGGGCAAAGCTCAGGCAGACGAACTACGCAAATCTCGCACTCAACTTTTGGCTAACCGTTATAAAGCTGACGGTCTACTTGAGCAAGTTGCGGCCGAGCAGCTCCGCAAGAATGATGTAATTCTAGTGATTGCCAACGAGGTCATTCCGGGTGACGGAGAAATTATCGAGGGAGCGGCCACAGTTGATGAATCGGCCATCACCGGAGAGTCCGCTCCGGTTATTCGCGAAGCTGGCGGCGACCGAAGCGGTGTTACCGGCGGCACAAAAGTTTTGTCTGATCAAATTAAAATTAAAATCACGGCCAACCCGGGCGAAAGTTTCCTTGACCGCATGATCACGCTGGTGGAAGGCGCCAAGCGTCAAAAAACACCGAACGAAATAGCGCTCACCATTCTTTTGTCCGCCTTGACTATTATATTTCTGGTAGTCATTGTCGCTCTTAAACCCATGGGCCAATACAGTGGCACTGATTTCTCTGCGACTGTTTTAGTTTCCTTGCTTGTCTGCTTAATACCAACAACTATTGGCGGCTTACTCTCTGCTATTGGCATAGCCGGTATTGACCGTTTGGTGCAAAAGAATGTTTTGGCTATGAGCGGACGCGCCGTTGAAGCCGCCGGAGATGTGGATGTATTGCTTCTGGATAAAACCGGAACAATCACTCTCGGCAATCGGCACGCTGTTGAATTCATACCGGCTCCCGGAGTAACCATTGAAGAGCTGGCCGATGCCGCGCAATTATCTTCACTGGCCGATGAAACGCCGGAAGGTAGGAGTATCGTAGTATTGGCCAAAAACTTTGGCATGCGCAACCGGGAAATTGCCGAAATGCCAAACGCCGTCTTCGTGCCTTTTAGCGCGCAAACTAGAATGAGCGGACTTGATTTGGAATTTACTAAATATCGCAAAGGAGCGGTACAAACCATCAGACAGTGGTGCTATGAAAAATTTCCTGAACCGGTTGAACAGGACGTTGAAAAAATTTCCAGTCTTGGCGGTTCGCCGCTGGTGGTTGCTAAACAAGACAAAATACTGGGCACGATTTATCTTAAAGACGTGGTTAAAGGGGGTTTGGTGGAAAGGTTTAAACTTTTCCGTGAAATGGGCATTAAAACCATTATGATAACGGGTGACAATCCCCTGACCGCAGCCGTGATAGCCAAAGAAGCAGGCGTTGATGACTTTTTAGCAGAAGCTAAGCCGGAAGACAAATTAGCCCTGATCCGAAAAGAACAAGCCGGAGGAAGGCTTGTGGCTATGACCGGGGATGGCACAAATGATGCTCCGGCCTTGGCTCAAGCCGATGTGGGTGTGGCCATGAATACCGGCACCCAGGCAGCCAAAGAGGCCGGAAATATGGTTGACCTTGATTCTAATCCCACCAAACTGATAGAGATTGTGGAGACGGGCAAACAGATGCTCATGACGCGCGGCGCCTTGACCACATTTAGCATTGCCAATGACGTGGCCAAATATTTTGCTATCATTCCCGCCATGCTCTTGGTAACTTTTCCGGAAATAGCCGCTCTCAATATCATGCATCTCCACAGTTCATACAGTGCTGTGCTTTCGGCCGTTATTTTTAATGCGCTAATTATTATCTTACTTATTCCGCTCGCTTTACGAGGCGTAAAATTCCGACCACTGCCAGTAGCAACAATACTTCGACGCAATCTGATTATTTATGGGTTGGGCGGTATTATTGCGCCGTTCATTGGCATTAAAATTATTGATCTGATTATAACCGCTTTGAGACTAGCCTAATTGTGAAATTTATGAAAAATCTCCTACAACAATTAAAAATATCAATCATAGCCACACTGGTCTTCGCGGTCGTGGTAAGCGGGCTCTATCCCCTGGCAGTCTGGGCGATCGGCCAGGTATTTTTTCCTGCCCAAGCTAATGGAAGCTTAATTACAAATAAACAAGGAACTGTCATCGGTTCAACGCTGATTGGTCAGGAATTTACCTTGCCTCAATACTTCCATCCCCGCCCATCGGCGGCCGGCGCAGGCTATGACCCAATTGCTTCCGGAGGAAGCAACCTGGGCCCGACTTCCCAAAAATTAGCTGATGAAATCAAAGGGCGTATTGCTGACTACCGCAAAGAGAATAACCTCGCCACCAGCACGCCGGTTCCGGCTGACGCTGTCACAGCCTCAGCCAGCGGCTTAGACCCTGAAATTAGCATCGAAAACGCCCAAATACAAATAGCGAGAGTGGCCAAAGCTCGCGGTGTTGATATGGGCCAGGTCGCCGCCTTGGTCCAGAATTATACTGAAGGCAGGTCGTTATATGTGTTTGGCGAACCGGGTGTAAATGTGCTTATGTTAAATATCGCGCTTGACCAGAATTATCCAATCCTAAAAAAATGAACTACGAAATTAAAAAAATGGAAAAGCCGGACATGATGCACGCCACCTATACGTGGCGTGTTTTAGCATTTATTATAGATTTTGTGATCTTCGTTCTTATATATTTATTGATTAAACCATTTTTACGCCATTCCGTCATTATTCAAAGTGATTTTTTATTTGCACTGATCGGGTTTATTGTCCTAAATTTTTTCTTTCTTGCATATTTAAGTATCATGGAATCTTCCCCGCTACACGCTTCGTTGGGTAAATATTTTCTTGGCGTAAAAGTTATGAACAGCGAAGGCAAACCTTGTTCTTTTAGAACTGCTATTATACGAAACGCTATAAAACTCTTCACCTGTTCCTGGCTTATCACAATTGTTTTTAGTTTTGATACAATTAGAGCTCAACTGGAGATTGCGATACTCTTTTCAATATCAACTAATCCGGTCTGGTACGATTTTATAGCAATCATGGACGGCGAAAAACATCAGTATCGGCTCGTGCATGATGATGTCGCACACACGCAAGTTGTTATGGTATAATCAAGATACTATGAACCAAAATGGCAAAACACCGGAGGATTTCCTTGACCTTATCAAACGTGAGAAACACGGCAGTCTTAAAGTGTATCTTGGATCTGCCGCGGGGGTAGGCAAAACTTACCGAATGCTTTTGGAAGGCCACCATTTAAAGAATAATGGCGTGGACGTGGCCATCGGTTATTTGGAACCTCATGAACGGGTAGAAACTATCGCCCAGATAAAAAATCTTGAACAAATACCGGTACGGACTGTCCTGCATGGTCATTTAAAATTACTGGAAATGGACGTGGAGGCAGTTTTAAAACGCAATCCAACGGTTGCATTAATAGACGAACTGGCGCACACCAACGCGCCCGGCAGCAAAAATAAAAAACGCTATGAAGATGTTGAACAACTTCGCGACGCAGGCATTAATGTCATCACTACCTTAAATATTCAACACCTGGAATCGTTGTATAACATAATTGAACAGGCGACGGGTATTAAAGTTACCGAACGAATCCCCGACGCCATCGTGGCCATGGCTGATCAAATTATTGACGTTGATTTGGAAGCAGAAGATCTTATTGAACGGTTGAAGGCCGGGAAAATTTACAAACTAGACAAAATTGATGCAGCCCTGAATAACTTTTTTAGTTTACAGAATCTAACCCGCCTGCGTGAAATTGCTTTAAGTGAAACTGCGAACCTTTTGGACAAACGGCAGCGGGAACAATTTCAAGCTGGTTTCAAACCAAGCGCTCTGAACAAAATCATGGTGCGATTGCGCGGTTCAGAAGCGCAGTCAAAATCTGAAACAGTTTTAAGGAGCGCTTCGCGGCTGGCAGCCCAGCTCAATGCTGAATGGTATTTGGTGCACGTCGTTTCTCTTAAGGAAGAAAACCGGGCTTTGTCGCCTGATCGTGATAAAATAGCCGAGATATTCGAACTCGCCAAAAAAATGGGTGCTAAAATAATAGAAATAAAAGACGAAGATATCCCTAGAGCTTTAATACAATTCGTAAGGGCAAACGGCGTCACGCACTTGGTCCAAAGCCATCCGGAACCGAAAAAATTTTGGCAAATATTTAATAAATCATTCACAGAAATTCTTGTTCAAAATTTGCCAGATGTACATATTATAATGGTTTAAGTGGTAAAAAATTCGCCGCCAAAAAAAACTCGTAAATCGTCAATTACCCACCCTCACCCTCCGCTCGTTTTTCACTGCTTTTTTTGGTCAATTTTGGAGATGATGGGTTTTAGGTTTTTAAGGGGTAATTGGGTTAAAGAATAAGGTATTAATTAAGATAGTTTAAATAAGACAAGTATATATAGTAATAATATATATAGGTGAATTCCATTTTTCAAAACTCTTAAACTGTTGTTAATCTGAGAATACTTCTTCAATCCTTTTAAGATATCTTGGGAAAGATGATGTTTGATCGACAGCTTTTGCATGAAAAATTGCCGCAAAAAGCCTTCTTCTATTTTGGAATGTGATTCTTGTTCTAAAATTTTCAGATATATCTCGTTTATAAAATTGTAAAACTTTTTCTATCACATCTTTACCAAAAAACCTTTCAATCAAATTAAAATCAACTGCTGGATCATTGGTGCAAATACGACCAAAATCTATGATCCCGACAATACTTTTTGATAATTTGTTGTAGAGAATATGATTTGGATGAAAATCACCGTGACATATTGTTTTTCTGATAGGGTTTTCGGCTTCCCATGCAAAATATTCTTCAAAATAATTTAAGGCTTTTTCACGAGCTTGCTTGCTTAATTGTCTTTCGATAGGTTTCCATAAATCACTCCAAAAATTATTATCTCCCAATGGATATTCTACTAAATTTTTATGTTGAAATTCTATTGAATGAAGTGTTTGTAAAAATTTTCCAATTGATTTCCAAATTTCTTCTTGTTCTTGATTGGAAAGAGTATCACAAATTTCTTGTGTAAACGGTTCACCATTAAATACTCTGCACCCCATAAAATCTTTGCCTTCGTAGAAAACTTCAGGAACAGGTATTGGACTAATTTTATGAAAATTTTTTAAAAAACTTATTTCAATTTCCAATTGTCTAATATCAACATCTTTTCTTGAAAAACGGAATATCCATTCTTGGTTTATCTTTAATACAATATTTCCATATGTAGACTCGCCATCAGTACCTGAAATGATTTGATAATCATAAATTTCATTCTTAAAAACGCCCTTAATTATATCTAAGTATTTTTGCATTTCGTTATTCATACTATTAAAGCCCCTCTTAAAAAATAAAAAATCAAATTCCTTGTTTCTTAAAGCCCACCAAAAACATTTTAATAAACAAATTTTTCAAAAATATGTCGCCTAACTGTTGTTTATACGAAGTGTCCAACCTCTTTTTTAAATCTTCCCAACATGAAAGTAATTGTTCATATGTGGCTGCACCGGCCATGGGGTTTTCTCGTGTTTTTGCGACCTCGCCTACGTACTTGGTGAGTTCCATTGGTATACCAGGTTCTTTAGGTTTCATAAAAAGTAATCAATATTTATTATCTAAAGTATATCAAAACAGTAAGTTCAAAGCAACGACAGAACTATACTGTTGGTTCCAGGCCCATCCTGGGTATAAAAAAAACGGCTTTGTTCAGCCAATTTTTCGGAGATCCCGTTCCAAATCCACCACAAACACTCACTCAAAAAATGGTGAAGAATTCGCCGCCAAAGAAAAACTCGCAAATCGCCAATCAGCCGCCCTCTCACCCTCGATCCTCCGCTCGTTTTCACTGGTTTTTTTGGTCAATTTTGGAGATGATGGGTTTTAGGTTTTTAAGGGGTAATTGGGATAAAGAGAATAAAGAATAAGGTATTAATAAAGTAGTTTAAAGTAAGTAATATAATATATAGAAATAATATATATAATTGTCGTTCAGTTGATTCTCTGGTGAGATAGTAGTCAAAGAATTTAAAAAGACAAAAATCACTAAGGTAAGCAAAAAAATCACCGTCCACCTCTTGAACACTGATTCAAGAGGGTCTTCAAGAGGTTGTTCAAGTGGTTGTTCAAGAGGTTGACCGTACTTGAACGGTTGTATTTCAGCGTAAAGCCAGCTCGGATTTGTGGATTAAATTCGGCAAAACGATTTCAAAAGTTTGCCGTAATTCATTTCCGGAGCACCACTAAATTTCCCTTAACCAAGGGGAATTTTTTTATGACCCAGGGTGGGATTCGAACCTGTGTATAAACGTTGTTTAATTAATACTGCCAATATGCTATCCTAGTATCATTAAATATATTATTTAAAAATATGTCATTAGAATCTCACAAACCAGTAGACGAAAAACTAACTACAGAAATCACCACGCAAGATACTAATGACTCAGAAAAAAAATTAGAAAAAGCAGACAATATTGATACGCAGGAGAAGGTAGCAAGAGAAATATCAAGACTTTATGAAGCATTTAAAGCAAAAGCGATTGAGTTGACCGACGAATACTGGAAATCACGATTTGAGGGTAAAGAAGGTGAAACTTGGAGAGAAATTGGCAGCAGCTATCTTGCGAGAAAAATACCAATTTTCGACAAAGTTACAAAACGTAATGGAAAAATATTATTAAATGGATACTACGATTTTCATATTGGGGGCGAGCAGGGCTATAAGGCCGATTACATTCTGGAAGAAACTGCAGAGGGAATATATCTAAAAAAACCAGGAGTTGGATATGGTGCGGATACCGCATTTGTAATTAGTCCCGACGGTAAATTAAAGCAGGTTGGTTACCATGTAGAACCGCCGTATTCTGGACCACAGGGTGTTTTTCCGGGCCGAGCTTACTTACACAAAACAAAGAGAGGGGATGTTACTGAATTGAAAGAAATAAAAGATATCGCTAAGGCACTGCAGACTTTCGAATAGTAATCCCCTTTTTCAAACTGAAATATATCCTCTCCAGTTCGGTAAAGAAGTAATCGGCAGAGCACCGATCGAAAGTGGCTAATTCAAGCCACTTTTTTGTATACCGAGGTTGGGACGGTAGAACCACCACCAAGAAGCTAAAACAATTTATCCGCCCAAGAAATGGCGCCAAAAACTAAATGAGAAAGTAACCCCGGGCCAACAAAACTATCCAGCGCCAAAAGGACTATCACAACATATTGTCCATTAATTTGTAAAAAATTCTTAATTTTATCAAAATGCATTATCTGTAATAAATCAAGTAACAACTTTGATCCATCAAATGGCGGTAACGGAATAAAGTTAACCACAAACAGCAGAGTGTTAATCACTAGTAAAGATTTAAAAAAAATCGCTAAATTCAGAGGTAAGGGACCCTTAATAAAACTTTCAGCTAATCTGGCGACTGCAAACGTTAAAACAAAAAAAATCCCATTGGCAATCGGACCGGCAAAGGCCACAAGGGTGGAACCAAAACGTCGGTTTCTTAAATTTTCCGGTTCAAATCTAACCGGCCTAGCCCAGCCAAAACCAAAAATTAATAACAAAAAAAATCCCAGCGGTTCTATGTGGGGAAAAGGAAACAAGGTCACCCTGCCTTCCTCTTTTGGTGTTTGATCGCCCAAGGTATATGCCACCAAAGCATGAAAAAATTCATGAAAAGTTAAAGCTGCGATTACCGCAATAATCCAAAACACACCACCCCACGGCGATTGTAAGAATTCAAAAGGCATATTTCTTTAGACTAATTTATCAAGCGCAATCCCCGTCCATTCCGAAACAATTGTTTTTATATCATTAGCTTCAACCACCGGTACTTCCCCGCTCTTATCGTTCTTTTCAACCTCTTCAAATTCTCTCACCAAATGTTCAAGTTTGATGCAAATATCGGCAATTTCAGATTCTTCTTTCATCTCCGCCTTTAACGATTCCAAATGTTTAAGTTCAACAGACAGTTCTTGTTTATGCAGAATAGCCGATTGGACAATCTTGCTTTTGTCGCCAGCGGCAGCATGCAATAACCCAATGGCGTGCTTAGTTAAACGGCTGGCTTCAATACCGACCGAAGCACCCGCCTCATCAATCAAATCGATGGCTTTATCCGGCAAATATCTTCCCTTTATATATTTTGCCGAAAGATTAACAGCCGCTTCAAGTGCTTCATCTGTATACCTTACATGGTGGTGTTTTTCATAGACAGTCTTTATACCGCGGATGATATGGAGTGCGTCAGACGCTTGTGGTTCGTTAACCAGAACCGGTTGAAATCTGCGATCCAAAGCATCATCCGGACGAATATACTGCTCATATTCCCGCGAAGTGGTGGCACCAATGGTCTGTAAATCTCCGCGAGCCAGGGCTGGCTTTAAAATATCTGAAACATTGAGTGCACCTTCCGAACCCTTGGCCTGCACAATCATGTGCACTTCATCAATAAAAAGTATTATTTGTCTTTTGGCGGCCAGCACTTCTGATAATAATTTCTTTACGCGTTCCTCAAACTCACCTCGGTATTTTGTACCGGAGATCATACCGCTTAAGTCAAGCGCGAGTACTTTTTTATCTTTTAAATTTTCCGGGACATCACGGGCCACTATACGCCTAACCAAGCCCTCAATTACGGCGGTTTTACCAACTCCAGGAGCACCTAAAAGCACTGGATTATTCTTAGTTTTGCGCGACAAGATATGAATGGTGCGTTCTATTTCCTCCTCACGGCCGACCACCGGATCAATTTTCCCGGCTTTGGCATCAGCAGTTAAATCACGAGTGTAAGCTGACAAAGCGGCGGTTCCACCCAAGCCTTTAAATTCTCGATTACGCGAATACCAAACAAGGTAAAGCCCGACAAGAATCACCAATATAATCCATGTCCATGGATTTAAAAACATCGCTTGAATAAAAGCGGGCATGTCGGTAATCTTCACATTTAATAACTAGATGTTGGGGATGGGACGTAACTAGTACCAGAAGATGTTGGGGAATACGATGGTGAAGACGATGGTGTTGAAGATGGAACTAGGGCGGGTGAAGTTGCCAAAGGAGCATCAAACGTAATTACATTATTGTTTTCATTAGATTCAGCAATAAGCTTGTTTGAGTCAAGTGTGATGCGTACTTTTACAGTACCGGCTGGTGGGACGTAGGCTACGGTAGCAGG
>Ga0182027_10009189_pt1 | contig 14255 bp, 10 predicted proteins | sample 712E1DmetaG_FD_121300 | JGI IMG/M metagenome (GOLD analysis project Ga0182027, IMG submission 121300) | Permafrost microbial communities from Stordalen Mire, Sweden - 712E1D metaG (Illumina Assembly) | ecosystem: Environmental > Terrestrial > Soil > Wetlands > Permafrost | place: Sweden...
TACGTTCTTGCCGTGAACGCGGCCCCATTCATTCACTTTGTTCTCGGCGGTGACCGCGATGTCTTTCACCACGCTGGGCAGGGCCACAACCTTTGCATCCGGGAATGCATAGCGCAACACCCACACGCCAAAGTGATGGTCCGGATGGAAGTGCGAAATATAGATATGGGTAAGGTTCTTTCCCAATTCAATCAGATTGGCGGCGAGCCGATGTGCATCGCTTAAGAGCATCGATGCATCGATCAGGACGGCGTCCGTCTCTCCATAGAACACGGTTGAAGTCCCGCTGAAATTCGGCTTTGCGCCGTTGTCGGTGTGAACCCCATGCTGAAATACTTTGTACTTTAGTGGCATTTTCTGCACCTCTCTCCGTAGTTTGGTTTTGCCTTCGTTTCCGAGAACCGCAGGAACCCGGGTGTCTGGCGTTACTGAAGCTCCAATCGTAGGCTGGAGGGATGAAAACACAAACACCCTTCAGCCGGCTGATTCTACAAGCAGTAGTGCGCAAAGTGAACCCCGGCGATGAGACGGCAGTGTGGCTGGCAGGCCGGGGTGTATCTCCGCCTGAATACGCCAGCCCCCCGGGTTCCGGCTCCTCTCTTCATAGGCTCTCCTTGACCGCTCCATTTGGCTCAGTTCCCGCATCGTTCCGCCACTGCCGCCCGAGCTGGATTGGCGATGGGGCGCCGCGCTAGCCGTTACTCCGTCGCTCCCCAGTTGAAGCCCTGGCTCTTAGCCGCTGCGCCTGAAACATCCACGACAGAAGCGCCGCCGTCAACCATGAGAACGGCGCCGGTCATGAACGACGAATCGTCGCTTGCCAGGAACACGCAAACGCCGGCCATTTCCTCAGGTTTGGCCAACCGGCGCAGGGGCAGGTTAGACGCGAGGACCGCTGCTACGCCATTGAAATCGGTTTTGAGCGCCTTCATCAACGGACCAACCGCGTTGGTCAGCATCGGGGTCTCAGTGCCGCCCGGACAAACCACATTGCAGCGCACTTTTTGGGGGCCGTAATCCAAAGCCGCTTGCTGGGTCAGCATGTTCAGCGCCGCCTTTGAAGTGCAGTACGGCGCCATCGTGGGAAGACAGCGCAGCGCTCCCAGCGACGAGATATTGATAATCGACCCGCCCCCGCTCTTGACCATGTGCGGGATGGTTGCCTGCATCAACTGAAAGGGACCGATCACATTGATCTCCAGCACCTTGCGGAAGAGAGCCGGGTCTACATCCGCTACCGCGCCGGGGGGGTCGATGCCGGCGCAATTGATGAGTACATCGATTTTGCCGCCCCAGGCTAGAGTGGCAGCAGCCATGCGCTGCGTATCCGCGACGTTCGTGACGTCGCCGGCGCATGCCATCATAGCGCCCGTTGGCGCCGACTGCACCACCTCGTCGAGTTTGGCTTGGCGCCGGCCCACGATACAGACCTTGGCTCCTTCCGTGACAAACCGCTGTGCCAATGCCCGGCCAATTCCTGTGCCGGCACCGGTAATGAGTGCTACTTTTCCCTTGAGCCGCATGTTCGTTTCCTTTCTTGTGCGTGTTGCCGATTTGGCGCGCCTGACGGGTGGAAGCGCCGTCCTTCGGGATGGTGAATGTGAGAGCAGCAGGAACCCCGGGGGGCACGTGGCTTCCGCTTCGACTCGGAACGATGGATACCAGCACCGAAATGCTGCTTCCAGTTCCTTATACAAGACCCTGGTTCGGGTCTGCAACAGCAGGTGCGCCCCCGTAGCGTCCAGTGCATTTGTTGACGCTTGACGAGGCGCCGGCTCACAACTTGGTTAATCGTCGATTCGACGAACGCTGTGCTGCTCGTTTCTCCCTGTCGGTATCGCGCGCAGTAATTCGGGACCGCTTCCTGATTGTTACGAACGTAAGTCTCGAGCTCTGCCACGCCCGCCGCCCGCTTCCTACGCCCCAGGGTTTTGGCAAAATAATGGCTGTGGACTGCGTGAAGTTTTTGTACCATCGATGAGGGCAAAGGTGGCCCCGGTTATGAAGGATCTGCCTTTATCGAAGGTCTACCAGCTGCTCGAACCGGGTCCAGTTGTCCTTCTGACGACAGCACGAAAGGGCCGTCCCAACCTCATGGCAATGTCCTGGCACATGATGGTCGAGTTTGTGCCGCCCTTGGTTGCCTGTATCGTCAGCAACGCCGACTACAGTTTTGCCGCATTGCGGGCGACGAAAGAGTGCGTGATCGCTGTTCCGGCGTTGGACCTGGCGCCCAAAGTCGTGAAAGTTGGCAATTGCTCGGGTCGAGACGTGGATAAGTTCGAGCGATTCGGCCTTACGCCGCTGGCAGCCACGTGCGTAGCATCACCTCTTGTGGCCGAGTGTTTTGCCAATCTCGAATGCAGGGTCATCGATACACGCCTTGTCAACAAGTACAGCCTCTTCATCCTTGAGGTGGTCAAGGCATGGGCCGATCCGAAGCAAAACAATCCGAAGACCATCCACCATCGCGGCTTTGGCAGTTTCGTCGTGGACGGCGAGAGGATCAATTTGAAGTCGAGGATGCCGTGATCGTCACACGACGAAAACGCTGTGTTTGGGGAGCAGCGATTAGCTCCTCCGTCGTTCATACCTCTCCATGCACGCAAAATTGTGTTCAACCATGTTGGAGTGGCTTCCTACGTTGCTGCCGGTTACGACATCGGCAACAAAGTTCGGTTGCCGTGCTGTCCTTCTGCCGCAGAGGCTTCCATCAGGATGAGCACGCCCTCCTCACAGTCCCAGACCCCATCGGAAGAGATAGCCGGACTCGTGGAAGGGGTCACCTTCTTCAATGAAGAAAGCGGGTTCTCGGTTCTCCGCGTCAAGGTTCGGGGGCAACGGGAACTGGTCACGGTCCTTGGGTCCTTGCCGTCGGTGAGTGCTGGGAGTGGCTGACCGCCGAAGGCTGGTGGGTTCGGGATAAGGAGCACGGTCTCCAGTTCAAATCACGGACCTTGAAGACCGTTCCGCCGACCACCACCGAGGGTGGTGAACGGTACCTTGCCGCTGGAGAAGTCGAAGTTGCAGAGCCGCTTTGAGCTACGGAGTTTCTTTGCGGGGCCCGCACCCGTTTGTTTGCAGGCGACGCCCAAAGCTCTCGAGGAAATCGACCGCGGCACCCATAGCGCGCAGGCTGTCCTTTTTTGTTATCCGCCGCAGCAAGCCAAACAGGGTCACAGGCTTCTCTCGTGGCGAAGTCGCCTTAGCAAATCCTTCCGGGATGGCCTGGAAGATCCCCTGGAAGCAGTCCGGCTCGATGCTGCCTAGGACACGCCGCCAGAAAAGCAGATTGCGTATCGCCCGCAGCGCCTCGGGGGTACTGGCTTCGGTGGCCAGCGTTCCCAGAATCTCGTCACGGGCACTCAGAGCCCCACGCGCCATTTCGAGCAGGCCCTGATTGTGCATCTCCTGCAACAATTCGTATGCGGCCAGAATGGCGTCAGCGTGCTCGTCCGGAGCCCGTTCCAGCCGCTTGCGCAACTCCTCTCGCGCATTGCGAGGGGCAACTTCTAAAGGAATCGGTTGGGCCATGATTGTGCTCTATTCCTTTTCTGCAGTTTGTTGAATCTGAACCAGTCCATTGCCGGGCATCCGGTAATCGCTTCGTTTCCATTTGCGTTCGACTTCCACTCCCTGCTGCGGGGTGGGGTGGCCAAATCGGAAATTGAAGTGCGGCAGCGGGCTCTCGCCTTCGCCCAGCACTTTGAGGCGAACGCTGGAGTCCTTATATGCCGGCGTGTGAGTGACCGGATCAGTGTAGCTTCCAGTGAGCCGATTCACCGCAGTGTCCACCGAGTTCATGGGCATGTACAGCTCGTTTCCGCTCACACGGTCAGTGACCAGAGCCCGTACGCGTACCTGGCCATAGCGCGAAATGAGTTGCACCCAGGTTCCACTCTGAAGCCCCCGCTCCTCGGCAAGCTCGGGCGACAGTTCCACGAAGACATTAGGAGTATTTTGCCGAATCCCCTCCGTGCGGTATGTGAGATTCCCTTCGTGGAAATGCTCCAGCAGCCGGCCGTTATTCAGATGCAAGTCATACTCGGCATCGGGCTGGTCGGGCGTTTCCGTCCAAGAGACGGGGTACAATCGCGCCTTGCCGTCCGGGAAAACGAATTTCTCGGTATAGAGCAGCGGCTCGTCCGTTCCGTCTGCCGCTACCGGCCACTGCAGGGACTTATAACCTTCGAGCCGCTCGTAATTCACCCCGGCAAACAACGGAGTCAGAGAGACTATCTCATCCATCACCTCGGACGGGTGCTCATACTTCCAGTCGGCGCCCAGCGCATTCGCCACGTCGCGAATAATCGCCCAGTCGGGCCGGCAGCCATCGAGCGGCTCGAAGACTTTGTAAAGCCGCTGGATGCGCCGCTCCGTGCTGGTGAACGTGCCATCCTTCTCGAGGCTCGGCGCGCCCGGCAAAACCACATCGGCGAAGCGGCAGGTGTTGCTGAAAAAGATGTCCTGAACGACGAAAAAATCGAGCTTCGAGAATGCACTCTCGACGTCATTGGCGTTCGAATCGACGATGCTCATCTCTTCACCCATCACATACATCGTCTTGAGCTTGCCCTCGTGAATGGCCTCAACCATCTCATGATTATCGAGACCGCGTTTCGGCGGGAGTTTCACCTTCCACGCCGCTTCGTGACGGGCACGGATCTCTGGATCCGCGACTGACTGGTATCCGGCATAGGAGTCTGGCATGGCGCCGTGATCGCTCGCTCCCTGCACATTGTTATGCCCGCGCAGCGGATATGCGCCCGTTCCCGACCGCATGTAGTTGCCGGTGATGAGCAGCAGGTTCGAGATGGCAGTGGAGCTATCTGATCCATGGCTGTGCTGCGTGATGCCCATGGCCCACAAAATGCACATTCGCTTCGCCTGGGCGATGATCTTTGCGACGGTTGTAAGCGTCTCTTCCGAAAGCCCGGTTATCTCGGTGGCCGCTTGCATGGTGAACGGTTCCAGACTCTTCCGAAACTCCTCGAGCCCATTGACCCACTCATCCAGAAACTTCCTGTTCGCGAGATTGTTGTCGAGCAGATATCGGCTGATGGCGTTGAGCCAAAACAGATCTGTACCCGGCTTGGGATGCAGGAAGATGTCAGCGCGACGCGCCATTTCGTGCTCGCGAATATCGGAGACGATCAGCTTCGTTCCTCTCCGCTTGTGCGAGCTCTTCACGCGGGTGGCAATCACCGGGTGGCTCTCCGCGGTGTTGCTGCCGACGATCATCACCAGATCGGCCTGCGCGATATCTCTGATCGAACCCGAATCGCCTCCATACCCAACTGTGCGGAACAGGCCTACGGTCGCCGGCGATTGGCAGTAGCGCGAGCAGTTATCCACGTTGTTTGTGCCGATAACGGCCCGCGCAAGCTTCTGCATAAGGAAGCTTTCTTCGTTGGTGCACTTGGACGACGAGATGAACCCTAGAGAATCCGGCCCCGATTGAGCCTTAATTTCCGAGAACCGCCGCGCGATCAGCGTAAGAGCTTCTTCCCAGGTGGCGCTGCGGAACTCACCGTTTTCACGGATCAAGGGAGTCGTGAGACGGTCAGGGCTGTTGATGTGGCCCCAGCTGAATTTTCCCTTGATACATGTGGAGATCCCATTGGCCGGACCATGCTCGGGGGCAATTTTCAAGATGTCGCGATCTTTCGTCCAGACATCGAAGCTGCAACCCACTCCGCAATACGTGCAAACTGTCTTGGTTCTCCGAACGCGGTGTTGGCGCATCTTGCTTTCAATCTCGGAGACGTGGAGGATCGCTCCATAGCCGGTCTCCGGTTCCACGCCCTTGACGACATCGATCATGGATTCCATCGTAGCTTTGCGCAGGCTTGTGAAGAATCCTGCATGGCCGAGCATGGTCTTTTCCATCAGTGCGTTGCACGGGCATACCGTGACGCAGTGGCCGCAGGAGACACAGCTAGATTCGCCGATCGGGGCGCCGCCATCCCAAAGTACACGGGGATTGGGATCCTCCCAGTTGATGGAAAGCGTTTCGTTCACCTCGACGTTCTGGCATGCTGCCACGCAGCGTCCACACAGGATGCACTGGCTCGGGTCGTAACGATAAAACGGATTCGTCTCGTCGACCTCATAGGGCTTGGGCTGAAAAGGAATCCGCTGATGATCAATCGCCAGCAATTTAGCGGTATTGTGCACTTCGCAGTTGCCGTTGTTGTTATCGCAGACGGTGCAGTAGAGCATGTGATTGCTCAGAATCCGGTCGAACGCCTCTACCTGCGCCGCAGCAGCTTTGGAGGAATCGGTAGAGATCTCCATTCCCGCGGTGGCGTGTGTCGCGCAGGCGCGCACAAGCTTGCCATCGACTTCGACCATACAGGTATCACAGGTCTCAATGGGCCCGAGCTGCGCGTGATAGCAGACGTGCGGCACATTCTTGCCGGCGCGGCCTATCACATCGACCAGCAGCTCACCATCCTCCGCGGCGCAAGGCTGATGATCAATGACAAGTTCAATCATGTCGCATCCTCTGGGAGAATTGCTTGTAAGCTTGCTTCCGAACCAGGGCACTCGAGGCGATTTGCCGTGCGAAATCAAGGAAACCGTTCGGGCGCTGCCTTTGAATCGGGGAATTCTGCGAAAATCAACAGTTCAGGACCAGGGCGGCTGTTTCTGCATCCATGGTCGAAACCTGCATTCTTAAACCCGAGAAGCCTATCAACTGCCGCTCGACGCCGAGCTGTCCAAATGGTGACACCGAGTTACGCCCGCAGGTCAGTCATTCGACATGCGGCGGCTGCCGCCAATTGAATGCAGAGGAGCATACCACCCTCCACTCGAACTCATCAAGCCGACATTGATTAATGCCCAGCAAGAGCGTGCCGGGAAATTCACCGTCGCCGATGCCTGGGGCCACTTCCAGACCAATGAGCTACGACGAAGTGGAATGCCCCCATCTTCAACTTGCACGTGCATCCGCTGGACTCCTGTAGGAGCTATAATGGAGGCTTCGGAAGGAGCAGGTTCTGACTTATTTAGTCCAGCGGATCATTTTCAACGCATATAGATGGACTGACAAACACTACCTGACATACAGTACGCCAGCAATGTTGAGTCGCCTCCGTTTCATTGACAACATCTGCCAGGAGAGCAAATGAAGACGATTTTAGGTATGTCGTTGACTACATTGCTGTTGTCGTCGTGTCTATGCTATGGCCAGGAACAGGCCAGGCAGGAACCGTATGGTGCGCAATTGGAAACAGTGGCGACCTTTGACGGACCGCTGCTAACCGGCGTTACCGTCTCGAACGACGGCCGCATCTTCGTGAATTTTCCACAGTGGGGCGAAAAGCCTCCATACACCGTCGGCGAAGTAGTGAACGGCAAAACCGTCCCGTATCCGGACGCCGAAATCAACCGCATGGACATGGATCACCAGGAGGATCATCTTATCTCGGTGCAGAGCGTGGTTGTCGACACGTCAGGAAAGCGCCTTTGGATTCTGGATACGGGCAGCGTCCTGCTCGGACCCACCACCTACGGGGGACCGAAATTGATCGGCGTCGATCTGGCAACCAACAAAATCGTTAAGAAAATCGTATTCCCGCGAGACGTGGCTTGGCCGGACACCTATCTGAATGATGTGCGCTTTGATCTTACCCGGGGCAAGGAAGGCATGGCCTACATCACCGATTCCGGCGCGTTCGGCATCATCGTGGTCGATTTGGCGGCTGGCAAGAGCTGGCGGAGATTGCATGAGCACCCCTCGACACACCCCGACTCGATGTTCGTGCCGGTTGTCGAAGGGAAAGTCACCGTTCAATACATCCCCGGACAGAAACCGGAATATCTCCGCATCGGCTCGGACGGTATCGCGATCACCGGGGAACCAGGAGGCCAGAACAAATGGCTCTATTATTGCCCGCTGACGGGCCGGCACCTGTTCCGCGTCAGCGTGGATGCGCTGTCCGACCCCAATTTGTCTGAAGCGGACACCGAGAAAACCATCGAAGATTTGGGCGAGAAAGGCGGCGCCGGAGACGGACTGGAATCCGATGCCGAGGGACGGGTTTACATCAGCGACTACGAGCACGATGCGATCCATCGCCGCAACGTGGATGGCAGCATCGATACTCTAATCTCCGACCCGCGTATCCTCTGACCGGACACCTTGTCGCTGGCCTCCAATGGTTATCTGTATTTCACTTCCAATCAAATCGAGCGTCAGAATATCTTTAACAAAGACGGCAAGGACCATCGACAAAAGCCCTACGCACTTTTCAGGATAAAGATCGATGGTACCCGCATTACCCAAACCCAATAAACCGGCGCGTATCGGCTGACCGTCTACGTGGCCTGGTAATACACATCACTAGGCCACGTGGCAGTTTACCAGGTTTTTTCTGCATTACGGCTTACTCTCCCTCAAGCTTAGAGAGGCCTATGTGCGGGGGCTCCGATGAACGCAACCCTGCAGTCCATCACCCCGAACCAGATGCGGGGCCAGGTCACAGCTTTGTTCTTGCCCGTCTTCAACCTCATTGGGTTCGGCCTGGGGCCCAGCATTATCGCTTCCTTTACGGATTTCGTGTTCCACTCTAACGCCAAGATTGGCTACTCGATCGCGGCGACGGTCGCCATACTGGCGCCCCTCGGCATTCTGACGATCTGGGTGTCTTTGAAGCCCTTCGGACGCAGTATCGCCGAAGCACGAGCCTGGCGCTAAGAAGAATCAGGCTACAACGCTCGATTTCGGCGGTCGGGTTGCGAACGAGTGCTCGAACTGCATAGCCTCGCGGAAAAGGCAGTTCCGCCCGCGAAAGCTCTTCGGGGGTGACACTGCTCGTGATTGACTGCACCGCCGAGGCCATGGGCTCGGCCAGGGCGAAGGCCGCGATGATCTGCTCTTGCCGAACCTCCCCGGCTTCTCTTCCGGGGTTGATCGGCGATGTTTCAGGAGCGGCCCTGATTGACTTGGGAGTAAGATGGGGACAGAGGTAGTAAAGTCGCCGCAGTGAGAGGACATCACAATGGATAAGATTTTGCGCATTAACATGTCGAACTTGAGCGTCAGTTCGGAAGAGGTACCTGCCAGCTGGGCTCAACTCGGGGGGAGAGCTCTCACTTCGACCATTGTTTCTGCGGAGGTGCCGCCTTCCTGCCATCCTTTGGGACCGAACAACAAGCTGGTTTTTGCTCACGGGATGCTCAGCGGAACAACGGCAGTGAACACCAACCGTCTCTCTGCCGGCGCCAAGAGCCCTTTGACGGGCGGCATTAAGGAGAGCAGTGCTGGTGGCACCACTGCGCAGATGCTGGCGAAGCTCGGGATAAAAGCCCTCATCATCGAGGGCGCCCCCGCACAGGACGCCTGGTATCGGATTCACATCGATAAGTCTGGCGCCAGGATTCAAGAGGAGAAAGAACTCGTCGGCAAGGGCAACTTCGCCGTCTTCGACGCGATGGGAGAGCAGGTCGGAAAGAAGTGCGGCTGCCTGAGCGTTGGGCCCGCGGGCGAATTCAAAATGACCGGCGCCAATATTTCTGTCCGGGACAAGGACGGAAAGGTTCGCAGCCATGGCCGCGGTGGACTGGGCGCGGTCATGGGATCGAAAAAGGTAAAGCTGATCTCAATCGACGATACGGGTTGCAAAGGAATAACGCTGGCGGATCCGGAGAAATTTAGGACAGCCGCGAAGACCTTCTCCACGTCGATCATGAATCAGCCTGGAATCGCGCATGGGATGAAGCCCTTTGGGACGGCGATGTTAATCAATGCCATTAACGAGGCTGGAGCTCTGCCGGCGTACAACTTCCGGAACGGGCAATACCCAAACCATGAAAAGGTCTCCGGCGAAACCATGCGGGAGACGATCCTTGCCAGGGGCGGCCAGCCGAGTCATGGCTGTGCGCCCGGCTGCATTATCCAGTGCTCCCAGGTGTACGTCGATGAAGACAAGCAGTTTGTGACCTCCGGGCTGGAGTACGAAACCATTTCCTTGCTTGGTCCAGGTTGCGATATAGACAATCTTGACCAAATCGCCGCGGCTGACCGCCTGATGGATGACATTGGCGTGGATTCGATCGAAATGTCCGGCGCCATTGCCGTAGCCATGGAGGCGGGAATCTTGAAATTCGGCGATGCCGCCGGTGTTCTCCGGCTGCTTAAAGAAGAGGTCGCGCTTGGGACGCCGCTGGGCCGAGTGATCGGGTGTGGCGCCGGCACCACGGGGACCGTGTATGGCGTGACTCGGGTGGCGACCGTAAAGAACCAGGCGATCCCGGCCTATGATCCTCGTCCGATCAAGGGCATTGGCATTACCTATGCGACGTCGCCCATGGGCGCAGACCATACCGCCGGATACGCCATTGGTCCCACTCTGGCTGGCGCAATTGACGGGCATAAGAAAGATGGGCAAGTCGAGCTCTCGCGGCACTTGCAGTTTGCCGCCGCGGCTGTTGATTCTTTCGGAATATGCCTCTTCGCGGACATGGCGATAAGCGGCGACCCGCAGTGCGTCCCGGCACTGGTGGATATGCTCAATGCGCGCTCCGGCGAAAATAAGACCGCAGAGGATTACATACCCAAACTCGGCTCGTACGTTCTCAAGATTGAGCACGAGTTCAACTGTGCCGCCGGTTTGACCAGTCAGCAGGACCGTCTTCCTGACTTTTTCAGCGCTGAGGAACTGCCCCCACATAACCTGGCGTGGGACTTCACCGGGCAAGAGATCGATGCGTTTTGGAATTTCTAAATGCGCGATCTTTTTGTTGGGAGGTGAAATGTGCCTACAGCGGAACCAGCGTAGAAGTGTCCCGGAAGCAGGTCGGCCAAGTGGCCTTTCCCTCACGAAAAAGCCACTTTTTGCGGTTTAACGCTGAGATATGCTTGCTTTGGTTCCGCTCTAGCTATATTTGGCTTTGTCCATCTCTTTGCGGGCCTCGACGTATCGCAGCATTGCGGCGTGCCGCTTGGCCACTCCTGCGGGGTCCGACTCCTCGGGCGGAAGGGCGTCAATGACCTGCTTGAAGGTCGCCTCTAGGCCGCGGCGGGCTTCGGGATATGGAATGATATAAAACTGATTTTTCTTCACTGCTTCGAGCACATGCCCGGCAAGCTCCTCCGGTTCCATTCCCTGCGAATAAATTTCGTTTAAGGCTCGGATTTCGTCCTCGTCTACCTGGTACCCGCTCTTTGGGAATCGGTTTGGGCGCGTCTGGATCGATTCGCCGATGTTCGACTTGATGTTGGCGGGACAAAGTACTGAAACACCGATGTTATATTTTCCCAGCGCGTCGCGCATTGCCATAGTGACGCCATGCACGGCGAACTTCGATGTGGAATAAATCCCCGACATGCTGCCGGTGAAAAAGCATCCGAGGGAAGCTGTGTTGACGATATGTCCGCCCTTTCCAAGAGCAATCATGCGAGGCACAAAGGTTTGCATGCCGTTCAGGACACCGCTGAAATTCACGCCCATCACCCAGTCCCAATCGTCGTACGTCGCCCGCTCCAGAGGCCCGAAGATCGACACGCCGGCCGTATTGAATAGGAGTTGTACGGGGCCGAAAACCGCTTCCGCCTCGTCCGCCGCGGCCTTCCATGCCTCACGATCCGCCACATCGAGTTTGATGGCATGCACATCTGCTCCGCGCTTCCGCAATTCAGCGACGGCTTGATCCAGATGGTCCTGGCGTATATCCGCAATGACGACCTTGCAGCCCGCTGCCGAAAACACCTTTGCCTGACCGAGTGCAGCGCCGCTGCCGCCGCCCGTGATGAAGGCTACCTTCCCGTGGAATTCTTCCATACCTCTCTCCTCTCTCTCTGCCCCCTGGAACTGTGAAGCTCTCCTGGCGGCCCCTCACTTCGCGTTAAGGTTCTGCGCCCCCGACGGCTCTGCTTCGACGGTCGGCGCACTCTACGGAATACCGCACAAGCCATCTTTGCAAGTCACGGCGGCCGGCATGCGCAGCGGCTTTGCGTCACGGCGAATTCCGCACTTCGGGCGCCACTTATCGACCGCCGCGCTGCGCGTGTAGATGAAGTCCGTGGTGATCCACATCGGATTCGTTTCGCCGCCGACAACCAGGATATTGATATCGTCCGGTGAGTGACGCGGCGCGATAAGCGCGTCTTTCGGCAGCTTCGCCAACGAGGCAAACGGTTCCACGCCTTGCTCCGCTAATCGCTTCGCAAAGCCGGATTGCTGCCCCTCCCAATAGTGTCCGGCCGGGACTTTGGAGTTTTCCACGATCCATTTGCAGACTTCCCGCTTGGTCTGAAAGCCTTCAGAACGCAGACTTTTGGCCACGAGCGGATCGACCACAAATGTGACGCTAGGCCCCATCGAACCAAAGGTGGAGATCACGTGAGCCATCTCCTTCGCTGGGCCAATACCGAAATTCAACACGTTCCATCCACGGAAGATGCTGACGACGCTTTCGTCGGCGCGGAAGCCCTTCTGGACGTGAAAAGGTTCAAAGACACTCAGCTCTTCGTTTTCGCCGAAGCACATATTGTTGTAATTCAAATTATGGCCCAGCGAAGCCATGAAGGTCTCACCCGCGCGGGCATCGCCGAAATTGATGGACATCAGCGTCCACGCTCTGCCGATTACGGAGTTCGCAAAATTGAAGGGGCTCAGCGCGGCGGTGCCGCAATTCATATCGATTTCATTGCGAATTGGTCCGTTGACAACCACCATGCGCCCAAACGAAGTTGTCGAGCTCGGCAACGAGGGTTCCTGCGCCGCTGCGATCGCGAGGATGACGGGAAGGTGTTCCGGCCGCGCCCCGGCCATCACCGCGATGGCAGCCACTTTTTCAACCGTATATTCGTGTTTTTCCTGCTGTGGCGTGATCAGCATGCGGCCCACGACTTCATCCGGAGCATGATCTGTTCCTGTGAGCATCTCGGCTACGCGATCTTCTGTGGGAAGCACAATGGGCAGGCCGTCGGTCCAGCCATTCTCGACGAATTGCCGGTAGATGTCTTCGCCCGTACCCGGCGCGACCAGTCGCGGGCGCTGCGGCTTTCGGACTATCGTGGGGTGCTTTTCCTCTTCGGTCACCGGTTGCGTGAGGGCGCCGATCACTTCCTCCATCAGCGGCCTTGCGGTGAGGGGATTGTTCCCTTCGATGTATTCGCGCAGCACGGCTCGCGACATGCCCACCACCGGGTACGGTGGATAACTAAACCGCGGACGCATGCCGCGCGCCCGCGCATCGCGTTCCACAAAGTTCGCAAACCGCGCGGTCACCATGGGAACAGTAGGAATGCCAAACTCATCTTCGAGCGTTCTGCTGTAGTCGGCGACACTCGCCGAACAGCCCTCTCAACCACCAACACCTAAAATCGCTGCGTCCGCGCCCTCTGATTTCATCTCCGCCCAGAGTTCCGGATCGTCCGTAAACATGGTGCCCCGCTTATGCCGCAGCACGGTTTTCACGCTAGGCATGTTTTTTTGGAACCAGTCTTGCATTTCCGTCATGAACTCGAAGCTGCCGGCAAAGCCTGTTTCGACAAGATAGACAGTCTTGCCGTCGAGCGCGTCCAGCCGTGGCGCAAGCGACGCCGGCTTCAGCTCGCTCGTTGGTTGCGTAATAGGATCCAAAATATCGCCGGGCTTGGATTGCGCATCTAGCCGGCGTCCAAAGATCCCCGTAGGCTGCCCGTGAGGATCGAGAACCGTCAATCGCCCATCCTGTTCCATGGAATTCCTCCTCGATATCGGTTACCGCTAAGTTGATGCAGCGAAAGCGAATTTATCGAAACGCGATCCAAGGCTGCCGTCCCTACTTCGCTGCCGCCGCTTGGATTGCCTGTTTAAAGATCGGATTGGAAGTCAGAAACGGAATCGCCGCGGCTCGCGTTTGGTTGATCGCCTCATCGGGAAACGACGCGAGCATCGCCTCCATCCGCTCCGCCACGCCTTCCTTGAATTCGCGATGCGTAAAGATGTAAAGATCGTTGCGCTCGATGCCGCGCAGCACGCGTTCTCCACACTCCTCAATGCTCATCCAGGGGGGAGGACCGGATGGCTGGGCCGCCGCCATCTGCTGCCGCCGCTGCTCTTCGTATGCCACGAGACCGCTCTCCTTCTTATATTTTTCCGGGCGAAGCTTGCCGCCTTCCCCGATATTGGTCAAGACCGGCCCGGGACAAAACGCCGACACGCCGATGTTATCCCCCGCCAGTTCGCCGCGCAGCGTCTCCGATAATGCAATGACGGCTGCTTTAGCCGTGTTGTAAATCGAGCAATTCGGAACCACGA
>Ga0182027_10009191_pt1 | contig 14254 bp, 16 predicted proteins | sample 712E1DmetaG_FD_121300 | JGI IMG/M metagenome (GOLD analysis project Ga0182027, IMG submission 121300) | Permafrost microbial communities from Stordalen Mire, Sweden - 712E1D metaG (Illumina Assembly) | ecosystem: Environmental > Terrestrial > Soil > Wetlands > Permafrost | place: Sweden...
CACGGGCCAATACAAGCGGCACCTCAAGTTCAGCGGCATCGGCCTCGCATTGCGCCGCAGCAGCCGCAAGCGCCTTCTTGAATTTGTCGGCAACGGCCTGCGACAGCGTGAAATATTTCTCCCGAACCATAAAATCGATGATTTCACTTTTGACAATGTTCATCCCCGAAAGCTGCATGGCCGGATTGTTCGCGCTGCGGTTGACAATAGACTGCCCCATGCGCGCCGACACGTGGAAAAGCCCGACATCGGGCGGGTAGCCGAGTTGAGAAATAAGCACCGACTTCAAAAACGGGTCAAGCTTTGTGAGTTCGTCGACCGTCAACTGGTCGACCTTGTTAACAATAAAGAATATTCGAGGGACGTATTTCTTTACTTCCTTTAAAAATTCAACCTCGGTCTGGGTAAAAGGCGGGTCTGCGGAAAGCAGGAACATCACCGCATCGCATCCTTTGATGAGGTCCACCGTCGTTTGCGTGTTATGGAGAAAGGTGGATCCAAAACCCGGCGTGTCGATGAGAATTGTCCCGTTTGCAAGTATTGCGTTATCGCATTCGATGATCGCTTCACTCACGCAGAGCCTGTTTTTAGGGTTTTTTTCTTCCGTCACGAATTGTATCAGGGCGTTTTTTATTTCATCGGACGACCGTCGTATGATCAGGTCGGGTTTTTTATTGTAAAATTTTACGATGCATGATGTTTCGGCGCCATACCGGATATACGTTGGAATTGACGTTAAGGGAATAACAGAGACCGGGAGCACATCGATGTTGAGCAGGCTGTTGAGGAAGGTGCTTTTGCCGCGCTTGAACTGCCCCATGACTGCAAACCGTATTTCACCTTGCGACAGCCTTTTGCGCAGATCGTCGATTTCATGGTGAAGTGCTTCATATCGCGCGGGCAGGTCGGAAAATAATTCCAAAGCCCTGCCTATCAGCTCGTCGATATTGATGGCGTCGTGGTGTTTCTGAGCTAATGTCAATCCAAGGATATCTGTCATACCATGTAAAAATATTTCAGGAAGCAAAGCAAGAAAAGGAACATTGCGTTTGGAAGGAAAATTGATTTGCCCTCACGGCCCAAGGGGTTGGCCGTGAGGGCGAAAACCAATATTAGTCAAGTTTGATATTGATGGGCTTCACACCCCAGATATCATCCGAGTATTGCTGAATGGTCCGGTCGGAGCTGAATTTCCCCATATTTGCAACATTAAGGATCGACATCTTTGTCCACTTGTCCTTGTCCCGATATGCCTGGCTCACTGCCTTTTGACAATTATAGTATGATTCGAAATCAGCCATCACCATATATCGGTCTCCACCATTGAGCAGCGAATCGAATATCGGCCTGAACAATTGCGGCTCTTCGGGACTGAAAAAGCCCAAGCCGATAAGGTCCATGACCTTTTTCAGGGTCTCATTTTTATGATAATAGTCCCAGGGATTATATCCTTTGCAACACAAGTCGTTCACCTCATTGGCCCGCAATCCGAAAATGAAAATGTTCTCGTCGCCCACCTCTTCCCACATTTCAATGTTTGCGCCGTCCATGGTTCCGATCGTCAGCGCGCCGTTCAACATGAATTTCATGTTGCCCGTACCCGATGCCTCGGTGCCTGCGGTTGAAATCTGTTCCGAAAGGTCGGAAGCAGGCATGATGAATTCCGCCAAAGAAACGCGGTAATTGGGCAAAAAATGCATTTCCAACAGCCCGCGCGTGTCCGGGTCGCCGTTGATCACGCCGGCAACATTATTGATAAATTTTATGAGCAGTTTTGCCATATAATAACCCGGGGCCGCTTTTCCCGCAAACAAAACACAGCGCGGGACAAAGTCTTTTTTGTTCCCGTGCTTGATCTCGTTGTACAATGCTATACAATTAAGAACATTCAGCACCTGCCGTTTATATTCGTGGATGCGTTTGACCTGCACGTCGAACATCGAATCCACATTTAGCCGGATGTTGTCCCATTTCCGCAGGGCCTGATCCAGGCGTTTCTTGTTTGTATATTTGACCTCCTGCCACTGCGCGCGGAAATCGGCGTCGGCGGCATAGGGAACGATTTTCTTTAGCTCGGAAAGGTTTTTTATCCAGCCGTTACCGATTTTGCTTGATATGAGAGACGAAAGCGAATGATTCGACGCATACAACCAGCGACGCTGGGTGATACCGTTGGTCTTATTGTTGAATTTTTCGGGCCACATGTCGTAGAAGAATTTCACCAGTCCGTCGGTAAGCAGTTTGGTGTGGAGTTCCGAAACGCCATTGACGGAATGAGAGCCCACGATGGCCAGATACGCCATCCGCACCTTTGGGTCGCCGCCTTCCTCGATAAGAGACATGTCGCGCAGTTTTGTCACATCTCCCGGATACTTGTACGATACCTGGCGCAAAAACTTGCTGTTGATTTCGTAAATGATTTCCATATGACGCGGCAACAATGTTTTCATAAGGGAAACAGGCCATTTTTCAAGGGCCTCAGGCATCAGAGTATGATTTGTATAGGCAAAGGTACGGCCTACAAGATCCCATGATTCGTCCCAACCCAAACCGTGGTCGTCTATGAAAAGACGCATAAGTTCTACAATAGCAATTGCAGGGTGCGTATCATTGAGCTGGATGGCCACTTTGTCCGGAAATGCTTTGAAATCATGGTTGTTCGACATATACCTACGTATGATGTCCTGTAAAGAAGCGGAGGTGAAGAAATGCTGCTGCTTGAGCCGCAGTTCTTTGCCCGAATGGTTGTTGTCGTTGGGGTATAATACCTTCGAAATGTTCTCGCTCGACATCTTGTCCTGGCAGGCACCGATATAATCGCCGCTGTTGAAATACTGGAAATTGAACTCATGCGCGGCACGCGCACTCCACAGTCGCAAGGTATTGACCGTATTGTTATTGTAGCCTGGTACCGGTACGTCGAATGGCAGCGCAATGACTTCTTCGGTGTCGACCCACGAAACCTGCGGTCTGCCAAGAGGGTCGGTATGGTACAATGTTTTGCCGTAATATTTGATTTGGACTTTGTATTCCGGTCTTTCCATGACCCACGGGTTTATGTTCTGCAGCCACTGTTCAGGGAATTCCACCTGATGACCGTTGATGATTTTCTGGTTGAAAATACCAAATTCGTAAAGGATGCCGTATCCGACGGCAGGCAACTCAAGGGTTGCCATCGAATCCAGAAAGCAGGCAGCAAGCCTACCGAGGCCGCCGTTTCCCAAGCCAGCATCGCTTTCCTGGTCGAACATTTCCTCGAGTTCAAGGCCCAAATCCGTCATCGCATCTTTGCAACTCTTGTAAAGGCCAAGGTTCATGATATTGTTCGACAACAAGCGCCCCATAAGGAATTCCATAGACATATAATAAACGCGTTTGACATTCTGTTCATGATATTGCTGTTTGCTTATAAGCCAGCGCTCGATGAGCCTGTCGCGTACCGCGAGCGCCATGGACAAAAATTGCGAATATGATGTCAGGGAGTATTTATCTTTCGCAAGATTGTATTCCAGACTGTTGAGAAACCCAAGCCTAATGTTTTCCTTTTCCATTCCCTTAAAATGGACAGACCAGTTCTTATTGTTTTTGTCGATTTTACGGGTTTTTTCTTCGGAACCTGACTCGTTCATAAATATCCTTAAGGAAAGGGTTTATTGCCGTCAATCTCGGTAAAGGTATGTAACGCTTAAGTATATAAAGAAAATACTATTTTGGGAAGAATATAAAATAATTAATGGGGAACAGCCATTTAATGATGGGCTCGACTTCTATCCGTCGATTTCGCCGACCATGACGTGGGTGCTATTGTCAGGAGTATTGAACCAGAACACGAGCTTCTTGCCGTTTTCTATTATGGTAAAGCAGTCGAAAAGTGACGTCTTTGTACCGCATGGGGATATTTTTGAATAGGTCTGCCTGGCTTTTTTAATAAGATGATGCTTTGTTTTGTTCACGAAGTTCCTCCTGGTTCACTATAACTATATACAAAACCAATGCCAGTTTAACGATCCTGTAACATATTGATTTAAAGAGGTTGTCTGTTAAATGACCGGGAAGGGTATGAGGCAGTTATTGCTTGGAAGGAAGTATTTACCCACTCCGCAGAAGGCCTTCGATTTTGTCGGGGGATCAAGAACTAAAGTTCTTAGCGACCCCTGCCGGCGGGGCTCCACCTATTTTAAGTATGGTTAAAATGTAATTCTACTAATCCAAGGGCAATATGCTTTTCACAATTTCAATCCTCTTTTGCATTGCCTATGCTTGTATAGCCCTTGAAAATGTCATTAAAATCAATAAATCCGCCATTGCAATCATTTCCGGCATTCTATGTTGGGTTTTGCTCATTGCCATGCCGGAAAATGGACAAGCGATAAAACTGCGCTTTTTCGAGCAGACCGCCGAAATCGCAGGCATACTTTTTTTCCTTATGGGCGCCATGACCATAGTCGAAATCGTCGACTTACATCAGGGTTTTTCGGTTGTTACCGCACTATTGTCAAAAGGGAGCAAGCTCCGTCTGTTATGGCTTATCGGTCTCATTGGTTTTTTCCTGTCGGCAGTGCTGGATAACCTGACAACGACAATCGTCATGGTTTCTGTTTTGTCGAAAATTCTTTCCAAGCGCGACGATTTGCTGTTGTTTACCGGCGTTACCATTATCAGCGTGAATGCCGGCGGCGCATGGTCGCCAATCGGCGACGTCACCACCACGATGCTGTGGATTGGCGGACAAATCACCACCATGTCTATTGTCGCAAAATGCCTGGTTCCGAGTCTGGTCTGCACGGTCGTCACGCTTGTATGGGCATCGGTTTCCTTGGGAAAAGACGGCGGAAACAGCCTTGAGATTGCCTTGGAAAACAATATTGACAAGAGGGATAGGAAAGACAGTGTCATAGTTTTTTTCCTGGGGGTTTGCGGGCTTCTTTTTGTGCCTGTTTTTAAAATGATGACCGGATTGCCGCCATACGCAGGCATGATGTTTGTGCTGGGACTTGTCTGGCTGGCAGTCGAGCTGCTTCATTTGTCGAAATCCGAGGAATATAGGCAAAATAAATCCGTGGCAAGCGCCCTGGAACGTATCGATTTGCAGAGCATATTGTTTTTTCTGGGCATTTTATTGTCTGTCGGGGCACTGCAAACCGTTGGGGCTTTACCTCGATTGGCGTCATGGCTCGACCATACGTTTGCCAACATCGATGTCATTGTGATTACCATTGGACTTTTGTCTTCCATTGTCGATAATGTTCCGCTCGTTGCCGCAGGCATTAAAATGTATCCGCTTTCGCAATTCGGCACTAACCATCATTTCTGGTCGTTCCTTGCTTTTTGCGCAGGGACAGGCGGAAGCATTCTGGTCATCGGCTCTGCCGCAGGAGTCGCGGCAATGGGAATGACAAAAATGGATTTTTTCTGGTATTGCCGGAAAATCTCACCAATGGCACTTGTCGGGTATTTTGCCGGATGTGCGGCATATCTTGGAATGACAGGACTTTTTCATTAAAATCGTCAATAGCACAATGTTTTTCTACCGATGTACTTCGAACTCTTCAGAGGTCAAGTGGGCTTGTTTGAGAATGCTGTGAAACGTGCCGGTTGCAACTTCTTTATGCATAGGAACTACACAACCCACGGCTCCTTCAGAAGTAATTTTCTTCATCACGACATGACTACCACGTTGTCGTGCTTGAAAGAATCCCATTTTTTGTAAAATCTTTATGATCTCCGCGCCTGAAAGCCTGGGTAGCTTAGGCATATTGCGCCTCAAAGGTGGTCATGATCGTACGGTTAATCATCGGCTTTGGAAATTCTTCAAGATATAGCTCAGTAGCTTCTTTAAGATTAGAAATAGCCTCTTCAAAAGTGGGACCCTGGCTTGCCGTGCCGACTTCCGGGCATTCTGCAACGTACAAGTTTTCTTCCTTATGGACAACTGCGGTAAAAGTATGAGATGTCATTGTAAACCTTCCTTTTTTCAGTTTCAAAGCAAAAACGAATGATGGGGTTGTTTCGTTAAAAAACTGCCTAAATGTTTTGAGATTCCTCAAATTTCCAAAAATCTCTCGGGGGAATGATTGGTATTCCTTGGATTTTTTTAAGGACAAGAAGGTCTTTGTCTCCTGTAATAATACAATCAGCATTGGCGTTGATTCCTGCAGCGATTATATGATCATCGTCTTTATCTCTGCAAATTTTTTCTTTAAGGTGTGCTTCGGAAACAAGTATGGTATATGTACAAAGGTGCTGATATGCCCAGTGGACTTTTTCTTCTGGAAGCCGTATTTTTTTTGTGAATTTCTCCAAAACTTCATGCCGCACAAATTCACTGGAGTAGACGATATGTTTGTCAAGGCTGTGGCCGTAAAGATCGTAGCATGAACCGTGTGAGATATACGCGGCAATCAGAACATTGGAATCAAAGAAAATCTTCATGAGACAATTTTAAAGACATCCTCATCGGTGAAGATACCTTTTTTTTGGGCTTCAGGTACCAAGACTTCACGGATGGCATCAAGTTCCAAGCGTGCCACATAACGATTGAGCGCTCCGCGGACAATATCTGTTTTTTTTATATTCTCCCGCTTGGCAATACGTTCTATTTGTGCTTTCATCTTGCGGGGAATCGTAACGGTAATTGTAGTATTCATTCGTACCTCAATATGGTTTTATCAAACCATCTATCAGATTAAAACTATTCGTTTGATTTGCCGCGGAAATTGCCTAAAAAGGTAATTCTTTTCCATAGTTTAAATATAACATGCTTGCTTTTTCCCGGTAATAAAAAATGGCTATTAACTATTAAAAAAAGAAGAGAGCGCCTTGGCAAACGCTCTCTCCTCAAGGGGACATGAAAACCAGCTTCAACTATTCTACTTTTACTTCAATCGACTTCGGCTTTGCCGCTTCGGTTTTCCTAAGTGTCAACTCAAGAACGCCGTTTGCGTACTTTGCCTCAACGTTTTCGCTGTCAACGTGTTCGGGAAGCGCGAATTCTCTTCTGAACGTCCCGAACTTTCTTTCCATATGATAGAAAAGGTTTTTGTCGCGTTCGGTTTTTTCTTCTTTCTTTTCACCGCTTATTGAAAGAACCCTGTTCTTGATTTCAATTGCAATGTCTTTTTTGTCGAGCCCCGGCATGTCGGCCGAGATTTTGTACACTTCCTTTTCCTCGACAATGTTCACCCGGGGATAAGACGAAAGTGTAATATCTCTGTCCCAGGCGCTGAAGAAATCCTTTTCAAGAAAATTGTCCAGCAAATTTGAAAGTGATGTTGCAGGTGTTTCGTAACGAATGAGTCCGGACATAAAAAGCCTCCTGGTTAAAATTTAAAATTATTTATATTTTTGCAATCAATTCGCCAATAGTTGAAACCGTATTTAGAGTGATTGCCAGATTCAAAAGGTCGTCTTTTCCAATGACCTTTTCCCGAACCGGTCTGCCGCTTAAAAACGGGATGTAATCTGATTTTAAAACATCTTCAAGCTTGATAGAGCGTTTGTCCACCACGTGTCTCTTTTCCATAGCATCCTCCAGTCTTAAGTCTTATTTTTTTTACACCCTATTTAATTGCAACCTTCGTGCCAATTGGAGAAAAGGCCAATTTCAAAGGAAAACAAGGGTTGTAAATAAAGTTGTTGTAGAATAAAACAAGGGTCAACACAAAAACGTATCGAAATGAAACAAAAAAAAACTGAATTCAAGATTTTTCTTAAATTTTAGAAGCAGTTAATTGGCCGCATGCGCCTTGAATGTCTTTGCCTCTACTTTTTCGCACCGTAGCAGTGATACCAAGATCATAAAGCCCTTGGGTAAATTTGTTGACCATATCATCTTTGGGAGAAGAATAAATCCCGGAAGTTCCGGGGTTCACAGGAATAACATTGACCTTGCAAACAATTTTCGATAATAATGCCGCCAGTTTCTTCATATGCTCCAGGTCATCATTTTCATTTTCAACCAATACATATTCAAAAGTCACGGGGCGTCCTGTTTTTTCAAAATATTCATCTGCGATTGCAACAAGCGTTTCAATAGGATACTTGTCGTTGATGGGCATGATCCTGCTGCGGTCATCGTTATTGCTCGCATTGAGGGAAATGGCCAAACCTATCGACAAATCCTCATTCATAAGCTTTCGTATCGATGGGACAACTCCGGCAGTAGACACGGTGATGCGCCTGCTTCCTATAGTAAACCCATTCTCTGACTGTATTATTTCCAGGCTCGACCGAAACGCATCGAAATTCGATAGCGCCTCACCCATGCCCATGAAAACAATATTCGTTACTAATTTATCGTTTTTCATAGCCAGGTAATCGTTGATTCCTATGAGCTGCCCAATAATTTCTCCCTGAGTCAGGTTTCGTATAAACCCGAGCGTCCCGGTTTCACAGAACACGCAGCCGAGGTTGCAGCCGATCTGGCTTGACAAACAAGCAGTACGCCTGTCACCGTCGGTAAGCAGCACGCTTTCGATGGTCCATTTCCCGTCGTTTGCAAGGAAACCGAATTTCACCGCATCCCGGTCTTTCGATTCCAATACCGCAGAAACACCGAGTTTGTCAACAGTGAATTGTTCGGCAAGTTTTTGCCGCGAAGTTTTGGATACGTTCAGCATCCCGTCGAACGACGAGACCCGTTTCTGATACAACCACTTCACAATCTGGATAGCCCGAAACGCGGGCTCACCGAGTCCGGTTATGACTTTGGTAAAGACGGAAAGAGACATGTCTTTTAGATTAATCATTGCCATACGATTGATTTTCGTGTACCTATTGTTTTTTTGGGGGAGAGGTCATCGGTTTTCCGGTCTCATCATACAATTTCCGTTCGCCGTTTTCTTTATTATCAACATACCCGATTTTTGCCATAAGCATGCCGCTCGGATAATAAAATTTTGCCAAGCCCTGGCGCTTGTCGTTCTCATAACGGATTTCCGCCTTCATGACGCCGTTTTCGAAATACTGCCTCGTTGTCCCGTTGAGTTTCCCGTTTTCATACTCGTAAACAGCTTCAAGGTTTCCGCCAGGAAAGTAACTTTTGATGATCTTTTTTTTGTCCTGATTGCTCAATTGCATTTCGACGCCGCCGGACGGATAATATCCTCTGAACACCTGCCCGCACAGTGTTCCGACATCACAGGGGAACGGAAAAAAGCTTCCGATGCATGCCATTACGAGAATCAGAAAGGCCCTGTATTTTCTCATCATATATTTTATACAAATGATTTCCGGTACGATTATCCATCCTATAAAATACAGAATGGATAGGACAATTTCACGTATGTACCTAAAAAGACCGCTGTTCTATTGGATTTGCATAACGATATTGTGCGGTGCGCACCTCTTTCGGCCTGCAGTATGTCAACCAACCGAACCCCGGGCCGCCTACCTTTTTCCATCCGAAACTCCGATAACCTACCTTTCACAATGGAAACAATGCATCGCTGATTCTCTTGTCTTTAAAGAAATCGCATATAATGATGCCGCCTGGACCGGCAGCACAAGCGGCATATTGTGGTCTAATGAAAACAGTTCAGGAATGGGCGTTCGGTGGTTCAGAAAGACGATTTTCATTCCCGAACAGTTAGACTCACTGCAGTCACTTGCTCTGTACCAGCACAGCATTGTTTGCGCATCCGAACTGTATTGGGACGGCCGGTTAATTTCCCAAAATGGAAAGGTCGGCAATTCGAAAACCAAAGAAATCCCCGGCGTTTCGTCGCGAATGACGGTTGTTTCGGCAAATCTTACCAATCCCGGCAGACATGTTTTGGCGTTGCGGATGTCGAATTACCATACCTATTCCGGGCTCATCGAAGGTCCTTTACAAATCGGCTATTTGTCGGAATTATTGAAAAACCTTCACGGAAACGAAACAGTGCTTTTGCTTTGCGCAGGTATTTTTCTTATCAGCGCTTTGTTCCATTTTGCCGTGATGTTCGGACGCGCCACCGGCCCGTCGTACGCCCTGTTCGGCCTCTTATGTTTATCAAGCGCCGCCTACCTGCTTATCGATATAACGACGCATTATTTTCCTTTCAGCCTGCGACATTATTACACGATTGCACTGGTAAACGACATTCCCTGGTTTTGCATGATGACGTTCCTTCCGGTTTTCTTTTTATACGAATTTTCAGTCCCCTACAGAAAATCACTGACGGGAATTATCGGCGCAATCGCACTTTTCTGCATTGTGCCGCCAAGGCTAATCATGTTCGATGTATTACCTGCATCATGGCTTTCCTTTTTTGTCGTTTTGAACCAGTATCTCATGTATACCGTGACCCTTATTGCCGCTGTAACGTCTTTTATCAATTCACTCATCAAAAAACAAAACAGCCTTCTCGCGCTTGCCGGCTGCGTCGTTCTGTTCTTCGGCATTTATCTTTCATCACATTTTCAGGTGCAATATGCCTGGGCTGTTGCCTTTTGCATACTCATAGTCATGCTGACCATTTCGCTTTCCCGGCGGATGGCCCTGCAGAACAGGCAGCGCCAGGAAAACGAATTGCGAAGCGCGCGTCTCGAATTGGATTTGCTTAAAAAGCATATTCAGCCGCATTTTTTACTCAACTCGCTTAACTCCATCATTGCGTGGCTTGAAGAAGACCCGCAGATAGCGGCAAAACTCGTGCATGCCCTTGCCGGAGAATTACGAGCCATATTAGATTTTTCGAGCGAGAAACTCATTTCAGTCAACGATGAAATCAGGTTATGCAAACTCCATCTTCAGGTCATGGGATTCCGGCGCGACGCGCAGTATGAGCTTGATGCCGACGCAGCGCCCGACGAGGAAAAACTCCCGCCCCTTATTTTCCATACGCTTTTGGAAAACGCATTGACTCATAGTAACACAACACCAGGCAATACCGTGTTTTCCATCAAGCGCTTCGAAACGGCCTACGCAATTGAATATCACGTGTCAAATATATTCGAGACCAATGCTACCGTAACAATAATACCGAAGGAAGGTACCGGCATTAAATATGTCAAGACCCGGCTCCAGGAGGCTTTTCCGAATGCATGGGAAATGTCGTACGGTCCGATCGAAAACAAATGGGAAGTAAAAATAACGGTGAAAAAAAACAGGAGGCGGCCGTGAATGTTTTGATTGTCGAAGACGAGGCATTGGCGGCACGACGGCTTTCACGCATGACGCGGGAGATCCTTGGCCAAACGCTGTCTGAGCTGACAATTGCAACTTCAGTCGCTGATGCTGAAACCCATATTGTAAAATCAAAAACAGATCTTGTATTACTGGATCTCAACCTGAACGGTACAAGCGGGTTTGATTTGTTTGCCCGGTTTACCGCTGGCTCTTTTCATACGATCATTGTTTCGGCAAGTATCGACAAAGCAATAACCGCTTTTGAATACGGCGTGCTCGACTTTGTCGCAAAGCCGTTCGACAAAGAGCGGCTGCAAAAAGCTTTCGACAGGCTTCAATTGCCCCGGGGCGACAACCGGAGCATTCTCAAATATCTGTCGGTAAAAAACCAGGGCGAAGTGAGGCTTATTCCCCTTGACACTGTCCATTATTTCAAAGGTGCCGACGATTATGTTGAAATTCACTTGCGCAACAACACCTTCGAATTGTACGGCAAATCAATGGATTCGCTGTTGCAGATTTTGCCGACAAACTTCTACCGAATCCATAAGTCGTTCATTGTCGACCTGTCCGAAGCAAAAACCATCCATGTTCATGGGGGCGGCAGATATGAGCTTGAACTTTTAAGCGGCCATACCTTCCCTGTCAGCCGGACACAGTATCCGACAATACAGGCACGGATGCAAAGGTCATAGGTCTTGGGTTATCCCGTGCAATTCACCGACCCATAGTGCAGTTTGCTGATTGCCCGTTGCACCCATGGTTTTGTTGTGGTACATTTATCACAGGCAAAAACAATCATGAATTGGCTTTGATTCCCTTAACAAGGCAGGTAACGCATGAAACGATCATCAATGAAATGGGGTGCTACGTCTTTTTTCATCGTGATTTGCATTTGCAAACTTTGCGGCGCAGAACCATCACGGCAGGAACATACTGCTGCCATTGCCGTTGATTCTGCAAACAGCAATAAAGCCAAAGCGGATTCGGCAGGTAAGGAACAACCGTTACCATCACTTGCAAAACCAAAACTGCATTCCGAAGACATCAATACTATCGATAAAATGCAGGCTGAGGCAAACAAGCTCCGGGTGGAAGCTAAAATGCTACGCACTATAGCCGACACCTTGAACAAAGCGTCCGATGATGCCGAAAGCAAGGTTGACGAAGCAACAGAAAAGACCGAAAAACTCGACGACGACCTCATCGATAAAAAAGCTAGGCAGATCGCCTATAAGGTGAAATTGCAGGTCGAACGGATGAAGAAACGTATTCAAACCGACATGGAACGGTTAAAAAAGCTCTACGGCCCTAAGGCTGCAAGCGATTCGCTTGAAAAAGTCTATAAAATGCAATCCGACAGCATCGATGCCATACTTGCACAATCGGAAAAAGACACCATGTCGCAACTGGACAAACAAAATGCTTTGCTTGCCCAGATACATGAAAATTCCGAAGCTTTGCTCGAAAAATCAAAAGAAATGTCGGTTAAGGCGCGTGAAATGGAAGACGCTGCAAAAGACCGGGAAGAAATGGCCGATGATCTTAGCGACAAGGCGCATAAACTTGCTGAAGATCAGAACCCCTCGCCGCTTTCGAAACGCTTTCCACTCCATTTTGGTTTTCAGCTGCGTTTAGCGCAAGTAAAGCCTTACTTTTCCGATAATGTCGATTTTCTTTTCATGCATGGCCTCAATGCCGGATATTCTGTTTCTCCCAATATCGTTATAGGATTGGAAGATATTACGCTGTATATGCAGCAAACCATGCTTGGCAACCGATATGCAATTGCCGGAGCACCGGCAATTAGCTATTCCTTTTTTCCAATCAAACGATTGCAACTCGGCGTAACAGCCGGCGCCTCGCTGCAGGAACGGGTCGGGTGCGATCAAGCCGCGCGCACAAGCGTTGCACCCTACGTGGCGTTTTTCAATGAAGTCTGGGTGAGGAACCATTTTTCCATAAGCCCGATATTGCGGCTTAATTACGCCGCATCCGGACCCTATTACACAACGGCATTTAACCAGCATTCCGGCGTGCTTCCGCAGGGCGCCGTGTGGATGGATTTCGGCATTGGATATAATTTCAATTTTTGACCTTGATTTGTGTGATAATTCTTTTGATGACCATGAAAAAAAACGACACATTATAAATACTATGCTGAATTATTGACTAAGATCAGTTTCTTTAAATAAGGTGAAAGGACAAATACAATGAAAACACTTGCAAAAAACGTAGTTGTCGGTATTTTTGCCATAGGCTGCGCTATTGCCCTTAACGGATGCGTTTTTAATGTCGACCGCATTTCCAAACAAAAAACCGGCGAAGAATCAAGCATTGGCCTTGTTAAGGCAGCAATTGATATGAGCGGCTATTCCGGCGACATCACGGCAAACGGGACTACAGACTCTCTTGTAAAGGCCACCGTTTCGGTGAGTGAAATGGTAAAAACCGATTCCGATAAATCCGCCATCGACGAATTGTCGGTGAGCATTACCAACTCAGACAGCATCGGCAGAATAGGATTTTCCTTTTCAGATAATAAAGACCTTTGGGAACAGTTGCGGCTTGAGAGTGTCGCACTTTCCTGTAACAATAGCCTCGGAATTACCGCAAAAACCATAAGCGGCAATATCAATGTTACCGGAATGAACGGGTATATTGATCTTGAAACCACAAGCGGCAATGTCAGTGCCGATGTGGTCGACGGCTGCAAAATTAAAGTAATTAGCGGCGATGTCAATGTTTCCTTGAAGCCCGATTCCTCGTTTCACCTCGCATCAATTGAAACGACCAGCGGAGACATCACGGTCCATGTTGTAAACGGCCTTAAGGCAAACCTTGAGCTTAAAACAACCAGCGGAAGCATTCATACGCCAAGCGACAACAAGTCTCTCTTAAACGGCGGCGACTCTCTGGTTATCATCAACTGCAAAGCAATGAGCGGAGACATAAAAATTGAGGAAGACAAGTAGATAAAAGCGGTACTAAAAAGACAAAGGCCCTGTTACACTTTTGCAACAAGGCCTTTATCTTTTTTAAAGTAATGCGGTCGGTCGGAATCGAACCGACACAGGTCGCCCCACATGCCCCTCAAACATGCGTGTCTACCAGTTCCACCACGACCGCACGAGGACGTTTAAC
>Ga0182027_10009192_pt1 | contig 14253 bp, 13 predicted proteins | sample 712E1DmetaG_FD_121300 | JGI IMG/M metagenome (GOLD analysis project Ga0182027, IMG submission 121300) | Permafrost microbial communities from Stordalen Mire, Sweden - 712E1D metaG (Illumina Assembly) | ecosystem: Environmental > Terrestrial > Soil > Wetlands > Permafrost | place: Sweden...
AAACGGTGGGACGCCGCGCTCGGCGGCAACTTCGGAGACGCTCTGGCCTGTTGCAACGAGGACCGGCTCGACGCCGGCGAGCGCGGCGATGCGCCGCAGGATCACGTCGCAGTACGCCGGCGAAATCTCGCAGCCGTAGCCCACGCGGTCGAGCACGTGGGCAGCAGCCATCGTGGTGCCGCTGCCCATAAACGGATCGAGGACGGCGTCGCCCTCGTCGGAGAACGCCTTTATGAAAAACTCGACCAGCGTGCGCGGGAACGGCGCCGAGTGCGATCCCTGACTACTCTCGGTCTTGACCTCGATCACATTGCTCGGGCGCGCGATCCCGCCGTGCCTGCCGTCGAGGTTGTTCGCATTGCGGCGAGTGGTCTGCCAGGAATCGTGGTTCTTGCCCTGGTCCGCCGCCGCGCCGCGCGGCCCGGTGCCCAGGAGTCCGCTGCCGGATGTGGACGTTGGGTTGTCGGGCGAGTAATCGAAACAGTCGTCCGACCAGTGACCTACCTCCTTCGGCCGGAACTTGATCTTCTCCTGCCGGCAGAAGTGAAACACTGGTTCCCAGGCGTTCTTGAAGCGGTTGCCCCAGCCACCCGGCACGCCATCGTCGGTCTTGCGCCAGCAGAGTTCGTCTACAAATCGCCAGCCCCACTGCTCTACGTGCGCAATGGTCAGCTTCTTTACGTAGAGATTGCGTTGGCCGCCGTCGGCATGCTCCTTGATGTTGAGAAAATAAGAGCCATCGGGCACCAGAATGGCTGCGATGTTCGCTGCCACGTCGCGGAACCAGTTCACATACTCCCCGGGTGGGACGGGTCGGAACCCGCTCGACGGATCATACGCGCGCTGCGAGGCATAAGGCGGCGACGTGATCGCCGTGTTCGCCTGCTTCCCATCGAATAGCCGCGCCACGACCGCGGAATCGCGGCAGTCGCCGCAGATCAGCCGGTGCTTCCCAACCAGCCAGAAGTCCCCAGACCGCGTGACCGGATCAACTGGCGCCTCGGGGATTTCTTCTTCTGCGCCGGTCGCCTCGCCGCTCGCCGGTTCGGCATCCGCCAGTAGCGTTCGAAGCTCGTCTTCCGTGAACCCGAGGACTTCGAGGTCGAGGTCAGCCTCCTTCAAGTCGGCCAACTCGCCCCGCAGCAAGTCATCGTCCCATCCGGCCTGTTCGGCCAGCTTGTTATCGGCCAGGATGTAGGCACGCTTCTGCGTTTCCGAGAGGTGATCGAGCACCACGACGGGCACGTGATCGAGCCTGAGTTTCCGCGCCGCCAGCATGCGCCCGTGCCCGGCGATGATGCCGGCGTTGGTGTCCACGAGGATCGGGTTGTTGAAGCCGAACTGCGCGATGCTGGCCGCGATCTGTGCCACCTGTGCGTCCGAGTGGGTGCGCGCGTTGCGCGCGTACGGCACCAGCTTGTCGACCGGCCAGAGCTCGATCCGCCTGGCCATTGCCTGGGAAGTCTCGGGTGGCAACTCAGTGGCAACCATTTTTCGGGCCTGTCGCTAGCGAAATCGCGCCACCTTGCCACCCGCCGCCGCCCAGGCCCAGGAAGGACCCATCGGTCTCACGCCAGCCAGTTGCCAGCGCATCGGCGATGAAAGGTATCATTCGAATCAGCTTTTCTTCCCCGCGATGAGCTTCTTTCCGTTCCGAACGAAGGCGCCACGGACCCATGCGACGTACCGCCCGCCGACCTTGCGTTGCCTATGTTTCACGCGACCAGACAATCCGCCAGCACCTGGGTGAAGATCCCGCGCGTGGAGAACACCACGCCGTCCTCGTCCTTCCGCGCCAGACGCCGCAGCTTCCAGCAGCGTCCGTGCTCGAGGTTCTCGACGAAGCTGTAACGCGTGCCGGCCCGCGCGTGCGTCTCAACGGGGCTGCTGCCGTCTTCGCGCCGCAGCCAGATGGCCTTGAGATGACCCTTGCGCCCGTACGAAGGCTTCACGAACCCGCCCGCGATCAATCGCTTTGCAGCCTCCATCGAGCGGAAGCCAAGGGACGTTCCATCGGGAGCGTAGTAGGGGACTTGTTCGGCGGGCTTCATTTGGACACACTTCGGGTACGGCACGGAAGGGAAGGAGATTTGCGAGAGTCCCGTCTCTCGTTGCTGCTTGTGGGAGGAGTTCTTCGGAGGGTGCGCCCTGCGCTTGCCTGACGAACTGCGTCTTCGATGTAAATATACGCAGCGCGCGAAGAAAGTGTAAACCTGCCCGGTCACATTGCTGGACTGACGCGCTTAATCCACGGCTGGTCCGCGTCCCGGTTGTAGAAGCGCGATCGTGTCTCAAGTGGCGGCGGGCTGATCAGTTCGATTGACTGGCGGGTGACCTCGCCGATCCGTTGTTCCGCGCCGACATAGCAGACCAGCCCGAACCGCGGCCCGATGGGGTGTCGCTCGTATCCATCGCAGAAGTACAGATTGTCCATGGACCATCCGAGTGCGAGCGCCTGATCGCGAATTTGATCGACGAGGCCGCGCGCCCGGGCGAGCCTCTCGGACTCCGGGCTTGGCTTTGCCGGGACTGGCTCAACAGGCTTCGGCTTCTCGAACTCGTCGGGCATCGGCGGTCGATATTTCTCCAGGTCGAGATTTCGCAGCGCATCCAGCAATGTCTGCTCGCCGAATGCCTTGATCGCGCGGATCTGAACGTCGTTGAAGCGTTGCCGCAAGTCGTCGAACGCTTCCGCCGAAACGCGCCCGGCATCTGCGGCGGTCTTGACTCCATGCATCCTGAGCTTGAGCCAGGCGAAGTACTCCGGATCGATCCGCCGATAGCAGCGGTCGTTGATCTGGCAATCACGCGCAATGAAGCCGGGATCACGCGGGCACCAAGTTCTCAGGTCCGTCGAGACCCAGAGTATTTCAGGCTTGTTACAATCTGCGGGGACTCGCGGGGACTCTGCGGGGACTGAAATCAACGAGTCCCCGCACCTTAACTCATTCTGGTTCAGTGGCATAGCGGAATTTGCGGGGACTTGCGGGGACTTTCGTGGGGTCGGAGCCTATACGCGTATGCGCGGTCACGTGATGTGCGCAATGCGTTGTGTGCATATTCTCGTATGCGTGAAAGGGGGAAAGAGTCCCCGCAAGTCCCCGCAAATCGTTGTAAGTATCTGCATCACAGGCGTTTAACATGCGGGGACTCTCCAAAATGAGTCCCCGCAGAGTCCCCGCAGGTCCCCGCAATTTGTAACAAACAAAAACGCCTGATTTAGGCATCGGCCACCACCTTCCATCGCGCGACTTTGCCGTGAGCGTCTCCGCTGGCGCGCTCGACGCGCATCTGCCGTTTGCCAAACCGCCGCCCTCGCCGCGAATTGAACGCGACGCCGAGCCGCTGCTTGAACTGCCCTTCGCGGTCTATCCAGCGGGTCAGGTCGATCGGGAGTGCGTTCCGCAGTTCCTCTGCGCGATCCGTGAGCACGGACTGGCGCACCAGTTCCTCGTAGGATTTCTCGTTGAGGCGCTCCCACAGCTCCGCGATGGTGAACGCCGCTCCCTGGAACGCATCCTCGATCGCCTCCAGGAATGTCTCCCAATCGGTTCGCTCAATATCAGATTGCTCAAACAGCTTTTCGCTGTTGGCCAGGAAGCCTTCGACGCGGGCGTATTCCAGAATTCCGGCAACAACCTCGGTCCAGCGTTCGAAGCTGCCCACCGGCGGAACTGATGACTTGGGTTGGCCCGCCGCAAACCATGCGCGCGCCAGTGTCAGCATGGCAATGAGCAGATCCCGGCGGTGCTCGACGAGATATTCCTTCAGACGTTCATGCTTAAAGCCCGTGCGCCGGAAGGGATCGGAGCAGCCGGCGTCCATGCGAATCCAGTAGCATCGCCGCGCCATGTCGCCGCCGAGCTGCAGGTTGTTGCCGGTGGCGATCCAGGAACAACGAACCGGCACCGAGACGGTCTGCGATTTGCCAAGCAGACGATCCCGGTGCATTTCTCCGGTTATGACCTTGGCGAGATCGCCCCAGTCCACCGTCGTTGTGACGTTGTCGATGATCACCAGCGGCGGGGCCTCGATCAGGATGCTCGTCAACTGCTTGCGCCACTCTTCGGGTTCCGCCGGCGCCGACATCAACTCCGCGGCGCGCCCGGTGAGAATGATGGCGATCACTTCGGCGAGCAGCGTCTTGCCCGTCCCCTGAGTTGTCGCGTCAAAGAGTGCAAGCGGCACGGGCCCGCTGATGATATGGCGGCAGACGGACGTCAGCATCGCGCCGACGGCATTGGCATAGCTCGACTGATCGACGAAAGGGAAATCGCCAATCGCATCGCGAATCACGTCGAGGGCAACCTCGATGTGGTCGCTGCATGGCTGCTCAGGAATCTCGATGTCCTCCAAGCCCGGGGAAGGGACGAGATACAGGCGGCTGGCGGCGTCATACCCAGGCTGCGCGAGAACCGTGCCGTCCGGCCGCAGAGTGGGTGCTTCGACAACCGCCTCGAGTACGGGGAACCCCCAGCTGGCGGGATTGCGCGCCTGGATGTTCTTGGCCACGTCCAATGGAGGAGGGACCTCCTTCCGCACACCGCGCGCGGACAACTCGTAGAAATCGGCGGCCTGTGCCAGGTAGTGGCGCAGCTTCGTCTCGTCAAAGTCGGCGATGAAGGGACGGCCCAGTTCCGTGGCTTCAATGCACGCGATGCGACAGGCGCGGACGAAGAGCTGGGGCGGGGTGTTGGATGAGCTTAGCGCGTCGAAGCCGTCCTGGCAGATTGTTCGAAACGGCCGATCGTTTACCTGGATCTGAGGAATGGTCGGCGCCGCTGGAGCCTGACTCGACCCCGGCTGCGTGCCCGGCGTGCTGCCATCGTTGGAAACGTCCTGGCCGGCGATCACCGCAGCCTGTGCGATAGCCTCGTCGATGGCGTCGCGCGTGCCGCCGCCCGCAATCCAATCCGATGCATCCTTGCCGACCGGGACTCGAACGATCCGCAGTTCCTTGACACGATGCCGAATCGCCTGGAAGACGATTTCGGCGTGCTTTTGCCCGGGCGTGTCATTGTCGGGGAGAATGACCACCCGCTTCCCCTCGAGGCTCTCGGTGTAGTTCTTCAGCCACTTGCCCGCGTGGTTGCACGCCCCGCCCGGATTACACGTCGCGACGAACCCGAGTTGCTCCAGGCTCTCGACATCCTTCTCACCCTCAACGACCAGCACCTGCTCGGCGGCCGCCACCTTGGGCAGGCGATACAACACTCGGCTGATGCCCTTGATGTTGTACTCCCAGGAGATCCCGGCGCTGCTTCCATCCATCTTGACGACGCGCCGCCGCTGTCGAAACGTCTTCGGCTCGTATCGCACCACCTGGAACAGGAACTCGCCATTGGCGTCGGTGTAGTCATAGGTGGCAACCTCCCTCAATTTCGCCGGCCCCCGGATCGGCCGCCCCACGATGGAGTTCACCTCCTGGCGGCATTCTTTCCACGGGCGCCCGGACAGTTCCTGCTCCAGTTGGAGGATGTTCCAGCCGCGGCCGCACTGCGAGTGACAGTACGCAAGTCCGTTCTTCGGATTCACCGCGAAGTTGGCGTCGTCGCCTTGATGGACGGGGCAGGAGCCGCGCCACTCCGGCCCCGCCTGCTTCAAGTCTGGAAACCGCGTTCGGTAGTAGCTCGCGACCTCGGATGAATTGAAATCCGCGGCCTTCATTCCGGCCTCCGCGCCTCATGCAGCAGGAAGGACAGAAACGTGTTCCGCCTGTCCACCTGCTGCTTGAGCGCGCAGTTCTCGATTCCCCAGTGATCACCGAGGAGGATGACGGCCTTTTGCGCGCGCGTCACCGCCGTATACAGCAGATTCCGGTGATGCATGAAGGAGTGCGACTTGTGGGTGATCACGATGGCGCACGGGAACTCGGAGCCCTGCATCTTGTGAATCGAAGTCGCGTAGGCGAGCTGGAGGTTGTATTCTTTGGCGCTCTCCTTCGAAATCTCGACGACGCGCCCTTCGAAATCGACGGCAAGCCCATCCTTCGGGTCGTTGTCGACTATGAAGCCCACCGCGCCGTTCATGACGCCGAGGTCGTAATCGTTCTTGGTCTGGATGACTTTGTCGCGCGGCAGGAACTCAGGCCGGTGGCCGAGTTCAACCGGGGGCACCTGGACGCCGAACAGTTTCCTCTGGATGAGACGCTGCAGGACCGTGTTCAACTCGATGGTGCCGAGCGGGCCTTTGTGCGTCGGCGTCAACACCTGCACGTCCTGAAGTAAATCGAAGCCGAGGCGTTCGGCCAGCACCTCTTCGAACAGCTTCTCCAGGAAGAACCGGACATGCTCGCGATCGGTGAAGTTGTTGACGACGTACCAGGGTCGGTAGCCGTCAACCTTCTCGTCGCATGTGGGGCGCACCACGCCGTCCAGGATTGCGGTCGAGTTCTCCTTGAGCACACCGGCCTGGCGGATGATCTTGGTCAGGACGGTCGTCGGGATAGCTCGGGATTGGACCAGATCCCGCAGGACGTTTCCAGGCCCTACCGGAGGCAACTGATTGTGGTCGCCGACCAGCAACACCGCAGTGCGGTCAAGGTCGATCGCCTGAAACAGCTGGTACATCAGGGGAACGTCGACCATCGAGACCTCATCGACGACGAGGAAATCGGTTTCGATCTTCTGCTCCGGGCCCATCGAGAAGGTCTTCCCGTTGAAGCCGAGCAGCCGATGGAGAGTGCGCGCGGGACGCTTCACTGACTGTTCCAGCCTCTTCGCAGCCTTGCCAGTTGGTGCGGCCAGTTCGTAACTGAGACCCAGGTCCTCGCAGGCGCCGATCAGGGACTTCAATGTGAACGTCTTGCCGCTACCCGCGCCGCCAGTCATCAGGGAGATGGAGAATTCGAACGCATTGTCGATGGCCGCGCGTTGCTCCGGGTTCAGCAGTTCGAAGAAAACGCCCGATGGGATGTTGTCCTCCCCGTGCGGGTTCCGCGCCGACGCATGGCGGAAAACGCCGGCGAGGTACTCCTCCATTTCGTGAATTTTGGGGTCTGCCACCACCAGCCGCTCATAGGGGCAACAGACCAGGCGCTTCTCGCCAAGGAGACCTTCGAGTTGGCCCTCGATCAATTCACGGCTGTCCAGGTTGTCGAGCACCAGCAAGGTGTTGGCGCGGTCGAGCAAGTCTTCGTATTCGACCCAGCAGTCCCCGTCGTCGAGCGCGGACTGGATCGTATAGAGAATCCCGGCCTGCAGCCGCGATGGCAGTTCTTTGGGCGTTCCAAGGCGCCTGGCGATCTTGTCCACCCGCTTGAAACCGAAGCCCGGCACTTCGCTGATGAGAATGTACGGGTTCTCCCGGAGCATCGGCACAACATGGTTGCCGAAGTTCTCCACCAGTTTGGTCACCTGAAAGTGAGTAAGGCCGAAGGCAGCCAGGTAGGTCATGGCCGCGTTGAGTTTGCTGCTCTCTACCCAAATCCGCTGGAGCTCGTCAATCCGCTCGAGGGAGACCTTGGCTACCGCCGCTACGGTGGCGGGTGTCTCGCGGATCACCCGGTCGAAATCCGCGCCGAAGGTATCCGCGATCAGTTTCGCTTTCGCCGGGCCGATGCCGTGGATGTCCGGGTGATTCGCGAGGTAGTTGGCAAGGCCCACGGGATCGAGATCGACCTGCGCGTCCAACCATTCAACAGCGAACTGCCGACCGTACTTAGGATGGTCCTCCCATCGGCCGCGGAGCGACACAGGATCGTTTTCCCGGATGAACACCTTGCCGGCAAAGCGGACGAACTTTCCATCCTCTGTCCGGAGCCGCCCTGCCGAGAAGTTGGCGCCGGCGTGGTACACCGCCTGCACCACGCCGCAAATACTCGCCCCCGCCGAAGCTACGTCTGTTCGAACCATTGAGTCCTCCTATCCGCCGCGCGCAACAAGTAGCCTTCGACGAACCGGCATGCGATCTGCCTGTTGGAGCAGAAGAACACCGGGACGCCAAAATCCATGGCGACGGCAAGGGCGCTTCCCAGAACCGAGTGGGGATGAGCATCGCCCCGATAGCGCCCTGCCAGGACGTCGCCCAAATCGGCTTCGACAACGACGCATGCCCGGGCGTAGCGTTCCAGACGCCGGAGTTCGCGGTAGAAGCGACCGCGCGCCCGAATGACGGTGCCGACGAAGTCGTCGAGAGTCTTACGTTCCACCGCAACCATCTGCTCCAGCCCGGCGACCGAGTAATCCCCGGCAGGAAGTGCCCGCCGAACCGCAATCACCAGCCGGGGATCAAATCCGTATGGCTCCTGCTCGCGCGTGTCGATGACAAACGTGACCGGCGAGCCATCAGAACGGGACAAGGGCATCTCCGGCCTCGCGCTGATACCGGTTGGTGCTGGCGGCGGTTTCGATGCGGCGATTGAAGTAGATGTTCTCGTTCTCGCCCTTCGTCTTCTTGGTGACTTCCAGCTTCACGTCAAGCAGTTTGTCCAGGTGCTTCGGAAGCTCCGACAACTTGTCGAGGTCGAGCCCGCAGAGATGCAGGTCCGTCTTCACGTACTTGAGCGTGTTGTGCGTGAAGACGCTGTTGCGCCAGAGGAACCGGTTCGCGAAACGGGGCGCCAGGATGCGTAGCGTCCACTTCAGCATCGGGTTGCCGGTCGAGGACTGGGTCAACTCCACCTTCTCGACCGCCACCTGATACTTGCCATCAGGGACACTCTCGAAGTCACCCCGCTCCGCGGTTGCTTCAGTCTGGAAATCGTCGTCGAACTGTGCCAAATCGATTGATTGCTTACCCATTGGGTTTCTCCTTTTTCGGAATGACTACTTGCTGGCCGCCGCCGGAGCGGGCTTACCCGCAGAGGCCGGCTTGGCGGCGGACTTCGCGGCGGTTGCCGCATTGAAGGCTTCGAGGAAACTGGAAAAATCGAGGTCGAGGGTCTCGGGCAGCCGACCCGTGCGGTCGCCGGCCTCGTAGTAGAGACTCGGCTTCGTGCGAATCACCCGGCGGACCGTTGGCTCGCCGTCGCCGCCGGCCTGGACCTCCAGATCGCAGAACAGGACCATGTCGGCCATGCCGAGCACGATCTTGCGGGCCTTGTCTGGCAGCGTCGGGACCACGCGCGTGTACTTGCCGGTGCGCGAATCCATCTCCATTTCCTTCGCGTGGGAGATCAGAAACAGTCCGCAGGGCAGGAAGGCGAGCTTCGTCAGCACGCGCTGGAATTCGTTGTTGATCAGCGCGTAGCCCTTGCCATAGCCCAGATCGGACTCATGCTCGATCTTGAATTTCTTCAGCACGTAGTCCGTGCAGAACTTGTAGGCGTTGTCGATCGTGTCGATGATCACCGTCTTGAAGGGGTGGTTCCCTTCGCTGATCTCGGCGCAGACGTTGAGCAGGTCATCCCAGGTGAGAATCGGGACCTGGAAAACATCGAGGGCGTTCAGTCCCGGCTCGGTGGCCAGGAACAGCGCGCCCTCGGCCTGAGAGCAGAGCGTCGTCTTGCCGATCTTGGTCTGGCCGTAAACCATGACGGTCAAATCGGCAAGGCTGTTTTTGGACGCGGTCTTCGTTGTTGGTAATAGAGGCATCGTGTGTCCTTTCAGAAAGCGGGTTCGTTGGCCGGCGCGCGTAGCTCTTCGTGCGGCGCCTCGATGGTGTAGAAGTTCTCGATCACGTTCGAATTGCCGTTGGAGCGGCAGATTGGGAAGTAGGCGCAGGGCCGGTTGTAGTTGAAGCAGAAGGCTGTGTTCTGGTAAAAGACCTTCCGCCTGCGAGCGTCGAGGAGCGCCTGCGTGAGTTCCCAGAGTTCAGCCCGCAAGATGTCGAAGCGGTCCCGCGACAGGTAGAGCATCTCGCGGTGGAACATCTCCGGCTCGAGGTACTTCACCGCCATCCGCGCCTGGAACTCCTCGTCTGATTCCGGCAGCTTGCGCTTGGCCGTGGTCTTGCCGGTCTTCGACTTTTCCAGCAGTTCGGCGCGCCGGGCCTGGAACTCCTCCTCCGTTTCACCTTTGCTCTGCTGAAGCCGGGCCTTGCCGAGGACGTTGTAGATGACGCCGGTGATCGGGATGCCCAGCGCCTGCTCGACGTAGTAGGAGTAAATGGCAATCTGGAAGTCCGTCCAAAGCCGCTCCAGGTAATCGGCGTCGATGGTCGCGGCGGTCTTGTGTTCGAGGATGTAGTGGTCGCCGCCGATGCGCACGATGCCGTCGACCTTGCCTGCCAGCATGAAGCTGCGGGAAGAGGCGCCCGTGGCGGGATTGATAATCGCGCCTTCGAACGTCTTTTCCAGCGCGACGATCTCGAACTCTTCTTGCGGATACCGCGTGGCGTAGCCGGTCATGATGGCGCGTGCCAGGTGCCAGTCACGGCGAACACTGTCATCGTCGCGGCGGGAGGCGCAGACCCGATCGATGAAGTCGATAACGGCGGCGAGGTCTCGGGTCCCGTGCCAGGTCTGTAGGCACTCGTGGATCAGTGACCCGAAGCTGAGGTTCGGGTCTTTCTCGCGGGGCACCAGGCCGATCTCGTAGCGGTATTCGCACGCCTTCCGGCAATTCCGGAAGAGCGACCACATGCTGTACGTGGAGGTCATCGGCGAGGAGTTCACCTGGCGCCTCCGGCAACGAAGTAGTTCGGCCCGATGCCAACGGAAAGAAACGCCTCGCGGATCTGCTGCTTCCGCTTGCTGATCATCTGGCGGGAACATCCCAGCGCCTCTGCGGTTTCGACCGTGGAGTGCCAGAACAGCGCGATCGCGGTCTCTTGCACGGTGCTGGGCAACGGAGCCACTGCGCGCTCCAGATCAATCCGGAATTGCCGTAGCGACGCCGGACTTGGAACTGGTCCACGCGACGGGAGATCCTGCGGCTGGCGGCTTTCGGCCAGGCGGTAGCGCAGGATGGAGGTCAGTTCCTTATCCATCACGCGCGAAGCGAACGTCCGGACGGATGCCTTCTCGCTGTCGAACTTCGGCCAGCGTGTGAGAAAGGTCAGGACGAGTTGGCTCTCGACATCCTCGCGCTCGTCGACGCCCAGCCCGCAGCGCCGAACAAACGCATTGGCCTTCCGCCCGGCGAGATCCTGGACCACGGGGAGGGCCCGGTCCAGCGTCAGCCTACTCATGACCGGGCCTCCCCGCCGATTTGGTGGAACCGGCGAGTTCAATCTCGACCGCGAACGGAAGTCCGTGCTTTACGTCGATGGCCAGGACCTTGCCCTCGCGGCGGTCGGTGATAGTCTCAAGCAGTTCGATCGTCTGCTTCTTGAGCAGGAAGTCCTCGCACGTGACTTCGGGCCGAGGTCCGTTCTCGCCGCCGATCTTCACCTTCTGGATGACTTTGGGGGCCGGGTCGAAGACGGGCTCGCCACCGCGGATGATGAGGTCCTCGATGCGGCCGAAGTTGAGCCTTTGCATTAGCTCCACAAGGCGGCGCTGAGGATCGGAGAGGGATGATTTTGCTGTGAGCTCGTTCAATGGGCACTCCTTTCGTGAAATCAAGGAGTTGCCCGGCGAACACGGGGCGGGAGATTCAGATTCTTGCTGTTCCTCGCGCTTTTTTCCAACGCCGGGGCAACGCCTTCACAAAGAAGGCGCCACAACCGGCGTGGCAATCGCTACAAGAGGCGTGGCGGGAAGAAAATCCTAAGAATTCCAGGGGATGCCGTCGCCGCGATAGGAAAGAAATGCACCGCGTGTGACGTGTTTGTCGAGGTGGTCGCCCAAAGCCGGATCGGCCTTTAGGATCTGAGCGATCGTGCGCACAATGGCCATGGATACGGCCTTGCGAGCTCGATCCAAGCTGTCTCCGACAGATCGCCGGCGCCCACCTAGCCCAGTAGCAGAGGTGATCTGTTCGGCAAGCGCCTCAATCTCATCCTGCAGCAGTTGAACGCGTCCAGTGTCGTTGAATTGTCGGGCTTGCTCAATTTCGGTCTGGAGCGACTCCGCTCTCGATCTGTAATCCGCCATTGCTCGATCGTCGAGAACTTCACCTGCGGAACCCCTGACGGTCGCTTCCAGTTTTCCGCTGACGGCCCGGACAAGGTCGCTGGCACTGAACTCGCGCTCGGCTTCGTTCAGCAGGTAGGAGAGGTACTGCGCGCCCTTGCCATCTTTGATCCGGACGGTCTTACCTTCGAATGTGACGCTCCAGAAAGCGCCTTCCTTGCGGAAGACGCGTTGCACTTGGTCAAGCGGGCGCGGATGCTCCCTGAGGATGTCGTTGACTCTGTTCAATAGCCTGGGTTGATCGCCCTCCAACCAGTCGAATTCCGAGAGCGACAGAACGACGCGCTCGGCGCTGAACCACGCCGGATTCTCAGGCACCCTGTTCATGCAGAGGATCAAAGGGCACGGAGATGTCGCGAGCCGCGAATTATTCTGAAGCAGACTACCGCTATCCGGCCAGCCGATACCCCGAACAAGGAAGACGTCGCGCGTTCTGTCCAGGAATTTGCCTGTCCCCAAAATCCAGACGCGATCCTCGGCCAACTGGATCGCGCGACCTTTGATCCCGAGCGCCATGGACACTAGACGGCCAAGCCGCTCGAAATCAATCGTCCAGACCTGAAGTCGATCCAGCGCAACTGAGACGCGGCGGCCAGTTTCCTCGCATGGAATGTAGGCCCTCGGTATGCCGTCGGGAGAATCGGTGATGATGTCGACTTCCTCGATGTGGGGGGAGCCGCAGGCGTCGCACTCCACCATTTGAAGATCGGTGCCGCGCGTAAGCAGGTTTTCGTTTTGGAGTACCGCCAGTGCCGCCGACCCCAATCGGGGGAGTTCGTCACCGCGGAATGCCGCTTCTTCGAGATCTGCCCGAATCCAGAACGGGATCACGCTAGTTCTCGCTTGCGATGCCCCAGCGCCGCAGATACTCCTTCAGCTTCAAATGTTCGGGAGAGTCTTTGAGGCTGCAGGTATCTGGATGCGTGATGAAGAAGTTCACCGTCTTCGGCCGCCCGCCAGTCGCGAAGACGACATCCAGCACAGCACGCGTGACGTTGATTGCTTCCGCGTTCATCCGGGCGTGGTTCAGACTCTTCTCCATTAGGTCGTAGATGTCCCCGCGCTTCCGTCGCGCATCGCTTTCAAAGGTGATGCGCCCGAAACCAGGGCCAACAACCGAGAGGCGCAGGGCCTTGACCCGCACCTCCTGGATGCCATCCTCCGGGTCAGTAGGAAAATCGAAATCCCGGTTCCGTAGTCCGTTCAACTCGTAAGGCTGGCGCTCCGGTTCGTTCTCCGGCAGGCTCTCCTTCAGCACGAGGCTGGCAAAGATCTCCTCCATGTCGCGGCGGAGCTTTTTGTCGCCTTGCACAAAGACATCCAGCGTCCCAGTCGACTCGTTGTATGCAAAGATGACCTCGAATGCCGCCTTCTGGAGCTGGCGTTCGAGTCCACCCTCGTCGTTGTAGATGATCACGGTGTCGGCGTAGTCTGCGGGGTACGCGAAGAAGTAGTGGATCTTGTCGCGCCGGAGATACACTTCCACTTTGCAGTGTTCGCCGCGGCCCTGGTGCTCCCTATAGTATTTCGAGATCGCCTGAGCCACCAGTTCTCTAGTCGGGTGGCTGGTGTCCGGCTTCTTGGCCGGCAGGTCCGTCCGACGCCGCCAGTAACGGCCATTGAGGTGGTCGGCACGGTTCAGTCGCCCCGCCGAGAAGAAGATCCTCTCGTGGTTGAGGTACACCCAAAAGACCTTTTCGTGAACACCTTTCAACTGACCAAGGCAGACCGTCAGATCCACTCCGTGAAACTGCCCCTCCTCGATCAGGGTCTGGAGACCCTCGGGCGTGGCGAGTTCCGCGACCGCGCGGAACCACCGTTCCACGTCATTCCGGCTTGCCTCTGGCAGGTCCTGCCAGGCTTCGAAGATTGGATCGACGTCCATCTCTCCGGCTTCACTCCACTGAATGTCCTGGAGCTCTCCTCTTCGATCGAAGAACGTCTTCAACAGCGGCTTCGGAACCTGGCGAAGAAAGTGCTTCGGACTGTAGTGGCCTGCCATAGGCGCACCTCCATGCTTATTTGTGACCCACCTGATCGCGGCTATTGGAGTTTGAAATCCTCCGCGATCGCACCCAGAAGTTCATTCAGCTTTGCGACGGCGTCCGTCGAACCCGAGGTCGTTCCGGACACCTCCACCTGGATGTTGAACTTGAGATCCAATCCAGCGGCGGCCAGTGTGATTTCGCTGATCTGGTCCGCGAGGTCTTGAATCTGGCTAGATTTCAACTCTGCCCGTGCCACGAGAACGCCGGGTTTGGGTGGCGGCGGTGGGGGCGGCGGTGGGGGCGGCACAT
>Ga0182027_10009194_pt1 | contig 14252 bp, 12 predicted proteins | sample 712E1DmetaG_FD_121300 | JGI IMG/M metagenome (GOLD analysis project Ga0182027, IMG submission 121300) | Permafrost microbial communities from Stordalen Mire, Sweden - 712E1D metaG (Illumina Assembly) | ecosystem: Environmental > Terrestrial > Soil > Wetlands > Permafrost | place: Sweden...
GCGGGGAGAACCGGGGGGGAGGCCGAGTCAAAGTTCTCGGCGTACGGATACACCGTCACTTGCCCCACCTCAGGCAGGGCCTGGCCTGTCGCCTGTGGCGCCACCGCCGGCGACGCCAGTCTGACGAACACGAGCATGCCGGAGAGGGGCGGGAGAACGCGATGTCTCAGGAAGCGGGAAATCACGCCGGGTGAGCGTTGTTTGACTTTTCAGGCTATTATCACTATATACTGCGTGTCTAATACTACCCGCGACCATGGACCAATTACGAATTCTTCTTGCCGATGATGACCCTGACCTGCGGCGGATCGTCAAGGATCAATTGGGACCTCAGGGGTTCGTTCTGGACGAGGCGGAAGATGGCGCAAAGGCGATCACGATGCTGGAGAAGGGGAACTACGGGCTCATGCTCCTCGACATCAACATGCCCGTAAAGTCGGGTATCGATGTCCTCAAGTTCATCAAGCAGAAGGGGCTGGCCTGTAAGGTGATCATGCTGACCGGCAGAGTCGGCTTTGCGGTCGGCACAGAGACGCTGGAGCTCGGAGCGGACGATTACATCACGAAGCCGTTCAACCTCGACTACCTGCTCTTCGCGATAAAGCGGGTGATGGAAAAGAAGTAGTCCTTTCCCCGCCGAAAACCGGCGGAGACAGAAACGACGAAAGCGACCGGGTGGTCGCTTTCGTCGTTTTACGCACTCATCTCCACCGCGTCAGGTACCGGAGGAATAATCATCCATGTATTTCACCTGCTCCGGCGTCAGCGTGTCGATCTTTATCCCCTGGGTCGAGAGTTTCACTCCCGCGATCTCCTGATCCTGCTCCGGGGGGATATCATGGACGGCGTCCTCCAGGCGGACACCTTTCCTGTGGAGCTCGACAAGACGGAGCTGCGACATGAACTGGTTGGCGAACGACATGTCCATGACCTCCGAAGGATGGCCTTCGGCGGCGGCAAGGTTCACAAGCCGCCCCTGCGCGAGCACGTAGATCCGCCTCCCGTTCTTCAGCGTGTATTCCTCGTTGTTCATCCGGATCTCTCGTTTCCGCTTCGTGAATTTCGCGAGCTGGACGAGGTTTATTTCGCAGTCGTAGTGGCCGGTATTGCAGACGATGGCCCCGTCCTTCATCACTCTGAAGTGGCGGTCGACGATGACGTCCTTCACTCCGGTCGCGGTGATGAACAGGTCCCCCACCCTTGCCGCCTCGTCCATCTTCATGACCCGGTGCCCCTCCAGCGTCGCCTTGAGCGCGGCGGTCCCCTTCACTTCGGTGACGATCACGTTGGCGCCGAGTCCTTTGGCCCGGAGCGCGACCCCCTTGCCGCAATGGCCGTATCCCGCGACGACGATGTTCTTCCCTGCAAGCAGCACGCTCGTCGCACGGAGCACCCCGTCGAGTGTCGACTGCCCCGTGCCGTACACGTTATCGAAGTCCCACTTGGTCTCCGCATCGTTTACCGCGATCACCGGGTACCTGAGCGCGGAGGCCGCCGCCATCGCCCGCAGGCGGTGGACGCCCGTGGTCGTCTCCTCAGTCCCTCCGATGACATACTTCTCCGCAAACTCCGGGTGTTTGTTATGGATTGTAAAAATCAAGTCGGCGCCGTCATCGAGTGTCAGGTTCGGATGGAATTTCAGGGTCTCCTCGATGCACCAGTAGAACTCCTTGACGTTCATGCCGTGCCAGGCGAATATCGAAGTCCCCTGTTTCGCGAGGGAGGCCGCGACCGCGTCGTTCGTCGACAGGGGATTGCAGCCGCTCCAGCTCACCTCGGCTCCTGTCTCGACGAAGGCCTTGACGAGGACCGCGGTTTCCTTCGTGACGTGGAGGCATCCGGCGATCCTGTACCCCTTGAACGGTTTGCTCTTCGCGTAGCGTGCGCGCAGCGCCATCAGGACCGGCATCCTGGATTCCGCCCATTCTATCAGGCGATCCCCTTCGGCCGCCAGCTTCAGGTTTGCGACTTTGTATTTTCCCGGTTTGTGGTTCATGACGCCTCTTCGTGAGTTGAAAATTCGGTTTCTGAGTCTTCCTACTTGATCGCCTTCAGGAGCAGGTCGACGAGGTCGAGTTTCTCCCATGTGAAATCCTTGTCGTTCCGGCCGAAGTGCCCGTACGCAGCCGTCTTCCTGTAGATCGGCCGGCGCAGATCGAGCCGTTTGATGATACCGCGGGGGGTCATGTCGATTTCCTTGAGTATCACCTTGTCCAGCTCGATGTCCGGAATCCGTCCCGTGCCGAACGTGTTGACATTCACCGAGACGGGCTGCGCCACGCCGATCGCATAGGCCACCTGGATGAGACACTCATCGGCGAGTCCGGAGGCGACGATGTTCTTCGCGATATGCCTGGTGGCATACGCGGCGCTCCTGTCGACTTTCGACGGATCTTTCCCCGAGAACGCGCCCCCGCCGTGGGGGGCCTTTCCGCCGTACGTGTCCACAATGATCTTCCTCCCGGTGAGCCCCGTGTCGCCATGGGGCCCGCCGATCTCAAACCGCCCGGTCGGGTTCACGTGGATGATGGTGGTCTTGTCGAGCAGGTCGGCGGGGATCACCTCCCTGATGACATGGCGGATCACGTCCTCTTTGATCTTCTTCTGCGTGACGCCCGCATCGTGCTGCGTGGAGACGACGATCGTGTCGACACGGACGGGCTTCCGTCCGTGGTATTCGATCGTCACCTGCGATTTCGCGTCCGGCCGGAGCCAGGGCATGAGGGAGGAGTGCTTCTTGCGCACATCGGCGAGCCGCTTCACAAGCTTGTGGGCGAACATCAGGGACATCGGCATGTATTCCGGAGTCTCGTTCGTCGCGTAGCCGAACATCATCCCCTGGTCCCCGGCCCCGCCGGTATCCACGCCGCGCGCGATGTCCGGAGATTGTGAATGGATGCTCGATATGACCGAGCAGGATTCCGCGTCAAAGCGGTATTCGGCCTTCGTGTAGCCGATATCCCGGATCACCTGCCGGACAAGATCCTGGACTTCAATGTAGGCATCCGTCGTGATCTCTCCCCCCACGAAGGCAAGCCCCGTCGTGACGAAGCTCTCGCATGCGACCCGGGCGTCCTTGTCCTGTGCAAGGATCGCATCGAGGACGGCATCCGAGATCTGGTCGCAGACTTTGTCCGGATGTCCCTCGGACACCGATTCCGACGTGAACAAATATGACATGGCGCTCCTTAAATGAAATGTCCCTGTGTGCTGAAGTAGCTAGAAGAAATCGATTTCGGATGCCCCGCCGACGTTGATCCGCCGGTAGCTCCCTGAAAGCACCGACCCGTTCCCCACGATGGAGTTCTCAAGAAGGGCCCCGTGGACCTTGGCGCTTTCGCTGATGATGGAATTCCGGATCACGGAGTCGGAGATCTCCGCTCCGTCGCCGACACTCGTGTTCGGACCGATGATGCAGTTTGAAAGCACGGCGGTCTGAGCGATGTACACCGGCTCGTTCACGACGACGCCCGGGATCGAACGTCCCGTGGAGCGCTTCTCCAGAAGCGCCCGGTTCGTCGAGAGGAGCGTGTCCGGATTGCCGCAATCGTACCATCCCTCCACCATGAACGGCACCATCGACTCCCCCCGCTCGATCATCAACTGCAGTGCGTCGGTGAGCTGATACTCCCCTTTTGTGCGGCGGTCTCTGGCAACGAGGTCGTCCAGGCACCCCAGGAGGAGCTTCGGGTTCCGGACATAGTAGAGACCGACAACCGCGAGGTTCGTCGCCGGTTTCTCGGGTTTCTCGACAAGTTTCGTGATCCGGCCGTTCTCCACTTCCGCCACACCGAACCGGCGGGGGTCCTCCACGGCCTTCACGCCGATGGCGGTGCTGCTCCCTTTCAGGACGGGGGCGAGATCGACGTCGAATATCGTGTCGCCGAGTATGATCAGTATGGGCTCGGTCCCGATCGTATGGCGCGAAATATAGATCGCATGACCAAGTCCGAGGCGCTCCTCCTGTTCCACATAGTCCGCGCGGAAGTCGGGGTATGCCTGCGAGACGTATTCAATGATCTTGTCCCCCATCAGTCCCACGACGATCGTCCCTTCGTGGATCCCCTCCCCGACGATCTTGTCGAGGATATGACCCAGGATCGGTTTCCCGGCAACGTTCAGCAGAACTTTGGGGAGTGCGAATGTGTGCGGCCGGAGCCGGCTTCCTACTCCAGCGACTGGTATGATTGCGCGCATTGAACCGGCTGACTCTCTCTCGGCGTAATGAAAAGTGTCTTGAAAGGTAGGGAAAGATGGAGCGATAATCAAGGCGGCTGTTTGATTCTCAGGCCCCAAATCGCTATTATCCTCCGTTATTCCTTTTAAACGTCCCCGGTCCGCATGCCCAGAAGATCCCCCGGTCACAGGACGACATCGCGCAAGAAGCAGCACGTGGACATCACGCTGACGAAGGATGTCCGGTTCAGGGGGAAGACCACGGGACTCGAGCGGCTCGAATTTGTCCATAACGCCCTTCCCGAGCTCAATCTCGATGAGATCGATACCGGGACCAGGTTCCTCGGCAAAGAGCTTTCGCTCCCCCTGATGGTCTCCTGCATGACGGGGGGATACTCAGGCGCCCTGGCCATCAACAGGGACCTGGCCGCCGTCTGCGAGTCCGCACGCATAGCGCTCGGCGTCGGCAGCCAGCGGCAGGCACTGGAAGAGAGTCAGTTCCACCGGACATTCAGTATTGTGCGCGAATCAGCCCCCACGATCCCCATCGTCGGGAATATCGGCGCCGCGGAGGTCGCCCGCATGAAGGACCCCTCGGCTGCCCTCAGGCTGGCCGACCTCATAGGCGCAGACGCATTTGCCGTCCATCTCAACCCACTGCAGGAATTCCTGCAGCCGGAAGGGAACCCCGCATTCAGGGGTGTCCTGGGGGGGATCGCGATGCTGGTCCGGAGCCTCCCGATCCCCCTGATCGTCAAAGAGATAGGGGCGGGACTCTCCCCCGATGTCATCCGCCGGTTGCTCGATGCGGGGGTCCGCATCATCGACATCGCGGGGGCCGGCGGAACGAGCTGGGCCGGCGTGGAGGCGCTCCGGCGGTCCGATCCCGGCATCGCCGAGCGGTTCTGGGACTGGGGGATTCCCACCGCGATAGCCCTTGCAGAAGCCGCAGCTCTCCGCTCTGAAGGGGTCCAGATGACGCTCATCGCCTCAGGTGGAATCGTCTCCGGGCTTGACGTAGCCAGGTGCATCGCACTCGGGGGAGACATGGTCGCATCGGCCCGGCCGCTCCTCGACGCGCTCCACAGGGGGGGGAAGAAAGGGCTCCGGTCACTGATCGAAGAGTGGTCAAATGAAGTCCGGGGGGCGATGTTTCTCACGGGAAGCGCCCGCATCGCAGACCTTCGCTCCGCGAAACTCGTCACGTACCCGACCCATGATTCGCGATGACACGAGACGCATTCAGCCGACGATATGAATCGATCCGCCGGCGGACTGACCGGCGGCTTCTCCGGGTCAGGCCGGCACCCGGCGCCGCGCGTCTCAGGGAAGGATGCCGGTACGTGCTCGACGGTGGGGGGAAAAGGGTCCGTTCCGCACTTTTGATACTTTCCTGCGAAGCCGTGGGGGGAACCGCGTCGCAGGCGCTGGACGCGGCGGCAGCCGTGGAGATTCTTCACAATTTTACGCTGGTCCATGACGACATCATGGACAATGCCGGCGCACGGCGCGGGCGCCTCACCGTACACAAAAAGTGGAGCGTGAACGACGCCCTGCTTGTCGGCGACACACTCCTGGGAGCCGCGTACGAGGCGCTGCTGGCCACTCCGGGGACTGCAGACGGAAGGCTGGGGGGTGTGCTGACGCAGGGCCTCCTCGATGTCTGCGAGGGACAGGCGCTCGATCTGGAACTGGAGGGACGGACGAACGCGAGCGTGAAAGAGTATTTCCGCATGATCGGAAAAAAAACGGGTTCGCTGATCGCCGCCGCCACAGAGCTCGGGGGGCTGGTCGGGGGAGGCAGACCTCCGCAGGTGGCGGCCCTTCGCCGGTTCGGCCTCCGTCTCGGGAGGGCATTCCAGGTGCAGGACGACCTTCTCGATATTGTCGGCGATCCCCGCGACTTCGGGAAGACCATCGGCGGGGACATACTGGAAGGGAAGAAGACGTACCTCCTTCTGAGAGCGGCGGAGCGTGCCGGGGGTGATGACCGGAGGCTCATCGAGCGGGTCCTTCGCAAGGAGGGACCGGCCTGTGAGTGGAAGACGGAGCAAGGCGCGGCCACCCCCGGAGGACGCGCTGTCGTCGCGGAAGTGAGAGCGGTCTATGCGCGGTGCGGTGTCCTCGACGAGGCAGCCAGGGTTGTGCAGCGGACCACGCGGGAGGCGCTTGCCGAGCTCGGGCGCCTTCCCCGGACCACGGCGCGGGAGATGCTCCGGTGGCTCGCGGAAGAACTCGTCCACAGGGAATCCTGATGGCGGGAGACCTGGCGGGCGGATTCGCCCCGGAGCGTCCGACCGGGATGCGGGGGTCGCCTTGATTGAACGGACGGTCACGATCGTCAACCGGAAGGGTTTGCACACGAGGCCCGCGGCGACACTTGTCAAAACCGCGGCCCGGTTCCAGTCGGACCTTACAATCCGGAAAGACAATTTCGAAATCAACGGAAAGAGCATCATCGGGGTCATGACGCTCGCGGCAGAACAGGGTTCCACGCTGACACTGCAGTTCGACGGACCGGACGAGGAGCAGGCGTGCGTGGCCATGGAAGATCTGTTCCGCCGTGGATTCGACGAGGAATAAGATGGATACCGCAGCCGGGCAAGAGGTCGTTCTCAAGGGAGTCGCCGCAGCGCCGGGGATTTCCCTGGGCCCTGCCTATCTCTACAGCAAGCTCATCCCCCGGGTCGAGGAAAAATCGATCACGCCGGAGGAAGTGGAGGGGGAGATCGGGAGGCTGCGTAACGCCAACGCGCGGTCGGAGAAGGAACTGCTGAAGATCCACGCGTATGCGGAACAGAAGCTGGGCTCACAGAACGCGCGGATATTCGAGGCGCAGATCATGATACTGGCGGATGCGATACTCATGGGGGCAATCGAGACCCGGATCGCACGGGAACTCAAGAACGCCGAATTCGTCATCGCAGACGAAATAACCAAATACAAGCAGATCATGCTCGCCGCCCATGACGAGTACATGCGTGAGCGGGCGCGCGACGTCGACGACGTGATGAACCGCATCATACGGAACATCCAGGATCAGAAGCTCTTTTCAAAGCTCGAAGGGGCATCGATCATCGTTTCGGAAACACTGGCCCCCTCCGACACGGTCATATTCAGCCGGAATCAGGTCCTGGGCTACGCCACCGACCTGGGGGGCGTCACGTCACATGCGGCGATACTCGCCCGCTCGCTGAAAATCCCCGCCGTGGTGGGCCTCCGGACATCCACAAAGACCGTCAGGACCGGCGACATTGTGGCCATTGACGGCTACGCGGGGCTGATCGTGCTGAACCCGACGGAGGAGACGATCCAGACGCTGGAGCGGAAGAAGCGGCGGTTCATGGAGTTTGAAGGGAGGCTCGTCAACATTGCGGGTCTCACCGCCGAGACCCTCGATCACAAACACATCGAGCTCTCGGCGAACATCGAGTTCGACACGGAGATGGAATTCTCCCGGGAGCAGGGATCGGCGGGTATCGGGCTCTTCCGCACCGAAAGCCAGCTCATCGGAAGGGCGTCCTATCCGACCGAAGAGGAGCAATACCAGGCCTACCGCCGGGTGGCCGACGGAGTGTTTCCCCACTCCGTCATATTCCGGACTTTCGACGTCGGCGGAGACAAGATCTCCCCCGACACGGAACACGAGGCCAATCCCTTCCTCGGCTGGCGCGGAATCCGCGTGCTGCTGGACCGGCCGGAGCTCTTTCTGGATCAACTCCGGGCCATACTCCGGGCCAGCACGCAAAAGAACGTCCGTATCATGTTCCCGATGGTCTCGACGATCCAGGAGATCCGGCGCGCGCGGGAGATGGTCTCGCGCGCCCAGAAGGAGCTTGACGCGCGTGCCCTCCCGTACGACCCCGGCATCAAGATCGGCATCATGATCGAGGTCCCCGCCGCGGCGGTCCTTGCCGAAGAGATGGCCGGCGAGGCAGACTTTCTGAGCATCGGGACAAATGACCTGATCCAGTACCTCATGGCCGTCGACCGGGACAACGCGGCGGTTGCACCCCTCTACCAGCAATTCAACCCGGCGGTGCTGCGCACGATCAGGCACATCATCGATGCCGGGCACAAGAAGGGGGTCTGGGTCGGGATGTGCGGCCAGATGGCCGGAGATCCCCTGGCGACGGTCCTCCTGGTCGGCCTGGGGATCGACGAACTGAGCGTGATTCCGAGCGTCCTCCCCGAAATCAAGAAGATCATCCTCTCGATCAAGTACAAAGAAGCGAAAAGGGTGGCCGACAAGAGCCTTGCGATGTCCACGGAGCAGGAAATCAGGGAGCACCTGTCGTCCATCATCAAAAACAAAGTCCCGGAAATCCCGTTTGACGAGTAACCGAATGTCCCCGGGGAACCCTTGCGCGCGATGCAGGTGTTTATCCCCGGGGGACAGAGGCGGCCACGGCATCGACCCCGCACCGGTCACCGTCATCGACAGACTGAAGAAGGAACCTGCCAGCGCATGACGAAAGAACAGAAGATCGGAATTGTGGTCGTCCTCCTGACACTTGCGGCGATTCTATTCGTGTCGGTGTTCAGGAACGGGACCTCCTGGTAAGTCCCTCCGGTTGCGCCTTCCGGGGAATGTCTGCATTATCATTGTGCGCATGACGGGTCCGCGATGAACCGGTTCGGCTCCTCATACCTGCCCCTCCTCCTGCTCCTGCTCCTCACCGGAGCGCTCACGGTGCACGCACAGTTCTTCTATTTCGGACGGAACAAGGTCCAGTACACGGAATTCGACTGGCGCGTGATGAAGACCGAGCACTTCGACATCTATTATTACACGGAGATGAAGGACCTGGCGGAGCGCGGCGCCCATTTCGCCGAGGAAAGCTACTCGCTCCTCCAGCAGAAATTCAATCACACCGTCAATGCACGGATCCCGCTGATATTCTACAGCTCCCACCTCCACTTCGAGCAGACAAACACCACGGGCGGGTTCATCCCCGAGGGGGTGGGGGGATTTTTCGAATTCCTCAAAGGGCGCGTTGTCATACCCGCGGACGGGTCCGTCTCAGAGTTCCGCCATGTCATCCGCCATGAGCTTGTCCACGTGTTCATGACGAGCAAGATCACGCGCATCCTCGCCGACCACCGGAAGGTCGGCGACAGGTCGCCCCCCCTCTGGTTCACCGAAGGCCTGGCCGAGTACTGGTCCACGGAGTGGGACGCGCAGGCGGAGATGGTCATGCGCGACGCCGTGCTCAACGGGAGCGTCGTCGGGCTGAACGACATGGACAGGATCTATGGATCCTTCGTGATGTACAAGGAGGGGCAGGACGCCCTCGGTTTCCTCTCGCGGACATTCGGCCAGGAGAAGATACTCCTCCTGATGGAGAATTTCTGGAAGGAGACGTCGTTCAGCGACATATTCAAAATCACGATCGGGAAGGACTTCAAAGAGTTCGACGAGATGTGGCTGTACGAGCTGAAGAAGCAGTACTACCCCCTGTTCGCGGCCCATGATGCCCCGAGCATGGCGACGGTCAACGTCGCCCGGGAGGGGTTCAGCGCAAAACCCGTCGTCTACGAGGCCGACTCGCAGCGGACCGTCTATTTCATCGGCAACCGGACAGGCTACACGGGGATATACCGGAAAAACCTTGACGAGCGGAACCCCCTGGCGGCGTCCGAGGAGGTGGTGCAGGGGGAGAAAACCGACGAGCTCGAGTCGTTCCACCCGTTCCAGAGCAGGATCGACGTTTCCGCGGACGGGAGGCTCTCGTTCGTGACCAAGAGCGGGGAGCACGACGCGCTCCATATCTACGACCTGCGCGCGGGTGCGATCGTGCAGACCTTCCGCTTCAAAGAGCTCGTCAGCATCGGGTCGACGTCCTGGTCGCCCGACTGCCGGAGGATCGTCTTCTCGGCGATCAACGCGGCGGGAGACAACGACCTCTACATCCTGACGCTGGCAACGAAGGAGCTCCAGCGGCTGACAAACGACTATTATGACGACCGCGACCCCGCCTGGTCCCCGGGGGGGGACCTCATCGCGTTCTCCTCGGACCGCGGGCCGTCGGGACCCCGGGGCGTGTACAATCTCTTCCTTTACACGCTCTCCAGCGGCCGTATCGACTACCTCACGTATGACAGCGCCTCCGCCGGATCGCCGGCCTGGTCGAAGGACAGCACAAAGCTCGCGTTCACATCCGAGCTGGGGGGAGTGAAGAACATCTGGGTGATCGACTTCGCGAAGGGGATCCCCGGCGCGAACCGTTCGATGTCGCGCCTGACGCGGTTCACGACGCCGGCGTTCGATCCGGCGTGGACGCGGTCCGGGGACCTGGTGTTCGGGACATTCGAGCGGCTCGCATTCCAGATCAAAGAGATCAGGAACGTCCGCGGGATGCTGGACACGGCTTCCGTCGTCCGCTCCATCGACCTGTCCGGCAAGGAGAAGCCCTGGGAGGCCGGGTCGCTCGCGGGCGCCTCCGAGATAAAGCGTCTCCGCTACCGGGGGGAATACAGCCTGGACGTCGCGGAAAGCGCCATCTCCACGGACCCCGTGTTCGGGACCGTCGGGGGGGCGATCGTCGCCCTGAGCGACCTGCTGGGGAACGACCAGTACTATTTCCTGCTGTACAACACGGCCCAGACACAATCAGATCTCCTCTCGAGCTTCAACGTCGCCATCTCGCACATTTCCATGGGGCAGAGGACCAACTACGCGTACGGCATATACAGGTTCACGGGACGACGGTACGACCTGACAGTCTCCGACGACTACTTCTACGAACGGGTCTACGGCGGGTACTTCGCGATGAGCTACCCCCTGAGCAGGTTCGAGAGGATTGAAAGTAGCGTGAGCCTGAGCAATTCGAACAGGGAGCTGATCGGAGATTTTGTCGAACGGCGGGCTCTTCTCCTCTCGAATTCGATATCCTTCGTCCATGACAACTCGCTCTGGGGGCCGAGCGGACCGCTCGACGGCAGCGCCTTCAGCCTGACGCTCGCCTACACGTCGGACATACAGTACTCCAACGTCAACTACTATTCGATCATCGCCGATTACAGGAACTACCTCCGGCTTGCGACACGGAGCGCGCTCGCTTCACGGCTCTGGCTCTTTTACAACGACGGGAAGGAATCGCGGCGGTTTGTGATGGGCGGGAGCTGGGATCTCCGTGGCTGGCCGCTCTGGTCCCTCCGCGGGCAGAAGCTCTGGCTGACGAGCCAGGAGCTCCGGTTTCCGTTCATCGACCAGTTCGCCGTCCAGTTTCCGTTCGGCGGGATCAGCTTCTGGTCGATCCGCGGCGCCCTGTTCGTGGATGCGGGAAGCGCATGGGATAATCAGTATACGCAGACGTACGGCAGCATCGGCGGCGGGTTGCGGATGAACCTCGGAGGAGTCCTTGTGCTCCGGTACGACGTCGGGAAGAGGATCGAGGACAACTTCACGTCGATCCAGGGCGGGCTCTTCACGCAATTCTTCTTCGGATGGGACTTCTGATGCGCTCACGGCTTCTCCTGCTGACCGGTCTGCTTCTGCTCGCGGGGTGTGGGGGGTTGAGGATGGAGCGTTACCTCCATTCCGGGTCCGACGACTGGCCGACATTCGCCCGCACTGTGGCACACACCGCCTCGGCGTCCGGCGCGCTTACACCGCCCCTGAGGCTGGCGTGGACTCAGGACATCGCCGCTGGGATGGGAAACGGGTCTCCTGTCGTCGTGGACAGCATCGTGTTCGTGGGGACCCTGCGGGGCGAGCTGTGCGCGCTCTCCGTCTCCACGGGAAAGCAGATCGGCTCGATCTCACTCGGGGAGGCCATCCAGGGGTCCCCCGTCATCGACGGGGGCGTTGCCTTCGTCCCGCTTTCCAACTCTGTGCAGTCGATCACGGCGTTCGACCTGTTCACGGGAAGACCCCGGTGGAAAAAAAACTACGGCGACGTCGAGGTCACTCCGTGCCTCTTCAGGCAGAGGATTTTCTTCGGCAACACCGCGGGCACATTCTTCAGCATCGAGCGGGCGACGGGGGACGTGCGCTGGAAGTTTGAACTCCCGGATAACACGACGTACAAAGGGATCCGCTCCTCCCCCGCCGCAGACAGCGGGACAATCGTCTTCGGGGCGGACGACGGAAGAGTATACGCGCTTGACGCCGAATCAGGAGCGCGACGGTGGACATTCGACACCGGCGGACCTGTCATCGCATCCCCGCTCATCGTCTCGGGGACCGTCTTCGTAGGAAACAGGCTCGGGACGTTTTTCGCGCTCGACCTTTCTTCGGGGCGCCCGGAGTGGCAGTCGCACACCGCCGCACCCATCTATGCCAATGGCGTCCCCGCCGGCGATATCGTCATCGTCGGAAACCTCGCCGGGGAAGCTCTCGGGTTCAGGGTGAGCGACGGGATGCGGGTCTGGCGCACCGAGCTGGAGGGACCGATCAACGCCGGAGGCGCCGTCGCAGGGGGGACCGTCTACATCGGAACAATGAAGAAACAGATCTACGGGCTCGATCCCGGTAACGGAGCGATCACATGGAAGGCGGAGACGGGGGGGCGGATCAGGACTTCTCCGGCAGCGGCGTTCGGCAGGCTCTTCGTCGCTACGGACGAGCACGACCTGCTTGCATTCAGGGAGGAAAAATGACCGGGTCTCGCCGGGGCGGATGCGGCATTCTTTTGATGTGCGCCGTTTTCATGGGTACGGCGAACGGCGGAAACGCGGACTCGACCGCACCGGCTCTCTGCTCTCTGACGCTCCGGACAGGGACCGACACTGCGTGGGTGTTCATCGACTCCGTCCGCACCGGCAAGACTCCCCTTACGGTCGATTCGCTCCGGGGGGGGAGGCATGCACTGCGGCTCGTCCAGTCTGATCTCAGCTCATGGCTCACGGGAAGCATCAACGACACTGTTTTCCTGGCGCCGGGGGAGCAACGGACGCTCCGGTACGCGTTTGACCGGAGGGTCATGGTCATCACAGACCCGTCCGGGGCAATCGTCTCCATAGGGGATTCGATCGCCGGGACGACTCCTCTCCTCCTTGTATCGCGCTCCGCGGGCCTCCCTTCGAGCGTCACCGTCGAACGCAAAGGGTATGAAAAAACGGCCATTCTTCTCCCCGCGGGGGAATCGGGGGTTGCACGCGCGGCGCTGCACAAAATCTGGCAATCAGAGCCATCCGAGAGCCCCCTGATGATCGAAAGCGGGAGAGCTGAACGGACGGGCCTGAGACTCTATGTCGCAGGCGGGGTCACTGTTGCGGCCGGCGTTGCAGCGGCATATTGGAAAATCAAGGCCGACGGACAGAACGCCCTCTACCAGGAAACCGGGGATCCCGCTTTTCAGCGCACGACGCATCGTCTCGACACCTCGGCGGCCTTCGCTCTTGTCGCCACGCAGATCGGATTTGCCTTCTTCACGTATTTCCTGCTTACCGATTGACGGGCACCGAACTCTGACTCGTTTCTTGACTTTCATCACACGAGAACCTATATTTCGTGAGATATTTCCGGGAGTCTCAAGGGCCGCCAAACCCGACCGGCATTCCTCCTTATCCTATAGCGAGGTTACTCTGAATGCAGCAGTGAAGGACGAGATAGAGTTTCTCAAAAACGTCCCCATTCTGTGCGATCTGGAGCCGATGGACCTCGATACGATCTCCAAAGTCGGAGTCCGGAAGAAGTATAAGAAGGGGAGCATCATCCTTCTCGAGGAAGAGGCGGGCGCAGCACTTTTTGTCATCGTGTCGGGGAAGGTGAAGATCGTCCGGATGGACGACGACGGCCGTGAGGTGATACTCTCCATTCTCGGAGAGAGCGACTTCTTCGGCGAAATGGCCATTCTCGACGGCCTCGCGCGTTCCGCGAGCGTCGTTGCGATCACCAAGTCAGAGCTGTTCATGATACACCGGCGGGATTTCCTCAAGCTCCTGCACGATTTCCCGTCGGTGGCCATCGCGCTCCTCAAGGAGCTGACAATGCGCCTCCGGAAAGCGGACGCGCAGATCAAGAGTCTCTCGTTAAAAGACGCCGCGGGACGCGTGGCGAACGTCGTGCTGCAGCTCGCCGATGACATCGGGAAGATCCGGAAGGGGAGAGTGGAAATCGACGAGCTTCC
>Ga0182027_10009195_pt1 | contig 14250 bp, 14 predicted proteins | sample 712E1DmetaG_FD_121300 | JGI IMG/M metagenome (GOLD analysis project Ga0182027, IMG submission 121300) | Permafrost microbial communities from Stordalen Mire, Sweden - 712E1D metaG (Illumina Assembly) | ecosystem: Environmental > Terrestrial > Soil > Wetlands > Permafrost | place: Sweden...
CCCTGAAGGATAGCAATTTCCCAGAACAGAATTCAAATCGAAAACACCCGTTTTTCCGTGCAACGATGTATACAGTAACAATTTACAGCAATTCAAAATCACAACAGTTGGACACTAGTGATAGGTTTACTATTTTTATTTTTGATTGCCACTCCCATCACTCCATTTTCATCCCAAAAATAGTAACTGATTTTTATTGTGTCGTTTTCAGTAGAGAGATATGGGTCATTTTTTGTGCAATTAGCACATTCAATTCCAATTACTTGAACTGCCATTGTTTGACAACCTTCAAACAAGTACATTGACAATAGCACAAAAGACAGGATGGTTTTCATCATTTCGCCTAAGAATTTGCAAACTGTTTCTTTTAGTTTGAGAAGGGAGAATAAGATCATCTGCATTCAACACAAGCCCCCTCATTACTTATGTGACAATGAGGGCTTCCTCGCTCCAATCCGCCGTCCCACCGCTCTTCCCACCCCAACTGTCTTACGGCTTATAGTTACGCACGAAATTACCGCTATTCGTTGGCAAAGTCAAAGCCAATCATACACTCAAGTAGAACCATTTAAACACAGGCCTCCATTGCAGTCCCAAATCCCATCACAATCAACGGGACGCTCTAACCGGGCTGTGCTACACTCCCATGAATTCGGAGGCATAATATGCGAATTCAGGGCATGCGAAGCAAGATTCGTTCAGTATCTGGATGTCACTTCTTCTGGTATGTGCCGACAAGCTCCGTATGATCAAGAATATGTCCCTGCATCGCTTTTTCAAGCGCAGCTTTTGATGGGCGATGAAGATCGGGGAGCAATGCATCGAGCGCGTACAATTTAAAAAAATATCGGTGGCGTCCGATCGGCGGACACGGCCCGCCGTACCCGGTACGCTTCCAATCATTTAATCCTTGCAGTGCTCCATGGGGCAATGATTCGGGAACGACTCCTTCCGGAAGTGATTGGGTCTGCGGCGGAATATTGTAGAGCACCCAATGAACCCATGTCATTTTCGGTGCGGCGGGATCCGGTGCGTCGGGATCATCGACTATCAGAACCAGGCTTTTTGCTTTCTCCGGAACTCCCGACCAACTTAATGCCGGAGAAATGTCTTTCCCCTCACAGGTGTGGCGGGCGGGAATGTTCCCCGCCGGCGTGAATGCGGTGGACGTGAGACGCATGGCAGCTCCTTCCTTCCGACTATGCTGTGCATATGAGTTTGTGAATAGCAGAATGGCAACTGGAAGAACAATTGACATGGAACGAACGCGGGTTACTGAAAACATGGGCGGCTCCCTGCTGTAGCGATCAGCGTCCCTCGACCCCGAAAACGGGGTCTTCGACTCGTTCCGCACGCCACTAATGACAGATTGGTCCGATAGTCGCCCCTCGACCCACTCATCCCGCAAAAAACGCGGGATTCGTTCGCTCGGGGTGACGAGTTTCATTTATTTGCAAATCGAAGACGACGTCTTTGCATAGTCCTCGGATGGCGAAGGTCAACAGTCTAAAAACAACCGAGATTCTCTGCATGGACACCGGGAAAACGAATCTTCTTGCCCTTTTAGCACTCAAATTCATATTTCGAGCCCTCTAAAAAACAACAAGATTAAGCCATTGCGAGACGCTTTTTGCCGAAGCAATCTTGGTTTTCGTTTGTGTTGAGGAGATTGCTTCGTCGCTTCGCTCCTTGCAATGACTTTTTCAGAGGTCTCAATTCAGAATTCCTCAGCTATCTGTCGATTCCGGCGCCGATGTGCTGCCATATTTCTTTAAGAGATACGACGCCTCTTCGACTCCGAGATTAACAGCTTTTTGCCAATCTTCGCAGGCACCGGCGGTATCACCAAGATTATTCAGCACAATGCCCCGATTGTAATATGCATTCCCGAAGTTCGGATCAGCCTCAATGGCCCGCGTATAGTCCTGTACGGCAATGGTCCGCTCCTGCATTTTCGTCCGCACGATTCCCCTTTGGTAGAACGCTTCTGCGTATCCAGGATCAATCTCCGTCGCCTTCGTAAAATCTCCCACCGCCTCACGAAGATGGTTCATCTTAATCTTCACCAGACCGCGTTGGAAGTACGCTTCCGCAAATTTCGGATCGAGCGAGATTGCTTTGGTGTGATCCTGCACCGCCCCGAAATAGTCCGGCTGAAAGCGCCGTGCAATTCCCCGATTATTAAATGCTGCAGCAAGTTTATCATCCACACGAATGGCGCGGGAGAAATCGGAAATCGCGCCCGGATAGTCTTTTCTTGTCATCTTGACGTGTCCACGATTGTTGAGAGCGGAGGCGTTTTTCGGATCGATGAGTATTGCCTGCGAATAATCTTTGAGCGCACCTTCAAGATCATTGAGTTTGAATTTTGCATTTCCCCGATTATTATACGCCGCGGCATATTTGCCGTCAAGCTGGATGACAAAGTTAAGATCATCGACGGCACCGGTGTAGTCCCCCATCTTATAGCGTACACTGGACCGGTTGTAATAGGCAGTGCCGTAATCGCGATTTGACTCAATCGCCCTGGTGTAGTCCGCTGCGGCTTCCTCATAGCGTTCGAGGAGAAAGAGTGTCATCCCGCGGCCGGCATAGGCTTCGGCGTAGGTTGGTTTCAGTGTAATTGCTTTTGTATAGTCAGCCAATGCGGCAGCAAAATCTTTGAAGGCATCGGCACGCAATGCACCCCGCACTGCATACGCCACCTCATTGCGAGGGCTCAAGTCGATGGCCTTGGTGATATACATTAGGGCATTGCCGCGATCGCCCTGCTTCGCAGATGCAATACCGCGCTGAAGATAATCGGTTGCACTTCCACCCTCTATTTTAGGTTGACTGCTGGATGCCATCGTAATTCTTTTTGCCGCAGAGGTGGAAAGGAAAAATGGAAAAGTATACGAGAAAAAGTGTTTTCATTCGCGTTATTCGTGGAAAAGCATTTGCCACAGAGAACGCAGAGAAAATGCAAAACGAATCGGCTGTCGATTTGAGCCCTTCGTCGTGTTCACACTGGGCGCAGCCGAAGTGCCCCGCGCAGGCTCCGCGAAGAATCCATCCGAAGATTTACGATGGATTTTCCGTCGCGGAATTTATCCCGCCGTAGGCGGGACTCCTCAGACCGACAAAGCATTTCCAGATGGCTCTACTTTCTCCCTTCGAGTGACGAGATTTCCCGCAGCAGGTCTTTCTTTGTAAAACCGGATTTCCGCATCAGGCTGACGACGAAGCCTTCGAGCTGCTGGCGTGTTTCATCGTCGAGCTCCATGCTCGTCATCACCATCACCGGAATTGCCTGCGTCCGCGGATTGTGCTTCAGCTGATACGCGACATCAAAACCCGAAATGTGCGGCATGACGAGATCAAGAATAATGAGGTCGGGTTGCTCGCTTTCTGCGAGATCCAGTCCTTCGAGCGCGCTATGCGCTTTGATGACGGTGCAGCCTTCCGGCTCCAGAATCACCTGAATCATTTCGGTCACCGACCGATCATCATCGATGGCAAGAATTTTTGCGGAGCGATGCAGGATGGCATGCTGACTGATCACTTTGCCGACAGCCGCCGTCAGCACTTCCTTCTGCACCGGTTTCACAAAATATTCGGCTGCACCGAGACCAAATCCGACATTGCGCTCGTCAACCATGGAGATGATAATGACCGGAATATCCTTGCAGAGCGGATGCTGCTTCAACTCGCGGAGCACCTGCCAGCCGTCCTTCATCGGCAGGAGCACATCCAGCGTAATCGCGTCGGGCTTCCATGTTTTCGCTTTCTCCAGTGCCTCGACGCCATTCACTGCAAAATCGACGACATAGCCGGCTTCGGTCAAATAGGTCTGGAGAATCTGGCGTGCATGCGGTTTGTCTTCCACCACGAGAACCCGTTGCGGAGCGGAGGACTTATGCAGCACGGAGGCCATCTGCTCGACCACTTGCCCGCCCTCTTCGCCGGAGCGGACCATCATCGGCATGCGAGCGACAAAGGTGCTTCCCTTTTCCCATTCGCTGATCACGCTGACCGATCCGCCATGGAGCTCGATGAGTTTTTTTGTTATCGAAAGTCCGAGTCCGGTGCCTTCGCTCTTCTTTGCGCCGGATTGCGTCTGCTGGAACGGTTTGAAAAGCTTTTCCGTCTCGTCCGAGGGAATGCCGACGCCGAAATCCTGTACCGCAAATTCCACATTGGTGCCAAAACGTGCAACACGAACAATGATCATCCCATTGGCATGACTGAATTTGATCGCATTGGTGATCAGATTCAGCATAATTTGTTTCAGTCGCATATCATCGGCGACGATGTCGTCAAGCTCGTCAGTCATCTGGATCTGCAGATCCAGTTCTTTCTGTTCCAGCTGCGGCTGGAGCGATGCTTTCAATCCTTCCAGGAAATTACGTATCGGGATATTCGTGTAATGGAGTTCCAGTTTGCCGGCTTCCAGTTTGGAGAGATCGAGAATATCGTTGATAAGGCGAAGCAGATGCGAGCCGCTGGCGTGAATGGATGAAACATATTCCCTGACCGTCGTTTCATCCAGCGACGGAAATTCCGACATGATCAAGTCTGAGAAACCGATAATGGAATTTAACGGTGAGCGGAGTTCGTGACTGAAGAACGCCAGAAACCGCTTTAGGGTATCGTGCGCTTCCAGTGTTTGTGTCCGTTGGATTTCCAGATCCACATTCTTCACGCGCAACTGGTCCACCAGACCGCGCCGGCTGATACCGACCGCAACTTCGCCTGCGACGAGGGATAAGAAGGGAATTTCATTCTGCGCCAAAGCCTCAGATCGCGGAAGGAGAATCTCCATCACACCCACCAACTCATCTTCCACCACAAGGGGAATCACGGCCAGCGTCCGCGGGTTGGATGACAGCACTTCCTCCGGCTGGAATGCATAGCAGGAACTTCGCGTTACATCCGATGTCACCAACGGCGTGCGTTGACGGGCCGCATCGAGAAGTGCGGAGGGGCATTCATCGGACAACGAGACAAGAAGGAGGCGCTTGTCCCACTCCATTGATGGCAGATCCGGAGCGGTGAGAATGAGCTGATTGGTATGTGCCCGGAGCAGATACAGCAGAATGTGCTGCTGCGGCATCTCGTAATGCTCTGCAAGGATCCGCACCACCTGCGCCGAAAGATCGTCCACTTGGTTGGTGGTGTTAATTGCATGCGACACCTGCAGGGTTACTCCCTGCTCACGATCCCGCCGGTGTGTATCGGAAATATCCTGCAAAAAAATGGACAGCCCGTCTTCATTTGGATAGATGCGGAAATCATACCATTTCTCATATTGAGCATCGAGAAAATGTCTTAAATGCGATTGAAAAATCTTTTCCTCCATCGCGCGCATATACTTAGCACCCAGTTCATCCCCCTCGGCATTCGGGAAAATATCAAAAATACTCTTACCGATGGCTTCGGAACGGGACAATCGTGTTCCTTCTTCGGCCCCGCGATTCCAGTAGGTTACACAATAATCTGCGTCGAGAGCAACAAAACCGCCGCCGATGCTTTCAAGTATGTGTTCAAGCTGCAAGTGGTATCCTCAGGATTGTTTTGCCGATTCGGATTTTATTTCGCTGTTCACTTTGAATTCATTTGCCCACGAATAACACTAACCAAATCTATAGAAACACATTTGCGCTAAGCAATTCACTGCGGCTTCACTCTATGCCGATTTCCGGGAAGGAACTTCTCCGAATGATCATCAATATAGCCGACTGTTGAATGATGAGGTAGTGCTCGCCTTCGTAATCGATCTCAATTGCCGAGTCGCGCAGAAACAACGCATAGTCGCCTTCTTCGGCCTGCAGCGGCATATACTTCACGGGATCTTTCGGCGTCGTAGACCAGGGTTCCTGGTCGACAAAATTCGGATTCAGTACCGGATATCCGGGGCCGACATTCACAATGTAACCGCTCTGGACCTTGTCTTTTTCTTTCACGCCCGGCGGCAGATACAGGCCGTGCGATGTCCGTTCCTGGTCTTTTTCCGGCGCGATGAGAACACGATCACCGACCAGAATAATTTTCTTTTTGGTAGCTTTTTCCATAGTTGTTTGGGGAATATACAAAAACTTGGGGGAAGAACAAAAAGAATTGCACGGGATTGGTCAAGGGGAAAGCAAAGGCACGCGGATGGAATGACTCATTTGCGTCATTGACTTTTGTCCATGGAATGTCTATTGTCGTGTAGCAGGGACCTAATTTTTATCGTGAGGAGGATCTATTATGAAACAATCAATCACTGCAGTGGCAGTAACACTTCTTTTATCCGCGAGTACTTCATTCTCTCAAACTTGGGCGAGTCACACAGGAGCTGCCGTTTCATTGCAGGGTATTGCTGTTATCGACGCCCTAACAGCCGTTGCGGTCGGCAGCACATATCAGGCGGATAGGATAACTCGCAAGACAACGGATGGCGGAGCCACCTGGGTTTCCCAGGCGATGCCCGGTGATTCCTGGGCAATGAAAGCGGTCTGTTTCACCGACGCGAATCATGGCACTGCAATCGGGGATCTCGGCTATATGATGAGGACGGCCAACGGCGGCACTACCTGGACTTCACAGCCGAATCCTGCTTATGATGGCTATGTATATTTGTACGGCCTCAGTTTTGTCGATGCAAACAACGGTGCAACTGTCGGCCAATACGGCTACATTCTCCATACCACGAATGGCGGCGACACCTGGGTGTTGCAGACCAGTAATACCTCTGAAAATCTTTACGGAGTGTCGTTTGCCGATGTCAACTATGGTATGGCATGCGGAAGCAACGGTGTTATAGTCAAAACCACCGACGCCGGGACTACTTGGGCCGTTTCAACCAGCGGCACGGGGAATCACCTGCTCGGGATTTCTTATCTCACAGAGAATATCGCTTCGGTCGCAGGTTTTTCCGGAACCCTGCTGCGCACAACGGATGGAGGAGCAACGTGGACAGCACAGACGAATCCTGTGGATGGACGCAGCTCCGACTTCCGCGCTCTCTGCTTCACGGATGTTAACAATGGAACTGCTGTCGGCGATGTTGGAAAGATCATCCGCACCGTCAACGGCGGAGCCAACTGGAGCATTCAAAACAGCGGCACATCCAACCACCTCCAGGCTGTCTCTTTTTGCGACGCGAATAATGGAATGGTATTGGACATGAATGGCAACGTTCTGACAACGGCAAACGGTGCGCTTCCGGTTGAACTCAGCGATTTTTCGTCTTTTGTAGATGCCCATGGCATTGTCCTCCATTGGACAACAGCAACTGAAATCAACAACAGCGGCTTCGAGATTGAACGGAAGGACGCCGGAATAGTGGGATCATGGAAGACGCTCGGCTTTGTGAAAGGGGCGGGAGCGAGTTCCATTCAACACTCCTATTCATTTACAGACCGGGAACAAACGGCCGGACACTATTCCTACCGGCTGAAACAGATGGACCGGGACGGTGCGTACACTTATTCGCGGACGGTTGAAGCGGAAATTGCTGCATCACAGACACTGATGCTCGATCAAAATTTTCCGAATCCCTTCAATCCCACGACGAGCATCCGCTTCCAGCTGCCGACAGCAGGCCATGCATCCTTGAAAGTCTTTGACGTCCTCGGCAATCTCACTGCCACGCTCGTTGATGAAGACATATCGGCCGGCACACACAGCATTCAGTTCGACGCCTCACATCTTGCCAGCGGCATGTATTTCTATCAACTAAAGTCGGGAAGTTTTATCGAAACGAAAAAAATTGTCCTCGCCCGATAGCCGGAGCCGAGGGTTTCGCGCAGTTCTTTCTGCAACTCAAAACGCCTTCCGGCAATCCGGAGGGCGCTTCTGTTTTTCCCAAGAGACAATTCTGACGGGCGTAACGAATGATCGGCATGGGCATGAGTGCGTTATCATGATTCTCCCAGCCACTCACCCAAAGATTTTCTTAAAGAGTCTCTTTCCCATGCCCACCTTTCGCTTGCGGGAATCGGAACCGGCAAAATCCACTTTGTTGAGCAGATACATCGTCAGCACACCCACCAGCAGCATCCCCACCAAAAACAAGGAGTATGCAAACCACCGAGGGAACTTGTACAATCATTCTCTCCACCCGCCTGGTATGTGATACGCAATCGTCAGGCCGTCGCAGCGGACCAGTAATGAATCCGCACTGACCGGTTCGATCGTGGCATGCGTTAATTCCTCCACTTTCCCCGGGAGCTGATACATTGATATCACGATGCCGTTTTCATTTTTTTCCAGAAGTGTTTTGACGTCATCGGCATTCATCTGCGCCTCCTCCTGTGATTGATCCGCCGGCAGTTGGCGAAGAATAATCGTACACCGCACGTCGTGATCTTTGATGACGAAGGTCTTTGATTGCGATGCCGATGACAGCGCGTGCGTTCCGGCTGCGGGCGCTTTTCTGGAGATGACAACTCCATAAATCCAGATCCCCTTCTGTTCATTCGTGGCAAGCGCCACTTCACGAGTCCGGAGCTGTGCATCCTTACCGGACGACCCAACGATATAGATGATTGCAGAAAGGCCAATTGCCAAAATGATTAACGCCGCGGCAAGACTGATGAACAACTGCCTGCCGGAAGGATTGCGCTCATCCGACGCAAGGCTTTGCTGCAGACGCGCGCGCAGTTGATTGCGTCCATGACGTTTGATGCCGGCGACAAGTACCTGCTCGTGTTCCACCAGCCCCCGGCATTCGCTACACTCTGCCAGATGAAGACGGCATCGTTGCAGGCCCGCAGCATCCATTCTGGACAGAACAAAATCTTCCACAGCATCGGAATTCTGCGCCCAGTGGATATTCAGATGTTCTTGCATAATAATCTCTCAAGGGCTTTTTTGCATTGATATTTCTTCGACTTGACCGTATCGGCGCCGGCAAATCCCATCTGCTGCGCGATCGCTTCCATGGAGAGTTCCTCCCAATAATAGAGGAGCAGCAATTGTTTGCATGGATTACCCAACCGGTCCAGTGTCTTCTTCACCGTCTCTGCCTCTTCAGATTCGATAAGATCCTCAAGAGGCGACGGCACATCGATCGCCGGAATATCCGCCTCCATATCCTGCGGTATTTCCTTTTTCCTTCGTGCGAGACGCCGGAACCACAGATTTTTAACAACGGCAAACACAAACGTGCTTAGTTTCGCGGTCTGCTCAAACATCCCGCCATGCACTTTCTCCCACAGAATGACCACCGCTTCCTGCAATAGATCATCGGCATCCTCCGGAGTGCCATTGTTGCGCAGGATGAACGAAGTCACAGCACGGTTATTGTCCCGATACAACATCGTCAAAGCTTTTTCATCTCCAGCGCGAATGCGATCCAGGATCCGATTGTCCGATTGCAGTATGGTGAGCGGATTCTCCATTTACCTTTTGATGGTTAATGATATGAACAAGCAGAAGGTGAATGAGAAATAATACAAATTCCTGTAGCGGTTATCAAATACTAACCATCCACCCGAGGAGGACGATATGACCACGACAGCCACGCTCAACTACGGATACCAGGAACTGCGAGAGGCATATCAGAAGGTGGCGATGCGTTCTCTGCTGACCGCCACGATGGTCCATCTGTGCATCATTGGGGCGTATCTTACTCTCGACAAAATGTTCCCGCCGGACGAATTGAAACCCGCAAGAATTAAGAAGGGTATCATTTGGACGCTTCCTCCTCCATCCATCACTGGTTCGGTCGCACTGCCTCACATCAGTATTGCCTCTGCAGACGCCAGGCCCCAAATGGGCACACCGGTGCCGGTGCCCGAAGGGAGCGTCAGTCCGGAGGCAACGATTCCATCGCAGATTGATTATTCTAAAAATCCGGGATCAATCGTGGACGGCGGTGACGGAACAGGCGTGGGAGCCTATGAACCCGGCGCCGCGCTTAATCCGGAAGAGGAGTCCGCACCTCCCGATTTCATCGTGGTGGAAAAATTCCCCGTGGCGGTAAAAGCCGTGGTGCCCGTCTATCCAGACATAGCGCGGCGCGCCGGCATCGAAGGAACCGCATGGGTACGAATTTGGGTGGGCAAAGACGGCCTCGCAAAAAAAGCAGAAGTAATGAAGTCCGATGCCGATCTTTTCAATCAGCCGTCAATCGATGCAGCGATGCAGTGGGTGTTTACGCCGGCGATAATGAACAACGGACCGGTGTCCGTCTGGGTATCGATCCCTTTCAGGTTTCGGTTGAATCAGAATCGATGATAGCGCCCTCTCGCACCGTACTCCGGCCCCTTCTGCCGGAGCACAGCATTTTCTCACAACTTCCGGCATGGTGGCCGCATGCAATGGCCTTCTATCAGTCCAAACATGATCTATGAGCCTGGACGAAAACCCACTATTAGCCACAGAGGCACCGAGACATACAGAAAAAGTCTAATCACTCAATAGCAAAAATTTTGACGCTGATGATCCAGAAAAACACAAGATTGTCACAGATACGGAAAGTGTTTCGTAGAATCGTTTTGTCAATGCAATATTGTTCTCTGCGTTCTCTTCTCTTTCTCTGCGGCAAGAGCTCTTTGCACTGAGTAGCGCATTCAGCGCGCCTGAACCTCTTTTTTCAAAAAAGTAACTCGCGCTATGCACACATTGGCGACGCCTGGATTCCCTGCGCAAAAACTTTTTACGCAGAGGCGCAAAGGCCGCTACGGAAACTGAAACGACACTGCATCTTGGTGTCTTTGCGACACACGAAGGTCCTTCCGACCAAGTCTCTAGAAAATGATCTCCGTTGCCCCAATGTTTTTCAGATTGAAACCAAGCACACTCTCGTTGTTTTTGTCTTGACCGGGTAGGTAACAAATCGAATAGTGGCTGTTGTTGTACCTTGCGGCCATTTCTGTAGTCAACACATCGTGCACGATAACATTCCCTGTTTCAAAGGAATTAATCGCTCCAAGATTGTCTTTGATCGGCTCGCGCAACTGGACCGACAACTGCGCAAACCACAATCCGGCAACCAATACACTTTTCTTCTCCGTTTTTGATAGCACATCAATGACTCGTGCAACATAAACATCCCGCGCAATTCTCCTTATATGGTCATCAATAACTGGTCCGCGCAGGATATTCACATCGATTGCCCTTCCGCCAACAGTGGCGGTGTACGAGGCAACCGGACGCTTTGGGCTCCAGGGCATATCAGAAGTACTGATACCAAACATAAACGATGAGAGCGCCAGACAACAGCAAAAAGCGAACGCCCGCCTCGGGGTTGAGTTATGCACAATCAGGAGTATAACAAATGGTACGACGGGAATAAGATATCCTGCATCGTATGGCGCCATAGAAAAAATTATGGTGTATAGCACGATCATGAGAACGGATATCTGATTGGCGACGTCCCTCACGAAAACAGGAAAGAGGTGTCGCCAATAAAGCCGTAAAAACACGACCACGCTGAATACCACAACAGCTATGAAACCTATGATACCCCATACATCCACCGTGCAACACTTCAAGATATAGAGACAGGACAAATTCCCCTGGGAATAGGAAAAGAAATTGGCACCATACTTCAATACCACCGGCAAAAAAGATATTGTGGAGCTTAAGACGAAGCCGCCAGCAAAACGGCCATATGACCTGAGTGGCACGTCGTTTCTTTTCATCATCAAGAACATTGGAAGGACCATGCCCGCCGAAGTTATCCGACATCCCGTAGCCATCCCCAATGCAAGTCCGGCAACCAATGGCCTCCTGCTGCCGACCGCAGAAAACGCAAGCATGGCAAAACAAAGTGCCCATACATAGTCCATCGAATTTACGCTGTTGACATACACGACCGGTATGAACGCAAGTGCGATGCTGGCAGTCAGATATTTTTTTAGTCCGACCGATTTCAGAAAATTTGCGTACGAACTCACACACACCGCACTGAGGATTGCAGTAAGAAGATTAAAAATGGCGGCATTTTTAAACGGCAATACTGCATAGGTGAGCTCCTGAACGGGGTACCCCGGTAGTCGCGAGGCGGTATATTGCCCTGTCTCAGCAATCGTATGCGCAACGCTCGCGACCCTCCAGGCATCAGCATCAACGCCAAAGCCGGGAATAATAAAGGGGATCCTTGAAGCAAGGACCCCTGCAAAGAGCAACATAAATAATTGACTGTCTCTCCCGGGACGCGTGAACATTGGCACCTTCATGACGAGATTCGAAATGCTATGGTCATAGCTGATGGTAAGCGAAAGGACAAAAACCAAAATTATGTTGCCCGTAAGAGCAACATGAAAACCTTTATAATGACGCCGTTGCACAGCTTCAGTTTATGAATTGTTCCTTGGCAGCGACAAATGGCCTGGGTGTGCAACGCAAACATGAACCCGACAAATAATTCCAAGAAGATACGATCTTTGGGTCAATGATGCAAAAGGCCGCACATGCGAGAATCGACTGAATGATACTTCCTCTCTATCGCCATCAAGCGTGCAACATCGAACTGGCGGGATAAAAAAATCCCGCAGGCAGGATGTCATTGTCCAGATAATAGTCCGCGAAGCCCGTCGCCGGGGAAAAATCATCGGCGACCATCTGCAAGAAAAGACGATGTCGATACCATCTCCCGCATCATTCGACTTGCGTCTCGAGTCGTTAGGCAGTATCTTGACCTCATTCCGCCTGACGACTGAGCCGCCTTTCCCTACGATTGAGTAGGTATCATATGATACTATTTCAGCAGTGTCATTTTTTCGAGAAGACAGTTGATCCGGCATCAATTGTGAGAAGGTAGACGCCGCTCGAGATTTTTCTTTCCTTTTCATCACCGCCGTTCCAGATCACCTCGTACACTCCAGCCTTCTGCGATTCATTGACAAGTTCGGCAACACGGTTGCCCAGCAGATCACAAATTGTCAATTGTACTCGTTCTTCCTTCGGCAATGAATAGTGAATTTACCTCATAACTATAACCGCCACTGCGCCCCATATATTGCCCCGAATGAGGAGTGACGGGAGGCGTTATCTCTGTGGAAGCGAAGAACGCTGCTGTCCCAATGGACGTGAAGTTACCTTGGCTGTACTCGGTCCGGCCATTATTACGGCCCAGCTCAAACCCGCTGTTGACTACCCCTTATGCATGAAGTGTACCCACAACCCAAAAGGGGAACAGACAAATACACTCGCTATAGATAAGTCTTTTTCAGAAGGGATGTGCGCTTGCAAAGGAGAGCACCAGGCTTGCGGGGATGCGCCGAATGGTATCTTGCAGATCAGCAAGTCATTGTGCGAAAAAGAAAGGTGACAGTAGAAACCCGGTTGGGAACCCGACTTCAGACGCTGCAAAAGGGAAAAGTTTTTCCGTAGTATGGTTTTTCGTGATAGCAGTTTTGCTAGGAGCAAGCGAAGAATTAGGCTACGCGTTCTCTGAACCTTGCACTTTTGCCTTTTTTCTTTTGCCTTTTTACTTTATTCGTGGAACTCGATCGGAAGGATGGTCAGTATGGCTTTTCGTCGTGGGCGTGACTTGCAATCTGAAGACGGCTATGCAATGCCAGTTTTTCCAAAATGTTATGTACATGACTCTTCACTGTGAAGGGTGCGATATTCAGCCGGGTGGCAATCGGCTTGTTACTCATTCCATCAGCAATCAATGCAATAATTTCCTCTTCACGCTCCGTTATCCGGATAAGCCTCTTGATGTTTCTTTTGCCATTGAAGCGGGCGTGTTCGATCACCTGAGAAAAGAGCGATCCAGCCATCGGGGTGGGAAGCACTGTCTCTCCCGCTACTATTGCCCGAATCGTTTTGACCACATCTTCCACCGTTGCGTCCTTGAGAATGAAACCCTCAGCCCCTGCTTGCACAAATTCCATAATGTCCGCCTGTGTGGGAGCAAGGCCCATCCCAATGATTTTGATATCGGGAAACGCTTTCTTCAGGGACTGCACGGCATCCAGACTGTTTTGACTGTCCAGGCCGAGATCCATCAATACCACATGCGGTTTCACCGCGCGTGCCTTCATGAGGATGTTATCCCTGCCGTCAGAGACAGCCGCGATTGTAACATCCAGCTGCCTGTTGATCATGGCAGAGATGCCTTCCCGCAAAATGCGGTTGTCCTCTATGATTAGTATTCGGATTTTTGCCATTGACACTCCAATGCGCTGTGATCAGGGCTCATGGCTCTGTTGCGCAAGAGACACCTGCCATATAATTGGGTAACGACTTTGTCACCCGCTTCCAGGTGGGTATCGCGGTCTTTCGCAATCAATACAAGTAGACCCTCAATGCCTTCATCGTCTCTTC
>Ga0182027_10009197_pt1 | contig 14247 bp, 12 predicted proteins | sample 712E1DmetaG_FD_121300 | JGI IMG/M metagenome (GOLD analysis project Ga0182027, IMG submission 121300) | Permafrost microbial communities from Stordalen Mire, Sweden - 712E1D metaG (Illumina Assembly) | ecosystem: Environmental > Terrestrial > Soil > Wetlands > Permafrost | place: Sweden...
CTGCTCGCCATCGCGTATGCCGCGCGTCAGCTCGGCAATGGCCGTCTCCTGATCGCCCCGCGGCCGGTAATTCACAACCAACCGGAACCCCATTCCTTCAGAGTGGCATAAGCTATCCTGAAAAAGCAGTGCCGTTCAACCCGTCCTCCATGTCCCGGGTGCTGGTGCGCGCCACCAACTGGCTGGGCGACGCCGTCATGTCGCTGCCCGCCATCCGCGCCATTCGCCAGGTTTTTCCGCACGCCCACATCGCCGTCGCCGCGCGTCCCTGGGTGGCCGATCTCTACGCCCGCGAGACCTCCATCGACCGCATCATCCCCTACACCGGCTCCAGGCGCGCGTTCGCCGCGCGCCTCCGCGAAGAGCGCTTCGACGGCGCCATCCTGTTGCAAAACGCCTTCGACGCCGCGCTCATCGCCTGGCTGGCCCGCATCCCGGAGCGCATCGGCTACAATCGCGACGCCCGCGGCCTGCTGCTCACGCGCGCCATCCCCGTCCCCGAGCCCGGCGACATTCCCCGCCACGAGCGTTTCTATTACCTGGAACTCCTGCGCCGTGCCGGCATGATCGAGCGCTTTCCCGCCACCGATGCCATCCGTCTGGAGGGCATCGAAGCCGCCCGCGAATCCGGCGCGCGCCGCCTGGCCGAGCTGGGCATCGCCGCCCCCGTCATCGGAATCAGCCCCGGTGCGGCTTACGGCAATGCCAAGCGCTGGCTCCCCGATCGCTTCGCGAGTAGCGCCGGTGGTCTTGCCACCGGTGTCTTGGTTTTCGGCTCCGCCTCCGAGCGCCCCCTCTGTGAAGAGGTCGCCGGCGCCCTGATCCGCAGCGGCATCGAAACCCGCAACCTCGCCGGTCAAACCACGCTCGGCGAATTTATCGACCTCGCCGCCGCCTGCCGCCTCTTTTTGACCAACGATTCCGGCGCCATGCACGTGGCCTCCGCGCTCGCCGTCCCCACGGTAGCCATTTTCGGCGCCACCGACGATGCCACCACCGGTCCCACCGGCCCGCTGGCGCGCGTGGTGCGTGAGCATGCCGAATGCAGCCCCTGCCTGCTCCGCGACTGCCCCATCGATCACCGTTGCATGACCCGCGTCACCGCCGAAGAAGTGGCCGCCGTGGCGCTCGAACTATGGACACACGAAACAAAATTCTGACCGTCGCCGCCGCGCTCGAACTCCGGCCGCCCGTCGCCCTAGCGACCGGCCACTTCGACGTGCTCCGCGCCGAAGACGCCCGCGAGCTTGCCCGGGTGCGCCACCATCCCCTCCTGGTAGTCGTTCTGCCGCTCGCCGGCGAGATCCTCACGCAGCGCGCCCGCGCCGAGTTGGTGGCCGCATTGAGCGTGGTAGACTACGTGGTGACTGCCGATGATGGCGACCTGGACAGGCTCATTGAGTCCCTCAAACCCGCGGAATTTGTGCGCCTGGAAGCCGCTGAAGCGCGCCGCGCCACCCAGTTGATGGAGCATGTTCACCGCCGCCAAACCAGCTAGCAGCCGCATCCTGGTTGTGCGGCTCGGCGCCATGGGCGACATCATTCACGCCTTGCCCGCCGTCGCTTCCCTCAAGACCGGCTTTCCCGGCTCGCGCCTCACCTGGATCGTCGAGCCGAAATGGGCGCCACTGCTCGAAGACAACCCTTTCATCGACCGGATCGTGCTGCTGCGCCGCCATACTCTTGCGGGCCTTCTCGAAAGCTGGCGCAGCCTGCGCGCCGAGCGCTACGATTTCGCGGCCGATTTTCAAGGTCTCATCAAGTCCGCGCTGGCCGCCGCCGCCGCGCGCCCCGATCGCATCTTCGGCTTCCACCACACCCAGCTTCGCGAGCGCGCCGCCGCGCTCTTCTATTCCCACAAGACGCTCAGCGGAGCCGCCCATGTGGTGGATAAGAACCTCGACCTGGCGGCCGCCGCCGGCGCCGCCACTCTGTTGCGGATATTCCCGCTGCCGGCGGGCCGTCCCGAAGGCGCGCTCCCACCCGGCGATTTCGTGCTCGCTTCGCCCCTGGCCGGCTGGCGCGCCAAGCAGTGGCCCATCGAACACTACCAGGCCCTTGCCGCGCGCCTCGAGCGCGAACTCGGCATCCCCTTGGTGCTCGACGGCCCGCCCGGCTCGGGCCTCGCGCACTGCTCCGGCCTGCCCGGCTTGATCCACGCCACCCGCCGCGCCGCGGCAGTAGTGGGCGTCGATAGCGGCCCGCTCCACCTGGCCGCTGCGCTCGGCAAGCCCGGCGTGGCCGTCTATGGTCCCACCGACCCCGCGCGCAACGGCCCCTATGGCGATTCGCTCCGGGTCCTTCGCAGTCCCGCCGCCGTCACCACCTACAAGCGCGGCGCGTCCATCGACGAAAGTATGCGCCAGGTCTCCCCCGCCCAGGTGTTCGAGGCCCTCAAAGCGACGCTCGGCGAGCGCCGGAGCCGAATCTGATGCCGACATTCCCCAAGCGCTACGCCGATGCGGTAGCCAAACTGCGCGTCCCCAGCGGATTCGTGCTGGTGGCCGTGTTCGCCTGGTTCTCCCGTCCCACGTCCCATTCGCTCGCCCTGGGCCTGCCGTTCGGGCTGCTAGGACTCGCCCTGCGCGCCTGGGCGGCTGGCTGTCTGGCCAAGAACCAGCAGCTTGCCACCGGCGGGCCATATGCCTACACGCGCAACCCGCTCTATATCGGCACCCTGCTGGTGGCCGCCGGTTTGGTGGTCGCCTCCCGCAACATCGGTCTCGGTATCCTCTTTATAGCTGTCTTCCTGCTGGTCTATCTGCCCGTGATCCAACTGGAAGAGCAGCACCTGCGAAACCTGTTTCCGGAGTACGCCCGCTATGCCCGCCAGGTACCCGCCCTCTGGCCCCGTCTCACACCGGCCCCCACAAAAAACTCGAATCGTTTTCAGACCGCCCTCTATCTAAGGAACCAAGAGTACCAAGCCGGCGCGGGTTTTGCCGCCGGGATGCTGTTTCTTCTTTGGAAAGTGCTGGGTTAAGTTGGACCCCGCTCGCGTAGCGGGGCGGCCTGCACCAGGGGTACCTTCGTCCAGGCCGGGAGCACCCGATAGGGTCCCCGCGCCTGGACGCTCAATCACACATTGCCCTTGGCGACATTCAAGTCCGTTCCTCACCCCCGACGTGTCTTTTATCTCCGCTGACTCCGCTCTCTCTTATCCCCGCTCAGCGGCATTCATCCTCAATCCCCGCACGAGTCCTTATTTCTCCCAATTCTTGTCCGTGTAATGTTTTTCTCCGCGTCTCCGCGTCTCCGCGTCGAAAAATTGATGGCTTCGTTCCGTCACTTTGCCCGTCGGCCCAGGCATAATAGGATTCTTGGCGCGCCTATGAAACCCGTAGCCCCCGTCACGCGAGCCGGCCTCGGTCTTCTGGCCGGTGCGCTCTTGTCGTGGTCTGGCGTCACGAATATCTCCAAAGTCTGGGTAGCCGACAACGGCGATGGCACCTACAAGAATCCCATCCTGCACGCCGACTACTCCGACCTGGACGTGGTCCGCGTGGGCGGTGACTTCTTCAGTTACAGCACGGACGGAACGAATTTCACGCCCGCCGGCGAATCCTTTACAGCGCGAGCCGGCCGGTGGATTGGCGCCAAAGTGGGTTTGTTCGCGGTTCGATCCGGTCCGACCTCCGAAAACGGTTACGCCGATTTCGACTGGTTCCGCGTCGAGTAGACTTGACACATGATGAGAACCGTTGCACCCCTGTGGCTCGCGCTGGCCGCGGCGGCTGCGGCGCGGACCCCCGCGACCACTTTCAAATTCGATTTCGGTTCGGAAAAGCCCGCGCCCGGCTATACCGAGGTTCTTCCCGCCACGACGTACACCGATGAGCTCGGCTATGGGTTCGAGCCAGGCTCCAGCGTCACAGCGCCGCCCTTCTACTTCTCGGTCAAGGTGCCCGAAGAGGGCAACTACAAGGTGACCGTGACATTCGGGGACCGCCAGGCGGAATCCATCACCACCGTCAAAGCCGAGTTGCGCCGGCTCATGGTCGAGAAGGTGCGGACGGCGCCCGGCCAGTTCGAGACCCGCGCGTTCATCGTCAACGTCCGCACGCCGCGAATCTCCACCGGCGGCGAAGTCCGGTTGAAGGACCGCGAGAAGACTTCGGAAGCGCGCGCCTGGGACGACAAGCTCACCCTCGAGTTCACCAACCGGCATCCCGCCGTTTCCAAGGTCGAGATCGAGAAGGCGGACAACATTCCCACCATCTACATCGCGGGCGACTCCACTTCCACCGACCAGCCGCGCGAGCCGTTCAACAGTTGGGGGCAAATGCTGCCCCGCTTCTTCAAGCCCGGCATCGCCGTCGCCAACCACGGTGAATCGGGCGAGTCGCTGCGAGGTTTCATCGGCGAGCGCCGCCTCGGGAAAGTCATGAGCGTCATCAAGCCCGGCGACTACCTGTTCATCCAGATGGGGCACAACGACCAGAAGGAGAAGGGCGAGGGCGTGGGAGCGTTCACCACTTACAAGGCGGACCTCAAGCGCTTCATCGCCGAAGCGCGGCAGCATGGCGCCACGCCCGTGCTGGTGACGCCGGTGAATCGCCTGACCTTCGACGCCGATGGCAAGATCACCAACAGCCTGGGCGATTATCCCGAGGCCGTGCGCCAGGCGGGCAAGGAAGAGAATGCCGCGGTCATCGACTTGAACGCCATGAGCAAGCCCTTCTACGAAGCCCTCGGCCCCGTGGAGTCCCACAAGGCGTTTGCGGGCAACGATACCACGCACCACTCCAACTACGGCAGCTACGAGCTGGCCAAATGCATCGTCGAGGGAATCCAGCAAGCCAAGCTGCCGCTCGTCAAGTTCCTGACGGACGACGTTGCGCCGTTTGATCCCGCCCACCCCGACCCCATCGCCAGCTTCGATGTGCCCGCCGAACCGATGGGCGACGCACCGCGGCCCTACGGCGATACCGCGCCCGCCCCGCCCCCGCGGCGGTGATTGCACTGTGGCCTGCCCTGGCCCAGGAGCCATCGCCCATCGATTCAAAGTTGCCGACCGTCTTCGTCATCGGCGATTCCACCGCCAGCAACGTCGACCATCGTGGCTGGGCGGACCCGTTCGCCGATTACTTCGGTGTGGGTAGACGGATAGGCTCCCACCGGCGGCATCACCAAAGTCGATCTGGAACACCTCACGATTTTCATGGGCCTGAAAAGGGGCTCTCCGCGTGAAAGTTCGGCGCGCATAGAATTCGATTACTGGCATAATCAATGGTATGGCTGTCCGAATGAAGGACATCGCCCGGGATCTCGGTGTCTCCATCGTGACCGTGTCGAAAGTCCTCAGGAATCACGAGGACATCAGCGACGAAACCCGGCAGCGTGTGCTCAAGAGAATGAAGGAGTTGGACTACCAGCCTAACTTGGCGGCCCGTGCCCTGGTTACCGGCCGCACGTTCACTATCGGCCTGGTGGTTCCCGACCTGGTGCATCCTTTCTTCTCGGAGGTGGCCAAGGGCCTTTCTAGCGCGTTGCGTATCAAGGGCTACGGTCTGCTGATTTCCTCTTCCGAAGAGAACCCGGAACTGGAGCGGGAGGAGATTAGCCAGATGCTTGCCCGCCGTGTGGACGCGCTGATTATCGCCTCCACGCAATGGACGGTGGAGTCGTTCCGGCGCATCGAGGAACGCAAGCGACCCTACGTTTTGCTCGATCGGTGTTTTGCGGGCCTGCCGGCGAATTTCGTCGGGGTGGACGACGAAGCGGTGGGCAGTCTGGCGACCGAGCATCTGATCTCGGTGGGCTGCCGCCGCATCGCGCACATCCGCGGGTCGGAGATCAGTACGGCATTGGGGCGCTTGGCGGGCTACCGGCAAGCGCTTGCCCGGCACGGGATCGAGGCTCCCGCCGAGTATATCCAGGCTGCGGGCAAGAGCGATGATGCCGGAGACATCAGCGGGCATGATGCTATGCAGCGGCTGTTGTCCCTGGAGCCGCGCCCGGATGGGGTTTTCTGCTTCAACGATCCGACGGCTATGGGGGGCCTGCAGGCCATTCTGGATAGCGGCCTGCGCGTGCCGCAAGACATCGCCGTGATCGGCTGCGGCAACGTGCGCAACGCGGAACTGCTGCGGGTGCCCTTAAGTAGTGTGGATCAGGACAGCGCCGGCATCGGGCGACAGGCGGCTACGTTGGCGCTCAGCCTGGTGGAATCCAGGGGCGAGAGACCCCGTCCAAAGACGATTCTGCTACCGCCGAAGCTCGTGGCACGGGAGTCGACGCGGCGTCAGGCAAACGCGAACTTGAACGTCACGGGGTAGTCCGACGCTTTCTCTTCCGGCAGTTCGACCTTGAGAGTCCCGGCATCCTGAGTTCAGCGGAAGACAATCCCGGCCGAGTCGCAGGCGGCTACTTCACTACCAGGGTTCTGTCCAGTCCATAAAAGGTCAGCAGAGGGTGCTTCACCACAGCGCGGACCTCATAAACGCCGGGGGCGAAACCCGTCGAGGTCTGCGTGTAGGTGCCTGCCGCGGTTCTCCTCATGAGCGCAGTCGCCGTCCATGGTCCTGTTCGCTCCATGACGTCCTGGCCGGTAATAGAGCGGTATTCGAAACCGGCTTCCAGTGACGTGGCGTCGCCGAAGTCTTTGATTTCACCCTGCAACGTCACAGCCCTATCCGCAGTGCTCCAGAGTGGCGCGCCCGTCGCGACCCTTGGTGGTTTGATCGCGGGCTGGACGTTTGTGAGCTTGATCACCACAGGATTCGGCCACTTTCGGTCGTTGTAGATCCGCTGGGCTAGCATCGCCCGAATGTGGAGCCCGTCGGCGGCCTGGCGAAACGTAGTCTGCGGTACGACGTCGGGCTGGTATTCGAGAACCTTGTCGTTCTGCGAAAGCACGCTGGCCCTGGTCCGCGCGGTCGCCCGCACGGTTTTAAGCACGATATCGTTCCACACGCCGTATTTCCAGGGATCCTTCTCCATCGCCGCCACGTAGAGGGTGTCTTCGTCTTTCTTCTTGGTGAACCAATACGCGTTCTCGTTGGTCACCACCCAGGGGCGCACATTGTAGATCATCTCCGAGTTGACGAACATCCAGAGTCCCACTTCCCGCAGGCGCTCCTCCTGTTCGATGGCTAACTCTCCGTCGGGCTTCGGGCCCACGTTGAGCAGCAGATTGCCGCCCTTTGCCCGAGTCTCGATCAGCGTCTCGATCAGTTGCCGGCCCGACTTATAGGTCTCGTTGGTCGGCTTGTACTGCCACTGCGTCCCCATCGTCAGGTTCGCCTCCCAAGCGCCTTCCAGCGGAACGCCGGGGATGTACTGCTCCGGAGTCTGGAGCGCGCCGCGGGTGACGACGACATCCGGCTGCAACTTCCATGCCACGCCGCGCAGTCCTTGGGCCTCCCCATCAAAAAAGATGACATCGATCTTTCCGTATCGGGTCATCAGTTCCCTCACCTGCGTTTGGTCGTGCGCCAGCAATCCCGGGTTGTTGCGCGGTTGGACGTCGGGCGTACCCCGCTGGATAGTCTTGCCGTTCTTGTAAAGCCACCAGAAATCATCTGGTGAAAAGTAGACCCCGGCAGCCAATCCCTGGTTACGGAAAGACTTGAACACTTCAGCGGCAATATCTCGCTGGAAGGGAGTATGCATGATGCCGAAGTCGGTTGTAGCGGTTTCGAACATGCAAAAGCCGGAATGGTGCTTCGTCGTGAAGACGGCGTAACACATGCCGGCCAGCCGGGCCAGGACGGCCCAATCATCGGGATAGAACTTCCTCGGATTGAACGTCTTCGGGAGGACGTTGAAGAACCGGTCGAGATAGTCCGGCGAGGCCCCGACCAGGGAATGGCTGATGACCGAGCCAAGTTGGGAGTCGACGCTCCAGTGGATAAACAAGCCGAAACCCTGATCGCGGAACCATTCCAACCGACCAGCCTGGTTAAGGTCTGGATCGTCTTCCGCCAGTACGGGCACGGCCGTCAGAAGGCAGGCCAGTAGTGCCACGCCATGAATGCCAGACAATTTCACAGATTCCTCCGCATCGGAACACTCTATTCCATTCTATTCGGGCAGCCGTGGTGTTGGCCTCTCTGCCGCCACGACCGCCTCGGGTTGGACCCAGCCCCATCGGAAAAGACAGCCGGGATCAACCCGAGGCCTGAGAGGGCCGCTCCATATCAGAAGCGGAGCTTCAGCCCAAACTGCAAGGTTCGCGCGCTGTTTGCGGTGCTGACAACCTGACCAAAGTTAGAGGCGGTCATGCTCGTGGACGGGATGTCGTAAATCACGGTGTTCACGATATTGAATGCCTCCGCCCGAAACTCCAGCATCCGTTTTTCGAAGATGGGGAACTGCCGGAAGATGGAGGCATCGATGTTCCAGAACGGCTCGCTGCGGAAAATGTCGCGTCCCAGGCTCCCAAACGTGTAGACTGCGGGGATCTGGAATGCGGACGTATTAAACCACTTTTGACGCGTCGGATTTGACAGGTTCGGGTCCCCTATCATGTTGGCGGTCTCATAGGTGCCACCATTTCCGGTATTGGCCACATCTCCGCTTACGGTAATGCTATAGGGTTGTCCGGACCGCGCCGTGGTGATGGTGTTGAGCTGCCAGTTGCCAATCACGTAGTCCAGAACCTTGTTGCTCGTATGGAAAGCTTTTCCCGTTCCGATTGGCAGCTCGTAGACGATGTTCACACTGAGAACGTGGGTAAGATCATAGTACGAGACGCTGCGGGAATTCTGGTAGTGGTAGGGGTCGGTGATCAGAGTCCCGTTGGCGAACAAGTCGGAGGCGCCGTCATCGATCGATTTGGACCAGGTGTAGGAGACCTGGTAGGCGAGTCCTCCGGAGAATCGGCGATTCCACATCACCTGAAGCGCGTTGTAATTCGCTTTGCCGATGCTCCGGTCATAATCGGTGGGAGCTATGTAGGGGTACGGCGCTCGCGACTGAGGAGTACCGGGACCCGGTGTCAAAGCGGTGTTGTAGTAGCCACCAATATCGAGGCGCCGGCTCCCCGAACCGACATAATTCACAGTGAGCGCGGTACTATTGGTGAATTGGTGCTCGATGCCAACGTTGTACTGCATCGAGTAGGGGTTCTTCATGTAAGGGTCAAAGAAGAACGACACCTGGCTGAAAGGGTTGGCCGCGGGCAGGTTCCCGCCTGGGAAGATATTCTCCACGGTCGTGGTGGGCAGCGGGCCGCCCGCGGAAGTGGGAGTATTCAGGTTACTGGCCCTCTGTAAGCTGACGTCCGGCCAGTTACCTCCCAGGTTCTGGCTCATCTGGGTGAACCCCGCCCAATTGTCATAGAAAATGCCGAAGGAGGAGCGGATGGCGGTGTTTTCAGTCAGCCGGTAAGCCAGGCCCGCGCGTGGGCCGAGGTTGGTGTAGGTGTTGTGGGAAATCTTGCCATTGGGGGAAGCCACCACATGCGCCGGTAAGCTTCCGTCCGCCGTCGGAATGCAGGAAGCGTGGCCGCGAGAGGCGCAAGACGGGGGAACCACTTGAAGGATGTAGGTGCCATTGTTCAAGTCGAGGTCGCCCGTCTCGATGCCGCCCTGCTTTCCGATGGTGGCGTCCGTTCCGTAAGCGGGAATCAATGTCAGATCGTAGCGCAGGCCCAGGTTCACGGTCAGTTTTGGCGCGGCTTTCCACGAATCCTCGAAGTACCCGCTGACCACGCCGCCGAAGCGCTCGTTTTCGTATACGTTGCGGATGATGCCGCCGGTGGGCAATCCCATCAGAAACGACGCCAATCCGAGACCGCCCGAGGAGTTGGAGGGATTGGCGGTCTGCGGCGTGTCGAAAGAGGGGTTGGCGTATTCGTAATATTCCTCGAAACCCGTAGTCGCCAGCTCAGCGCCCATCTTAAAAGTGTGGCTGCCCACGACCTTGGTGAGAGAACCCTTGATTTGGTGAATATTGGCCTCGTTGGGCATCAGCCTGGTGAGCTCACCGCCGGAAAAATCGCCCGTTACGGTCATGTTCGGCACCAGGGAAGTGCCGTCCAGGAAGGAGCTGACCTGATTGGGCGCGAAATTCAGACTCTGCAGGAAACCCGAAGGCAGGCTGTTCCAGCGGTCCCGGGTATTGTGCTGCTGGCGGGTACGGCCGTACTCGATTTCCATGACCGTACTCGGGCTGAAGGTGCGGACGTAGCTGAAACCGTAATTCTGGCCCGGATTATGGATTTGTGCCGCCAACCCAGGCAAGCCGACAGGCGCCCTTTCGTCCAGAATGATACTGCTGAACCGGAACCAGATGAAATTCCTGGTGCCAATACTCTGATCGATTTTGGCGGTGTATTCGTCCTGCGCCTGAATGAGCGGAGTCGCATCGACGGCATTGTCCGTGCCCACGCCGGTGGCAAACGTATTATGCGGCAAGAGCGTTTGCGCGTACTTGAGCATGGAGGGATCGAGCATCGACGCCGGGATGGCATTGCCCGGAAATGGGTCGCGGATATAAGCCGTGGGGTTGTTGGGGTCCGGCCTGGTGGTGTACGGGTTATAGATCTGCCTGGACTGGTCCGAGAAATTGCCAGTCAATTCCTGCGCCGTGGGGACCTGAATGTAGGCGTTGTTCGACTGGCTGTAGCGAAAACTCTCATACCCGAAAAAGAAAAACGTCTTGTTTTTGCCGTTATAGATCTTCGGAATCCACACCGGCCCGCTGAAGACAGTCCCGAACTGATTCTGGTGGAACGGAGTCACGGAGGGATTGAACGTATTGCGGGCATTGAAATCGCTGTTCCGCAGATACTCCCAGACGGCCCCGTTATAGCTGTTGGTGCCGGACTTGGTCACTACGTTCACGATCCCGCCCGTGGCCGCTCCGAACTCGGCCTGGTCGTTGTGGGCGTTAATCTTGAACTCCTGGATCGCGTCGATAATCGGCGGCACCACGTAGGTGCTCACCAGCGGGTCCTCATTGTTGAGGCCGTCCAACATGAAGATGTTCCCGCGATTCTGAGCGCCGTTCACCGACGGGAAATTGAACTGCGTCCCTTGTGCCACGGTGTTGGCAAACGAAGTGACCACTTGTTGCGGGCCGTTGATGGGCGCGCTGCCGGGTGTTAGCGACAGCAGTTGCGTGAAGTTCCTTCCGTTCAAAGGAAGATCGTTCACCTGCTTGGTGGCCACAACGGCGCCCAGCTCCGCCGTAGAGCTTTCGATCAGTTCGCCGGTAGCCTCCACCTTAATCGTCTGAGTCACATCGCCCACAGTGAAGTTGATGTCCCGGGTTGCGGTCTGATCGACCGCCAAGGTCATCTCCGGGATAAAAAAAGGCCGGAAGCCTGCCTTGTTGGCGGCTAACGAATATCGCCCCGGCGGTATGTTGACGAGTACGTAGTTGCCGCTGGCGTTGCTGGTGGAAGAGCGCGCTACAGTTGTATCCAGATTCTTCAGCACAACTTCCACGTCCGGAACAATTGCGCCGGAAGAGTCGCGCACGACGCCCGTTACCGAGGCGCTGGAAAGTTGCGCGTAAGCCGGCTGGGAGACTACACAGGGCCCAAGAAGTATTGCTAGCGCGAGGTAACCAACTGCGATGATCTGAGATCGTGACATCGTATCATCCTCCTGGACAGCCTTGGCATCACGAACGGCCGGCCATTCTCCTCCTGGTGAGACGGAAACCGAATGGAAGACGGGATGCGTGCCCTGCCGTCTGACGCTGTCCGATAGTAGTCGTTACAGTTAACGTTATATTATTAACAGGAGATTTTCCATTTGTCAAGCGGAATTCTGCCTGCGTTACCATGACGTTGGGAGGCGCCGGATTTCTCATGCGTCGCTCGCCAGCGGTCCTTGGACAGGACCGAGCGGGGTGCGTCGTCGCAAACTGGCGCAGCGCGGGCGGCGAACCGCCTGCGTAAAAAAGTGGAGGAGCCTGCTATACAGAACTATCGACAACCATCACCGCCTTGCATATAATATAGTGTTCGTTTACTTTAACTGGATCTCATATGAAGAGTAACGCTGAAGTCCGAATCGAACGCCAGCTCCGGACCGACGACCTGATCGTCATCGCCGGCGCGGGCGGGTTCATCGCCGGCTCGCTGGCCCGCTATTTTCACGAACTGGGCTATACCCGAATCCGCGCCATCGACCGCAAGCCGCTGCCGGAATGGTACCAGCGCGTGCCGGGCGTGGAATGCCTGTCGATGGATCTGAGCCAGAACGCCAACGCCATCCAGGCAGTGGAAGGAGCCGCGGAAGTCTATAACCTCGCGGCCGACATGGGCGGCATGGGATTCATCGAGCACTTTCGCGTGGAGTGCCTGCGCAGCATTCTGGTGAACACACACTTGATCGAAGCCGCCTGGCGCGCCGGCGCCGAGCGCTATTTCTTTTCCTCCTCGGCGTGCGCTTACAATACGGATTTGCAGAAAGACCCCAACGTTCGCGCGCTTCGGGAAACGGACGCCTACCCGGCGATGTCGGAGCGCGGGTATGGGTGGGAGAAGCTGATCTCGGAAATGTTTTGCCAGGAGTATTGGGCCGAGCGGGGCCTCGAGACCCACATCGCCCGGTTCCACAACATCTACGGTCCGCACGGCACCTGGTTCGGAGGCCGCGAGAAGGCGCCGGCGGCCATGTGCCGCAAGGTCATCGAGGCCCAGGATTCGGGCGACCTGCGGATCGAAATCTGGGGCGACGGCACGCAGACCCGCAGCTTTTGTTTTATCGAAGATTGCGTGCTGGGCATCGACCAGATCATGCATTGCGACCGGCTCATCGCGACGCCCATCAACCTGGGATCGAGCGAGCTGATCTCGATCGACGACCTCGTGAGCATGGTGGAGCGGATTGCGGGCGTAAGACTCGAGCGGCGCTACGATCCGGATGCGCCGAAGGGCGTCGCCGGGCGGAACAGCGACAACACGTTCATCCGCAGCGTTCTCGATTGGGAGCCGCTCACTCCCCTCCAGACCGGCATGGAAAAGACCTACGCGTGGATCGCGCAACAATATGCCGACCGCAAAGCCGGCAAGCGGGTGGTGAAGGATTGACTGCCACGGCGCCGGACATCGCCTCGATCGTCGGCAACATACCGCATCGGATGGCGCTGGCCGGCGGATGGATCGATCAGCCGTTCGTATCCCGGCACAATCCATCGCCGCCCGGCTCGATGGTGGTGGTGTCGCTCGAACCCAACCTCTGGTTCATGGACCGCTGCGGAATGGCGAGCGGCACGCGCAAGATCGCGTTGGAACTGTGGGGCGGGCGGGTGCCCGACAGGGCTCCGGCGGAGCTGGTCAGAGAACTTTACCGGGCGGAGAACCAGCACAAAGCGGAACCGTCCGGGTCGCAGGACATGATCGGGTTGCTGTATCCGGGCGTGAGCAGGCTGGATTTCGATGTGGAGTTCGAGGGCGGGTTTTTCCCCGCGCATATCGAGTCGAATTGCGACCCCGGGACGGCCCGCTGGCTGGAAGAGGTCCTCCATCTCGTTCCCATCGGTCAAAGGCCGGAAGGTTATGGTCCGCTCGGCATCAAGAACCTGGACCCGCAATGGATCCGGCAGTTGGGCCAGACGGGCAAGGACTGTTTCGGCGCCATCGTGGCGAAGGACATTGGCGGACTGGCAGCCTCGATGAACCACTGCATGACGTGCTGGGAAGCGATTCTGCCACAGACGGTGAAACATCCGACCATACAAATCGATCTCAAGCGAATCCTTAGTTACTACCAACGGCGCTACGGGGGCGCCATGTACTCGGGGTGCGGTGGGGGGTACGTCATCGTAGCTTGCGAAGAGCCCGTTCCGGGGGCCTTCCAGGTGAAGGTCAAGACATGCTAAGAGCTGGAATTTTGAATCCCGCGATCAACTCTCTGGTCAGCCGCGTACGGCACACCAACACCCTGGTCATTGCGGACCGGGGTTTTCCATTTTGGCCGCCAGTGGAAACCGTTGACATCTCGCTGGTGGATGACATCCCCAAAGTCCTGGATGTCCTGCGCGCCATTCGTTCCAACTTCGTGGCGGGCAGGGCGTTCATGGCGGAAGAATTTCTCGCCTCGAACGGGAAGGAGACCTGCCTGGAGTTCGAGCGGGCGCTGGCGGGGATTCCGCTCGTGTTTGAACCGCACGTCGAGTTCAAGAAGCGCGTCCCCCAGGCCATCGGCTTGATTCGGACCGGAGACACCGTGCCGTACGCGAACCTGATTCTCGAATCCGCATGAGTTCCTGGGACTATCTCATCGTGACGGCGTCCAACGCCAGGCAAGCCCGTGCCTATGAGGCTCAGCTTCGGTTGCGGCGTGA
>Ga0182027_10009198_pt1 | contig 14247 bp, 12 predicted proteins | sample 712E1DmetaG_FD_121300 | JGI IMG/M metagenome (GOLD analysis project Ga0182027, IMG submission 121300) | Permafrost microbial communities from Stordalen Mire, Sweden - 712E1D metaG (Illumina Assembly) | ecosystem: Environmental > Terrestrial > Soil > Wetlands > Permafrost | place: Sweden...
CCAATGGATCCATTGGGATGGGGATGGAGCCTATACGTTCAATCCCCCACAGGATATCTCAAGCGACTACTATCCGGCAATGGGAGCCTATTCATCGCACGATCCAGCTGTGGTAGCACAACACATGGCCTGGCTAAGGCAAGCCGGCATCGGCGTCATCATCACTTCCTGGTGGGGACAAGGTACGAATGAAGATAGCGTGGTGCCGTTGCTCCTTCAAATGGCAGAACGTTACGGCATTAAGGTTGCTTTTCATATCGAACCTTACCCTGAACGAACGGCCAGCAGCTTGGTAAGCGATATCAAATACATTTACCAAAATTATGGGAATTCCCCGGCGTTCTTCCGATCCACATCCTCCACGCGCTACAGCCCGGGCAATCAACCGAAGGGCATGTTCTTCGTATGGTGCATCGAATTCATCGGCGAATGCGGTAAGCAATCCACACAGGCAGATTACTGGCAAAGTGCGATGGACGAGATCCACGCCCTGCCCGGAGGTACGTTGGTTATTGCCGATACACTGCAAAGCAGTTGGGTGGACGGCAGTCACTTAGACGGACTTTATAATTACGTCACGCTTCATCTCGATCAGGAGGGCGGCTTTGCCTGGGCGCGCAGCCTGCCGCCCTATTCACTTTACATCCCCAGCGTCATCCCCGGCAATTCTGCGCAACGTGTCGGATACCCTGCAGACACGCTGGTACCACGCAATGATGGTGTGACCTTCAACGATCAATGGGCAGCCGCGCTTGGCACCGGCGTTCAACCGGACATGGTGACGATCACTTCATTCAACGAATGGCATGAGGGCAGCCTGATCGAACCGCCTGCAGTCGGCGCGACCAATGGCAAAGGATATACCTATGCCGACTTTGGAAAATTGCCCCCGGACGGCTATCTTACGTTAAGTCACCAATGGATTCAAAAATATCTCAGCACCACCTGGCCAATCACCTATCGAGCACGAATCCAAATCAGCACCACCTCGGACTGGACAACGCTCAACGTGGTCAGCGGCGGTGCATGGATGAGGCCCGAACGCGTCTCTGCCAGTCCGTCAGCCACAAGCGCCGGAATGGAAGCGGGAGATCGTTTTGCACTGCTCCAGCCACTGGCTGATTCGAATGCCAGCAAACAAGTGGAAATGACCTGGGATGTATTGCTTACCGGGCTTGACCCAACTGGAAACCTGGTCCTGGAGATCGACCGCGGAAATAATGGTTCGACTCAAGTGACAATATATAATTATGTCGGCAATTCACCCGTTCAGGTGAAGATTTTCAATTGGCACGGGATAACCAGCGGACGGAATCCCGACAACGTAGTGATCCCCGCGAGCCTTTTGATCAAGGCATTGAATCCATAACGAAGCAAGGATATCCATGTCTGTTTCTGAAATTGTCTTAAATGAACTGGAAAAAGTTGCCGGCACAGACCAAGTGCACAAGGATCTAAACCTGGACCTGTTCGGCGAAAAAATTCTCGATTCCTTCGGAACCGTGGAGCTGATCGTGGCGCTCTCCGATTCCTTCGGCATCGAAATTTCTCCCGGCCAAATCGACCGCGAGCTATGGGCCACACCGCAAAAGATCATCGCCTACTTTGAGGACCGGGTCAAACCTGCATGAGCCGTACACCGCACCTGACCGCTGCGCTGATTTCCATTTTTACACTGTTTGCAGCGGTGATCGGGTTCAATTATTACGCTCAATCGCTCGAACGCCGCGACGTGAATGCACTGATCCCATTGGACCTGGCCCAGATGGAAAATGGAGTCGCATTACAACGCGCCGCGCTTCAAAAACCGGATATCCTGATGGTATACGGCAGTTCTGAATTGACGCTGGTTCCCACGCCCTATCAAGCGAACCAATTCTTCTCCAAATATCCAACCGGTTTTACGGTGGTGGATGTTGCCAGCCTGGGGGTTTTGTCCGTCACACTGGCACAGGAATTCGCGGCGCTAGGTCCCGACCTGCGCGGGAAGAAGATCGTTCTTTCCATTATGCCCGGCTCATTCTTCCTAAATAAAAAATACTTCATCGAAAATAATCCCGAGCATGACTTTGCGATGAATTTCTCGCGTCTGCGTACCTACGAGGCGCTCTTTAGTCCATATATCAGTTTTGGCATTAAGAATGAAATTTCCCAGAGTTTATTGGATTTTCGCAGTACGATCCGAAGCGATCCTTTTCTGACCTTTGCCATTGACCAGACCTCCAGCACCTCGATAAATAATCACATCGTGTATTATCTCATCTGGCCGCTAGGCGAACTTCAAACGGAAATCCTGCGATTACAGGATCACTTTGAAGTGGTCTTCTATATTTGGACACATTCCATAGACCCCAATGTGCCAAAAGTTCCCCAGTCCATTGACTGGAATGGCACTCACCAGAACGCACTGGCGGAACAGATCAAAAACACCAGCACCAACCCTTACGGTGTGGAAAATTTCATGTGGTGGTACTTCGATCGAATTTCCCTGCCCGAGCCAGCAGGCTCAAACGACGATCTATACAAAAGGACTTTGCTCAATTCCCAGGAATGGACTGATTTCAAAATCCTTTTTATCGTCCTGCAACAACTAGGCGCCAAGCCATTGATCCTGAGCCGCCCGCTGAATGTCCCCTTGTGGGAGGTCATGGGCGTCACCGAGAACACGCAGGACATCTTCTACGATAAGCTTCATTCGGTTGCCGATCCATTCAAGATGCCATTGGTGGACTTTCGTCAATACGACCACGACAAGTATTTCAGCATAGACCAGGGTTCGCACACCAGCCGCGATGGATGGGTCTACGTGGATCAAATTCTGGACGCCTACTATCACGGACAACTCCAGCCATGAGATCCACTCCTCATCTTTATTCCGGGATCGCCTCGCTTCTCATCTTTGTTGCGGCAGGTATTGGGTTCGATGCTTACGCCCGCACGCTCGAGAATCGTACCGTTAACGCACTGGCTCCATTGGATTTGAGCCAAACCATCAACGGAATCGGTTTGCAACGAGCAGCGTTAACCCGACCCGATCTCCTGCCCGTTTACGGAAGTTCAGAGATCACGATGATCAACACGCCCTATGACGCTGAACAATTCTTCGCGACGTATCCCACAGATTTCACCGTATTCGATGTGGCCAATTTGGGTGCAGCCTCGCTCAGCATGGCGCAGGATTTGGCTGCACTCGGTCCTGATCTGCACGGAAAGAAAATTGTCATTTCATTCTCGCCGGCGACCTTCACGATGAGCAAACTTCCGCCGGATTATTATGCCGGTAATTTTTCGTCCCTGCATGCATATGAAATGATTTTCAGCCCGTATCTCGGCATGGCATTGAAAATCGAAGCAGCGAAACGCATGTTGGCATTTCCAGATACCTTGAAGGATGATCCATTCCTTCACTTCGCGATCATCCAAATGACGAGAACATCCAGGGCGAACCGCATCCTTTATTACCTGGCCTGGCCGCTGGGTGAAGCCGAAATCATGACGATGCGCCTGCAGGATCATACGGAAGTTCTATCCTACCTACGGTCGCATCCGGTTAACGCCAACATCACAAAAATCCCACAAAAGATCGATTGGTCTGCCGCGTTTTCCTCCGCGCTGGAGGAACAAAAACAGCACACGCTCAGCAATCCACTGGGGGTTGAGGACGACCGTTGGTGGTGGTACCAGCATGTCGTGACGGATCCTATTCCGGCGGGTTCGGAAGACAAGAATTTCATCAACCGGGTGGAAGGACATCCCGAATGGACCGATTTCGATATTCTCCTGCGCGTCCTGCAAGAACTGGGCGCGCAACCGTTGATCCTGAGCCGGCCCATGAACGTTCATCTGTGGGAAGCGCTTGGGGTATCCGAACAGGCACAGAACACCTACTATGCCAAATTAAATGACAGTGTAAACCAATATCACATGCCGCTGATGGATTACCAGCAATATGGCACGGATATTTATTTCAGCATCGACCAAGGAGCACACACGAGTCGTTATGGATGGGTTTATGTGGATCAAACGCTTGACCAATTTTTTCACAACAATATACACTAATCCGACCGGGCGCGTCGTTCTGCTGACGCTGTATTATCTCGCCATCATCGCGGGGCTGATCATCATGTATGGCCGGGGCAACTTCTCGACGCCCAAATTCGTTTATCAGGGATTCTAATGGACCTGATCGAACAGATCGATCAATGGAGTCGAAAGACTCCGGAACGCAACGCGCAGATCAGCGAGGGACAAACTTTGACGTATGCGGAATTGGCGCGGCAATCCAACGCACTGGCAGAGTCGCTATCCCAGCAATTACCCAACGACCATGCCCCGATTGCCGTTCAAGGGCACAAAGAGCCGGAGATGCTGATCGCGTTTCTCGGCATCGTGAAATCCGGTCATCCTTATATTCCATTGGACAGCTCGCTTCCATCGCAACGCGTGGAAAAAATCCTGGAAACCGCAGAAGCATCCATGCTTCTCACGCCTGATAAAGTGAAGGAATTAGTTAGTCAAACCAAAGAGGATTCGTCCGGCTTTCAAAACCATCATCCAGCGATAGACGATGCATGGTACATCATCTTCACATCGGGAAGCACCGGTGAACCAAAGGGTGTAGTCATCACCTGCGGCTGCCTTGAAAGTTTCATTCACTGGATATCCTCCGAGCATCACTTTGCTGAAGGAGAAACATTTCTCAATCAAGCCCCGTTCTCATTCGATCTATCCGTTATGGATTTGTATTCGAGCCTGGTCAGCGGCGGCACGCTCTTCAGCCTGACCAAAGACATGATCGCCGATCCGAAAAGATTATTCCAGGGTCTAAGCCATTCGGAAATCAGCTTTTGGGTTTCAACGCCCTCGTTTGCCCAATTTTGTCTAACCGAACCGGCATTCAAAGAGCAAATGATCCCTCAGGTGAAAAAATTCTGGTTTTGCGGCGAGACTCTCGCACCGGAAGTAGCCGGCAGTTTGCTGGAGCGGTTTCCAAAAGCGGAAGTCTGGAACACCTATGGGCCAACAGAAGCCACAGTTGCAACCTCATCCATCCGCATCACTAAGGAAATCATCAAACTATACAGACCATTGCCGGTCGGCAGACCCAAGCCTGACTGCGAGATCCATATCCTCGAGAACGGAGCGGATGTCAAGACGGGGGAACGAGGCGAGATCGTCATCGCAGGGCCAAACGTCAGCACGGGATATATCCATCGCCCTGATTTGACGGAGCGCGCGTTTTATCAAATCAACAAGATGAGGGCCTATCGCACCGGCGACCTGGGGCATTCTCAGGATGGATATTTGTTCTTCGATGGGCGCATGGATTTTCAAATCAAACTTCACGGCTATCGCATCGAGATCGGCGACATTGAAAATAATTTACATGCGCTGACCAGTGTGCGTGATGCGGTGGTCATTCCGGTCATGAAAAATAATAAAGCGGATTATCTAGCAGCATTCGTGGTCCTCAAGGAACGGATGGATAAATCGGATTTTGAAATCACGCACACCTTGAAGCGCGAGCTGAGCGGACGCCTGCCCGATTACATGATCCCTCGCAAATTCATTTTCGTGGAGCAATTCCCAATGACGAATAACGGCAAAGCCGACCGGCGCAAATTATCGGAGGGACTCAAATGATTCCGTACACCAGTTTTCTTTACTTCGGCATTTTACTGATCTACATTGTGATCCCCGCCCTCATCGTTGGCTTCTTCAAGAAGATTTCAAAAATCTGGCTTGTGGTAGCGACCGTCGTGATGCTGGTCATTCAATATTATGTTCCCCAGAACATTACAAAATCCATATCAATCAATGAAATAGAACTCGTCGCGATTTACGCAGTTCTGCAATGGCTGATCGCGATCTTGTTTTTGCTGATCCGCAAGCGTGGAAAAAATCAAATTGCGTTTTATGCGGGGGTGTTATTAAGCCTACTGCCTTTGCTGGCGGCGAAATTCATTCCACTGTTCCAACCGGATTATCAGATTTTCTTTTTGGGATTATCGTACATTACATTCCGAAGCCTGGATGCCATCATCGGCATCCATGATGGAATGATCACCTCACTCCCGCCAATTCAATATCTGACCTTCCTTCTATTCTTTCCCGCCATTTCATCCGGACCGATCGACCGATATAAGCGATTCGAGGAGGATTGGAAACGCGAACGCACGCACGCCGAATTTTTTTCCGATCTCGACGGAGCCTTCCACCGAGTCTTTACCGGCTTTCTATATAAATTCATCCTCGCGGCGCTGATCAAACAATACTGGCTCGACCCAATGTCGCAGGGAAACAATGTCTTACATATCGGCTTGTATATGTACGCCTACACCTTCTACCTGTTTTTTGACTTTGCCGGTTACAGCGCCTTCGCGGTTGGATTGAGTTATTTATTCGGTATTCACACACCGGAAAATTTCAACCGTCCATTTCTTTCACGCGACATCCGCGATTTTTGGAATCGCTGGCATATGAGCCTTTCGTTCTGGTTCCGCGATCACATTTACAATCGCTTCGTTTTTACCGCGCTGAAAAATAAATGGTTCAAGGATCGCTATACCGCTTCCTATGTGGGATACGTCATCACGATGGGATTGATGGGACTTTGGCATGGCACGGCATGGCATTACATTGTTTATGGCTTATATCATGGAGTTTTGCTGGCGCTCACGACCTGGCTGGATCGCCGCTTCAAGGGAAATCGTCTGCTCAACAGCAAGGCTTTCATTTGGCAGGCCGCGTCCATCTTGTTGACCTTCCACCTCATTGCAATCGGATTGTTGATTTTCTCCGGACGATTGTTTTAGTTGATGCAAATCCAACCTTCCAGCCCATCGCGTCGAAGCCGGTTGATCGAAGTTGCCATGCTTTTTCTGCGGCTGGGAGTCACAGCGTTTGGCGGTCCCGCCGCGCATATCGCCATCATGCGCGATGAAGTTGTCAAGAAACGCAAATGGATCACTGAACAAGAATTTCTAGATCTATTCGGCGCGGCAAATTTGATTCCCGGTCCCACGTCAACGGAAACGGCCATTTATCTGGGCTACCGCCGCGTCGGCTGGATGGGTCTCGTATTGGGCGGCGTGTGTTTTGTCCTGCCAGCAACGTTGATCGTCCTGGCATTAAGTTGGGCATATGTTCAATATGGAACAACGACATGGGTAACCGGCATTCTTTACGGCATCATGCCGGTGGTCATGGCGATCATCGCTCAAGCATTATGGGGATTGGGAACGAAGGCGGTAAAGAATTGGATGACCGGCGTCATCGGTGTGTGTGCGGTTGTTCTTTACATGCTCGGTGTGAATATTCTCATCATTCTTCTGTTGGCCGGCCTGGTGGTCATGATCAGCGGGAATCTGTCAAGAATAAAAAACATCCCGATGGTTGGGATTCTTTTATCACTGGCCGGATTAAATCTATTGACAACTCCCGCCCCATTCAGTCTAACCCTCTTATTCCTTAACTTTCTTAAAATCGGCGCGACGCTCTACGGAAGCGGTTATGTTCTGCTGGCATTTCTGCGCGCCGATTTCGTTCTGCACCTCGGCTGGCTGACGGATAAACAATTGATCGACGCGATAGCCATCGGTCAAATCACGCCGGGACCGGTGTTCACCACTGCAACTTTCATCGGCTATTTATTGGGAGGCATCCCGGGAGCAATCCTGGCCACACTGGGAATTTTTCTGCCATCGTTTATTTACGTTGGCATCAGCAGTCTGTTCATCAACCGGCTACGAAATTCGCCGTGGGCTTCCAGCTTTTTGGATGGGGTCAACGCCGCATCCCTCGGACTGATGCTGGCGGTCTCCATTCAATTAGCATCCACCGCCCTGATTGATCCCCTGACCATCGGTGTGGCCGTGATCTGCCTTATCATCCTGATCCGATTTCAAACAAATTCCACCTGGCTGATCGCAGGCGGCGCATTGATCGGGTTGTTTCATACCATATTATTGTAGAGACGGAGCAATGCTCCGTCTCTACAAATTTCAAAAAAATATGTTTTTATTTCTCTGCCAGCACAAACTCACCGAATGCGATCACAATTAACGTGGCAACCAAGGCAAGAATCCATGTTACGCCTGCGAGCAACTCCGTTTGAGATTCCCTCTGCTCGACTTCGCGCATATTGCGTCCGGCCACGACAAAGCCATTATTGTATAGCGCTACCACCGATGCGATGCGCAGATCTGAATTCGGCTGCCAGGTGACCCGATTCTCACCCGTCTGTTTTGCGCTGTCCAATGCGCCCTTTGGATAATCGGGCAATTGTCCGGCCAATAAACCGGAGCCTGCCACCGCTTTGCCATTCGCATCATAAATATCAATAAACGGTGCAAGGCTGGATGACATCTCAACTTTCGAGCCTGAGATCACCGAATCGATCGTTGCTCCATTGTTCAACGCATAAGCTGTATCTTCCGCCAATTGAATTTGCGGATCATTCAATCCCTGCCGCAAAGCCTGTTGAACCGTTGCATAAGCCAGCGCGCAAAACGCCGTGATTACAACTGCAAAGGGAAGCCAGATTTTGATCGTGTTTTTTATATTGCTCATAAACGATTTCCTTTCAAGCTTAGAGTATAAATCACCCGGCCTCTCATTCGCTTGCAAAGACTATCTGAAACATAGAGACTTTAAAGATGCCGCAAGGCCTTCAGAGTCCCATTTGATTTTCAAAGACCTCGGAGATTTTGAAAATCTCCGAGGTCTGAAGGGTAAACTACTTCCCGCTTTTCGCTTTCTTTTCGACCGGTTCCTCACGGCCCATTGCATCCATCACAGCAACAGCCGCGATCTGAACAATATTGTTGACTTCATCACCGGTCTGCAACACATGTATCGGTGCGCCCATGCCCAGCAGAATTGGACCAATGGCTTTGGCCTTTCCAAGCCGCGCCAACAATTTATACGCAATGTTCGCAGACTCAAGCGAGGGGAAGACCAATACATTCGCGTCTTTCACGGCGCTGAACGGATAACGCTCATCCACAATTTCAGCGACAACTGCAGTATCGGCCTGCATCTCGCCATCAACCGCCAATCCGGGCCGGCTGGCTTTGACCAATTCAACGGCTTTCCGCACCTTGTCTGAGAGCGGGTGCGGCGTGGAACCAAAGTTGGAGAATGACAGGAATGCCACCCGCGGGTCAAGCTCAAGGCGCTTCGCAAAGTCCGCCGCCAGGCAGGCGATCTCGGCCAAATCCTCCGCGGTGGGTTCAATGTTTACCGTCGCATCGGTGAACAGATAAACCTGGTCTTCGACGATCATAATGTAAACGCCGGCGGCCCGCGCCGCACCGTTAGCCGTATGGTGAATCTGCAAGGCAGGCCGGATGACCTCGGGATAATCATATGTCAAACCACTGACAAAAGCATCCGCATCGCCCATCTTGACCATCAGCGGGCCAAACACATTCGGCTCGCGTACCTGTTTGACGGCATCCATCATCGTCAGGCCTTTGCGGTTACGAAGTTCATAGTACGCAACGGCATATTTATCCAAGCCTTTGAATTCGGATGGATTTACGATCACCGGCTTGTAATCCAACCCCAGATTATTAAGCTGCTGTTCGATCACATGCGGACGCCCGATCAATACGGGTGTGGCAATGCCTTCCTCCTTGACCCGGTACGCGGCGCGAATGATCTTCGGCTCTTCCCCTTCGGCAAATGCGAGACGCTTCCCGCCTCCGGATGAACGCGCCTTATTCTGGAAGAAGTACCGTACCTGCTCACCTTTCCCCTGGCGATAGGCCAACTGCTGGCGGTATTCATTAATATCAATCGTTTTGCGGGCAACACCTGTCTTCATCGCTGTTTCGGCAACTGCGGGTGACTCCCACAAGAGTACACGCGGATCGAGCGGCTTTGGAATGATGTAATCGCGTCCAAACTTTATGCTGTCCACGCCATACGCGCGCAAAACAGAATCCGGCACATCTTCTTTGGCTAATGCAGCCAATGCTTTTGAAGCCGCTAACTTCATTTCTTCGTTGATGGCTTTCGCGCGCACATCCAACGCGCCGCGAAAGATAAACGGGAAGCCAAGCACGTTATTGATCTGATTGGTGTAATCCGAGCGGCCGGTGGCAATAATCAAGTCCTTGCGGACGGCCTTCGCCAGATCGGGATTGATTTCAGGATCGGGGTTTGCCAGCGCAAATATAATTGGATCCTTGGCCATGGACTTGACCATATCAGGCGTCATTACATTCGCGACCGAAAGGCCATAGAACACATCTGCACCGCGTACTGCATCCGCCAGCGTGCGCGCGTCAGTCTCGACGAGAAAACGCTCCTTATATTTGTTCATGCCCACGGTGCGGCCTTTATAGACCACGCCTTTGGAGTCGACGAGCATGATGTTCTCGCGTTTGACGCCCCAACGAATTGCCAATTCTGCGCATGAAATTGCGGATGCGCCGGCACCGGAAATGACCAGTCGAATCTCACTGTGCTTCTTGCCGACAATCTCAAGAGCATTTGCCAGACCGGCCGAAGAAATGATGGCGGTGCCATGCTGGTCATCATGGAAGACCGGAATATCAAGCATGCCTTTCAGTGTTTCTTCAATATAAAAACATTCAGGCGCCTTGATATCCTCGAGGTTAATGCCGCCAAACGTCGGTGAAATAGCCGCGGCGACTTTGATGATCTCGTCCGGATCATGCGAATTGACTTCAATATCAAACACGTCCACGTCGGCAAATTTCTTGAAAAGGACACCCTTCCCTTCCATGACGGGCTTGGAAGCCAATGCTCCCCGGTCACCGAGGCCAAGGATCGCAGTCCCATTGGTAAGCACAGCCACAAGGTTGCCTTTTGAGGTGTATTCATAGGCGAGTTCGGCATCTTTTTCAATCTCCAAAACCGGTTCGGCTACGCCCGGTGTATATGCCAGGCTCAGGTCGCGTTGTGTATCCATCGGTTTGGTGGGCACAACGGCGATCTTGCCGGGTTTTCCTTTGAGATGATGATATTCCAGCGCGTCTTCACGTGTTATTTTATCCATGAGGTCTCCTTTTGAGGATGAATATGAAAGATTATGGCATATCGAACAAAATCCAGCCAGTCACATTCGTCACTATTAATATACACCTATTAATCTATCTTAACCCATCAGCTTAAAAAGTTTTTGTTTCAGACTTGCGGCGTTTTCCAAGTTCCTTAACACATTGTTAAAAATCATGTATAATACAAAAAATCCGAAAGGATTTAAGATTTATTTTGCCGCCTTGGCGGCTTGACTTGCAAGCGGACTATTGGAACCCGCACGAAGGTGGCAGAGCGAACCTCTGCCAAGCTGGCTCAAGTGATTAGAAAGTTACCATCGCACCGATGGATGAATTTGAGAGAACGACTTCTCGGATTGAATTATCGGCCTGTTTAACCTGATTCTCAGGCTTATCACCTTTCCCAACCCGCTTCTTTGTGAAACCGGGGCCAGTTCCTATAATCCAAACTTCCCAAACTTCGTTTGCAGTCGAGGCCGTTCGAGCAGGCCATCGGCTGTATTTTTTTAATGGCGACGATCACTGCGATTGAACCCCAGAAGCGCGACCCCAATCGGGTGAACATTCATCTCGATGGAAATTACGCTTTCGGGCTGACACGCATTACAGCCGCATGGTTAAAAGTCGGGCAGGAATTGAGCGAGGATAAGATCGTCTCGCTTCAAAGAGACGATGACCGCGAGCGGGCTTATCAACAAGCCATGCTCTTTCTGAGCTACCGCGCCCGTTCCGAATCCGAGATACGGCAAAATCTAAACAAGCATGGTTTTTTGCAGGATGTGATCGAGCAAACGCTCGCACGCTTGCGCGAGAACCAGCTTGTGAACGACAAACAATTTGCCGGCGCATGGGTTGAGAACCGCAGCACGTTCCGGCCGCGCAGCCGGCGCGCACTGCAAATGGAGCTTCGTCAAAAGGGACTTTCCGATGAAACTACACAATCCGCGCTGGAAGGATTGGACGAGGAAACTCTGGCTTATGAAGCAGGCCTGAAAAAGGTGCGCCATCTCCAGTCCAAAGAATGGAGCGAATTTCGGAAAAAACTTTCCGAGCATCTCGCCCGCCGCGGGTTTCCTTATTCCGTGATCGCACCGGTTGTATCCCGAATTTGGAAAGAGGCGCACACGGAAGGACAAAATGATCATGAGGAAAATATATGAACGCAATTAGCATCATCATTGGTTTTGTAGTACTGGCAGTGGGCGCAATTGCTGGTTATCTTTATCACCGCTATCAAAATGAACGCGCGCTAAAGAACCAGCAGGATAAAGCCGAAAATATTCTAAAAGTCGCCAACACACAGGCACGCTTGATCGAAACCCAAGCGCGGGAAAGCGCGACCAAGATTGTGCAGGCCGCGGAGAGCGAGATTAAAGAGCGCCGTATTGAACTGGGCAAAGAAGCGGATCGACTCGATAAGCGCCGTTCCGAACTCGACAGCCGCGCCGATAAACTCGAACAGCGCGATCAAAATCTCAATAAACGGCAAAGCCTGATCGACAAACGCACGAACGAGATAGAAAAACTATACGAGCAGGAAGTATTGAAACTCGAACAAATCGCACAACTTTCACAGGACGATGCGAAGAAGCAATTATTTGCGGCCGTCGAAAAGGAAGCGCGCGCAGATATGGCCCGCATCTACCGCCAGATCGAAGCGGAAGCGCGCGAAGAAGGCGAAAAGCGCGCCCGCAAGTTAATCGCGGACGCAATCCAGCGCGTGGCCTCCGAGCACGTGGCGGAAGTCACTTCATCGGTCGTGCCGATCCCCAGCGAGGAAATGAAAGGCCGCATCGTGGGACGCAATGGGCGTAACATCAAGGCCTTTGAGCAGGCCGCCGGTGTGGATGTGATCGTGGACGACACGCCGGAAGCGGTAACAATATCATGCTTTGATTCGGTACGGCGCGAGATCGCCCGCCGGGCGCTCACCCGCCTCACGGTGGACGGCCGCATTCATCCCGCGCACATCGAGAAGATACTGGAAGAAGAAACCAAAGCCATTGATAAGATCATCAATGAAGCGGGCGAGCAGGCCGCATTCGATGCGGGCATCGCAGGTTTGCACCCGGAAGTATTGCGCATGATGGGACGCCTGAAATTCCGCACATCCTACGGACAAAATCAACTGGCACACGCGGTGGAGGTCTCAAAACTCGCCGGTATACTCTCTGCAGAGATCGGCGCCAATGTCGAATTATCCAAGCAAGGCGGATTCCTGCACGACATCGGCAAAGCGATGGATCACAACCAGGAAGGCACACATGCCAAGCTCGGCGCGGAATTCTGCCGACGATATGGCGTCAACTCGATTGTTGTCAACGCGATCGAATCGCATCACCATGAAGTGGATCAATTGACAATTGAAGCAGTGATCGCCGAAGCCGCCGACGCCATTTCCGGAGCGCGACCGGGTGCGCGACGCGAAGATTTGGAAGCCTACATCAAACGCATCCGCACGCTAGAAGAACTTTCGCAATCCTTCGAGGGCGTGCAGCAAGCATTCGCCATTCAAGCTGGGCGTGAAGTACGCATCATCGTCAAACCGGAAAACATTGACGACCTCGCCTCGGCTCGATTGGCGCGTGATGTTGCCAAGAAGATCGAAGAGACGATGCAATATCCGGGGCAGATCAAAGTGACAGTGATCCGAGAGACAAGGGCAACTGAGTTTGCAAAATAAAGACAAAAGAGAATGACAATTAAAACAGGACACAACATTTTGTCGTGTCCTGTTTTTTGGTATGATGGTACTTCAATTTCTTTTTATATTGCGTTCCCAAAACACAGGCGTTACAAATATCAAGATAATTCCAAGCAATATTGCAGTAATCAACACCGCGCGGGGGGCGCCATTGAGGCCTCCCAGCCATTCGGCGACCGCGCCGCTGCCCAAGGCGCCAAGCGAGGGCAGGCCAATCAACGTTACGGTGTAATAACTCATCACGCGGCCGCGCATTTCGTTGGGGATCATGACTTGAATGAAGGTTGCAATGATGGTGGCAAAGAGCGTGGAAGTGACTCCGACAATGAACAACAGCAATATACCCAGCCAAAACGAGGGACTCAGGGCAAAACCGATCAAGGAAAGACTAAATAGTCGTCATGTCCGTTGGGACACCACCAAGCATGAAAATGTGCTATAAGGAGGATCATCGGCTGGCATAGAGGTCGTTTTTTCAATGGTGCACCGAGCTCGCGAAATAGTCGGACCCGG
>Ga0182027_10009199_pt1 | contig 14245 bp, 8 predicted proteins | sample 712E1DmetaG_FD_121300 | JGI IMG/M metagenome (GOLD analysis project Ga0182027, IMG submission 121300) | Permafrost microbial communities from Stordalen Mire, Sweden - 712E1D metaG (Illumina Assembly) | ecosystem: Environmental > Terrestrial > Soil > Wetlands > Permafrost | place: Sweden...
AGCTGCATGGTGATGGTCGAGGCGCCCGAAACCACATGGCCGGCCCTCGAGTTTTGCACAATCGCGCGCACCAAGGCCCGACCGTCGACACCACCATGGGCATAGAACCGCTCGTCCTCGACTGCCACAGTGGCTTTGACGACTAGCGGGGAAATCTGCGTGAGACTGGCCCAACTCGCGCGTGCACCCTGCTCGTTGACCACTTCGCGCAAGAGCCGATTCTGGGTGTCGTAGAATCGCCAGGACTGCGGAAAGCCGCGGGTGAGGCTTTCGACCGGATAGGGCCACATGCCATAGATCGCCAGGGCAACGACAAGGCCTGCGCCGACGACGAGGGCAACGAGATGACCATGCCGGAGATTCGACCAGTGGAAAGAGGCGAACATAGGGTTTGCCGGCTTTGGCCTCTTGGCTTTTTCAGATCCGCTCAGGTATTGCTGCCCGTTGCCGAACGTCGAGCTTTGTCCATGATGGATGCCATCCGCGCCACACTACAACTGAGTGAGCGGCGTAACAATAATGCGCGACGCGCCCCGTGGCAGATTCGCCTGCCACACGTTTCTCACGATAAACTGGCGTGATGTCAAAGCGCCTCGGATCCACGCTCAAAGGTCTATTCGCCACCTCGCTCCTGGTGACCAACGTGGTGGTGTTCTTTTCGGCGATCGTGCCCGTGGCCCTGGTGAAGCTGGTGCTGCCCTCCGGGGCAATGCGCCGTGGGACCGACCGCACCCTGAATGCCATAGCGCAGGGCTGGATCGCCGTGGACAACTGGTGGATGGCATTTGTGGAGCGCATCCGTTGGGACGTCGCGGGCGTCGACAACCTGCACCGCAAAGGCTGGTACTTGATGACCAGCAATCACCAGAGCTGGGTAGACATTCTGGTGCTGCAGAAGGTTTTTCATCGCCGCGTGCCGTTCCTGAAGTTCTTTCTCAAGCGCCAACTGCTCTACGTTCCGATCATGGGCCTGGCCTGGTGGGCTCTGGACTTCCCGTTCATGCGCCGCCGCAGCGGCAGCCGGTCCCGGGATCTTGCCGCTACGCGCAAGGCCTGCGAGAGGTTCAGGCAAATTCCAACGACTGTGATGTGCTTTCTGGAGGGAACTCGCTTCAGTCGTGCCAAATGCCACCAGCAGGGGTCACCCTATCGGCATCTCTTGAAGCCCAGGTTGGGCGCTTTGACCGCGTCCCTGGCCGCCATGGGCGGATGTTTCAAGGCGGTGCTCGATGTCACCATCATCTACCCCGCTGGCGTTCCCAGCTTCTGGGATCTCCTCTCGGGCAAACTGACGCAGGTAATAGTGCGAGTGCGCGAGCTGGAGATCCCCAAGGGCTTGCTAGACGGCGACTACACAGACGATCCCATCTTGCGCGCCCGCATACAAACCTGGGTGCAAAAGATGTGGGCCGAAAAAGACGCGCATATCGAAAAGCTCTTGTCATCACACCAATCGCTCGTCGAAGCCTGACATAGCAAGTTCCCGTGACAGCGATGTTCGTCTCGGCATTGGCGCTGTTTTTCGCGTCCGGCATTTTCGCCTGCAGTAAAACAGCAATCCCCGATTTGGGCACGAAACCACCGAGCGCTGCCGCACCGCTACGCTTCGGTGTTGCGCCTGCGGTATGCGACGAGCGCACACAAAAGGAGTATGACGTTCTGGTCCAACAGATGAGTCGCGCGTTAGGCCGGCCCGTGCAGCTCTTTGTAGCCAAAGACTACGACGAGCTCGGCCAGGCGGTCCTGCATGGCGGTCTGCCGCTGGCGCAGGTGAGCAACTATCTCTACATCAGCGCATCGCCCAAGGCGGTTACAGACGCACATCTGGCGGCTCTGGCGTTCGAGCATGGCCTGACGTTGTGCACCGCCGATGGCGGATTTGCGCGGTTTTCCGATCTCAGGTGGGAAAATCCAATTGCGTGATCATTAGCGAATCGTCACGTTGTCGATTGATGTCGTGCCAAAGACATCGGGCGCATACATGGCTTCGGTGCGGGCGGCTGGTCGCAAGAATGTCCCGGCGGTCGTGGCGCGAGCGGCATAATCATACTCGTAGCCGCCTATCGGCATCTCGTCGACATAGAAGGCCACGCGGTGGTCTCGCATCTCGCTAAATGACAAAAGCGATTGACTGCGCGCGATTTCGTCGGTGACCTGACCTTGCGAGACTTTCTCGGTGGTCTCGAGATTCGCATTCAGGGGCTCCAAACCGGCCGGCAGCTTGTCGTCGATGGCGACGTAGTTGAGCTTCTTGTCGCAGCTCAGCTTTAGGCGCACGCGCACCAGAGAGCCGAGGGCAATCTTTTCGCCTTCGAGCGAGTCGCCCTTCATGGATTCATAGTGTCGCTCCATTTTGCAGCCGTGACTGACCGCCTTGCGGTTGTCCCCGGTCAACGGCACGTCGTACTGCGCACGCAATGTCAGAATAATCGGCGCGCCGCCGTGGTTGGCGAGTGTCACTGTAGGCGTTGCATCCTTACCCGCGGCCAGGCCTAGCTGGCTTTCGCCTAGAGACAGGCGCCGCACTCGGCGCGAGACTTTTTCCATCACGGCCTCGCCGATGTTCTTGCCGTTTACCGAAAGATCCATGTTCGGCGACACGCCGCCCTCTTTGCCGCCGGCGAGAGTGTAGATGCCCATGATGCCGAATACGTTCTCTTGCGTGTTGCCCCACAGTCCACCTTGTTGGCGCGCCAAGAGGCCGGTCAGTAATTTGCCGGTCATGGCGCTAGAAGTTTCGCCCGAAGCATAGGCCAGCAATGCGCTTGCATGCGTCCGAAGCGGCGAATCGAAGGAATAGCCGCCCTTGGGCTCGCCCTCGTACCAGGCCTGTTCTGCCTCCACTTTCGCCGCCCGCCGCACTTCCTCCAGAATCGGCGCGACCAGTGACTTGTCGCCCGGCATCTCGCTTGCAGCGATGCCCAAGAAGGACAGGCCGAATGCGGTCAGGCGGGACTTGTCCGCCCACAAACGGGAAATGGTCGCGGCCTGCGGCCGGCCCAAACGTCCGAGCGTCATGACAAACAAAGCACGCGAGTCGGGATCGGCGACGGCGCCGTGACAGATCTCTTCTTTGATCTCGGGCTTCTTCAGAGTCAGCTCCAGAAAATCAGCCATCCGGTCGAGCGAAGCCTTGGGCACATCGTAGCCGCGCTTTTGCGCCTCGATGAGCGCGGTCAGGCCGAATGCGGTCGCAAAAGCATGCGGCTCGGTGCCACCCGGCCAATAAGAAAGGCCGCCGCCCTCGGTCTGGAAGGACATGATGCGTTTGACCCCGGCCTCCGAAAACTTCTTCAAGTCATCCATGTTGACCGTGATGCCGATCTCCGGGAGCAGATCTTTCAAGACCACCAGCGGATACGCGGTGCTGGTCGTCTGCTCGATGCAGCCGTTCGGATAATCCATGAGGTACTGCACCGAGTCTTTGAGCTCGGTCAGGCTGGTGGTCGACGCAACGACCTCCATTTTCACGGTGCCGGCGATGCGCTCGGCCGGAATCGTCAGGCTCAGGGACTCGGTGCCGCTCGTGGACTTGGACACAACGAGTGAGCGTTTGTTGCCGGGCTGCAAAACGGGGAGCTTTATCTCGACCGAATCTTTGTGCTCGCCCATCTTGGCGGCAAAACGCACGGTCACCTGATCCCGCCCATTCACTTTGACGGCAAAATGGAAGATGCCGTTCTTGCCAGGCTCGACCATGAGCTTTCCGCCCGCATCACCATGCGCGAGCTTCATACCCACGAGCTCGGTGGCAAGCATCACCTCGGCGGCCCTGTCGGTGCTGTTGTAAGCGAGAGCGCCGACCTCGAGCTCGTCATCGGGATAGACAAAGCGCGGCAACATCGGCTGAACGATCAAAGGCTGTTTGACGACAACTTTGTTTTCGGCCGAGCCCACGCACGCTGCTTGGTCGGCCACGACCGTCATGATGCGATACGTGGTGATGTTGTCGGGCAGCTCGACTTCGACGGTGGCTTTGCCTTGGGAATCCAAGGTCAAGGTCGGATTCCAATACGCGGTCGTCTTGAAGAGCTTTCTCAGATCCATGGCCAGATCGGCGAATTGCGGAGCCTCCGGGCCGCCGTCGCCACCCGGAAAGAGCTGCTCACGCCGGGCGCGCTTGGCATTGGGCAGCTCCAGACGGTTTTCGCCGGTGCGGATGCCGAGCACGCGCTCGGCATAGATCTGCGCAACAGGATCCGGAGTACGATAGCCAGTCAGGCCCAAAACGGCTTCGTCTACGACCCATAACGTTGCCGAGCCGCCCGCGAGTGCTTTCCCGGCGTTGTCTTTGGCTTCGAGCGAGACTTTGAGCTTAGAACCCGGTGTCGTCGTCTCGAATTGCGGCGCAACCGTGACGGTCAGGCGCTTGGGTGTCGGATCGACTTTCAGATCTGCGTAACCGATCTTGAAACCGGGGGCGCCGGTCTCAAATCCGGTTGCGTCCTTTTCTGCATGAATGCGCCCACGCACCAAGACCACCGAGACAAAGACATTGGGCGCCATGGCCGCGGTGATCGGCACCTCGATGGCCGGAGTGTTCTGCGCAATCTTCACGAGGCGATGCTCGAGCACCGTGCCCTGCTCCAGAGTCACAAGGGCAAGAGCCGTGTCGAACGGAGTCTGCACGACGAGCTTGGCGGTCTCACCGGGCGCGTAGCTTGATTTGTCGGCGATGACATCGACCCGGTCTTGATCGAAGCGCGGCCAGGCGGTGGTGTTGTCGCCACTTACCACCAGCTCGAAGCCGGCTTGGACGACCTGATGCTCGAGATCTTGGGCCCAGGCGCGCACGCGGAATTGTCCGGCTTCAGTGAGCTTGAAGTGACACAGGACGGTCGCCTCGGTGGTCGTGACCAGGCACTCGTCTCTAGAAACTTGGACTTCGCGATTGGTGACCTGGACGTCACCGGCGCCCGCAAGCCGCGCGGTTGTGTGATGATCGACGCGTTCCAAGACAGCCCGCACCTGCACGCCGGCAACTGGATTGCCTTCGGGACTCGCGGCCGCAATCGGGACTTCGAGCGTTTGGCCGGCGGCAGCAATGGCGCGCGGCGGAGGCCTGAGGCCCACATAGAAAGCCGCGGGATGAACGACGCGGGACAGGCGCCCGGCATAGGCCTGCCGGTCCAGATCAGTGACGGTGGCTTCGACAATGTACCTCATCGGGCCAACCAGGGACGGATGATCCGGCAGCAGCTCGATTTCGCGGGTGCCTTTGTCATCGAGATAGCCGTCGCCGCTCGTCAAAGCACCTACCGGTGGTACTGCGCGGGGAATATTGAAAACGAACTGCGGAAATCCGGCCGGAGCAAAAGTCTCGGCCTCGCGCCGGACCTCCCACTTCACCTGCCGGCCGCCCATCGCGCCGCCGTGCATGTACTTGGCCGTCACGGTCGCCCGCGCCTTGTGGCCGAGCTTCCAGGCGCCGCTTGCAACCGAAGTCGTAAAGGTCGGAACGCGATACTCCTCGACCTTGAACTTGCGCACGGCCAACAGCGCCCCGGAGCTGACGTTAATCGTGTACTCGCCGACGTTGGCTTCTTTGGTGAGATTCAGATCGAGGCTCGCCCCGCCCAAGGCATCGAGGTTGAGCTCCTTTTCGACGACCTGCTGGCCGCGCGAATCTTGGATCTGCGCCGTGACCTTGGCCGGCCGTTTGTCGTTGTCTTTACCGACGATGATTTTCAAATGCACGGTGTCACCCGGACGATAAACGCCGCGCTCGGTGAAGACGGCCGCATACAGGGGCGAGGCGCCCGCGGTCGGTCCGTGCATGCCAAATTGCCAGGCGCTCGACAGTGTCTCGTTGTTGAGCTCGAGCACGGCGGTGTCGCTGCCGGATTCGACGACGACAAAGACGGGCTTTTCGACTCCGGTCGCGTTGGTGAGACCCTTGGCGGCGATAGTCACTGCGCCGCTCGCATCGGTTGAGCCCTTGGCGAGCTCCTGACCGCTGTCATCTACGAGCGCGACCTTGGCCGCGCCCAACGCCTCGGCCTTCGCCAGGCGGGTGACCCACGAAAACACTTCGCCGGCATAGACCTTGCTGGTAATGCCGAGGTCCGAGACCTGCACGAGCGCTGCGGCGCTGACGGTTCCTTTGGCCTCGGTGCCACGGCCGGTGGTCTCGACTTCGACGCAGTAAAGGCCCGTGTCGTTGCCGACTTTGATCTCCGCGGTGTCGAGATGATTGAGATGTGCGAAAGCGGTGATGGCTGTGAGATCCGTGCTTCGACCTTTTGAGCTATAGCCGGCGCAGCTCTTCTGGGGCTCTTGGGTAAGGGCGCGCACGAAGGCGGCGCCCGACTCGAAGCGAGTCTTGTGGACTTTGATCGCCTCGACGTTTTGCAGACGCAGCGGCAATAGGCTCTCGCCGGCTTCGACCAAAGAAGGCAGCGCCGGCAGTTGCACAAGGGGCGGCAGGTCGCGGGTGCGAAAGTCGAATTCGACGCGATCTGCGAGCGGATTGCCGACCAGATCCACGAGAGTCTTGTCGAGTCGCACATGGTAGCGTGTGCCTACTTCGAGTTGCAGAGCAACGTGGCAGGTCGTGTTCCAGCCGGAGACCTCCACCGACTTTGCCGCTGGGGTGACAGTCAGCGCCTTCTTGATGAGCGGCAGCGAGTAGGCACGATTAAAATCGAATACTAAGGTGGGATTGGTCGAATACGGCCCTTCGGAAGCTTGTTGCTCGCCCTCACCGCCTTCACCCTCTCCTCCCATCGGATTTTCGCTCACCATGTGGCGGACGAGATCGAAGGTCTTGACAACGTTGAGAGTGAAATTGTCGGTTGTCTTTTGGCCGTCGATCCAGGACGGCACTTCGAGACTGACGGACGAGTTTTCATTGGGAAGCTTAGCGATCTTGACGGTGATGAAATAGTCGTTGGGGATATCGCCTTCGTAGACCTGTGCGGTCGAGTCGGGCGTGGTAACCGAGGCTTTGAGCGGCTCGCCCTCGCCCGTGGTGACCTTCAGGTTGTTTTTGATCTGCTTGGGCGCAACCTTCTGGTCATAGAAGAGAAAGAGTGGGCCTTGGCCGATCTCGCCGGAAAAGCCGTTGAGGAACCCGACAAAGCGCGGCTGACCCGGCACGACCGGCCAGCGGGCGACCTTGCCAACGGCCTGGAGAAACGGCACCTGCACATCCAGGCTTTGTGCTTCGGCCATCTGCAGATCGGTCCGGGCAAAGGCCGCAAGCTGCGGCACATGGACCGAGACGTAGGTGCCGTAGGACATCGCGGCCTCGGCCGGGGTGAACGTGAGCTTGTCCGCGGCCGTCCAACTCCAGGTACCGCGTTGTGTCGGCTCGAGCGTTACGGCCGGAATCGCGGCCTTGGCAAAACCCGCCGGATCAACGACTGGATAGTTGAACTCGACGACGATCGGGCAGCCCGGGCTCTCGCAGGTCCGCACGCTGGCGGTCATCTGATCGGCGGGCTGCTCTTCGCCAGCGGCCTTGGCCAGTTCGGGTGCTGCGGCTTGAGTGAGCGGCGGGGGCTCGACCGGGGGTGCGAGCGATGCACCGCCTGTGCGGCTGCACTTGCAATCGACTGCCGACGAAAGAGCCAGAGTCGCAAAACCGAGCCAAACCAGACGCGTGCGATGCTGCATGATAGCCCCCGAATTGTGGGTGACGGATGTGTTGATCTTGCACGAGGCTGGGGGCGGTGCCAAATGAAACTTTCGTAGCCCCCGAGGACCGACGAGCCACCGTGTCGGAAGATGTCGTCGAACCGGTCCGAGAGCCGCTCGGCAAGCTTGATGACGCGCTCGCCAACCAGCGATTGCGGTGTCGCCAATTGGCGGCATCTGGTCCCACGTTCGCCCCTCGGGCATTCGCCCCGCCACCGAGAATGACCCCGCCGATTCCTTTGAGATGTGCCTCCTGATCAGAAATGGTCTAGGTGCACGAGTATAGAATCAGCGGGGCGAACGCACGCAGCGAAATCCGTAATCGTCATTCTTGGTTTCTCGCGCCTTGCTCCCGAGCATGCCGGCTATGCTCATGAAGAGGCATGGCATGATGGAAATGGCCATTCGCACGTGCGCGCTGGCCTTTTGGGACCTTCGTTGACCGTCCCGATTGAGGACGGGCAGCTTCTTGTCGGCACGTGGCAGCAGATCGTGCTCGTCGATTTCGATAACCGGCCACGCGAGCGCACGTCCTGTGTGACAATCGTTGGCGAGTGAACCTGACGGACAAGCCCCGACCGGCAGTCCACGAAAGTGTTACACGTGTAACAGTTTTCCGTCAGAGGCCTCGGGTATTGTCGACTATTGGCTGAGCAGGCCCAGACCCTGAGGGAGGTCGGTTACCGCTTCAACGTCTCTCGTGAGCATATGCGCCAAGTCGAGGGCAACGTCCTCTCGCAACCTCCGCGCTGCATTCGTCAAGAGCAGCGGCTTGGGTCAGATGGCTGTCTGACTAAATTGATTTTTACGACCGGCACGGCTCAAAATTCCTAATGGTCGAGTCATTTGGCGGTGCATAGATTGCAGGAAATGGGCGCCTTTGCAGCGCCTCTAGAGAAATTTCGAAAGGAAGGAAAAGTCATGACATTGATTCTGCTGATCGTTCTGGCTGTGATCTTGTTCGGCGGCGGTGGCGGCTACTATTGGCACAGCAGAAACCGTGGCTGACCGACTCTTCTCGGCGCTCAGGGAAAGCACAATTCAAAGATGTTTACCAGGCGCTTGGTCTCTTCGGCACGTCAGTCGCGGTTGGTGAGTTGTGGGCAAACATAGGCCTTTTTATGGTCGCGTTTGGTTCTGGCTACCCCTGACAATGGCAGCGCTTGTGGTGGTTGCCTCTTTCCTCCTCGATCCGATTGCCGACCATTTCACTCGCCAAGGTCTTAATCAAATTCAAGCTTTCGAAAGTGACTTCGACGGTGTCCACGTGTCGCTCTTGCGGCTCTCGATTGGCATCGAACATCTCAAGATGACCGAGCGCCCGGTGACAGTTGGGAAAATGCCTCTCCTCTATGCCGAGCACATCGGAGCCACCGTATTGTGGAAAGAGCTTGCGAAATTTCGCCTCGCCGCCAATGGGCAAATAAGCAAGATGAAAATCACCGGCTATATGAGTTTGTCAGAGATCGAAAAGGCAAAGAAGGTGGCTAAGGAGATCATAGAGATAGCCCCACCCTGGGACGACATCCCCGCCTTCTTGCAAGGTATCTTTCCGTTCAAAATCGCCCACTTGGAAATACGCGATAGCGAATTCCTACTCATAGACAAGCTCAAAGGCAGTGACGCCCAAATATGGATTCACGAAGTCGAGCTCAGTTTCGAGAATTTTGCCAATCGTAAGCGTTTGGAGGGTGGTCGCCCGGCGACCCTGTCAATGCGGGCCAAGCTCATGAAATCAGGAACGTTGACAGTATTTGCCACCGCCGATCCGCTACTCAAAGTTCCAGCGTTTGCTGGCCAGGCAGAAATCAAGGCTCTCAACCTCCACGACGCTGAGCCATTCTTCACCGCTTTTACTGATCTCAAGTTGACGACGGGCGAATTCGATTGTTTCGTTGCCTTCAAAAGCGAAGATGACGAGATCGTAGGCGGCATTAAACCGGTGCTGAAGCACCTCAATCTCGAATCGCCGGATAGCAACCTTGGGCACAAGCTCGAGGCAGCACTTGCCGATGCAGCGATCAGCATTGTCTCCGATCGGATTGCTGGCCGCGATGCTATCGCGACGAACATTCCCATTCGCGGTAGGATCCAAAGTCCAGACGTCCAGTTGCTGCCGGCGATATTTGGTGTGATTCGCAACGCGTTTGTACTCGGCTTGTCTGAGGGCTTCGCCAATGTACCGGCACAGCTTTCCAACAAGCAGCAAAATGTCTTTCAGCAAGCCGGTGACGCGCTGTCCAAGGACAAGATCGCGCCCAAGGCTCAACCGAAAGATCCCAAGTGATGAGATATCTACTTTGCTCAGTCGCGCTTTTTGCCGCTTGCGCTCACGCAACCACTACGATGGGGAGGGATATCACGGGGCAATCGACAACCACGGAGAGCGTTGCCGCAGGATCGCCGACAAATGGTGAGCGTTCGGGCGCGACCCAATCGCGCGTGGAGCGTGTGCCGAAAAATCCTGGGGAGGCGTTGGTCACTTCGTCGCCGGCCGGTCTCTTGGAAAAGGACGCCGCGGGAGCCATCCAACGAGCGTTGGCGAAGCACGGCGTCGATGTAGTGGCAACAGGTGTCCTCGATGATCAAACCACTGTCGCGCTGCGCCTGTTCCAAAAATTCCAAGATATTGCTCAACACGGGATGCCTGACGAGCTCACATTGACCAGGCTTGGCTTAGATCCAGCTAAACTTTACCGAAGCAATGCAAAAGGCGACAAAGACAAGAACGAAAAACGCGACAATGAGAGGAAATAGTTCTGTGAAGGAGCTGTTGCACGATCACTTGTGCTAGGAGGAAGGGCTACGAAAGGCCATCGTCGCGACGGCGACTCTTCCTGCCGAGGTCGTTGCTCTGACGGTCATGGGCTACCAGTCGTCGGCGACCGAGGGGGTGAGGTCGAGGATGCGCGGATTTGAGCGCCCGGAAGGTCTTGCCGGGCCCAAGCTACACCGTCCGGGCGTCCTGGTGCGCCTCAAGTTCACCGCACAGGATGATGAACATGCTGGAGGCAGACCAAAACCGTATGGAAACCCTGCGAGCCTTCACTGAGAAGCCGGTGCACAATTAACCGTGGCTACAGGCAGGCGATTCGGTTGCCTAGCTGGGAAAGATCTTTTCGAGCTCCTGCTCGATCTCGGCGTCGTCGCACGCCTTGGCGGCGGCGAGCTCCTTGATGAGCAGCTCGCGAGCGGTATCCCAGAGCTTGAGCTCGCAGAATGATAAATCCTTGTCGCCCTTCACCAGATAGAGGTCGCGAAGCACCTCGGCCACCTCAACCAAGCTGCCGGTCTTGATCTTGTCCATGTATTCCCTGTACCGGCGGTTCCATGTGGTGGTCGCCGCGGGGGAATCCTGCTTGCGAAGGGTTTTGAAAACCTGGTCGACCTGGTCTTTTCCGATCACTGCGCGCAACCCTACGAGAGCCACATTGTTGGTGGGAACCATGATCGTCACGCCGTTGGCGAGCATGCGCATGATGTAGAAGCTCTGCTGCTGACCCGCAATCTCCCGGTTCTCGATAGCGGTGACCTCCCCAACGCCGTGAGCGGGGTAAACTGCCTGGTCACCAATTTTGAAAGTCGCTTGCATATGCCTCCTGGGGCGCTAACCGATTTGGTCGCGCACGTGGTCGACGAAAAACTCTCTGCCGGCAGTTGGTTATCGGCGGTGCGTCATACGTGTTGCGCGGATACGCGAAAGTGCCATTGTGGCCCGGCCGAAAGCCGGTGCCGCACCACACCAAAGGACCACGCGCACGGCGTCGAGCAAAGCCACATTGGCGTTGCACGACTGCGTTTGCGACGAACACGCGTGCGGTTGCCGACCATGGTGGGTCCAGACCTTCAAGGAATGCCAGGGCCTCGAGCAGTTCAACGACCGCGCGGACGAATACGTATGCCCATGTCAGTGCGGGTGCGAGCCAGTCCCTTTGTTGCTTGGGGTCCGGCCTCCGCGTCGCGAGCGCCTCGCATGGCGCGCTCAGCGCGATCGATCGTCTGCGTGAGCTTGGCGGCTGGAACGCCAAGCTTGGCCAAGGACAGCACCTGCTTTGCCGCAATCGGGAGGCCTCCTTTCTCCAAGCGCGCGAACATGACGCAGAGATGCTCGAAGAGCCTGCGGTCCTCTGTTTGCGCTCTGAGTCGGGCAGTGTAGCGCCGCAACGCCTCGGCCGGAATGGAGGACCGCTCTGGGTCGCGCTCATTGATGGCGATGGCGCGGAGGATCTCGGCCGCCAAAGGGTGGACATCAACGAGCGCTTCTGTCACTTTTTCCGTCACAGATCCGTCCCAGCCAGTGCGACCCGGCTCGATGTGCCGTAAAATGCAAACCCAATGCAATTCGCTGGAGGTCATTTTACCGCACCGAGAACAAAAAAGCTGCCGATAATTAGACCAGATCGTTTTGCGAGAGGTACGCCGCGCGAACGTGGCGCGGCGCGTGGATTGGAGAAAAATCATGGCTTCTGAAGTCAACGATCCGGGACTGCATCCGCTCGTTGGTGAGCTAGAGATCGCGGAGGCTCCGTCCGGCCTGGCGCCGCCTACGATGAGTGTGCGGGTCGCTGCCGCGTGTGTCGCCAGCGCTGCGAGCACTCCCATCAAACCAACAGAAGTTTCCGCTGCCTGCAAGCGGGTGGGCATGCCTGTCGATGTGAAGCCGGTGGAGAGTCTTCGGGACAATGCGGTCTCGCTGGAGGCTCCCTTGACGAAAGCTGACCCGGCCATGTTGGCAAAGAGCGCCGTCGATGTAAACATGCGCTGGTCCGGCGGAATTGCGGCGGGCTATGAGGCTCGCAAAAGCGCGTGGGATAAAATTTGGGAGGTTGCGGGCAAGCTGTTCTCGGTGCCCGCCCTGGCGGCAGCGACGCTCGGCAAATATGCCGTCAGCGGAATGCGGTGGGCTTCGCAGGGAGCTCTGTGGCTTCTGGCTTCTCCGGCAATGATCTTCAACGTCACGCCAGGCCGCTTGTGGAGGGCGGTTGGCAAGGTCACAGGGCCAACGTTCGCTGCCGTATCTGGATTAGTGGAGGGCGTTATTCGCGCGCCGTTTTCCATCGCTGGGACGGGCTGCATATTCCTCAAGAACCTGTTCGGCTTTGGATGGGTGACGAGCGGCGCCAAGGCGATAGAAACGGTGTTCCAGCCTGTGATTGGCGTGGTGTTTTCCGTGTTCAGTCCGCTGCTTCTGGGCTTTGAGTCGCTCTCCGACGCGTTGTCTCCGGGGCGTCCGCTCACGCCGGAGGAGCGTGCTTCACAGCGAGATCTGTACCCACCCGAGGTGCTCGACCGAGTGCGCTTGGTGCCGGCACCGTCATTGTTCGAGAAGGCATTCCTCCCTTCCGCAGCGGGAGCGTTCACGCTGGGTGACCACATCTATTTCAGTGAGGAGCTTGGGCACATTGCCCGGCTGGAGGCAATGCAGCGCGCCATCACGGCCAACAACTACGCTCCCGGGTGCGCAGACAACGCTGCCCTCGACGACAGCTCCTTGTCCCACGAGATCGTCCATACGCTCCAGTATCGTGACGTGCCGGGCGGGATCGTGGGATTCCTCTCGACCTATGTCGCCAGCGCACTCGGCAACCTGGCCACGACCTTTGACCCAGATGCCGCCTACAAGCGCATTGCGTTCGAGAAAGATGCCTATGCGCTCCAGATGCCGCCTGAGAATGACGCCGACGCTCGGAAGGCCGGCCTGCCAACCAGGCGACAATGGATGCAAGCACGTGCAAAATGGTCGAGAGCCAATTGGCAGCTCGCCTTGTGACCATCGCGGTGATGGTTGGCTTTGTACTAGCTCGGCCCAACGATACCCGAGCCGCCGAGCAGCTTCGCCCGCCGTCCGATACGATAGCCTCGGCGATCCCGAACGTGTTGGATCGCTCAGCGCCACCTCAGAAGAGGGAGCCCCGCCTTGGTCTGATGATCGGCGGTGGTATCGCGTTTGCCGTCGGGTATGTCGTGCCCGCCGCTGCTGGAATGTTTTTGAGTAGCGGGGCGTCGCTGTTGATCCCGGTGGCCGGCCCAATTGTGTGGATGCACAATCCCAAAGAGGTTTTCGACACCGATTTTGGCAATACGAAGCCCTTCGCGTTTGTCGCAATGACTGTCGCCTGTGTCACACAAGTGACGGGACTCGCAATGGTGGCAGCCTCTCTTCTTTGGCCACGCGAATTTGCGACTGTCGATCCGCCCCATGTGATGATCTTGCCAACCGGCGGTCAACGCGAACCTGGCATCACGCTCGCAGCTCAGTTCTGAAAATAGGTTACCATTTAGAACCTCCAGGGCCGCCTGTTGTCCCAGCCCTCCACGGTACCGGGTAGTCCGAGGTGAATGACCGTGCGAATGTCCGCCTTGTCGATGCCCATGCCAAAGGCGATCGTGGCGACTACTACGTCAATCTCGCCTCGCTGAAAGGCCTCCTGCGTACGGCTACGGGTCTGCGCATCCAGACCAGCGTGGTATGGAGCTGCCGAAAAGCCCGCAGACTTGAGCGATTCTGCAACCTGCTCGGACATCTTGCGGCTCGGTACGTAGACTACCGCCGGACGTCGATCTCGTGGACCGAGGATCTGTGCCGCCACGTCGAGGCGTTCGCCGC
>Ga0182027_10009200_pt1 | contig 14245 bp, 18 predicted proteins | sample 712E1DmetaG_FD_121300 | JGI IMG/M metagenome (GOLD analysis project Ga0182027, IMG submission 121300) | Permafrost microbial communities from Stordalen Mire, Sweden - 712E1D metaG (Illumina Assembly) | ecosystem: Environmental > Terrestrial > Soil > Wetlands > Permafrost | place: Sweden...
AAGAAATTTGCGGCGAAGCCGCAATTAAAACTTTTCTATAAGAAAAAGAAAATACGACCTAAAGGTCGGAGTATTAAACTCAAAGTTCGCTACGCTCACCAATAAAAACTAGATCATACACTGTAATATCAGAAGATATCTCTCAGAGCGAATATAACAAAATAAATAATAAAGGATCCACAATTCTGGATTATACAAACATGGATGATTGTTTCAATAAAATAAAGATAGCAGTAAACAGTCCTGGTCGAAAATATATCTATGCATATTGGGACGGCTTTGATAGAACTGCTCACAAAGAAGGAGTATATAGCAACAGTACAAAGAAACAATTCAAGGATATCGACAATAATGTAAGAAAATTATCTGAGTATTTAAATAAGAAGAAAACCCTGCTAATAATAACCGCTGACCACGGGATGATTGATACTCCGAAAGAAAGAACAATAATGCTAAGCAATCACCCTAAATTAGCCGAATGCTTGACAACATGTCTTTCTGGAGAATCTCGATGTGCATATTGCTATATAAGACCTGATAAGTTGAAACAATTTAAGGAATATGTCAAGAAAAATCTTAAAAAAGAATGTTATCTAGTAAAAAGTGAAGACCTGATAAAAAGAAATTTTTATGGTCTATATACACCCCATCCTAAACTTTCTGAAAGAATAGGTGATTATACTCTCATCGCCAAAGAAAATTATTGTATAAGAGATGCGCTGTTAGGTCAGAAGGAAAAGATACAACAGGGAAATCATGGCGGCATAAGCAAAGAAGAGATGTACGTACCATTGATATTGATAAGAAGCAAATAATTAATCAACGAATCATATATCAATAATCTTTCCTCTTCGTCCAACATTTATCACTCGAGTCTTTCCTATCATCTCTTCGAGTCCTTCCGCTTCATGGACATGAGAACATAACATTATGTCAGGATGAAATTTTTCTATCGCACGGCGCACTGCCTTGCTCCCTTCGAAGAATTGCGTGAATTTTTCCATCTTGGTGCCTGACGGATGGACGTGGCTTACAAGTATCTTGAATTCTGCATCCTTAACATAATTGTGTCCCTGCATCAATAGATCGTATGCTTCCTTGTCTGTTACTTGGTGTATTCCAATATTTACTCCAGAGCATCCGAATAGTCCTACATAATTCTTGTCTTTTGAATGCGGATGCTTAGGGTCGGGATTGAATATCTTGACGCCGTATCCGTGAAGATTCTTTACACCATAAACTTTCGACAAGAAATCTGCCGTCGCTACACTTTCATGGTTTCCAGGCACGAGCACAACCCTCTTTCCCTGTTTTAGAAATGGTCCAATAAGATTGTCAGTCTTTTCATCGCCCTCGGTTAGATCGCCGCATAGTATAACCAAATCAACATTTTCTTTTGCAGCTTTGTCGGCGAGTTTTTTTGCAAGACCACTGTCGCCATGCAAGTCTCCTGCAGATAAAATCCTCATCTTAAACCTCGATAGACTTTGAACCAATACGTGTTCAACAAATATCTGTTCAGCAAAATTTTCCTCGACATTCAAACATTCTTCAATTCTCTTAGCGGAAACGCAATATTTTTATGTTTGCTAGCAGGACCGCTCCTAGATATTAACTTGACTGGACCTGACGCTAGATGCACTATAGTCGATGGATTGCCCTTCTTCGGACCGTCATAGAATATATAATCAACATTATTTCTAATACTTGAATCTAGATCATCAAGCGAAGTCATGAAATTCTGTCCAGTCACATTGGCGCTAGTAGTCACGATAGGAATTTTTGTGCCATAAGACAGGACGAGAAACCAATGGTTTGGCATGCGAACGCCCAAAACTACATCGCCATTCATATCATAATTGTGAACATTCTTCGCGACAGCCTTCTTGTTCTTGAGTTTAAGAAGTAAAGTGTATGGACCTGGAAGTTTTCTAATCCATTCCTCAGCCTCTTCTGTAACCACGCAGTTCTCATAAATCCATTCCTTGTTCGGAACAATGACGGAGAATGGCTGATTGCTGTTCTTTAACTTTCGAATCTTCGACACAAGCTTCTCGTCGAGAGCATTGCATCCTATACCGTATATAGTATCAGTAGGATACACAAAAACTGATTTAGGAATATCCCTCAATATAGATTTGCGATTAATATTGTATTCATCAAAATTCACGATAATCATTACTACACCCCACAGAGATTAGGTATAATTAAGATGTTTAAAAAGTTGATGAAAAATTATTGAAATGATATATAATACAAAAAAAAAACAATGCAACAATATATGCAACAACATATAATTTTTCCGAAAACATTATATAACACTTCCATAAAAGAATAAGAATGGCATACGCTGTAACTCATGTGATAATCGCTATAGTATTAATCAGTCTGTACAGGCACTATATCGCGAAGAAAAAATTCTCTAATTGGTATGTACTAATAGGAGGCATTGCAGGATTGCTTCCAGACATAGATGTGCCAATCCAGTGGACTGCGAGTGCTATTGCAAGAGAGACTATAGAATTTCACAGGATATGGACTCATTCATTGCTGTGCGTCGCAGTATTCCTCCTCGTTGCACTAATATTCTGGATGCAGAAACATAAGAAGTTCAAAATGTTCAAAAGAGAATGGACGTATGAACAGGTTGCATTACTATTCACAATCATAGCAGCAGGATGGTTCATACACATCGCGCTCGACTGCGGACTTGCGTCAGACTATAACTTGACGATAATTCCTGGAGTGCCTATGAATTTCTGCCCTCATCCATTCTCAAGAGACACTCTCCTAGGAATAGATGCAATAATACTTATATTGTGGCTAATACACGAAGAATACAGGCATAACATAAAAGAATTCACGTAATACCTAATTAAAGGTATAAACTCACCTAAAAATAGGTAGAATAAAAAAATTATGCTATCAATTCATCGTTGATATTTAATGGGCTCTCTTCCCAATTCTGTGCGCGCTCAAAAGAGAAGTCCCTGTTCTCATATGTTTCCAAAAGATTTACTATTCTGTTCTTTCTCATGTTTTCACCCTATCAAAATAATACATTACACACATAATAATAAAAAAATTACTTCGTATTCCTCGTCAATTCATTGAACTGGTTCCAGAATAGTCCTTCAACAAAACCATTCTCATCAAACGCGAAAGTCTGTTCCGAAATATATTCATCAACTACCATTTTTACACCTCAACGATTTACTCAACGGCAGAACCGTTTCATAATCCGTTTTACGACATTTGTTTGTTACACACAACAATAAACAAGAGAAGAAGTCATTTAAATACCCTACGGGAGTATGTCCAGTGTGTCCAGTGGAGCACAAATGAGCACAAGAAAACTGGACAAAAATATAGGTTGGAGAATATATGCTGTAAAAAAAATCGAGAAAAAATGAGCAATTAAACAGACAAAAAATCACCACTCTCAAAGAAAAACGGTAAAATATTTAAAGACAGTATCAAATGCAATATTATGGAAGGAAATACAGGATATATTGAAATACCGAACTTTCTCAAGAACCCTATAGCATATTTCAAGGCTAATAAAATCAGAAGACTTCAGGAAGAAAGTATTTCTCAAGAAGAATTTTTCTTTTTTCTGGACAAGTGTATAACTGGATCTAGTAATAGCAACTTTAACGGACCGCATCATGATTCAATATTGTTTTTTGGATACGACAAGGAATTTATGAATTACAAAAGCACTATAGAAGCGTTAACTACAAGCATCAAGCAAAGAAAAGATAATTTTTCATTGCAAGGATATCCTATAGAGATGATAGTTTCTGAATCCGACGATATTTCTGGAATGAAAGAATTTATGGAAGAAAAAATATTTTTTAAAGTTGCCAAAACCAAGAAAGAAATAAAGAGAGGATTCATCGTTTATGGAGGAATTGGCGTGAGCACATGGGATTCTGAAAAGAAGACATATTATCCTAAGGAATCAAACGATGTTATCTATAGAGATATGGACGTAAATCCCAGACTTGCATTAAGAGCTGCAGAAGTATTCTGCGAGCGAAAATATAATATCCTCTACAGAAATCTATGATTCTCTATTCTTCCATCTATCTCATGCATATACAGATTCTGCATCTTCATCTTCTTATTGAGAGAATTCTTTATGAGCCAATAATCTGAGGGGATAATCTTGTCCTTTTCTGAATCAAGCTTTTTCAAGTCGAACCATTTCAATGTTCCTGCGTTCGATTCCTTGAATTTATTCGTCTTAGAAATAACCTTTGTGAACAACAGTATAAAACTGTGTTTGACTATGCCTGATCCTTCAACGCGTTCATGCATGACGTTATTCAAAGAAACAAATTCGCAATCCATGCCGGTCTTCTCCAAGACCTTTCTTAAACTTGCATTCTTCAAATCTTCGTGCAAGAGTATCTTTCCACCAATCATCGACCAATAATCCTTGTAAGGTCTTTTGTTTCGCTTGACAAGAAGTATCTTCTTATCTGATTTATCCATCACAGCGATTAACACCACAGGCACAGGACCCACGTCAAGTCCAAACATTTCAGAGAATATAGGGATATACTTTTCTGCATGATCTGTAAGATGATAATATTCGCCTGTCTTCGAGAGCAAGCCGTCCTTTACCATGCTTGTCAAGTGGTATGATACCATGTTCGAGCGAATCTTCAAGTGCTTTTCTATCTCATTAAATTTCAATTTATGATTCTCGAGGAACAGCCTGAATATTTCTGAACGCTCCTTTTTTGACAATGATTTTTGCATGCTACTCGAAGTAATTCGAGGAATTATTTAAATATATTGGAAAAAACAAGAACAAGGTACATATTTATGGACGGGGGCGAAGAGATGGATATGGAGCAATTGAAAGAGAAGGCAAATTACGTGTCAGTCACAGGAATAATCAGAAAGGACGGGAAGTATCTAATATGCAAGAGAAGCCCGAACGAAAAGGCATTCCCGAACATGTGGTGTGTTCCTGGAGGAAAGATAGAACAGAAGGATTTCATAAACACACAGAAGGATACGAAAGACCATTGGCTGGGCATATTCGAGAAGACACTCGCAAAAGAGATGCTCGAAGAGACAAATCTAAGAATAAAAAATATCGGATACGTATCAAGCCTCGTATTCATCAGACCAAACGGATTTTCGACAATAATCGTAAGCCTGTATGCAGACTATGATTCGGGAACAATCAAACTGTCAGACGAAGAACTGGTCGATCATGCATGGGTAGATTTGGAAGAAGCGAAACGATTCGACTTGATAGAGAATATTTATGAACAGATAGTGGAAGTTGAAAAGAAGTATAGCGGAGAGAATGAAATTTAACGATTATCTGAAGATTCCAAAATAGCAGGCAACGCAGAGCGATAAAAAGAACCTCTACAAGTAAATACTGTTTTAGTGACTATAGATTCCGAATAATTATTAGCTAGAACATACTTTCTAATCTTTTCTTCCAAACCTATAAGATATTGGTCAAACAAAGGAACTGTCGGACAATCAGCCTCGCCAGAATTATAATCTTTATCTTCATCAACCTGCTTGATTATAGCATTATAATTGTGCACCATAAATTCCCAGATTTGAGTCTCAAATTGTTTAATCACTCCATGCACAATCCTATCATTCCATATGCTCTGTTCCAGAGATAAATCGTTTTCACCCATAAAAAACATAAAACTATAAGGATTAATAAATTTTATCGATAACAAGATCATATGTAGTAAATGACAAGAATAAATATAAGAAAAAATTTATTTCCAGACAATAATCTCAAGTAACTACTCTTTCCCTGCATTCACATCTCTAGCCAAACGATATGCATCTATTCCAAGATATATTGCGACTAGTATCGTTAGAAAACTATAGCTTACGCCTTCAAAGATGTTTTTCCAACTGCCTTGATTGATAGCATATCCTCCTATGACAAACACTTGTATCAATAACAATAATGCGCCAAGCAATCTCTTGCGCTTCACATAGAAGTATCCAGTGCCCCACAAGAACATGTTCAATAATGCTGCGAGCCATGGACGCTTGTACTCGAGAAGTTTCTTTCTTAGCCTGCCCAATTTCTGGTTCTGCTTTTTCAATTTTCGTAAATAATCCTTGAAATATACTTCATATAATCCATTGCCTATGCTTATACCAATGCCTGTACAGACAGCAGTCAATACCACAGTTAACATGTCAATAGCCACAATCTCACCTAGTACTCAGTCAATTTCTTGTTCACGATAGTGCTGTTCCCGCCCATGTGCGTGCGTTCCAAGTCTATGAATCTGCCCTCTTCAAGCTTTGCAATCTTTCTCTGGAATGTCTTGTAAGAATTTTTGCCGCCAGCCTTCTCATACGCCTTGAAGAGATCGCCGATCTTCTTTCCGCTTAATTCCTTGACAATCTTCAAGATTCCCTTGGATTCATCGTCGAGATCATCGCTGTTCTTTATCGCGAACTGCCCAATCTTTTCAATGGCAGCTTTCACACAATCAAGAGATATCCTTCTCAAAGAAAGGGAATCAGCGACGAGAGTCGATTCATGGAGCAAGAATAATCCAATCCTTAAATCCTTGAATTCCGCGGCTTTCTTGGAGATGACTTTCAATGCATCATCGTCGACGCATGGAGAATTATAAGCGTACTGCATCCTGTCGCGAAGAATGCCCTCAATTTCCAGTTCATCATAATGCGGAAAATCTATTTGTTCAAGCATCAATCTACTCCTAATCCTGTCGTCAAGATCAAGGAGCCACGACTTGTAATTAGTCACAAGAAAAATAGTTTTCTTGAATAATGTTTCCGATAAAATATACAAAAAATCCGTATCCTCGACCTTGTCTATCTCGTCAAACACTATGACTGCGCCCTTCTTGTTAAGAATCTGCGTCACAATCTTGAACAAATCCTCTGTATTCTTGTTCTGCACAAATGCATAGCCTAAAGCATCGCATAATTCAAGGACAATCTTGTAAGTGGTATTCTTATGCCAGCAATTGATATAGATTGGAAAAATCTTCTCAGTAAGTTCGTCAGTCTCGTCAATCTCACGCAGCAAATGCTTCAATGCAGCAGTCTTGCCGACGCCCGGAGGACCATGAACCAAAACATTTCTACCAGAATGCTCTGAAAGAAGAGGCTTTATGCACGATGCAAGAAATTTTTGCTGAGATTCACGAAAAGGAACGCTCTTTGGAAGAAAAGTATAATCTAACGCATACTCGTTCTTGAACAGGGAATCCCCGCCCTTAAGCAACTCATCATACAACCCCATGGCTTTGAGAGCATGGATAAATTTATAAAAGTTATGGAAAAGATAAGATGTATGCGTAAATCAATCGTTCGCGAACTCGTCATAGGATTCGGATTCATAAATGGAGTGTGGCTCGCCATAGGAATAAGCCCTGGAGACTGGGTATATAATTTCGTAAAGCCATATACGACAAATCTCCCGACGATAATGAAGATAGCATTCGCGATAATACCCACCATCCTGATAATAGCCACAGCATTCACAATATTCAAGACATACCAGCATGGACGAGCAATGGGAATAATAGCAGTACTACTCGCATTCATCGCAGGAGGATTGATATTCACGAACTGGATAGCAACGATAGTAATCCTAGCGATAGCATTGATACTCGGAGCATTGAGCTTTAGAAGGAGATGAAACCGAAAATCTTCCGAACTTTTCCGTAAAATTTGCGGATTTAGCGTCGATAGGTTTATTAAGGAGCATAATTTTTCGTTCTAAATGAACTATTATTTCGATACATGCATTTGGATTGACTTCTTTGAAGACAGGAGAAATCTTATTGGAAAAAATCTAGGCAAGCCTGCATATAATGCAATCTTCAAGATAATAAACAGGAAAGATAAAGTCTTGATATCAGATATAACAATCCACGAATTGAGCAAATTCTTCGGAGAAGAATACATTAATCAAGAATTTGCATGGCTATATAGCATGAAACTTTTGACGGGAGTAAGATCAACGCCTGAAGATTGCGAGTATGCAGAAAAATTATCCAAACAAAAGCAAATCCCTTTTGGAGATTCATTGCATGCAATACTTGCAAAAAAGAACAATGCAATAATAGTCACAAGAGACAAACATTTTGAATTATTGAAAGAATTTGCAAAATCCGTTAGACCTGAAGAATTATAAATTAAATTTGAAATCTTTCAAGTCATCTGGAGTGATACTCTCCCTAATCTGCCTATACTTCTTCCAAGAAGTCTTGGTCTTGCTGCTGCCACGAGATTTGGCGAACTCAGCCAAAGCCTCTTCTTTATTCAAAGAGGATAATTTTACCCTGATAGAATCCCTGATAAACTCAGTTCTCGTCCCATAATTATGCTTCTTTAGGACAGCATCTATATTCTTCAACATTTCAGCGTCCATCTTAAGCGAGATAACTTCCATAGTAGTACTTGGTATGTACAAAGTATATATAAAGTTTTTGGTTGAAGAAGACAAAAAAATAACTACTATACAAAAGTTAATTTTTTAAAGAGTATTCTTTTTCCAATATAATGATTAGGATTATATCAAAGACAGACGAAGATTACTTAAAGAGTCTTATCAAACAACGCCGATACCTTAAAATTGCAGAAGAAAAACTTAGCGAAGAAAATATAAAATTAGAAAAGCTATACGAAAAAGGACTTTTTGATTTTCTAAAAAAGATGGACAATTCATGTGCGGAGGATATATCTGAGTATATTGCAAAGGTAATAAAACCAGAAGATATTAAAGAGAAATATATCAAGATAATTAATAGAATTAACAAATATCTTGGTCTAGATGAGCCATATATGCCAGAATTAGAGTATTTTAAGACAGATGACTTGCTAGTTTATAAAAATCGCGAAAGCCGATTAAATTCTTACGAAATCACTCGTCAAAGAAGAATAAGCGCTAAAGCAAGATATCAGTACGCTCCTCTCAAGATAATACTATCAGATATGTTGGAAGAAGATTTACCAAGACTAGTGAGTCATGAATATGCACATCATCTGCAAACATATTATATAATAGGACATAAAGAACCAAATATAGAAAAAAACAAGTATTTTAATGATAAAATGAATGGAAAAACAGCATTTGTAGAAGGTCATGCCCAAGGAATTGAAAGTATTATATCACAACTTTATGCCTTGGAAGAGGACAATCATTCATTCTTATTCATGAATGTAAACTCGAGAGTCAATAGACTACAAAATATATACCTGTACTTGTCAAAATATCATAATCAACGTACAAAAACAGAACTATTAAACAAGGTAACAATCTACGATCCACAAGATAAAAGACGTGAAATCCGTCTCAGTTCTTTCTTTCCAAGAAGTACACCATCGGAATTGACTGTAAGCGAAATAGGTCTGATAACATTTCTAGGATTAGAGAACAGATTCGGTCCAGAAATATACAAACAGCTATTAACAGAATATAGTAATATAATCAAGAAAAAACTATTGAGACAATATAAACCAAAATGATGTAAAATCAGTCAACTTTTTAAAAAAACAGTTCTTATCAAAGTCATGGACTATTCCCTCTTAACCGATTTATATGAATCGTTAGAATCAACTTCCAAGAGATTGGAGAAGACTAAGATTCTTTCAGATTTTCTTAAAGATTGCCCGAAAAAAGACGTTGACAGAATCATGCTTCTAGTGCAGGGATTAGTTTTTCCAAAGAGCGACGAGAGAAAGATAGGTGTTGCATCAAAATTGATAGTCAAGGCATTAAACATAGCGACAGGTATTGACACTAATTCAATAGAAAAATCGTGGAAGAAGACGGGCGACTTGGGACTCACGACTGAAGAACTAATAAAGAAGAAGAAACAGCACACTTTATTCAGCGAAGATCTAACTGTAGAAAAAGTCTTCAAGAATATAGAGAAGCTCGCATCAATTGAAGGCATTGGAAGTACAGATACAAAACTTAAAATCATCGCAGAATTATTGACAAGCGCGAAACCGAAGGAAGCAAAATACATCACTCGAACAGTTCTCGAAGATTTAAGGGTCGGTTTAGGCGAAGGAACGTTAAGGGATGCTATAGCGATAGCATATTATGAAAGGAAGGGAAATAAACTGGACCTGGATAGCAAAGATCCAAGCTTTGGCGGAGGAAGCGACTTAACAAAAATCCGCGACGCAGTACAGCAAGGATACGATATCACAAATGATTATGCGATAATCGCGAAGATGATAATAGACGATGATATAGAAGTATTAAACACATTGAAACTTAACACGCAAAAACCTGTAAAAGTAATGCTTGCGCAGAAGGCAAAGGATGTAAAGGAAGCATTCGAGATGGTCGGAAGACCTGCAGCAATAGAATACAAATATGACGGATTTCGAATGCTTATAGGAAAAGATGGAGACAAAGTCACGATACACACCAGAAGACTAGAGAATGTTACAGCGCAATTTCCTGAAGTTGTAAAACTTGTAAAAGAAAATGTAAAGACAGAATCATGCATAATAGATGGTGAAGCAGTAGGGTACGATCCAAAAACAAAAAAATATGTACCGTTCCAGAATATTTCCCAGAGAATAAAACGAAAATATGATATTGAACAATTAGCAAAAGATGTTCCTGTCGAACTTAACATCTTTGACATATTATATTACAATGGCGAATCAACAATCAAGAATACGTTTCAGCAAAGAAGAAAGATTATAGAAAAAATAATCATAGAAAAACCATTGCATATAAGACTTGCAGTCCAGACGATTACAGATAATGATGAGGAAGCAGACAAATTCTATCATCAAAGCCTTAATGCGGGCAATGAAGGCGTGATGTTCAAGAGCCTCGACTCGCCATACAAGCCAGGTTCAAGAGTAGGATCGATGGTGAAATTAAAGCCTGTCATGGAAACACTCGACGTAACTATAGTGAAAGCAGAATGGGGCGAGGGCAAGAGGGCAGGATGGCTGACATCGTATACTGTCGCGATTTATGATGAAGATACAAACGAATATTTGGAGATTGGAAAATTCGGCACTGGAATAAAAGAGAAGAAGGAAGAATTGGCAGAAGGCGAAGCAAATAATGAAAATATCGTATCATTCGAGGAATTGACAGAAGCGATAAAGCCCAATATATTGAGCGAAGATGGAAGAGAAGTCACAATCAGACCAAATATAGTTGTTGAATTAAAATTTGAAGAGATACAGAAAAGCCCGAGTTACAGTTCAGGCTACGCATTAAGATTCCCAAGACTAGTTCGAATAAGAAGCGACAGAAGCCCAGACGAAGCATCAACACTAAGACAAGTAGAAGGATTCTATAAGGAACAATATTGAATATATACTTACTATTTAGTGATAATAGTTCAGTAAACTTTATAAAATAACTTTTCTTCCCAAGAAAAATGGAGCCAAGAAAGCATAAACAAGATAGTGAACCAAATCAAGACCTACTCTTCATCAATAATAATATCATTGAGCCAGATTTCTATAAAGTCTTAAAAGAATTCTTCCCAAATCAAAAAATATTCAAGGAATTCAATCCTATAACTGAAGAGTTCGTGGATAAGACATATTGTTTTAGCTGCTATGCGGGAAATGAATTCCCAACTATGTATTTCAATAATAAAGCATATGGGTGCTATGTCTGTGGTCACAGAGGAAATACCATACAATTCCTACATGAAATAATACAACTTAAAGATAACAATATCGCAGAATATCTTATAGCAAAAAAACACATAAAAATTAACAAGAAACAAAGAGAAACAATTCTTGAAGATATCTCGGACAAGATATGTGAAGACGTTCATGAAACTTTCGAAAGAGAAGAATTCTGCCCAGGAACTGCATGCATTGAATTAGGACATCTAGAATCAGAAAAACTACTGACTGACTATATAAGAATAAGAAAGACAATCTGGAAAGAAGACCTCCCGTACGAAAGACAAAAACTTGAAGAGATACGTTCAGCACAGCAACAAAAGACAGATATAAACACAGAAGGGGACTTGCCATTCTAAAAAAAGATAAACCAAGTTTAATCACAACCCCGCAATTCTTCCGCATTCCCAAGAAATGTCTAAGCATTTCTGGGCGCATGAAAATCCTCTGCGATTTTCAGCGCAAAAAATCACGATTGATTTTTTTGCGCAAGAATGCCGTGCATTCTTTGCGTTTCCGGAAATTTTCCGAGTATTTCACCCAAAGGTTTATATAATCATTTAGCTTTCTTACGTTAACAAGCATTAGAGGCATCTATGAACGATAAACCTGAAAGGATTGATTTCAAGTATAATCTGAAAGTATACTTTGAAATGCTGCGTAGATACAAAACAGTATTCATACTCCTATTAGTTTTAGTGCTCATTGTTGAAGCGATGAATGTTGCAGATAGGTTCTTATTCAAGATAATAGTTGATAATGGCACAGCATATACTGCAAAAACACTCACAAGCGAAGCTTTGATACATATATTGTTGATAGTGGCATTAGTATACATCAGTGTGATACTGATAAAAGCCATACTAAAATGGGTCATATATAATCAAGTTAATAGTATTGAAGCTAATCTTATAACAGATATCAAGACAAGATTCTTCAATCATTTGGTGACTCTCTCACACAAATTCCACACTAGCAACAGGACCGGATCAATGATTTCAAGACTTAGCCGCGGAGGGAGAGCCATCGAACGTATGACTGACCTTATGGTATTCAACCTTGCACCGTTAATATTTCAATTGATCATTGTATCAGTATCATTAATAGCTTTCGATGTCACATCAAGCATCGTAGTACTGACCACGGTAATAGTCTTCATAGGATACAGCTACATAATGCAGCAGATACAGAAGCCATCAAGCATGAAAGCAAATGATGTAGAAGATTATGAGAAGGGCAAGATAGCGGACATATTCACAAATATTGATTCAGTAAAATATTTTGGCAAAGAGAAACATATCAAGGCGAAGTTCAAGATAATAGCTGAAGATACAAAATTCTGGACAAAAAAGAATTGGGACTATTGGAGATGGATGGATTCAGGACAAGCATTGATATTAAGCATAGGAACATTCCTCCTATTATATATACCTCTGATAAAATTTATCCATAATGAATTAAGTCTTGGAACAATAGTATTCATATATACAGTATACGGCGCGCTTGTCGGACCATTATTCGGATTTGTATACGGATTAAGAGAATATTTCAGAGTAATGGTAGACTTCCAGTCATTATTCGAGTATGGAAAGATAGAACAGGAAGTCAAGGATAAGCCGAATGCCAAAAATATAGCAATAAAGAAAGGCACTATAGAGTTCAATAAAGTAACATTCAAGTATGGTCATCGCAAGATATTCGAGGATTTCACATTACATATACCAAAGGATAAGAAGATAGCATTGGTAGGTCATTCAGGCAGTGGCAAAAGTACTCTCATAAAACTATTATATAGATTGTACGATGTGGATGAAGGCAACATAAAGATTGATGGAATAGATATAAGAGATGTTGCGCAGGAATCATTAAGGGGCGAAATGAGCATAGTGCCTCAAGAATGCATACTATTTGATGATACAATATATAATAATATAGCGTTCAGCAAGCCAGAAGCCACAAGAAAAGAAGTACTGGAAGCAATAAAGTTCGCGCAATTAGACAAGATAATAAAAGAATTCTCGAACAAGGAAGATACGATAGTTGGAGAAAGGGGAGTAAAACTTAGCGGTGGAGAGAAACAGAGAGTAAGCATAGCCCGTGCCATCCTTGCAAACAAGAAGATACTGGTACTTGATGAAGCAACATCAAGCCTGGATTCACAGACAGAATATGATATACAAGAAGCTTTAAAGAAACTTATGAAAGGCAGAACGACCATAATCATAGCTCACAGATTAAGCACAATCATGACTGCTGACAAAATAATAGTATTGCAGAAAGGACGAATAGAACAGTCCGGAACACATAAGCAGTTAATAAAGAAAGAAGGTGGATACAAGAGACTATGGACACTACAGAAAGGAGGATATATCAAGTAGGACAATAACTAAGTCAATTCAAAAACTTTTTATGTAAGTTCTATTATTATATTTATACAATGAGGATTCAAGAGCATATCTATCAGGGTTTTTTCGGCTTAAAGAAGAAGGAGGACGCCGGAAAGTATTATCATGAACATCTAGAGAAGCTTAAAGGAATCGACAAGGACATGGATGAAGTCATAGAAGCATTCCAG
>Ga0182027_10009201_pt1 | contig 14243 bp, 8 predicted proteins | sample 712E1DmetaG_FD_121300 | JGI IMG/M metagenome (GOLD analysis project Ga0182027, IMG submission 121300) | Permafrost microbial communities from Stordalen Mire, Sweden - 712E1D metaG (Illumina Assembly) | ecosystem: Environmental > Terrestrial > Soil > Wetlands > Permafrost | place: Sweden...
CAGAAGCGCTTGCAGGAAATCATGACGGCCACCAAACGTGAGCTCCAGGCCGCCCTGCCCTTCGCCATGGAGCCCGTAGTCTATGATTTCGCCATCAATGAGCGCGGCACCTGGGCGGAACTGCTGCGCGGTGACGCCGCGTTGCTGTCGGGCGGCTACTATGCGCTGCACGTCCCGGGCTGGCTGCGCGCCGATCCCCAGGCGCTGACCCAGCCGCGGCGCGCGGAACTGGACAAGTTCAGCGCCGCCTGCCGCGCGCGGCCGGAATGGTCCGGCATGATGCAAACGGTGTTCGACCGCCTGCTGCCCCGGCTGAAATCCGAGAGCGGCAGCCGGCAAAGCCTGGCGGAATTGCTCCAGGAAAACGGCTTCGACCGCGTGCAGCATGAGCAGATTCGCGACGATTTGAAAAGCGGCCGAATTGGCCTGGCGCAGAACCGTCTGCCCGCCAGCGCCGATCTGCGGGACGCGATGGACACGGATGTGGTCAATGCCACCCGGCCGCTGGCGGAAGAATTGCGCCAGGCCGGCCTGGCCGCCCTGGCGCGCGGCGAACTGGCCGTCGTCACGCTGGCCGCCGGCGCGGGCAGCCGCTGGACGCAAGGCGCGGGAGTGGTCAAGGCGCTGCATCCCTTCTGCAAATTCGACGGCAGTCATCGGACGTTCATCGAAACGCACCTGGCCAAGAGCCGCCGCATCGGCCAACTGGCCGGCCGGCCGTTGCCGCACATTTTCACCACCAGCTACCTGACCCATACGGCCACCGCGGAATACTTGCGCCGGAACAAAAATCACGATTATCCCGGACCGCTGTTGTTGTCGCCCGGCCGGTCCATCGGTTTGCGGATGATTCCCATGGTGCGGGACCTGCGCTTCCTTTGGGAGGAGATGCCGCAGCAACAACTCGACGAGCAGCAGCAAAAAGTGCGCGACAGCCTGCGCGCCGCCCTCATCCAATGGACGCGCTCGGCGGGCGAGGGGAGCGATTACACCGACAATCTCCCGGCGCAATGTCTGCACCCGGTGGGACACTGGTTCGAGGTGCCGAACCTGCTGCGCAACGGGGTGCTCGCCCGGTTGCTCGCCGAGCGCCCGCAGTTGCAGCACCTCATGTTGCACAACATTGACACGCTGGGCGCGGACGCCGACCCGGCGATGTTCGGCCTGCACCTGGCGCAGGAAGGCTGCCTGACGTTCGAGGTCATCACGCGCCGGCTGGAGGATCGCGGCGGCGGCCTGGCCCGCGTCAATGGCCAGGTGCGGCTGGTGGAAGGCCTGGCCATGCCGCGCGAGGAGGACGAATTCCAACTCCGCTTCTACAATTCCAACACCTGCTGGATTCATATTGACAAACTGCTGGCCGTTTTCGGCTTGACACGCGCCGGCCTCTCCGACGCGGAACACGTCGCCGCCGCCGTTCGCGCGCTGGCCGCGCGCATCCCGACCTGCATCACCGTCAAGGATGTCAAGAAGCGGTGGGGCCACGGCCAGGAGGACGTGTTCCCGGTGAGCCAGTTCGAGAAGCTCTGGGTGGACATGACGGCGTTGCCGGAAGTCAAGACGCGGTTCTTCGTCGTGCCGCGCCTGCGGGGACAACAGCTCAAGGACCAGGCGCAACTGGACGGCTGGCTGCGCGATGGCTCGGCGGATTTCGTCAACCAGCTTTGCGCCTGGCTGTGAGAATTCGATGAAATTCGACCGTTCTCGATACGCTTTGGCCTTGCCGCTGCTGGCGGCGGTGTCTGCCGCGGCCGCGCTGGTTCTCTGGTGGGCGCATCCGCTGGCGGACGCCGTCTCCGAGCGGCTTCCCGGAGCCGACCAACCGCCCGGCGCGGAGGGCGCGGCGGCGGCCAATCCCATTTTGGCCGGCAAACTCATGCCGGGCAATGCCCGGCCGGCGGATCTCCCCGGTTCCTGGCCCCAGTTCCGCGGGCCGAATCGCGACGGCATCAGCCCGGAAACCACGCCGCTGGCCCGCTCCTGGGGCGCCGCCGGGCCGCGCCAGTTGTGGGCGGTGGATTGCGGGGAGGGCTACGCCGGCCCCGTCGTTCGCGAGGGGCGCGTCTATCTGATGGACTACGACTACGACAAGAAGCAGAACGCGCTGCGCTGCCTCTCCCTGACGGATGGCGGGGAGATCTGGCGTTACGCCTACACGCTGCCAGTCAAGCGCAACCACGGGATGACCCGCACCGTGCCGGCGCTGGCGGACCATTTCGTCGTCGCGATGGATCCCAAGTGCCATGTCCTTTGCCTGGACGCCGCCACCGGTGAATTGCGGTGGGGAATGAACTTGGTCAGCGAATATGGAGCGACCGTTCCGCCGTGGTACGCCGGCCAGTGCCCGCTCCTTGATGGAAACGCCGTCATCCTGGCTCCCGGCGGCCACGATGCCCTGCTCGCCGCCGTGGAGTTGGCCACCGGCAAACCGCTCTGGCGCGCGCCCAATCCGCATGGCTGGAAGATGACGCATTCCTCGGTGATGCCGATGGAATTCGCCGGGCAGCGGTCTTATGTCTATTGCGCCAGCGGCGGCGTGGCGGCCGTTTCAGCCAAAGACGGCGCGCTGCTGTGGGAAAGCGACGCGTGGAAAATCAGCTTCGCCACCGTGCCCGCGCCGCTCGTTCTGGAGGGGGGGAAGGTCTTCCTGTCCGGCGGCTACGGCGCCGGCAGTCTCCTACTCCAAATCGAGGACCAGGGGGGCAAGCTCGCGCCGAAAACGGTCTGGAAGCTCGGTCCTGAGGATTTTGGCGCGACCCAGCAGACGCCCATATTCCACGACGGCCATATATTCGGCACGCGGCCCAACGGGCAATTCGTCTGCCTGGGTCTGGACGGCAAAGTGGCCTGGGCCAGCCCGGCGGTGGATTCCTATGGAAGGGCGCCCTTCCTGCTGGCGGATGGACTTTTCTTTGTGATGAGCGAGGACGGCAAACTCAGTTTGATGGACGACTCCCCGGCGCGCTTCCAGCTTCTGGCCCAGGCGCAAGTGCTCAAAGGCGGCGAGGCCTGGGGTCCGATGGCGCTGGCCGGGGGCCGTCTGCTGGCGCGCGACCTCACGCACTTGGTCTGCCTGGATGTTTCCGCAGCCTCGCAAACCAAATAAACACGCCGCAAATTAACAGGCCACGGAATGGTGCTTATGTGCTTTTGACACTAAAATTATTTGTGCTCGCTTCCAACGGCAGGATCTAATAGTGTCGTGTTTATGCTGACGCGCTTTTACGCTGATAATTTTAAGTGCTTTGCGAATCTCACCCTTGAATTGGATCCTTTCACGGTCCTCGTTGGCCCAAATGGTTCGGGGAAAAGCAGCGTCATGGAAGCTCTGAGGAATCTAATTGATCTGCTCACGCAACGAGCCACTACCGAGAAACTGTTCCCCACGGAGTCCTTGACCCGGTGGGACACCCGTTCCGAGCAGCTCTTCGAATTGGATCTCCGTCTCCCGTCAGAGGGACAAGGCACGGATCTGCTGCCGGGCGGGTTGTATCGCTACAGCCTCCGCCTCAGTCACGACCGGCTGCGTGAGGAGAACCGCATCGCTGAAGAACAGTTAAGCTTTGAGGGCAAGTTGCTATACAGAGGTTGGCTCGATCCCTTGGAGTCGGCTGGAAATGGCGGCGTCCCTGCCTTCCGGGCACAACTTTACAAAGACAGCGGCGACCAGGGACCTGAGAATTTTATGGATTGGCACTACTCCGGCATTGCCAGGATTCCGCCATATCCTGACAACCGTCTTCTTCAGCGTTTCCGCAGGTATTTTAAACACCTGGTGATTCTGTCCATCAATCCAGCCTCGGTGAAGGCCGAGGCTCGGAAGGAGCAGAGCATGGTGGCTTTCGATGGCGCGGATTTCGCCGCCTGGTTTCTTTATCTGCACCACAATCACGCCCTGGCTTGCCGGGAAGCGGAGCGGAAGCTCCAAGAGGGAGTTCTTCCAGGGTTGGCACTTTTTCAAACGGAGTCGGATGGCGCGATTCAGGTCGCCAAGGCGATCTATCAGGACAAAGGGAAGGACTTGAAACTGCGCCTCGACGAACTCTCGGCCGGTCAACGGGCCATGGTGATTCTGGAACACGCCCTGGCTGTGACCAAGACTTGGAAAAGCGGTGTGATTATTGACGAGCCCGCCAATTTCCTTTCAATGTCTGAAATTCAGCCGTTGCTTTTGCGCATGCAAAACACTGCGGATGAAGGCGAGGCGCAAGCTATTATTACCAGCCATCATCCACTGGCGTACGACCTCCTCGCCGAACGCGCCGGACGATGGCTCGAACGCACACCTTTGGGGGCCACGCAAGTAAAGCGCGTCTCTGACATGATCCAAGGGGCGAGGGATTCCGAGGTCCCGCTTTCGGAATTAGTCGCCCGCGGTTGGGTTTCTCCGGGGCAGCAACCTATTGGCGAAGCCGTTTCATCTCCACAGGGATGAGCAGGCGCTGTAAAATCATCGTCTTGCCGGAAGACACCTCTCACGCGGATCTCGCGCGGGGGTTTTTTCGGGGGCGAAATGTCAGCGAAAGAGCCTACGACCTTCAGCGCCGCTGGACCGGCCGGAATGGAAACCATGCCGCCGTTCGCCGCTGGTTCTGCGAAGAGGCGCGTTTGCAGGGACATCCCGCCAGCCCGCGATTTGGCATCCTCGCTTTGATTGATGAGGATGGCCAGGGGTTGGAGCGTCGTCGAAACGACCTTGCAGAGGCGCTTCGGAAACTTGGTCTGGCAGCGCCTCTTGACCCAAATGAAGGGCGGTGTTTGGTACTGCCCATGCGCAACGCAGAGACATGGATGGTCTGGGCAGCCCGCTGGAAAGGCGCAGGTTGCCCCACCTCGCCCGATGGCCGGCAGGGCTTCGAACCCGTCAGCGAAGCCAACGATTACAAGAGATTCAGAGGTCCCGATGGGAATGCCCTAGCGCGAGAGGCAATGACGAGCGCGTATGATGCCGGCAAGATCATCGCCACACTCAACCCCATGTTCCCACCCGCTGGGACACCTCCCGCGCTGCAAGAAGTTCTCCGGCCATTAAGCGATTTTCTCCATTGGGCCCGCCTTGAATAACAAGCAGATGCAGCGTCAAACTGGGCATCAAAGCTCTCCACCAGGAAACAACCCTGGCGCGCGCCCAACCGCCGCGCCTGGTCTGTTTGGATGTTTCCGCGGCTTCGCAAGCGAAATAAACTCAGACCTCAATTCACCGCCCGCCGGGAATCGGCGCTTCCAAAGAGCCGGCTTTGGAAAGCAGCAATTCCAGATGTTCCAGGCATAAGCGCGACCACGATTCGTAACCGGACGGATCCTTCACCGCGTCCGCCATCGGGATGAATTCGGGACCCACAATGCCGCTGCGCCCGCTGGCGACGTTCCCGCCAGACACCCGCACAACGTGGACGACCCCAAAATGCACGCATCCAACCTCCGTGCTGTCGTCATTGATCGCGGCCACCGCCGGCCCATTGCCCGCATCAATGCCCGCCTCCTCCATCAGTTCGCGCCGCATCCCTTCCTGGTAGCCGCGGTCGCTGGAGAAAAGGCCGTGATCCTCCTCCGAGATGTGCCCCCCGATTCCGACCGAATACAATCCGTGCAGCCGTGTTTCCTGGCCGCCCCGGCCGCGGCGGTACCGCAAGATCTTGTCGTTGTGGATCAGCAGGACGTAAGGAATAAGCTGCTTGTAACGCTTGTCCTGTTCGGCGTCGCTTCGGTTCCGGTACACCAACCGGGAAGCCGAAGTGACCACCGGCAGGTACTTCTCAACTTCTAGGCTGAGGCCCTGGAACACGCCCAGATCTTCAAGAAGTTTCCGTTCAAAACAAAGCACTCTTTCTTCGGTCGCCATTGGGTCTATTGGCCTTTCTCTTTCGTGTTGCTCGATACTGGTTTCGGCCCCGCGCCTTCACGAGCAAAAAGTATTCTCTGATGTTCACGCGTTATTCGGCGGTTATTCACATTTTCTCCTTCGGTTCTGGCGCCGATGGAATCCCTGGCTCCCGCGGGGACGCCGCCAAGGCATCGCTGACAATCCTCTGGGCTTCCTCCAGGATGCGGCGCAGATGATCCGCTCCGAGGAAGCTCTCCGCATAAATCTTGTAGATATTCTCGGTCCCGGAAGGACGCGCCGCGAACCATCCGCTCCCGGCCGCCACTTTCAATCCGCCGATCGGAGCGTCGTTGCCTGGCGCGCGGGTGAGGATCGTCTGGATTTTTTCGCCCGCCAACTCGGTGAGCTTGACCTGCCGGGGTGAGAGTTTCGCCAAAAGCGCCTTTTGCTCGGGAGTGGCCGGCGCCTCCACGCGGTCATAGAAAGGCTCCCCGAACCGGCGCGTGAGTTCCCGGTAGATTTCGCCGGGATCGCGGCCCATCCGGGCTGTGATCTCCGCCGCGAGCAAAGCCGGAACCATTCCATCCTTGTCCGTCGTCCAAACGGCGCCATCCAGGCGGGCGAAGGTGGCCCCGGCGCTCTCTTCGCCGCCGAAGCCGAGCGAACCGTCGAGCAAGCCATCCACAAACCACTTGAAGCCTACCGGCACTTCATAGAGTTTTCGGCCAAGCTGGGCGGTGACGCGATCAATCATCTGTGTGCTCACCACGGTTTTGCCGACCGCCGCTTCGTTGCCCCACTTCGGCCGGTGTTGGAAAAGATAGAAGATGGCGGCGGAAAGATAATGATTGGGCGGCAGCAATCCCGCGCTCCGGGTGACAATGCCGTGCCGGTCATGGTCGGGGTCGCAGGCGAATGAGAGGTCAAAGCGGTCCTTCATCCCAATCAAACGCTGCATCGCATACGCCGAGGAAGGGTCCATCCGTATCTGGCCATCCCAGTCCGCGGTCATAAACCGGAAGGTGGGATCAATGGCTTCGTTGACTACGGCAAGACTCAAGCCATAACGCTCGGCGATTCGCCCCCAATAATGCAGGCCCGCGCCGCCCAGCGGGTCCACCCCCAGGTTAAGCTTCGCGCCGCGGATCACCTCCATGTCCACCACGTTGCCCAGATCGGCAATGTAGCCGCTGAGATAATCGTGCCGGCGCGTCGTGGAGGCGTTGAGGGCGCGCGCCAGCGGCATGCGCTGGACGCCCTTCAAGCCGGATTCCAGCAGCTCATTGGCCTTCCTTTCTATCCAACCGGTGGCCACCGTGTCCGCCGGGCCGCCGTGGGGCGGGTTGTATTTGAAGCCGCCATCCTGCGGCGGATTATGCGAGGGCGTGACGACGATGCCATCGGCCAGCCCGGTTTTCCGGCCGCGATTGAAGGTGAGAATCGCGTGAGAAATCACCGGCGTCGGCGTATATTCGTCGCCGGCCGCGATCCTCACTTCGATTTCATTGGCCGCCAGCACCTCCAGCGCGGTGGCGCAGGCCGGCTCCGACAGGGCGTGGGTGTCAATTCCCAGAAACAGCGGGCCGTCGGTTCCCCGCCCCTTTCGATAAAGGCAGATCGCTTGGGTGATCGCCAGAATGTGATCTTCATTGAAAGACCTGTTGAAGGCCGTGCCGCGATGTCCCGAAGTGCCGAACGCCACGCGTTGCGCGGGCACGGCCGGGTCCGGAACCTCGGCATAATAGGCCGTGATGAGCCGGGGCACGTTGACCAGCATCCCCGCCTCCACCGGCTTTCCCGCGAATGGACTTATCTTCATAATGATGCTTTACGATGCACGACGAAGATACAACCGGCCGCCAACGAAAACCAGAACGGTCGTCCAAGAGAATTCAAAAGCGCCGGGCGGCCTGCCGAACGCCTTTTTGGAAGGGCAGGTTCGCAAAGATTTACCTCGAAATTTCCCAATCAGCCGGCACAATCCCGCTATGGCGAAACACCGCAAGAAATCCGGCGCAAAGGCGCGAGCCGCTTGCGCCTTTTGATTGTTGGCACCGTAGCGGTTCTCGTGTAAAAACTTCCCATGCCGAACGTCGTCAGCTTTGAAGCATTCGAGAAGGAACTGTCTCGTCTCGTCGGCATCTTCGAGCACAGTCTGGCAGGACTCAAAAGTTCCGGCTACGTGGAAGCGCAACTGCGAGACGATTTCCTCAATCCCTTCTTCCGCTCGCTCGGCTGGGATTTGGAGAATAGGGCCGGACTGATTCAAAGCAAACGTGAAGTCGAGATCGAGAGCCGCACGGAAATTGGCGGGCATCAAAAGCGCGCCGATTATCTTTTCCGCACCGATGGTCATGATCGGTTTATTTGCGAGGCCAAGAAACCTGCCGAGGAGCTTCACTCAGCTCACGCCTTCCAGGCCAAACGCTATGCTTGGAATAAGAACCTGCCACTCGCCATCCTAACCAATTTTGAGGAATTCAAGATCTACATCGTCGGCGGCAGACCTTACATGGATGAGCCGCTCGCCGGCCTTTGGAAAACATGGCGCTTCCGCGAACTCCCGCTGATTTCGCAGGACATTTGGAACCTGCTCGCCCGCGACAAAACCGCCTCCGGCAGCATTGACCGCTTGATTGAAACACTACCAAAAGCCCCGGTGGGTAAAGGCAAGGCTCGCCAACAATGGCTGATCAAACCCGACCCTTCCCGGGCCCTCGATGTCGCGTTTTTGAATTTTCTGGACGAAGCCCGGCGCGAACTTGGGTTCGATCTGATCCGCAATAACGACCGCGCGGACCTTCTCGAAAGCAACAGACTCAATGAAGCCGTCCAGCGCATCATGGACCGCATTCTCTTTCTGCGCATCTGCGAAGCCCGCGATATTGATACGGGAATATTGCTGGATTCGATCGTTCAGACTTGGGAGCGAAATTATCACAAGGAAGGCGCGGTTCGCGCCCACCAGAAGCCTTTGGAATTGCATGAGGAGCCACCCTCCGGTTTCGGTTACGGCGGCATCCGCGCTCACAAGGATTCGCTCTGGCGCGCCATTGTCCGCCATTTCCGCGCGCTGGATCGCCGGCCGCCTTCCCATGTTCCATTCTTCAACGGCAACCTGTTCAAGCCCCATTTCAGCGAGGAATTGGTGGTGGGTGATGGGTGGCTCGGGGGGTTCGTTGCTGATTTGAGCGACGACGAATCGCCTTATCTCTTCAACTACATCCCGGTCGAAATCCTCGGCACGATTTACGAGCGATTTCTCGGCAAGGTCGTCCGTCCGCAAGGACGCGGTGTGACCATCGAGGAAAAGCCCGAAGTACGAAAAGCCGGCGGGGTTTACTACACCCCGCGCTACATCGTAAAATACATCGTGGCTCAGACCGTTGAAAAACTTCTGCGTCACGCCAAGCCGGAAGCCACATTAGGACTTCGCTTTCTCGATCCCGCCTGCGGTTCCGGCAGCTTCCTCCTCCGGGTGTTCGAGGTTGTGTGCGAACACTGGCAGCAATGGCTCACGTCCAAACCCGGCGACCGCAAGATCAAATGGTGTTGGGTGGATGAAAGCACCGGGGATGTTCACCTGACCATGGCGCTCAAACGGCAGATTCTCACAAGCAATGTCTTTGGCGTGGATCTTGACCCTGGCGCGGTGGAGGTGACGCAACTCTCGCTATATCTCAAGATGCTGGAGAACGAGAACCGCAACACGCTCCAGCGCCAGCGCGACCTTCTGCCGGACGATGACAACGCCCTTCTGCCGCCCCTGGAGAAGAACATCCAATGCGGCAACTCGCTCATTGCCTCCGACTTCTCGATGATAGCAGATGACCTCGTGCGCGTGCGCGCTTTCGACTGGAACGTCGGCTTCAAGGAAATCATGAGGGCGGGCGGCTTCGATGCAGTCGTTGGCAATCCGCCTTACCTGAACATTGACGACACATGGGGAAAGGGAGACATTCAGCTTGAAGCCCTCAAACTTCAGTATCCCCACATCTATAATGACAAAACCGACCTCCTCTTCTATTTCATCGCAAAGGCATACGACCTAAGCCGAAACAAAGTGGGTTTGATCGTGTCGCGCGCGTTCCTCGAAGCCTTCAAGGCCGACAAGCTCCGCGGTTTTCTGGCAAGCAAATGTGCCGTAGCACGAATTGTGGACTTTCAGAACTTCTACGTTTTTGACGATGTTGGCATCACGACGTGCGTTTTCCTGCTCGAGAAAAAGCCGGCCGGCAAACACTTGGATGTCTATAAACTGTTGCCAAAGGCGCTGCCTGCTCCTGCCATTGAGGAGTTGCTTCCACGGCAGGATGTTTTCGAGCATCATAACATTCCCCGCGCCGCGCTTTCCTCAGCGGTGTGGACTTTTGCTCCGCCAGCCACAGCGGCCATGAACGCGAAACTCGACGCGGTTGGGAGACCGCTGGGCACGATTTTGCACATCGGCCAAGGCATGCAGACCGGGTGCAATGATGTATTTGGAGAACGCACCCTTTCAGAGATGCGGGCCTGGAAAGTTCCTGAAATGTTTTTTCGATTCCGGGCATCTAACAGCGACATTCAACGGTATGATATACGCAATCGCGGAGAAGTTCTCCTTTATGTTGAAGACAGTCCGTCGTTCGAGAAATTGCCCGCTGGATTGCGCCATCACCTTGAAACCTGGTCCGGCAGGCTCAAGGCGCGCGCAGCTTACAAACGTGGAGACTGCGCCTGGTGGAGATTCACCTGGCCTTTGCATCGGGAATACTACTCTCGATCCCGCTTAATCAGTCCGTTCCTTGCGACGGAAAACCGTTTTGCGCTGGTCGAGGATGGAAGATACCTAAGCCTGACCGATACGATTGTTCTATTTGACAATGGTCAGCCGGAATCTCTGAAGTATCTGCTGGGCCTGCTGAATTCAAAATTGCTTACTCTGCGTTTCCGTTCTATTGGCAAGCTGAAAGGGGGAGGGATTTACGAATACTTCTGGAACAGTGTTTCAAAACTGCCAATTCGTCGCATTGATTTCTCCAATTCCTCGGACAAGGCTTTGCACGACGAGCTGGTGGGATTAGCGGGGAGGATGCTGCGTCTGATGCCCAAGCTGCGGCAGGCCCGCAGCGAGTTGGAGAGGCAGACGTTGCAGAATGCCGTCACCTCCGCCGACCAGGAAATAGACACGCTTGTTTACAAGCTCTATGGCCTGACGGAAAAGGAAATTCAAATAGTGGAAGACAGCACATGAGATTTCCCGTCCGTCTCCTTGTTATGGCTCCCAGCGCTGGCGCCTTTGGCGATCTGCAAATCACCGTGCTCGACAATGACAAGGTGGTGACGAGTTATGAAATGAAGAACAAGGCCGTGCAGCGCGCCGACATTGACCGCGCTCTCCAGAAACTTGCCGCGCAGGGGCGGCATGTTCAGAATTCCTGAGAATCCAGCTCGCTCTGCGCGGCAGCCTCCTGGGTCAAACTAACGCAGAATCGCCGGCCTTCAATACTTTGGCACCGAGTGGTCCACTTCGTCCGCCCAGGCGTTGATGCCGCCCCGGACGCTCTTCAGATACTTGTAGCCCTGTTCGCGCAGGAATTGCAGCGCCTTGAGGGACCGCGCGCCGCTCTTGCAATGAATGTAAATGTGCTGGTTGGGGTCCAGCTCCGTGAATCGCTGCGGCAACACACTCAGCGGAATGAGCGGCACGCCCTGGACGTGGGCAATTTGATGCTCATCCGGCTCGCGCACATCAATCACCTGGATGCCCAGCCCGGGGTCGTCCAGGGCCTGCTTCATTTGTTGCACGGTCACTTCGTCCGGGTTGGAGGCCGGCTGGGCCGCCGCGTCGGGAATGCCGCAAAACGCCTCGTAGTCCACCAACTGGGTGATCGTCGGATTTTCCCCGCACAGGGGGCATTGCGGATCGGGGCGGAGCCGGAGTTCGCGGAATCTCATTTCCAGCGCGTTTAACAGCAACAGCCGCCCAATAAGGGAACTGCCCTTGCCGAGGGCCAATTTCAAAATCTCGGTCGCCTGGATGCACCCGATGATCCCCGGCAGCACCCCCAGCACGCCGCCTTCCGCGCAACTGGGAACCATGCCGGGCGGCGGCGGTTCGGGATACAAACAGCGGTAGCACGGACCGTTGAGATGCGGCGCGAACACGCTGGCCTGGCCTTCAAATCGAAAAATGGAGCCGTAGATGTTGGGCTTTTTCAGCAGCACACAGGCGTCGTTGGTCAGGTAACGCGTGGGAAAGTTGTCCGTGCCGTCCACCACGATGTCGTAGGGCGCGAGAATTTCCAGCGCGTTTTCGCTGGTCAGGCGCGTATTGTGCAGCACCACCTCGACGTTGGGATTGATGCGCCGGATCGTGTCGCGGGCGGACTCGGATTTGGGCCGGCCCACGTCCGCGGTGCCGTGGATGATCTGGCGCTGGAGATTGGAAAAGTCAACCGCGTCAAAATCCACCACGCCGATCTTCCCGATGCCCGCCGCCGCCAGGTACATGATGATGGGCGAACCCAGCCCGCCCGCGCCGATGCAGACCACGCTGGTCGAACAAATCTTCTTTTGGCCGGCCAGCCCCACTTCCGGCAGAATCAAATGGCGCGAGTAGCGCCGGATTTCGTCATTGTCCAGTTGCATGTCAAATCAGTTCCCGAAGAATAATTCACCTCCCGGAGAAAGCAAGCCGCGACAGCCGCGAGAGCCGGTCTTTCTGGTTGAATTACACTTTTTTGGCCAACCCCTCCCAATCTTATTCTTAATCCTAATCTTAATCATAATCCTAATCTTAATCCCGGACTGAAACGAGATTAAGATTAAGATCAGGATTAAGCTTAAGAAACCGCCGACTCCAAATCCGCCGCTCTTCGGCCGGCGCAAATGTGTTTGCGAAAACGGGGGCCTTGTGGGATTTTGGAGCCTGCCATCCGGCCATTTTGTGTTTATGTTTGACAAAACAAGACCATGCCATGAACCATCCTCTTTTTAATCATCTTCCCAAAATTGGACTGCGTCCCGCCATTGACGGGCGGCTGGGCGGAGTGCGCGAATCGCTGGAGGCGCAAACGATGGGCCTGGCGCGCCGGGTGGGCGAATGGATCAGCGGCCATCTGCGATACCCCGACGGCCGTCCGGTCGAATGTGTCATCGCCGACCGGTGCATCGGCGGTGTGGCGGAGGCGGCGGCGTGCGCGGAGAAATTTGCCCGGGCCGGGGCGGGGGTTTCTCTCACCGTCACGCCGTGCTGGTGTTATGGCAGCGAGACGATGGACATGGAGGCCGCGCGGCCCACGGCGGTGTGGGGTTTCAACGGCACGGAGCGGCCGGGGGCGGTTTATCTGGCGGCCGTGCTGGCGGGGCACGCGCAGAAGGGGCTGCCGGCCTTCGGCATTTACGGGCGCGACGTTCAGGACGCGGACGACCAGAGCATCCCGGAGGACGTGGGGGAAAAGATCCTGCGCTTTTGCCGCGCAGGTCTGGCGGTGGCGATGATGCGGGGCAAGTCCTACCTGGGGATGGGGGGCGTTTCCATGGGCATCGCCGGCTCGATGGTGGATATTCCTTTCTTCGAGAATTACCTGGGGATGAGGGTCGAGTCGGTGGACATGAGCGAATTCATCCGGCGCATGGACCGGGGCATTTACGACGGGGCGGAGTTCCAGAAGGCGATGACGTGGGTCAAACAAAATTGCCGGGAGGGCAAGGATTACAATTCCCCGGAAACGCGCCGCTCGCGCGCGCAGTTGGACCGGGACTGGGAGATTTCCGTCAAAATGGCGCTGGTGGCGCGCGACTTGATGGCGGGCAATCCGCAGTTGGCCGCGCTGGGCTGGGGCGAGGAATCCCTCGGCCACAACGCCATCGCCGCCGGCTTCCAGGGCCAGCGCCAATGGACCGATCACTTCCCCAACGGCGATTTTCTGGAAGCCATTCTCAACACCTCCTTCGACTGGAACGGCCCGCGCGCGCCCTACCTGGTCGCCACGGAGAACGACGCCTTGAACGGGGCCGGGATGCTCCTGGGGTATCTGCTCACCAACACGGCCCAAATTTTCGCCGACGTGCGCACGTACTGGAGCCCCGCCGCGGTGCAACGGGTGACGGGCCGCCCGCCGGCGGGCGCGGCCGCGGGCGGCTTTCTCCACCTGATCAACTCCGGGCCGGCCGCCCTGGACGGCGCCGGGGAGCAGTCCAGCGGCGGCCGGCCCGCGCTGAAACCGTTCTGGGAAATCAGCGCGGCGGAGATCAGGAAATGCTTGACAGCGACAACATGGCATCCGTCCGTCACCGGCTATTTTCCGGGGGGCGGCTGGTCCACGCGCTACCGGACGCGCGGCGGGATGCCGGCGACGATGTGCCGGTTGAATCTGGTCCGGGGGCTTGGGCCGGCCTTGCAGATCGCGGAGGGGCAAACCCTGGAGCTGCCGGC
>Ga0182027_10009202_pt1 | contig 14243 bp, 9 predicted proteins | sample 712E1DmetaG_FD_121300 | JGI IMG/M metagenome (GOLD analysis project Ga0182027, IMG submission 121300) | Permafrost microbial communities from Stordalen Mire, Sweden - 712E1D metaG (Illumina Assembly) | ecosystem: Environmental > Terrestrial > Soil > Wetlands > Permafrost | place: Sweden...
CTCTGACCGCGAGAAACTGTTCCTTTGCCACGGGCCGCTCGCTCACGCTCGCGGTTCTGTCCGGAACCGCGAGCGTGAGCGAGCGGCCCGGTAATGGCGCCAAATCACACGGTCGAAGACCTACCTTGGGCGAAAGTCTTCCCTGTGGATCACGAATTCCGGATACGCGCCCGACCCAAGCTCGTATAGGTCTAACCCGTGCGGCTCGCCCTCGGCGGAAACCCGTTGCGGGTAGAACCGGTTCAGAAGCCAGTTCAGCGAGTAAGTCATCGGCAGGACGAACCCCACCAGCGTCGCCACGCCGATCAGTTGCGCCAGCCACTGGTTCGGGTTACCCGCGCGGACTCCGTTCAGCACCCAGTCGCGTGGAATTTGCGCAAACATGCCCAACGCCAGCAGGCCCCAGATGCCGCCTACGGCATGCACCGAGATCGAGCCCGCCGGGTCGTCCACTCCCCGACGGGCGTCCAGCCACTCGACCGAAAACGTGATCAGCACGCCGGCCACCGCTCCGGTGATGACCGCGGCAGCCGGACTGACGAACGCGCAGGCGGCGCTCGAGGCCACCAGGCCGCCGGTCCACCCATTGGCGCACAGCGAAGCGTCGGGCCTGCCGAAACGCAGGCGCGTGATGGCGGCGGCGGCCAGCCCGGCGGCCGCGGCGCAGAGCGTGGTGTTGATCGCGGCCAGCGTTACCGAGGCCGTGGAGCCGCCCACCAGCAGCAGACTCCCTGCGCCGTTCAGGCCAATCCATCCCAGCCAGGTCAGGAAGCAGGCAAACAGGACCAGCACCGCGTTGTGGCCCGGGATAGCCGCCGGCGTGCCGTCCGAGGCATACTTCCCATGGCGCGGACCCAGTATCCAGGCAATCGAAAGGGCGGTCAAGCCACCCACCGCCTGAATGGCGCCGGCGCCGCCCGGATCCAGGAAACCGTAACCCAGCCCCAGGTTGACGCCCAGTTGAGCCAGCCAGCCCCCGCCCCAAACCCAGTGCGCAAATAGCGGATAGGTCCAGCCGGCCAGCACAGCGGTGGATGCGCAACTGGCGCCCAATCGCCACCGGTCGCTCCCGGCGCCCAGCGGGATCAGCGCGGCAATGCCCACGCCGAACATCCGCAGCCAGGCGGCCAGCGAGGCCGGCGACGCGTCCAGCGGCAGACCGCCAAGGAAGAACGGCTCGGCTCCAATCCAGTTCCACGCCTTGCCTGCCGCCGTGAACGCGTGCGCCGGCCGCCCCGGAAACCCTTGCCACGAGTGCCCGCAAACGAAGTACGCCAGCGCCGCCACCGCGACCGCCAGGACCGCGCCCAGCATGGCGTGAGCGGCGCTCCGCGAGCGGCCCAACCCCGCCTGAGTCAAAGCCAGCCCGGCGGCGGCCAAGGGTACCATGAGGATCAACGCCGCGCACAGCGCCTGCGCGATGTCGGATAACTCGGGAGCCGGTGCCTGCGTCATCTTATAGCCTCGCGGAATCCGATCGGAAGCGCGCCCGAAACGCCCGCCGGAGCCGCGCCGATCGTTTCCTTTCAGACTTGAGGATACCCGATCCCCAGGCCCGCCGGACATGGAACCGAATCGGAATATTCGGATAGCACCTATAGAAAATATCTATTTCCCTTGGTGGATCGGAAGCCCTAAACTGACATCAGTAGATCTGTACTGAAGGCCGTTCCCGTCCGCGGCGCCCTCGACGGCACGCACACTGCCTTTGCATCCGATATCCACACCAAATCATAATGGAGAAGGAACATGCGTAGAACGTATCGTGCGACGCTAGTTGCTGGAATTTTATTGGTGGGTGCGGCCGTTGTCCTGGCGGAGACGGCCGATAATCCCCCGGCTGGAGACACCCCGGCCCCCGCGCCTGCACCGGCCGCTCCGCCGGCGCCGGCGCCGCCGCCACCGTCGCCCCTCAGGCAATGGGGCACCGAGTTCAGCTTCCTGTTCGACGGGTACGCGGACGCGAACTTCAACAACCCGCCTTCCGGATTCAACGGACTGCGCAATTTCGACGTGCGCTCCGATACGCTGCACGTCAACATGGGCGAGATCACCATCGACCATGCGCCGGCTCCCGTCGGCTTTCATCTCGACGTGGGCTTCGGCGAAACCTTCGACATGATTCACGCCGGCAATCGCGATCCGAACGCCTGGAAGTACTTCAAGCAGGCCTATGTAGATCTGAAGCCGGCGTCCTTGCACGGAGTCGAACTCGACCTTGGTGAGTTCGTCACCTCGGCCGGGGCGGAAGTCATCGAAACCAACCAGAACTTCAATTACTCCCGCTCGCTGCTGTTCGCCTGGGCGATTCCCTATTCCCACACGGGCCTCCGCCTGCAATACCCGATCGGCTCGCACTTCACCGGGAGTTTCCAGGTGGTCAACGGCTGGAACAACGTCGAGCCCATCAACAGCGGTAAGACGTATGGCTTCACCGGCGCCTACGCCTGGAAGAAAGTTACCTGGAACCACAACTATTACGTCGGCCCCGAGCACCCCGGAACCACCAGGGGATGGCGCAATCTGTACGACACCAGCATTGCGGTCAACCAGACCGACAATCTTAGTTGGTACCTGAACTTCGATTACGGGCGGGACAAGAACATCGGCGCGGGGGCCAGCACATGGACCGGTATCGCCGGCGCGGCGCGCTACGCCATCGGCAAGAATTACGCCGTCGCCGGGCGCCTCGAGTTCTTCAACGACGCCGACGGGTTGATGACGGGAACCGCGCAGAACGTCAAGGAATTCACGGTGACCGGCGAGTACAAGATCACCGGCTGGCTGATGACGCGCGCCGAGTTCCGCACCGACTGGTCGGACAAAGGCTTCTTCGAACAGAAGAATGCCCCGGCAGGCTCGAAGGTCCAGCCCACGGCCCTGCTCGGGCTCATCGCATACATAGCCCCAAAGAAGTAACGGCTCGTCCCGGAACCGCGCGCGTAAGCAAGCGGCCGTCTGGCTGACCACGCGGTTTCATTACGGACCCTGACCGTCCGGCCGGGAATCCAGTTACCGGAAGACCCCCGGCTATCAGTGCGCTATTTTTCGATTCTTGCAACCATGTAGAACAACTTATTAGGAGAGAACCAATGGCAGACAACGCCGAAGTTACAATGAAACCGACTCTAGGTCTGACGGGCCTGACGATGAACGCGATGGCGCTCATCGCCCCCGGGGCCTTTCTTTGGCTGACGTTCGCCGCCCAGGGATCGGCCGGCGCCACCGCGCCGTCCATGTGGGCGGGTATCTTCTTCGCGCTGCTGCTCTGCCTTGCCACGGCAGTGTGTTACGCGGAGATGGCAAAACTTTATCCCGGCACGGGAAGTTCGTATTATTTTGCGGAGCAATCGTTCCTTAACCACGAGAAGGCCTGGCCATACGCGCGCCTGGCGAAGTTCATCGTCGGTTGGGGCTCGCACCTGTACTATTGGCTGTATCCGGGTGTGATGGTCGGTGTCATAGGAGTTCTGGTGGGGTATCTCACCGGGACCATCTGGCCGTCGTTCATGAGTGCCTCCAATCCCGGCCCCATGTTCATGATGGCGGTGGCCGTGGCGTTCGCGTTCGGAATTTCCTACATCGCCCACCGTGGCGTGAATGGCTCGACATCGGTCAACGTGGCCATCAACGTCATCCAGATCAGCGCCCTGGTGGTCTTCTCGGTGCTGGCCCTGGGTTATCGCATGAATCACCCGCCGGGGAGCGTAGCCTATCAATTCGATTCCGCTTCCGGCGACGCCTACACGTATCAGTTCGCGACCGGGAAGCAAATGGTGGACGGAAAGCCCGCGGATGTTATCCTCCGCGACTCGGCCGGCGTTCCCAAGCCGCAGCTCGACGCCGCCGGCCGCCCGGTGCCGTTCCAAATCGCCTATCCCGAGAAGGACGATAAGGGCAACTTCCTGTCGCACCCCAACGCCGCATCGGTCACGGGGATGCATAACTTCGGCTGGATGTTCGTACAGGCCACCATCGCCATTCTGATCCTGGTGGGATTCGAATCGGTGACGTCCATGGGCGGCGAGGCCAAGAATCCCAAGCGCCACATTCCGATTGCGGTAATCACCTCGCTGCTGGTGCAGGGGGCCTTCTGTTATCTCTTCGAGTACTTCGCGGCGACTTACTTTCTCAATAGCGGCTACACCATGCAAACCGCCACCGGATCGTCTGCGCCCATCGGCGACATGATGGTGGTCGTGGGTAACGCCGTCCTCGGCCCGGGCAATGGGCGGACCTTCATGTTATTCGAGGCCTTTACCGTGTTCCTGGCGCTCATCGGCACCACGCTCTCGTGCATCAACACCGGGGCGCGCGTGACTTACGCCATGGGCAAGGACGCCGAACTGCCGGATTCCATGGGAGCGCTGCACTCGCGCAATCTCACCCCGCACAAAGCCATCTGGACCCTGGCCGGGATTTCGGCCGTGGTCGGTTGCCTCACCGTCGCGGTGCTCTTCGGCGACGCCGGCGCTCTGACGGACGCTACCATCAAGGCTCTCCCGCAGGGCTTCTGGTCGAGTTTCGGCTATATGTCTCACGACACCATGGCGGCTCTTCCGAACTCGCTTCTTACGGTCACGTTGGCTTCCAACTTCGGCACCTTCCTGCTGTATGCGCTGAGTTGCGTCACCTGCATGGTGGCCTTCCACAACCACCCCAAGTTCAGCTTGGTTCGCCACCTGTTCATCCCCGTTTTCGGGCTGCTGGCGAATCTGGCCTGCATGGCGTTCTACCTGATCGGCCCGTTCATGGGTTACGGCACCAAGATGGAACCGCTACTGGCTCTCGGGTTCGCCTTGGTGTGGGCCATCTACGGCGGGATCTACTTCCTGCGTTCCAACAAGGCCAAGGGACGCACGACGATCATCGCCGACCGTTCGGAAGTCAGTGCCACGTCGTAAACTATAACCATGCTGGAACTTGAGTTCGCTCAAGCATCGGACTGCGGGCGAGTACGCGACCACAACGAGGATTACCTCGGTTGCGTACTCCCCGAAGTTCCCGAAGGGGACGGTTTTCATGGGTGGCTGTTTGCCCTGGCCGATGGAGTGGGCGGCCAGGAGCAAGGCGAGGTTGCGTCCCGCATGGCCGTCGAGACGCTCCTCGCCGGTTTTCGGAGGGCGCCGCGCGGGGAGCAACTCAGGTCGTTGCTCCCGCGTCTCGTTCAATCGGCCAATGAGAAGGTCTACGAAGCCGGACTGGACAGCGGACCGGCCGGAGCGGCTATGGCCACCACCCTGGTGGCATGCGCTCTGCGGCACGACCGCGTGGTGGTCTCCCACGTGGGCGATTCGCGCTGCTACTCGATTCGAAACCGCCGCGCCACACAGCTCACGCGCGACCATACGCTGGTCGGCGAGCAGCGCCGCCTGGGCTTGATCTCCGCCCGCGAGGAGGCCGAAGCGGAAACCCGCCATATCCTCACCCGTTCGCTCGGCAACGCCATGTTCGTCGGCGTCGAAACCAGCGACCACTTCGTTCTCAACGGCGACGTGCTGCTCTTGTGCTCCGACGGGCTGCACGGCGCCATTCCCTCAGCCTGCATCGAAGACATCGTCAACGGCAACACCGACCTGAACGCCGCCGCGCGCGAACTCATCGACGCCGCCAACGAGCGCGACGGCGGCGACAACGTCAGCGTCCAACTGATCCGCGTCAAAAACGTCGAGCGCGTCGGAATGTACCGCGGCCGGCCCTACAAGCTGGCATAGCGCTGCGGTCCGGGCTCACCAACCCGCCCCCGCCCTCCAGCATGCGGGCGGCTTCGCCAATGGCCTCCGCCAACCCGCGGGTCACCAGCCCGCCCCACCCTCCAGCATGCGCGCCACCTCCTCGTGCAGCCGCCGCGTTAACGCTTCGTGCGCCGAAACCGGCAGCCCGGCCGTCGGGATGGGGTCGCCGATGCGTAGCGCCACTTTGCCGGAGCGGATGTGTCCCGAGCCCATGGGCAGCAGGTCGCGCAGGCCCACCAGCGCCACCGGGACCACGGGCACGCCGGCCTTGATGGCGATGTAGACCGCGCCCTCCTTGAACTCCCGCAAGCCTTGTTCCGGTCTCGATCGACCGCCCTCGGGGAAGATCAGCATCGAGATGTGCGCCTGTGCCACCCGCTTCGCGCCCTCGCTCATGCTCTTCAGCGACGCTCGCGCGTTGCCGCGGTCCACCGGGAGGTGGCCCGCCCATCGCAGGTGCCAGCCGAGAAACGGGATCTTGTAGAGGCTCTTCTTGGCGAAAAAGCGGAATTGGTAGGGCAGGCGCGAAAGGATGGCCGGAATGTCCAGGAAGCTGGAGTGATTCGAGACAAAGACGTAGTTGGCGCGCGGATCGAGCTTCTCCAGCCCCTCGACGCGGACGCGGATGAAGCTCGCCGCCATCAGAATCCCGCCCCACACGCGGGCGACACGATGCGAAGAGTTGCCGCTGCGGTCGAAGAAGGAACAGACCATGGAAACCAGATCCATGACAACGGTCGCGAGCGCGATCAGCGGCGTGGTGAAGAGCAGGGAACGGAGATAGCTCATCCCGTAAAACGGCAGTGTAGCAGGTAGCGGGCCTATCCCCTGGCAGGCCGCTGTCGCCGGCGGGAACCGAGACAGCAGAGCGCCGCCGCGCCGGTCAGCCAGAGCGCCCAGGACGCCGGTTCCGGAGCCGGAGACGGGTCGAGCGAGATATTGTCGAAGCCCAAAGTCCCGTAGGCGAACACGCCCAGGCCGGCAACGCTGAACGGCGCGGAACCGCCACCGTACAGGTACCATCCCGTGGGATCGTAGGTCGCCGCCGTGGCCGGGCTGCTCGGATCGCCGAGGGACACGGAAAGGATCCGGTTCGAGGAGGTGTCGATGACGATTTGCTCCTGGTACCACTGATCCATCCCGAGTCCCACGAAGCCGGCGCCGGGGTTCACGCCACTGAGTTTGTGCCCCGCCTGGTCGAAAACGTCGAAGTACGCGTCCCAGGTTCCGAACGGGGCCACGCGAGGGAACGCGTGGAGCTGGTATCCCGTGGCGGGCGTGTACAGGAAGAAGCTGCCAATCGATTGATAGTCCGTATCGATAGAATGAACGAAGAAGTCAAAAGAGATCGTCCAGACCGATGCGCCTGCGAAAGATTCGAAATGGTTGTCCTGGACGTTCGGCCCGAGCAGGGCGATGAACTGGGCTCCGCCATCCGTGGGAGCCGGCACGCCGGTGCCCAAGTAGGTGCGTACCGTGGCATCGCCGTACCCGGTGGCCGTGAACCAGCCGTCCTGCCCGTTCAGGCCGACGCCGCCCATGCTGCCGGTATAGGTGGGCGCCTCGAAGGTGTAGATCGTCCCGCCCCACGCACAGGCGGCGAATGCCAGAAGCACCGTCGCGCGGCAGGCCGGCATCAAATATTTTAGTGGCGTTGAAATCGGTTTCATCGGCTCCTCCAGCTTGGTGAATTTCGCAAACACCGTCTCCCTACCTCAACGTGAAGTTGTTGAAGCTCCCGGGGGCATTGCTGGCGGTGATTGATCCAAAGGGAAGGCCTTTAGCCGCCGTGAACGCACTCTCCGTCTGCTGCTGGAACTGGAAATAGGCGAGGTTGCCGGCGGGAAGCGCCTGCAGCGCGTAAGGCGGAATCGTGAAACTCCCCGCACTGGCGGCCACGTTGCAGACCGCCGTGGCGCCGTTGGTGTAGGTGCTATCCGTGGGGCTCTGCACCTCAATCTGGATGTAGGCGCCCGATGCGCCCCCACTCCAGGTAATGGGCATTCCGCTGGCACGGATCACCGGCGGGGGGATGACAATGCTCGGGGGGCTGATCATGGCCGGCGCCGCGGGGATATTGAACCCCGCGCTGAAACCGCCGATATCCGCTCCACCCTTCCCGGTGAGCGTGTATGCGCCGGGCGACAGATACGTTCCCGCCGCGCTCAGCGTTGCGCTGAACTGTCCCGGGTTCCCCGCCACGGTCTTGCTTCCGTTCGGCCCTGTCACCGTGAAACTGGATCCCGCATCCACGTCAGCCGACGTGACCTTCAGGCCGTAGTTCGAGTCCGGATTGAGCGAGTTGTAAATCATGCAGGTGCCCAGCGCCTGGTCGTCGAGGTACGACGCCATGAATGGCTGAGAACCCGCGGGAAGCGTTACAGCCTTGAGAAACTCGAATTTCGCGTTGTCCGTGTAGTACCCCGGCCCTTGGCTGGTGGGATCCCTGCTCAGCGTGACAATGCCGACGGTAACGGGTCCGGCGTTGACCATCTGTTCGAATTGCGCAGCCCCTACCGACGCCAGCGTCGCGCTGGCGCCAGTGCAGGTGCGGACGCCGCTAGCCACCGGCATCACCGTGGCGTTGCTGACCTGGCTGCCGATCTGAATCAGCAGCGGCACCGCGCATCCTGCCGGCACGTTGTTCGGCACCGTAAAAACGATCTGGTCTTCCCCGATGCAGCAGCCCGACCGGCCCTGGTAGATCACCGGGGCCTGCACTCCGCCCAGCCACAGCGTGAGCGGAACGGCCGGCATATTCTGGCCCAGGCCGGCACCGGCGGCGTCGCTGCCGCTGACCGGACCCAATCCCGTGGCCCACAGGATAAGCGTGTCCCCGGGATTGGCCGCCCCGCAGGTGGTGTTCGGCCCTCCGCAGTTGGCGGCCTTGACGGGCGAGACCAGGCTGTAGTCGGCGTAGGTGACGATGCCCGGTCCCTGGCCATTGGCGCCGACGGTGAAAATGCCCACATTACTTCCCACCACGGTAATGGGCGTCAGTGGGCTGGCCTGGCCGTTGTATATGACGGCGAGGTTTCCGTTGCCGGTGGGCGTATTCGAGGGCAGCAACGCCGCAACCTGGCCCGTCGACGTGTAGTACATCAGCGCATTCACCGTAGTGCCGTTCACGGTCACATTCACCGAGGTATTGCTCAAGCTGGTGGATTGGAAGGCAGCCGGAGCGATGGCGATATCCGAAGGGCCCAGGTTCGTGCCGAAAACCACGAAAATGGCGCCTTGAGCGATGCCGCCATTCGGCAGGCCCTGCACGATGTTGCTGGCCGCGTTCACCACGCTCGTGATAACTGGGCTCTGGGAGGCTCGAAACGTCGGGCTGGGGCCGTTGTTGGTGTTGGCCACCCCGGTGAGGGTGAGGACCGTCCCTCCGTTGACGGTGATGCTTCCCGCGACCAGGAAATTCGGCCCGTTGAGCGGTCCGATGGGCGACGCAAGATCCCAGGATTGCAACTGGGAATTGGTCAATCCGAATCCCCCGCTCGAAGTCCCGAACGTGACCTGGCCGGTGGTGGTATTGAGAGATATGGTGACGCCGGTGACCGTCGCGGTCCCCGCTCCGGTGAAGGTTATGGAATTGGACGTCGCGGCGACCTGGTAACGGCCCGCCGAGGGGCTGGTGACGCTTGCGGTATCCGCGGCGACCGTCCAGATGAACGGGTCATTCACCTGCTCTCCCGGGGCGCTTACCTGGGCATACCCCGTCAGTGTATAGGTGATCGGCGCCGCGAAGACTCGCGGAAGCGCCGCGCAAATCAGAAGAACGGCCGATCCTGCCAATGAGTACATCCGCACAATAAACTCCTCCTGGACCTTAGCGCGACAAAACGGGGACCCAGGGATCATTGAGGCGTGATACTTTTGTGAAAGTATGGATTCCCAGCCCGCCGCACCCGGAGTGGTCACCAGGCTTCTGCTGGAGCTGTCGGGTGGAAACCGCGCCGTCGTGGATGAACTGATCCCCCTTCTCTACCATGAACTGAAACGCATTGCCGCGGCCCAACTGCGCCACGAGCGTCCCGGCCATACCTTGCAGGTCACCGCGCTGGTGCACGAGGCCTATCTGCATCTGGTGGATCAACGCCAGGTCACCTGGCAGAGCCGGGCGCATTTCTGCGGAGTGGCGGCCCACGTGATGCGGCGAATCCTGCTGGACTACGCCAAGGGGCGGGCTCGCGGCAAGCGCGGAGGGGATGCCCGCAGAACCTCCCTGGATGAGGCGCTGGTGGTGAGCCACGACCGCGCCTTCGAACTGGTCGAGATCGACGAAGCGCTCCAGCACCTGGAAACCTTCGACCAGCGGCAGGCCAAAGTGGTGGAAATGCGTTTTTTCGGAGGACTTTCGGTGGAGGAGACCGCCGAGGCGCTGGGAGTGTCCCAACCCACCGTGAAACGGGAATGGGCCATGGCCAGAGCCTGGCTGCACCGGGAGATCTCGCCCGCCTAGCGCCATGACCCCCGAGCGCTGGCGGCAAATCAAACAGGTCTTTCAGGCGGCCTTCGATCTGTCTCCCGGCGAGCGGCCCCCTTACGTGCGGCAGGCCTGCGCCGGCGATGACGATCTGCGCGCCGAAGTGGAATCGCTGCTGGCTTCGGTGGAGGCCGAGGAGTTTCTTTCCGGCGCCGCGGCCGCGTATGTTCCCGACGCCCTGGCCGACGAAGCCTGGGACCGCAACATCGGGCAGCGCATTGGCGCCTACCAGCTTGTCCGCCAGATCGGCGAGGGCGGCATGGGCGCGGTCTACCTGGCGGAACGCGCCGGAGAGTTCCAGCAGCAGGCCGCCCTGAAGCTTCTGCGCGCCGGAATGGATTCGCGCGGCTTCGTGGCGCGATTCCGCCACGAGAGGCAGATTCTGGCCTCGCTCGACCACCCCAACATCGCGCGGCTGCTGGAAGGAGGCGCCACCGGCGAGGGCCGCCCCTACTTCGTGATGGAGTACGTCGAAGGCGAGCCTATCGACGTCTACGCCGCCAGCCACGGTCTCGGAATCGACCAGCGGCTGCGCCTGTTTCAGCAGGTCTGCGCCGCGGTGCAGTACGCTCACCAGCTCCTGGTGGTGCACCGCGACATCAAGCCGGGCAACATTCTCGTTACCGGCGGCGGTACGCCCAAGCTGCTGGACTTCGGAATCGCCAAACTGCTGCCAAGCGGCGTCCCGCGCGAGACCGAGGCGTTGACCCAGGCCGGTGGGCGGCTCATGACACCCGAGTATGCCAGCCCCGAGCAGGCGCGCGGCGAGCCCATCACCACCGCCACCGATGTGTATTCGCTGGGAGCCGTGCTCTACCAGTTGCTGGCCGGGAAAACGCCCCACCATTTCCCGACGGGCTCTCCGGCGGAGATGGAGCGCGTGATCTGCGAGACCGATCCGCGTCCGCCCAGCCAGGTTTCGGGAGATCCGCCGGCCCGCCAACTGCGCGGCGACCTGGACACCATCGTGCTGAAGGCGCTGCAAAAAGATCCGTCGCGGCGCTACGCGTCGGCGGAGCAACTCAGCGCGGACATCCAGCGCCACCTGGACGGCCTGCCCATTCAGGCGCGCCCGCAAACGCTGGTCTACCGCGCCGGGCGGTTCGTGCGCCGCAACCGCGTGTCCGTGGCGGCGGCCGCGCTGGTGATGGTATCGCTGGTTGCCGGCATGGCCGTCGCCGTCTGGCAGGCGCGCGTCGCCCAGGCGCAGAGGCTCCGCGCCGAGAGACGCTTCAACGACGTCCGCCAGTTGGCTCACACCTTCCTCTTCGATTTTCACGATGCCATTCAGGACCTGCCCGGCGCCACTCCGGCGCGCCACCTGGTGGTGGACAAGGCGCTCGAATATCTCAACGGTCTGGCGCGGGAAGCCGCGGGCGATCGGGCGTTGGAGCGCGAGCTGGCGGAGGCGTATCTGCGTGTCGGCGACGTGGAGGGCGGCACGGGAGTTCCCAACCTGGGTGACAAGGCGGGCGCGCTCGGGAGCTATCGGCGCGCCCTGGCCATCGCCGGCCGCGAGGCGCGCCGCGATCCGCGGTCTCCGGATTGGCAGCGCCTCCTGGCGCGGGCGCACTTCAGGATAGGAGACATACTGGCCCCCAACAACGACCTTGCCGGCGCCGTGCCGCACTATCGCGAAGCCGTGCGCATCTTTCAGGCGATTGCGCCGAGCATCCAGCAGGACGTTGCCGCTCAATTCGAAATGGTCAACGCCTACGAAGCGCTGGGTGACGCCTTGGGCAACCCCGGGTTCCCCAACCTTGGAGACACCCAGGGCGCCAAAGATGCCTACGGGAAGGCGCGCGGCATCGACGCGGCCATCGCCGCGGCGCATCCCGAAAACCTGCGCAGCCGCCGCGGCGTGGGCCTGATGGACATGAAGATCGGCGATGTCGAAATGGGATTGGGCAAGCTTGATGAGGGCCTGCGCAGATACCAGAGCGCCGAACAGACGCTCGAAGCCGCCGTTGCGCGCGATCCGCTCAATCCCAGCACTCGTCTCTTTCTGGGACTCGCAACCGGCAAAGTGGGATCGGCATTCGAGGCCGCCGGGCAAACCCAGGCCGCCCTGGCCCAATACCGAAAGTCCAGCGATATCCAGCGCGGGCTTATGGAAGCCGATCCGCAAAACGCAATGAACGAGAACAGCTACGCGCTCAGCCTGCAAACCCGCGCGAATCTGTTGCGCAAGACCGGCGACCGCGCCGGCGCGCTGGCTCTCTACCGCGAGGCGCTGGGAATCTTCCAGCAGCTCCTGGCCTTGGATCCGCGGAGCCCGTGGCGCAAGGATCGATGCGCCGAGACGCTGGCGGCCATCGGAGAACTTACCGCCTCAAGCGCAAATAACTAGAAGCCTGCGCGCCGCGGAATAGGTCTTCCGCCGTGTGATTTGGTGCCATTACCGGGCCGCTCGCTCACGCTCGCGGTTCCGGACAGAACCGCGAGCGTGAGCGAGCGGCCCGTGGCAAAGGAACGGTTTCTCGCGGTCAAGGCAATAGTCAGTCCCCGGATGTCCTCCACGCCTTCACGCGGCCGACCGAGCCGTCCAGGTTGTCGCGGATCTCATAAACCCAGAAGCGCTCGATGTCCCAGCCCAGGTCGCTCAGCCGGCGCGAGCGGATCTGGTCGCGGCGGCACAGCTCCCCATCCCAGTTTCGATGGTAGTTCTCGCCGTCCACCTCGATGTCCAGCTTCCGGTCGCCTTCGAACAGCGCGAAATCTAGCTGGTAGGGCGCCTCTTCGTATTGCGGAACGGGCCGCACGCCCGCGGCGTACAACGCCCTATAGAAGATCCTCTCCCAGTCGGACACCAGTTCGGGACGCGCCACCGGAGGATACTCCGGTCCCGCATCCCCGGCCGACGGCGCGCCGGGCGTGCGTGCGCCGAGTTCGCGCGAGTACTCCGCGAAGCTGGCCAGGTAGCCGACCCCGGAATCGAGCGCCGCCTGCCAGTCGCCCACCACCACCAGCTCCGAACGGGCTCGCGTGACGGCCACGTTGAACAGGTTCCCGTGGCTCTTCAGAAAACGCAGCGTGCTTTCGCCCACCCCCATGGACACCACCGGGGAAAAGAAGATCGCGTCGCGCTCGTCGCCCTGGAACCCGTGCACCGTGTCCACCACGAACTGCATCGCCGCCAGGCGCTGCGAGAGGTCGCGGTCCTGGTGCACCAGGTTGCGGATGCGGTTCGCCTGGGCGCGAAAGGGCGTCACCACGCCGATGGCGCCGTCGTAGCCGCGCTCCACCACAAGCTGCCGCACCTCCGCCACCACGGCCTCGGCTTCGGCCACATTGAGCGCCCCGCCTCCGCTGGGCCGCACCACCTTGCCGCGCACGTTGACCCAGCGCACCGCCGGCCCGTCGGCGCTTGGACGGCGAAGCCTCTCGTGGTCGGTGGCGATGCGCAGTCCGCCGCGGTAAAAATGGCGGTTGGAAAACCCGATGATGTCGCGGTGCGAACGGTGATGATCGCGCAGGTTGACGATGTCTTCGTGGCGGCACAGGCTGCGGGCCAGGTCGAACAGCGAGTTCACCGAATAGGCCCAGGCCGCGCGGCCTTCCGCCAGCCCGTGGGCGGCCAGCAGGAGCCGGTCCTCCTGGGGAGCCACCGTGCTGACGTGCTTGAGTTGCAGCGGGTCGCCGATGATCACCGCGCGCCGCGCCCGGTAGAGCAGCGGAAGCGCCGAGGCGATGTCGCACTGGCTGGCCTCGTCGATCACCGCCAGGTCGAAAATGCCCGCTTCGAAAGGCAGGCGTCCGCGCGCCGAAAGAGAGGTCACCGCCCAGCACGGAAGAACCTTCACCACCTTCGGAAACAGGCTGTAGTAGCGGCGGAACACGCGCCGGCCGGCGCCCTCGTCGTAACGGTCGCCGCTCGAGATCATCTGCAGCAGGGACACATACTCGCTCAGCAGCTTGCGCCGCTCCGGGTCCCAGCGGCCAGGCCACAGGCGCAGCCAGCACTGCCACAGTTCCAGGGAATTGTGGGCGCTACTTTCGGAGATACGCGTCAGATCGCGGGC
>Ga0182027_10009203_pt1 | contig 14241 bp, 18 predicted proteins | sample 712E1DmetaG_FD_121300 | JGI IMG/M metagenome (GOLD analysis project Ga0182027, IMG submission 121300) | Permafrost microbial communities from Stordalen Mire, Sweden - 712E1D metaG (Illumina Assembly) | ecosystem: Environmental > Terrestrial > Soil > Wetlands > Permafrost | place: Sweden...
GGAATAGTTTACGATACATTAAAAGAAAAACGGGTATTTACTGACTTCCCTAATTTTAAATATGTAACACCTTGAAAATATGCAAGTTGACATAAATAGAGTAGACATTTAAACATAGGAGTTGTTTATTTTGGAAAACGTATATTCCGCGACAGGAAAAAGAAAAAGCGCTATCGCGCGCGTCATATTGAAACCCGGAAAAGGCGAGCGCATTATTAACGGCGAAATCATCAAGGACTATCTCAAGAGCGAGGCCCTTTTGCTTGATGTCGAGCAGCCCTTCGAGCTTCTTCAAACCGGTTCCACTTTCGACGTCGTCGCCCAGGTGCAAGGCGGAGGCTTAAGCGGACAAACGGGCGCCATTCGTCTCGGAATTTCCCGCGCATTGGCGAAGATCAGCGAAGAATATCGCAAGCAACTTCGCAAAAAAGGTTTTCTGACCCGTGACTCACGCGTTGTCGAGCGCAAAAAATACGGCCAATCAGGCGCGCGCAAACGGTATCAGTTTTCGAAGCGGTAATCGTATAGTTCATTATTATCTCACACACCTTGCCAGTAAAAGAAGGGTGCTCTTTAATGAGTGATCTTTTACGTTTACGCGGGTGGCGGTCAAACCCTAAATGTAAGGAGTTTTCATGTCGGCATTAACGCTACAAGACCTGCTTGAAGCGGGCACGCACTTCGGTCACCAAACCAAGCGTTGGAACCCGAAAATGCAGCGGTTCATTCTCTGCCCCCGTAACGGCATCTACATCGTTGATTTGAACAAAACGCTCGAAGGCCTCGATAAATTTATTTTGCGGGTCAAAAGCGAAGTGCAAAAAGGCGGCAAAGTCCTTTTCGTGGGCACGAAAAAGCAGATCAAGGATTGCATCATGGAAGAGGCGGTGCGCTGCAACATGCCCTATGTCACCGAACGGTGGCTTGGCGGCATGCTGACGAATTTCCAGACGATCCGCCAAAGCATCGCCAAGCTCGAAAAAATCGAGAACATGGAAAAAGACGGCACCATGGAGGCCCTCCCTAAAAAGGAGGTGCTCAACCTCATGAAGAAGAAGGAAAAACTGGTCGCCATCCTGACGGGTATCCGTAAAGTCAACCGAATTCCGGCGGTCATGTTCGTCGTGGACACGCTCAAGGAGCAAATCGGGATCGCCGAGGCCCGCCGGCTTAAAATCCCCATCGGCGCGATCGTCGACACGAACTGCGATCCCGACGAAATCGATTTTCCCATTCCCGGAAACGACGATGCGATCAAATCGGTCCAGCTCATAACCAAAACCGTGGCCGACGCGATATTGTCGGTCAGCGGCAGCCTGTCCCCGGAGGAATTGGAAAAATCGGCAAAAGCGACCGCCGCCCGTCCGCAAACGCTCGGACCGGATGATGAAGCGGGCGACATTATTGAAGAGGACGAGCTGGCCGTATTGCCGCCCGTAGTCGGCGCCGTGGCGGAAGATCCCGCCTTGGCCAAAAAACACCGCGTCGTGCGGAAAAGAATCGTCAAGTTCTCGGAAGATGCGGAATAATGGTCCGCCGTCCCTTGCATCGGTAAACCACGCGAACGCTCTTCCATTTTGATGGGAGAGCGTTTGTTGAAATTGAAACAAATTAAAAAATATAGGAGTTCGTCATGGAAATTTCTGCTTCCGTCGTCATGGAATTAAGGGAAAAAACCGGTTTGGGAATGATGCTGTGCAAAAAAGCGCTCATCGAATCCAATGGGAACATGGAACAGGCCATCGAAAGCCTCCGTAAACAGGGCCAGGCCGCTGTGGCAAAGCGCGCCGGGAGGGTGGCGAAGCAAGGGAAAATAGCGATCGTCGCCGACGCCTCTGGCGCCATAGCATACGAAGTAAACGCCGAAACCGATTTCGTCGCCAAGAACGAAGATTTTGTTTCCTTCGTCGAAGTTCTCGGGAAGCTGCTTTTGGCCCAAAAACCCGCCGACGTGGCCGCGGCGAAGAAATTGACATGCCCGGAATTTGCCGGGTTGACGGTCGAAGGAAAGCTCACGGAGCTTATCAGTAAAATCGGCGAGAACATTACCTTCAAGCGGTTTATCATCGAAAAAATCGACCCTTCGAAAGAGCGGCTTTTTTCCTATATCCACGGCGAAGGCAGGATCGGCGTCATGGTAAAGCTTGCCTCCGACAGGCCCGAAACGCTTATCTCTCAGGCCGCCTCCTCATTGGGAAAGGACCTCGCCATGCAGGTCGCCGCGTCGAACCCCATTGCCATCGACCGGGAAACGATGTCGAAGCGATATGCCGACGTTTTGGAAAAGGAAAAGGAAATCTACTTTACCCAAGCGCAAACGTCGGGCAAGCCCGAAAAAGTCTGGCCGAAAATCGTGGAAGGCAAACTCGACAAGTTTTTCAAGGAATCAACCCTGTGCGAGCAGCCCTTTATTAAAGAACCGGAACGAAGCGCGGGTGACCGGATCAAGGACGCCGAAAAAGAGACGTCGTCGGTCTTTACCGTGGTTTCCTTTACCCGATACGAACTCGGCGCCGAGGAACAATAGTGCGTCCGATTTACAAAAGGGTCCTCTTGAAACTCTCGGGCGAGGCCTTGGCGGGCGCGGCCGGGGTAGGCTTTGATCCGGTCGTCATCGACCGGATCGCCGATGAAATCAAGGACGTGCACGGCGCGGGCGTCGAAATGGGCATCGTGATCGGCGCGGGCAATATTTTCCGCGGGGCCGCCGCGCGCGGGATCGACCGTGCTTCGGGCGATACGATCGGCATGGCCGCAACCCTTATCAATTCCTTGCTTTTGGCTGAGTATCTTAAAAAACGCGGCGTCGACTCGCGGGTGTTAAGCGCAATCGACGCCCCGAAATGCGCGGAATATTTCACGGCGCGCTTGGCGCTTGAGCATCTTGAAAAAAAACGCGTCGTCATCGTCGCCGGCGGGACGGGCAATCCGTATTTTACCACCGATACCGCCGCGGCGCTTCGTTGCCTGGAACTCGGCGCCGAGATTATTTTAAAAGCGACGAAAGTCGACGGGATCTATGACAGCGATCCGGTCAAGGACCCTGACGCCAGGAAATTCACGTCGATCGACCATGGCCTGGCGCTCGAAAAAAAATTAAAGATAATGGACGCCACGGCTTTTTCCCTGTGTATGGAGCACGAGGTCCCCATCATCGTTTTCAAACTCTTGGAACCGGGCAATCTTCGAAAAGTCATTGAAGGATCGTCCATCGGTACCATTGTCAAAAAGGGAGCATAGCAATGGATGTTAAAGCCGTTTTCGCCGAATCCGAAAACCGGATGAAAAAAAGCCTGGAAAGCCTAAAGAAGGATTTCGCGCGCATTCGAACGGGCCGCGCAAGCATGACGCTTTTAGACGGGATCACCGTGGAATATTACGGTTCACCCATGCCGGTCAACCAGGTTGCCGCCATCAGTATCCCCGATGCGCGCATGATCATGGTACAACCGTGGGAAAAAAACATGCTCGCGCCCATAGAAAAAGCGATCCAGGCCTCGGACTTGGGCCTCAATCCGATCAATGACGGCAATGTGATCAGGCTGCCTATTCCGCCGCTGTCGGAGGAACGTCGTAAAGACCTCTTCAAGCATTGCAAAAAAGTCAGCGAAGACAACAAGGTGGCCATTCGCAACATCCGGCGCGACGGCAATGAAGAACTTAAAGAATTGGAAAAATCAAAAAAAATCACGCAAGATGATTTGAAAAAAGGGCAGGATGAAATCCAGAAACTGACGGACCGATACATCAAAGTGGTCGACGACCTGCTCGCGGTCAAAGAAAAAGAGATTATGGAGCTTTAAAAACGGATTTGTTCCATGGATTTTGCCGTAAAAATCAGTGAAAAAAAAGACCATACGCTTATAACCGCCTCAGGCCATTATAGCTTTGGCGGCCTGTGCGATTTTATTGAAACCGCTACTAAAGAAATCAAAAAAAACGGTTGGAAAAACCTCTGCGTCGACATCATCAATATCGCGGGCGCGATTCCCGGCGAGGACCGTTTTAATCTCGGCGTCTTTACGTCGCAGCGCCTTTGCGGTCCGGTTTCCATCGCCGTTATTTATCGGGAAAGCGAAATCAATAAACTCTTCGAGCACGTCGATTGGGACGAAGGAGTGCGGGTCGCCGTTGTTGCGTCGATAGAGGAGGCCCTCGATTGGTTGCGGTGTCGATGACCGCGGCGCTATTTCCCCCTCCCCAAAATAATCATTGGTCAATTATTCCACTCGACGGTTTTTAATAATTCCCGGCTTATTCCGGTGTTGGACGCCACGACGCTTTCCGATAGGGCCGTAAGCTCTTTTCCGGCCCGGTCAACGCATACGCCCCCCGCTTCGCGGACAATGAGCATCGCCGCGCTGAAATCCCAGGGGAAAAGCCGGTATTCGAAATACCCGTCAAAGCGGCCGGAGGCCACCCAGCACATGTCAAGGGCGGCGCTCCCCGTACGGCGAATGTCGGTGATGTTGCGCTTAAAGAGCGCGTGGATGGAGGCAAGGGTCCTTTCCATCAGCGCGCCGCGGTCGTAAAAGAAACCCGTAGTGATGACCGATTTGTCGATTGCCGCGCAACTTGAGACTTCGATCCTTGCGCCGTTTAGAAACGCCCCGCGGCCCTTCATTGCGCTGAAAAGTTCTTTACGCATCGGATCGTATACCAACCCCATTTTCACGTCCCCCCTCAGCGCATAGGCGATGGAAACGCAAAAATGCGGGACGCCGTGGGCGAAATTCGTCGTGCCGTCAAGCGGGTCGACGATCCAGAGATGTTCGGGCATGCCGGAGGCCCGCGGCGGCGGCTGTGAATGGTTTTCTTCGGCGAGAAACGAATGCGCGGGGAAGGTCTTTTTAATGCTTTCGACGATCCGTTCCTCGGATTCCAGGTCGGCCTTGGTGACCAGATTGTTCGAGGATTTTTCCATGATGTCCAGTTTGGTGGCAAAATAACCGAGAATAACGTCGGCTGCTTCGAAGGCCGCGGCTTTGGCGCATGTCAGGATTTCTTCCATGGTCCCACTCTCTAAAGGGGTTTTCACGAATATAAATAATTCCTTGCAAGCCAAAGGCCCAACAATTTTTATACATGGAATAAATCCCCTATCGTATATTATTTATCGGTAAGCTTGTCCCGGCAATACTGGATTAAAGGAGTCGTATGAAGTTAGTCATTCCGGTCGGGGGCATGGGCACGCGGCTTCAGCCGCATACGTTCAGCATTCCCAAGTCCCTCATGAACGTCGCGGGCAAGCCCATTCTGGCCCATATCCTCGAAATGTTCAAAGACATGAACTTGGAAGAAGTCATCTTCATCACCGGCAATATGGGAGAAAAGATACAACTGTATGTAAATTCCCACTATTCCTTTAAAACCCGGTTCGTCATCCAAAAAGAGCCCCTGGGCCTGGGACACGCCATTTATCAAGCCGCCCCGTTCTTCGGCGACTCTCCCATCATCATCATTCTCGGCGACACCATACTCGATTTCAACGTTAAGAAATTCGTACAATCGAAAAAATCCCTCCTGGGTGTCAAGCATGTGGACGCGAATGCCCGCCGCTTCGGCATCGCATTTACCACGTCCGCCGGAACGGTAAAAAAGCTCATTGAAAAACCCGACGTTGAATCGGGTCTTGCGCTCGTGGGGATTTACCTGATCCAGAACGGACGGATTCTGTTTGAGACTTTACGGAAAATGATTACGAGCAACCAGCGCAAACTTAAAGAATTCCAGCTCACCGACGCCTTGCAGCGCATGATTGAAAAAGGCCAATCGTTTTCCACGATGCCTATCGACGGATGGTTCGATTGCGGCGGCATGCATGCGCTTTTGGCCACGAACCGGTATTTATTGCCCCGTAACGCGCATGTGCCCGACCGGATTCTCAAAAAAAACATCATCATTCATCCGGTCAACATTCACGAATCCTGCGAAGTAGTGCAATCGATCATCGGTCCCTATACGACCATCGCCGGGGGCGCGCGCGTCACTAAATGCCAAATAGCTAACAGTATCGTCGAGAGCAACGCGACGGTGGGCGAGTGTTTGCTCGAGGATTCGATCATCGGGGCCAACGCGGTGCTCAAAGGCAATAAGATCAACCTTAACCTCGGCCATTCGTCGGTCGTTGAATTGGGATAAGTCCGACACGATGCTTATTGCCCGCCGTCATTTATGAGAACTATATTTACCCGTGACTGGAAGCGCCCGGACCGCCTGGTCGTCCTGGCTTCCCGGTCGCCGCGCAGAAGCGCTTTATTGAAACAAATGGGAATGTCCTTCGAGACGGCGCACCCCGCGGTCGAAAGCGAGGAAGAATACCTCGACGTCAAGGATGTACGGCGGTCGGTCCGGGAACTCGCGCGCGCCAAGGCCCGTTCCGTGTCGGCCACCCGGCCCGAGGCGCTTGTTCTGGGGGCCGATACCGTTGTGGTCCATGCGGGGGCCATTTTAGGCAAGCCCGAGAGTAAGGCGCGGGCACTGGAAATGCTCGAGGCGCTTTCGGGAAAGCTTCACATGGTGGTTTCCGGCGTTGCCTTGGTATGCGAGGCGTGCGGTTTTGCGCTGACCGCGGCGGAAATAACCGCGGTGCGTTTTAGAGAATTGACGAGGCAGGAGATCGCCGAATATCTTGCCGGGAACGACTATGCCGACAAAGCCGGAGCGTACGGAATCCAAGGGAGCGCCATGGTTTTCGTCCGAAAGATCGACGGTTGTTACTATAATGTGGTTGGGCTGCCCGTTGCAAAGACGATTTCCCTGTTCAACGCTTACGTGACCCGAAAGGATGCGGACAATGTCTGAAAATACCGAAATGGACCCTCATGCCAAGGTAGAACCGGCCGGCGACCGCGTCGGAGATATCCTGCGCAAGGAGCGAATCACCCGGCGAATAGCGCTGGAGACCATTGCCAAGGATTTAAAACTGAACGTTAAATATATTAAATCCTTGGAGGCAAACGATTATAGCGATTTGCCCGCCGATCCCTACATACGGGTTTATTTCCGTTCGATTGCCAAGTATTTGCTTTTGGACCCCGAGGAAATTCTTAAGCGTTTTTACGAGGAACGCGGGGTCCCGGCGGAAGCCTACAAAAAAGACTCGAAGCTGACCATTTCCTTGGTGGAAAACAAACGGACGTTCAAGCCGTGGGTGCTGATCGTTTCCGCCATCGCGGTCCTCGCCATTTTCAGTTTTATCGTCAATAAATCGGGCGCGGGGAATTCGGGCGCAAACGACCAGTACGGAGAAAAAGCGTCGGTAAAAAAACAACATGCCGACGCCGAGGGCAAAAACATGGCGGGGGCAAGCGGCGATTCCGCCGAAGACAGTCTTATCGGCGCGCTGATTCCCCATAATGAACCCGCGACGGCCGCCGCCGCGCCGGCGCAGGCCTCGACGCAGGTCTCGGCTTCCGCGGCGCTTCCCGCCATGGCGCCGCCGGCGTCCGAAAAAAAGGAAACGGCCGCAACCGTCGACGCCGGTAAGCCGCTTACCCTCGAGGTCCGGGCCGTCAAGGACTCGGTGTGGGTGCAAATTTTCTCCGACGGTCAATCGTGGAAACGATATATGTACGCGAACCAATCGAAACGGTTTACAGCGCGCGACAGTTTCAACGTCCATGTCGGCAATAATTCCATTCTGCGCTACACCTTCAACAATAAGCCCCTGACGGTGCACGCGAACGATGTGGCGGTTTTTAAACTGAGCAGGTCCGGCCCGAACCCGGAAATGTGGAACTTGAGCAAGTGGGCCGGCGTTTTTAAGAACCGGACCTGATCGACCGATGTGGACCGATAGTCACGCTCATCTTTACGACCTTGACGATAAAAGCCTTCAAGCCGTCCTTACCAGGGCCCGCGAGGCGGGGGTCGGACATGTCCTCAATACGGCCGTATCGGTTGCGACAAGCCGGGCGGTTGTTCGGCAATGCGCGGGGCGTCCCGAAATGAGCGCGGCAATCGGCGTTTCCCCCTTCGACGCGGCGGACATACCCGACTCGTGGTGCGACTCCCTTACGGCGCTTATGGACGACCCCGCGGTCGTTGCAATGGGAGAGATAGGCGTCGATGCGACCAAGCCTTCTTGTCCCGATCTCGCGCGGCAAACCGCCGTCTTCGAAGAGCAGGCGCGCATTGCCGTGGGCCGCGACCTTCCCATCGTCATTCATTCGCGGGGCGCCGAAAGAAAACTCTGCGAAATGTGCCGGGCCAATGGCGTGAAAAAAGCCGTGTTCCACTGCTTTACCGGCGCTTTGGCGGACCTGCGCCGTCTTCTTGACGCGGGATATATGGTGTCGTTTTCCGGGATTATAACGTTTAAAAATTCACCGCTTTCGCACTGCGTTGGATTCGCGCCGCTTTCCCGGATGCTGATTGAAACCGACAGCCCTTATTTGGCCCCGGTCCCGCACCGGGGAAAAACCAATGAACCGGGGTGGGTCGGCCTGGTTGGCGAGCGGATTGCCGAAATAAAAAAAATGGACCCGGTCGATCTGTCGGAGACGCTGCGGGAAAATTTCCTTAACGTATTCGGACTGAAAACAAATGACTGAAAACGATACGTCGGCTTCGGTTTCGGCGGGGCCCTATTATTATATCGACCAGTCCCAGTGCACTTTTTGCGCGGGATGCTCTTCGGTTTGTCCGGTAATGGCGATCCATGTGTACGACAGCTCCAGCGCCGTTTCCGATGCGTGTGTAAACTGCGGCAATTGCAAGATTTTCTGTCCGGTATCCGCGATCAAAAACTGTGTTTGAATTATTTATGCAAGCCGCGGAAATATTTCAGAAACAAAGCGGCCGGAGTTTCCATGAAAACTTTTGACGTGGTCGTGGCGGGCGGTAGTATTGCTGGATTGTACCTAGGCATGAAACTGGCGCGCGGCGGGATGAGCGTATGCGTCATCGACCGCAAACGAACGATTGGGGTCCCGGTCCGCTGCGGCGAGGCCACCGGAAACCTCGCGGAACTCTCGAGATTTTTTGAACCGGAGCGGTCGTGGATCGCGCTGGAAGTGGAGGGGTGCGCGCTTCATATCAATGATTCCTTATGTTTCAAAAAAGCAATTCCCGAAGCGGGGGTCCTTCTTTACCGCGACAAACTTGAACAGGGGCTGGCCCATCGCGCCGAGAAATTCGGCGCAACGATCTTTCTCGACACGATTGTAACCGGTTTACATGAGAATCATCACGGAGAATGGGACGGCGTGGCGATCGAACCCGGAGATATAATCAAAGGACGCTTTATTATCGGCGCCGACGGGTGCGAAAGCAGAATCGGCCAGTGGGCCGGCATCACAAAGCCGCTATCGCTCGGCGAAGTTGCAAGTACGCTGGAGTATCACGTAGAAAGCGACTATTGCAATGATGGTTTCCTGCATTTTTTCATGGGTTCCTCCATTATTGCTCCCGGATACCTGTGGGTTTTTCCAAAGGGCGAGAACCTGCTTAAAGTGGGAGGCGGTCTTTACGGATGTCCCGGCAATACCCCTAAAGTAAAGTATTTCGTCGACGATTTCATCGAGCGTCGCATGCCGCGCGCCCGGCGCCATTCCATGATCACGGGTTGCGCGCCGGTGACGCTGTCTCCGCGCAGCTTGACAAAGAAAAACGTTTTGGTTGTCGGGGACGCCGCCCGACAGCTCAATCCTCTTACGGCCGGCGGAATCATGAACGCTTTTGAAGCGGCCGATCTGGCCGCTGACGCGGTGCTTGGCTGTGGCGGCGACGATCGAAAGTTGCGCGCGTATTCTCGGCAATGGGCGGGAAACCAGCGACGTCAGCAGAAAGTCTACCGCCTTCTGCGTGACATGATCGTCAATTCTTCGGATGATGAAATCGCGGCCATGGCCCGGAGGGCGTCGCGGGTTTTCAAGGGGGACGTCGACCGTTCAAAACCTTTCGAAGTGTCGATGACGCAGGCCGCTATTTTGGCTATGAGCATTCTTCCTAAGGCGCTTGGCCACTGGCGCGCTTTGGTCGGATGAGTAGGAGCATTCCCGCCATGAGCGCCGTTAGCGCCGCTGAGAGCGCCACCGGCCAGTCGCCCCAGGTGGAATAAAACGTCTTGGTCCGCGCAAGCGACACGGTCCCCGTCAGCTCGGTGCGCTCGCCGAGGCCCGTTTTACACAGGACCCTGCCGCAGCGGTCGACCAGCATGCTGATGCCCGAATTCGCGCAGCGGGCGAGCGACACGCCGTTTTCGATGCAGCGCTGCCGCGCCATGACCGCGTGCTGAAAGGGCCCCGAGGATTTGCCGAACCACCCGTCGTTGGTCACATTGACAAGAAGGTTTGCTGCGCTTGTCAACCGGCCGCGCACGAAGCCCGGGTAAATGATCTCGTAGCAAATGAGCGGGACGGCCCTTATATCGCTTCCAATGGAATATATAACGGGCGTGGCGCCGCTTTTGAAATCGGCCTGCCCTAAATTAACGCGGCTCAGGATGGGAAATATCCCCTGAAACGGCAGCGCTTCGCTGAAGGGCACGAGGTCCATTTTATAATAGGGGACGAATTTTACCGAACCGCTGTCGAGAAAAAAAACCGTATTGTAAACAAAATATTCGCTGGGAGAATGCGGCGGCGCAAGGTCCCAATGCAGCGCGCCGAGTATGAGCGGGGTCTTTATTTTTTGCGACCATCCGATGACCCGGCGGCTGAGCGTTGGCCGCCTGACCAGATAACATAAGAGCGCGCTTTCGGGCAGGATGATGAGGTCCGGACGGAATTTCGCCGAGGCATAGACGAGCGATTCTATCACGTCGAACGCCGTATCGAGGGAATGGTTACCCCATTTGTTCTGGTCGATATTGGGCTGAACAAGCGAAATTTTGGCCACGGGCCCGTTTGAAACGTAGCTGCGGAGGCGCTGCCGGCCCCAGAGGCCTATCGCCAGCAAAAAAACCGCGAACGCAGCCATGTAGACGCCTTTTCTCCTTGCCTTTTTATGTAAAAGAAAATTCCGCATTTCGCCCCATGCAAGCGTGTTTCCCGCCATAATGATTAAGCTCATTCCGTAAACGCCGGTTATGGAACCTATCTGCGATAACGAAAGCAGGGGCGTTAGGCAATATCCGATCGTGGTCCAGGGAAAAGAAACTTCGCCGAGACTTCTGATGTATTCGAGGCATACCCAAACCGCCGGGACAAATACGACATACATTCGAGGAAATCTTTTAAAGGCGGTCCTGAAAAGGAGGCCATTGATGGAAAAAAACAGGGCCTCGAACAGAGTGATCAGCAAAACCCCGCCCACGATCAAATGCCATAATCCTTCGGGAGTAACGAAAGCGATCCAGTACAGTTGGCCTAGTGAGGCCGCAAAACCGAAAAGATAGGTATGGAGCGCCGCGCGTTTAAAGGAAGCGTTAAGGGAAAATGAAAAAAGAGGAAGACAAACGATAAAACTCAAAAGCGGAAAAAACGTGAACGCCGGGTGTAATTGGCTATTGAATGGCGGGGTTCCCAGTGCGAAAAAAAATCCCGCGATTATCGGCATAAACCACCGATTGCCGGAAGAATAATAATCCACGATTTTTTTTAAAATGGAATGCATTGTCAGTTCCCTGAAAAACCGGATAATTTTTTAAAATAGGTTATGGCGGGGGTATAAGGCGCGGGCAGGTCAGGTGGTTGTATTCAGGGCCTTGGCAAATGAATCGCCGAGGTCCTCAAGCACCGTGTCGGTATTGTAAAAACCGGAGATGATTCTTTTTTTGACCGCATTGATCAAATCATTGCGCGGCGCGGATTGCCGGGGTTCAAAGGTGTCCTGAGAAATAGTTTTTGACGGGGCGTCCGACCGCTGTTTTTCTTTCAGCAGCTTCGATTTAACGTCCATGGATTGATAGTTCGCGATAGTTTGTATACGCATAATAGTGTATCCTGTGAAATCACGCCAAGCCAAATGCCTTCCGGCTCGTCGATATAAAATCTCCTATTATTTCTATCGGCAGAAAAACTAAAATCTTTAAATAATTTTTTTATTGTATCGGCCAAACGCGATCGATTTTTTGTGTTGCGTAACCTGCCTAGGGCAGATAAGGTTTTGTACGGGTAATTATCTACGCAAAAGTATATAATTCACCTACAGAACCTAAGGGTATACGGTGAGGAATTATATTTAAGTTGGGCGGAAGAATTTTTTATTAGGCAAAGGAGTTATTATGAAAAAGCGCGTGCAAGACGTTATCGACCAGATTCGGCCCAACCTTCAAGCGGATGGCGGCGATATTGAACTCGTCGACGTCACCGAGGATGGAACGGTAAAAGTCAAGCTCCAGGGGGCCTGTCACGGCTGCCCTGGCGCCGCAATGACGCTTAAAATGGGCGTGGAGCGGCTCTTGAAAAAATCCATTCCCGAAGTTAAGACCGTTGAAAATGTCGGCTGACGCATGACGCCCCTGCAAACCCTTCGAAGCCTGCTCAATCCCGAGGCGGTTAAAAACTTCGGCTGGAGGGCGGTATGGACGAAATTCACTTTTCTGGCATTTTGCTGGGCCGGCCTGTTTATTTTTTTGGGAATGGGCTTTTTGTTTTATTTTCTGATCGATATTCGTTTGCAGGCAATAAGCCCGCTTCTGGACAAGCTTGCGCTGGTGGCGCTTATAGTACTAGGACTCGTGGTTTCGGGCGGGCTTTTTTTGATTACGCTTACCGCGCTGACGGGAATCGACCTTTTATATCCGCATGGTAACCGGTCGGTGACGGTAAAAGTCCTCTTTCCGATCGCCGCGACCCTGAGCCAGCTTTTCGGGTTCAACCGTAACGTCCTGAAGACGTCGTTTGTAAAAGTCAATAATGCCCTTACCAAGGCGCAGAAGGGCAGGATCAAGGGCCAGCGCATCCTCGTTTTGCTTCCACATTGCCTGCAAATTGACGTGTGCAACAGGAAACTTACCACCGACGTCAACAACTGCATGCGGTGCGGCAAGTGCCCCGTGGGAGACCTGATTACGCTTGGGGAGAGGCTAGGGCTTAAAATTGAAGTGGTCAACGGCGGAACCCTCGCCCGCAAGAAGGTGGCCACGTTTAATCCGGACGGGATCGTGGCGGTGGCCTGCGAACGGGACTTGACCCTTGGAATCCAGGACGTTTACCCCGTTCCCGTATACGGCGTGATCAACGACCGTCCTAACGGTCCGTGCTATAATACCTGCGTGGACATGAAACTTGTGGAAGAGGGGATTGCGTTTTTCAAAAAGGACCGGCCTGGCCCGGTTCCCGCATAGTGGCTACCAGTTTGAAATTCGCTTAACCAATCAATTCGTGTATCAAATCAGTCATGGGATAATTTTTTTTAAATTCCTCGAAATTGACGTTTCCCATCCGCCTGATTTCAGCTTCATCGGCCAAAGCCCGGCAACAGGCTTCGGAAAGGTCGTCATAGGGGACCATCCGCAAATCGATTTTCGGATACGGATTGATTTCCGATTCCTCCGAAATCACGAAACAACGGTTATTGAGTAAATACGAAATACGGACCGCCTCGAAAATTTTAGCCGAATAAAAGTGGATATTGAGGATGATTTTCGAACGCGCGATATACTCGTCGCGGTCTTTTCCATAAACGCCGAACAGCGCGTGAATTTTGAGTTTTTTTTCATTGCGCAATAGAGTGAGGGTTTCTTGCCGCCGCTTTCCGATGCTGCCGAAAAAAAACACGTCGATGTCTTTAGGTCGGTTTAAAGGGACCATTTCAAGTTTCTGATGAAAACCGATCGGCAGGTGGCGGGCGCGAATGCCCTTTTTTGCAAGGAACCCGACGTTTTCCTCGGAATAATCCCATACATCGCTTGCATGGAGCAACGTTGCAATGACCTCTTGAGAAAATGCGCTCCAGGCGTCCGTACCTAATTGTTCCAATTGATAGGGGATGTAGGTATACGATGCGTGCTCCGGTTTAAAGGCGAGCAGATGCCAACCCAGGATTATATTAATTCTGTCCCGAGCAAAATCATTGATGGCGATGTCGCATTCTTTTCCGCATGAAACAAGCGAATGCTTGAGCAAAAATCCGACTTCAACAAAACACAGCGAGTGCTTGTATCCCGGCGGTACGATAATACAGACCCTATAGCTCTTTAAAGGCATGGCTTACCTTTGCATATTTTCGATTGCGCTTGGTATGAAAAATAAGTATTTTTAAACACTTCGAAAATTTGGTCCCTTCGTCTAGTGGTTAGGACACAGGATTTTCATTCCTGCAACAGGGGTTCAATTCCCCTAGGGACTACCA
>Ga0182027_10009205_pt1 | contig 14240 bp, 13 predicted proteins | sample 712E1DmetaG_FD_121300 | JGI IMG/M metagenome (GOLD analysis project Ga0182027, IMG submission 121300) | Permafrost microbial communities from Stordalen Mire, Sweden - 712E1D metaG (Illumina Assembly) | ecosystem: Environmental > Terrestrial > Soil > Wetlands > Permafrost | place: Sweden...
GACCGTCGGCACGCACGGTTACTACATGGCCGCCCACAATTCCTACACCCAGGTGGCCAGCGAGTGCGGGTTTCCGGGACTGCTGTTGTTTGTAGCCGGAATCGTGTCCAGCTTGCGGCTTTTGAATCGGACCTACCGGAAAGCCCGGGGGCGGCCGGAGTGCGAGGACATCCGGACCGTGGCGTTCTGCGTCATGCTCTCGACCATCGGCTTCTGTACCGCGGCGATCTTCCTGAGTCTCGCCTATAGCTTCTATTTACCTGCCTTGGCGGGATTGGCGATCGCGATCTCGCGGGCGGCGGACCGGGAATTCGCCGTTAGAGCGGAGTCTGCTCTCGCATAGTAGTTACCTGACGCCCGGTACTATACGCGAATTTTCGTATAATGCTAACATATTTGTCTCCGGGGCCGGTCCTATGCCTTTTTTTCAGCACGCGCAGGCGATTGTCGAAACCCCATTCGTCGGAGAAGGAACCAGCATCTGGGCCTTCGCGCATATCCTGCGGGGCGCCAGGATCGGGCGGGACTGCAATATCTGCGACCATACGTTCATCGAAAACGACGTGGTGATCGGGGACCGCGTCACCATCAAGTGCGGCGTCCAGTTGTGGGATGGCGTCGCGATCGAAGACGACGTTTTCATCGGCCCCAACGCCACCTTCACCAACGACGCCTTTCCGCGGAGCAAGCGCCGCCCGCCGAAGTTTCTTCCCACCAGAGTGAGGAAAGGCGCCTCGATCGGCGCCAATGCCACGATTCTGCCGGGCCTGACGATTGGCGGGTACGCCATGATCGGCGCCGGCGCGGTGCTCACGCGCGATGCTCCGGCGCGCGCCATCCTGATGGGCAACCCAGCTGTCATCAAAGGCTACGTCGACGTCAGCGCGGAGCGCCCGTTCCAGGCCGAGCCCGTGAGCCCGCCCTCGGCCGGCAGCCATCCGGCGGAAGTGGAAGGCGTCGTCTTGCACCGCCTTCCCCTGATCGACGACGTTCGCGGCATGCTTTCCTTTGGCGAGTTTCAGCGCCACGTGCCGTTTGCGATCAAGCGCTATTTCCTGGTGTTCGGGGTCTCCAGCAAGAATATTCGCGGCGAGCATGCCCACAAAACTCTGCACCAGTTCCTGGTGTGCGTGCATGGGCGCTGCAACGTGGTGGTAGACGATGGGACCCATCGCCAGGAGTTCATTCTCGACAATCCTTCGATCGGCGTCTACATTCCGCCCATGGTCTGGGCGGTGCAGTACCAGTATTCGGCGGACGCCGTCCTGCTGGTCCTGGCGTCGGATTACTACGACGCACAGGATTATGTGCGCGACTACGAGACGTTCCTGGAGTTGCGCCGGGAGCGCCGCGCGGCTGTGGCGGGCACATGATCCAGCTCAACGATTTCCGGCGGCAGTGGGCGGACACGCGCGAGGCTGTCCTGGAAGCCGTGGCCGCCGTGGGCGCATCGGGCTGGTACATTCTGGGCGCGGAAGTCGCGGCGTTCGAGGAGGCGTTGGCGGATCGGTGGGGCGTCCGTTGCGTCGCCGGCGTCGCGAGCGGGCTGGACGCGCTGGAGATTTCGCTCCGCATTCTCGGGTGCCGGCCGGGCGATCGCGTTCTGACCACGCCGCTTTCCGCGTTCGCCACCACCCTGGCGATTCTGAAAATCGGCGCCGTGCCCGTTTTCGCGGACACGGACGCGTGCGGCCTGATCGACTTGGACCGCTGCCGCGAACTGTTGTCCCGGCGGCCCGATATCCGCTACATGGTCCCCGTGCACTTATACGGGCATGCGCTGGACCTGGACGGATTGGCCGAGCTGCGGGACGGCTTCGGGCTTCGCATCGTGGAAGATTGCGCGCAGTCCATCCTGGCCACCTGGAAGGGAAGGCCCACCGGGTCGGTGGGACAAATCGCGGCAGTCAGTTTCTATCCCACGAAGAACCTGGGAGCCATGGGAGACGGGGGGGCCGTACTCACCGGCGAGCCCGATTACGACGCCGCCGCGCGCGGGTTGCGGGATTACGGCCAGAGCGGCAAGTATCGCCATGACGCGGTCGGGTATAACAGCCGGTTGGACGAATTGCAGGCGGCGCTGCTGCGCCGGGTCTATCTGCCCAAGCTGGCCCAGTGGACCGAGCGCCGCCGGCTGATTGCGGCGCGTTACCTCGCCGGCATCCGGAATCCCGCCGTGGCGTCGATGGCGCCGCCGCCCGAATCCGGCTCCGTGTGGCACCTTTTCCCGGTGCGCGTGGCCGCGGATCGGAAACAGGCTTTCCTTCAGTACGCGCGGGAAAGCCAGGTGCTTTGCGGGGAGCACTACCCGATTTCGATTCCCGATCAGAAAGCACTGTGCGGCGTTCCGCACGAACTGGCCGGCGACTGCCCGACTGCGAGGGCGATCGCCCGGACCGAGGTGAGCCTCCCGATCCACCCCTATCTGACCGATAAGGAAGTAGAGCAGGTCATTGAGTGTTGCAACCACTGGCAAGGATAGATGTTCTCACTGGTCATTCCGGTTTATAAGAACGAAGAGAGCCTCGGCCGGCTGCTAGCGACCCTTGCCGAGCTGAACGCGCGCATGCCGGAGGAAATGGAGGTCGTTTTTGTCGTCGATGGCAGCCCCGACCGCAGTTTCGAATTGCTCGGCCAGCGGCTTGCGGGCGCTCCATTCCCTTCGCAACTGGTTTCGTTGAGCCGGAATTTCGGATCGTTCTGCGCCATCGCGGCCGGGCTGCGCGCCGGCCGCGGCGACCGGTTCGGGGTTCTGGCGGCCGACCTCCAGGAGCCCCCGGAACTGATGCTCCAGTTCTCCAATGCTCTGTTGTCCGGCCGCGCCGATGTAGTGTTCGGGTGCCGGTCGGGGCGGGCGGACCCCTTGCTTTCGGAGTTCCTCTCCGATCTCTTCTGGTGGGTTTATCGGCGTTTCGTGGTCAAAGAAATGCCCCGGGGAGGCGTCGACGTATTCGCCTGCACGCGACAGGTCCGCGACCGGCTGATCGAGCTGAAGGAAGTCAACACCAACCTGATTGCGCTTCTGTTCTGGCTGGGATTTCGCCGGGAATTCGTCACCTATGAGCGCCTGCCGCGCTTGGAAGGCAAGAGCGCCTGGACGTTTGCGAAGAAGGTTCGCTACTGCATCGACAGCCTGTTCAGCTTCACCGATCTGCCGATCAAGTTCCTGCTGTACTTGGGCGCCGGCGGGGTGGCCTTCGCCGCGCTGGCATCGGTGATTGTAACGATTGTCCGTTTTGCGAAGGGAGTCAAAGTCCCCGGATATACCCCTATTGTTCTGGCTGTACTCTTCTTTGGAGCGCTTACCAGTTTGGGATTGGGGATACTCGGGCAGTATTTGTGGCTTTCGCTTCAAAATAGCCGCAATCGGCCGGCTTTCATTGTCGCTTCATCGTGCGAGTACTCCGCGGCTCCGCTCGCACAGGAAGACGGTCTAGCCGGGCGGCGCGGACCGCACAGCGGCGGGACGGCCGCTGGAGTGCCTGGAGGCGCCGGATGATGGAGTTAATTCCGGCAATTTCCGTGAATGCCCTGCCGATGTCGCTTACAACGATTCGTTACATTGATCCGCCATTATGCTGAGATCCGTCATCCCACTGCTGCGTTGCCCGGTGTGCCAATCGCAGCGGAGTCGACTTGAGGCGCATGCGTTTGCAGAGGGCCTGGCCGGTCACATCAAAGACGGGGCGCTGGCCTGCGGGGTCTGCGGCTCCTGGTATCCCATCGAAGACGAACTGCTGGAACTGGTCAAACCGGAACTGCTCTACCAAGAGGACTATGCGGCCTTCGTAGGTCGTTTCTCCGTGGAGTTGAAGCGCCTGGGGTTTGCGCCTGATTCCGCCCGCTCCGAAAGCGATCTTTCGGCCCAATTCCTCCAACGGCGTCACTTCGACTGGTACGCCGATAATCCCGAGCAGACCTACAACGCGTACCAGAACAGCCCGTTTTGGAAGGCTTTCGACGCCGCGACGTTTGGATCGTGGAGAAGGGCACTGAAGCCGGGCGGCGCTATTCTGGACGTCGGATGCGCGGACGGCCGCAGTTGTTTCCAGTTTATCAATCAGGGCAGTACGGTCGTGGGAATGGATATTTCCAAGGCTCTCATCCGGCGGGCCATCGAACGGGCGGCGAAGGCGAACGCCCAATCCTCGACCAGCTTCTTTGTGGCGGACGCCACCGCGTTGCCGCTTCGCGACGAATCCGTCGAGTACGTAGTCATCTATGGCGTCCTGCATCACGTGCCGGACCCGGCGGCCACGTGCCGGGAAGCGTACCGCGTGCTGAAGCCGCGTGGCATTTATTTCGGCAGTGAAAATAACGCAACCATTCTCCGCAAGGTCTTTGACTTGTTAATGAAGTGGATGCCTATCTGGCGCGAGGAGGCCGGCCAGCAGGCTCTGATATCGCAGCGCAACATAACGGAGTGGCTGCGAGGCTTGCCGGCGTCGCTTTCCTGCCGCTCGAGCGTCTTTCTGCCGCCGCACCTGGTCAACCTGTTTGGCCGCCGCGGCGCCCGAGTCGCATTGGGCGCCTCGGATAAGCTTTTCCACTTGATCCCGGGCTTGCGCGGCCAGGGCGGCCTCATTGTGTTCGAGGTACGAAAGTAATGTCATTTGCCGGCACGCGTCCTGCGCCCGAAATCCGGCCCCGTTCCACGCTGGTGGAGTTGCTTGCCCAGCCGGGTGTCTTTTTCCTGTTCTTGGCCGCAGTCGTTCTTTGCCAGTGGATGAGCAAGGCGTATACTGCGCCATTCGGCGGGTACCCGGACGAGCCCGGGCATTACATGACGGCCTTGATGATCCGGGATTATTTCCTGAGCGGCTTTTCGGGCAGCCCGTTGGCCTTCGCCGAACGGTATTACGTGCACTATCCCGCGGTCACCTTCGGCATGTGGGGACCGGTGTTTCATTTGCTGGAAGCGTTCTGGTTGCTGGTGTTTTCGGAATCGCGGGTTTCCATCATGCTGCTGATCGCGATCATTGCGACGTGCTTCGCGTGGTCGGCGCAGTGGATGATCGGACGCGTGTTCGGCCGGTTGCGGGGCATTCTCGTGGGGGTGTCCATTCTCCTGATTCCGGCGTTTCAAGCGTACAGCGCAACCGTGATGGCAGACCTTCTGACCGGGACGCTTATCATGTGGGCGGCTTACTCCTGGGGCCGCTACCTGGAAACCGAACGGCCGGTCATGGCAATCCGATTTGGCGTGCTAGCCACGGTCGCACTGCTCACCAAAGCGAATGCCGGCGCTCTTGCCCTGCTTCCGATTCCGGCGGCGCTGCTTGCGGGGCACGCGGCCCTGCTCAGGCGGCGCGAGTTTTGGATTCCCGCCGGTTTAGCTGCGCTGGTGGCTGGACCATGGTACGTATTCTATGTCTGGCTGGTGCTGGATATTTCCGCCATCCCCGTTACGCTGGCCATCGCTTCTTCCTATGTGGTGTCCGGCCTTGGATTGTTCGGCATCGCAACCATCCCGGTCGTCATAGCCGGCATGGCGGCGGGGTTTTTCAAGAAGGGGCAGTCTGTGCCTTCGCGTCCCTTGTGGGCAGTCGCGGTTTCGATGTCGGTAGGATTTATCGCATACTACTGCATGGCCCCTGGCGGGTTTGAGTCCCGATATATCCTCATGGCCGCGCCATGGATCGGGTACCTGATGATCGCAGGCGCGGAATGGATGGCGGCTGGCTTTGCCCCGTCCCACAGCAAAGCGATTTCCACCGGGCTGATAGCGGCTGTCGCACTCTATGGCGCGGTCACCCTTCGGTTTACTCCCAAGCCGCAGCTTCCCTATGCTGAGATAGCGTATGACCTGGTCTGTCGGCGCGATTTGCCGCAGACCATTTTTCTGGTTTCGTCCGAAGCGACGGTGGAGACCATCCCGGTGGCCGAGATCGCCATGCGGGACCGCCACCGGCCGCATCATTTCGTCTTGCGGGCATCCAAAATACTGGCTCGCATGAATTGGAACGGCGACAAATATGAGTCCAGAGTCTCGGATCAGGCCCAGGTGCGCGAAATCCTACGCGAAATGGGCGTCAGTATCGTAATCATCGATACGACCCCGGCCCCGGCCGGGAGACATTGGCTGCACCACCAGTTGTTGCGCGCCGTGGTCGCGGCTGATCCGCAGTGGCGGCTTACCCGCCGCTATGGCCCCGTGGAAGTGTACGAATTCCAAGGCGTGGTGAAGATGCCCGAAAAGATCCGGGTAGACGTTCCCTACACGCTGCGCCGTACGCTGGAGGCACCGACCGGGAAGTGAGAGTCATAACCAGCAGCGCCGCGGAGACCGGGAGACCGCCGAAGCATATCCGGGTATAGAGACATGGAATCGAATGTTGAGCAGTACGAGCTCTCTCCCATTCAGGAGGGCATGCTCTTCCACCATCTTTTGGGCGCACACGCCGGAGTGGATGTCGAGCAGATCGTAATCGACGCGCAGGAGCCGCTGGATGCTGAAGCGTTGCAGGCGGCCTGGCAGAACGTAGTAGACCGACACGCGGTCCTGCGGACCGGCTTCTTGTGGGAGGGGTTGGGCAAACCCGTGCAGCAGGTTCGGGCGGCCGTCCCCATCCGCGTCGAACGCCCCGATCAAGATCCGGAAGATTACCTTCGTTCCGATCGCAGGCGCGGATTCGATTTACGCGAAGCGCCGCTCATGCGTCTGGCGTTGTTCGACTCGGGTAAGAAACGCCGGCTAGTCTGGAGTCTTCATCACATTCTGATGGATGGCCGCGCATTCGTGATCGTTCTTCGGGAGGTGTTTCAGTTCTATAACGCCATTCGCGCCGGCGAGACGCTCGCTCTGCCCAAGCCGCCATCGTTTCGGAAGTACATCGAGTGGATCGGAGCCCGGGACAACTCCGGGGCCAAGGAATTCTGGGCTTCCAAACTGAAGGGCTTCACCGTCCCGACGCCGCTCCTGGTGGACCGTTCCGCCGACGCGGCCACGGAAGACCGCTATGGCGAAGAGGAACTGCGGCTACCACTCGACCTGTCGTCTCGCTTAAGAGAGTTCGCCCAAGCCGAAGGGCTCACCATGAACACGCTTGTCCAGGGCGCCTGGGCGCTGCTGCTGAGCCGGTACAGCGGGGAGGAGGACATCGTTTTTGGCGCCACCAAGACAACGCGGCGTTCCAGCGTTCCGGGAGCCGATTCCATGGTGGGATTGTTTCTGGCAACGATTCCGGTAAGAATTCGCGTTGCGCCGGAACGGCCCGTGCGAGATTGGCTGAAGGAGTTACGGGCCGAGTGGGTCTCCTTGCGGGCCCATGAGCATACGCCGCTGGTTTTGATTCATGAGGCGAGCGTTATCGCTCCCGGCGCACCCTTGTTCGACACCTTGGTAGTTTACGAAAACCAGCGGTTCGACACCGCCCTTCGAGCGGAGATTGGGGACAATCCGCGGCGGGAATTCCAACTCCGGGAGCAGACGAATTACGCCTTGACGCTGGCGGCGTATGGCGATCCGGAGATCCTGCTGAAACTGGAATATGACAGCCGCCGCTTTGGGCGCCCTGCCGTACAGCGGATGCTTCAGCACGTCAAGACAATCCTGGAGGGCGTGACGGCGGATCCCGGCCAGTCTGTTTCGAGGCTGCCGCTGTTGACGGACCCCGAACGGCGCCAGACGGTCGAGACATGGAACCGCACCGGGTTCGAGTATCCGCGGGACATGGTCCTGCACCAGTTGATCGAACAGCAGGTGGAGCGAACGCCGGACCGGGTAGCCGTGTCGTGCGAGGGCCGCCGGGTCACGTATGCGCAACTGAACGCGCGGGCCAACCAGATTGCGGCGGCCTTGCGCGCCGCGGGCGTCGGACCGGATTCCGTGGTGGGAGTGAGCGTGCGGCGCTCGGTGGACATGGTAGCTGGCCTGCTGGCGATTCTCAAAGCGGGCGGCGCCTATCTCCCCCTCGATCCGGCTTTGCCGGGCGAGCGGATCACCTACATGGCGGAGGACGCCAGCCTCAGAGTGCTGGTCACGGAAAGCAGCCTGCTCGACGAGTTGCCGGATTTGGGCTGCCAGAGAGTGCTGCTTGACGACCCGGCCCTGGCGAGCCACAGCGCTCGCAACGTCGATAGCGGGGCCACGCCGCGGAACCTGGCGTATGTGATCTATACCTCCGGCTCCACCGGCAGGCCCAAAGGCGTTCTGCTGCCGCAGTTTGCGCTTGTAAACCTGCTGTGGTCGGTCCGGGAGTGGTTCGACTTCGGCCGGGACGACGTTCTGCTGGCGGTTACGACGATTTCCTTCGACATCGCGGGAGTGGACCTATGGCTGCCGCTGCTTACGGGTGCACGCAGCGTGATAGCGAGCCGGGAGGCAGCCGCCAACGGCGCGGAGTTGTTGGCCCTCATGATTGCGGAGGGAGCCACTTTCCTCCAGGCGACGCCGGTGACCTGGCGGATCCTGCTCGAAGCGGGCTGGCCGGGCAATCGCGATCTTCGGGGGGTATGCACTGGCGAGGCGATGCCGCGCGAACTGGCCGACGTGCTCCGGCCGCGTGTGGGCCGCCTGTGGAACATGTATGGGCCTACCGAAACGACAATCTGGTCTACAGGGTACGAGATTACCGGCCCCGGGCCGGTGTTGATCGGCCGGCCCGTAGGCAATACTACGACTTATATCGTGGACCCCCAACTCCAGCCCGTTCCGGTGGGCATCGCGGGAGAACTCTTGCTGGGCGGCGTGGGGCTGGCGCGGGGATACCTGAACCGCCCGGAATTGACGGCCGAGAAATTCATTCCGGACCCGTTTTCCGGCGTTGAAGGGGCTCGGCTGTATCGAACCGGAGACCTGGCCCGCTATCTTCCGGACGGCAACATCGAATGCCTGGGCCGCACCGATCACCAGGTGAAGATTCGAGGTTTCCGCATTGAGCTGGGAGAGATCGAAGGGGTTCTGGAGCAGCATCCCCCGATTCGGCAGGCGGTGGCGCGACTCTGCGATGATCAACATGGCAAACGTCTGGTGGCCTACCTGGGGATCCGCGGCGGCGAACGCCCCTCAACCGCGGAGCTGAGGGCCTTTCTCGGGGCGCATCTCCCGGACTACATGATCCCCGCCCAGTACGTCTTCCTGGAGACGTTTCCACTCACTTCCAGCGGCAAGGTCAACCGGCTTGCGCTGCCGGCGCCTGAAGGCGCGCCGTCCGGCGGCGAGACCGGATACGTGGCGCCGCGCAATGAACTGGAGCGACAACTTTGCGCCGTTTGGGCCGAAGTATTCGGGCTGGAGCGGGTGGGAATTCAAGACGACTTCTTCGACTTGGGCGGCCACTCGCTGCTCGCGGTTCAGCTCCTGGTTCGTTTGGAGAAGATTCTCTCAGACGAGCAGTTCTCTCTCTCCGCGCTGCTGGAAGCTCCGACCATAGAACGCTTCGCGTCGTGGCTGGCCGGCCACGGGGCCGAACAGTGGAACCTGCTGGTACGGATGCGGCCGGGAACTTCCGCGCGGCCTCCGTTTTTCTGCGTGCATGGCGCGGGGGGAAACGTGATGAGCATGCGCGCGCTGGCTATGGCTTTTCCGCCGGACTTGCCATTCTATGCTTTGCAGGCCAAAGGGCTGGACGGCTCCGAGCCGTTCACGACGGTAGAGGAGACCGCGCTCCGCTATGTCGAAGAGATTCAGAAAGTGCAACCGCACGGTCCGTATCACTTGGGCGGCGGCTGCTACGGCGGCGTTGTCGCCTTCGAGATGGCGCGGATTCTGGAGGAGCGGGGCGAGCGCGTGGCGGCGCTGCTCTTGATGGACGCCTATAACCTGGCATTCGGCCGATTCCTGCCGAAACACGAGTTGTTGGTTCGAAATGCGGCGTTCTACCTGCGGCGGCTGGCCATCAACGCACGGAAAATGGCGTCCCTGCGGCCGGGGTTGTGGGCGCGCTTTGTCCACGAGCGGCTGAAGACTCTGGCTTGGAACGTGCGCCAGATGCTGCGAGTGGCAATCGGGCGTGGCCAGAGCCAGGTTCCCGTTAATTTCGGCGCGGTTGACCTCAAGGACGCGGCCGGCACGCAGATGGGCGAAACGCTGTTGCGCGTTCGGCGCGCGGGCATTTTGTCCGCCGCCCGGTTCGTGCCCAAGCCTTATAATGGGCGGGCCGTCGTTTTCGTAGCGACGCAACGGACTGTCGAGCCGTATCGGGACAAGTATCTGGGCTGGGGACCCATCGTCCGGGGCGGCATTCAGGCGATTCCCGTCGATGGGGACCACGACAGCATTTTCGAAGATCCCGGGGTGAAGCCGATGGCGGAAAGAGCGAACGCCGTGCTCCTTGAAGCCCAGGCGGAGGCGAGAGCCTCCGGAGCGCATTGAGGCGAGACGACATGGGCCGATACCACCCCGGCGGAAAACGTGAATTGTTGGCGCGCGGGCTGTTTTGGAGCGGCGCCACGCTGCTCCTGAACCAACTGTGGCAGCGGAACTAGTTGTTGGTTTTGAGCTACCATCGCATTGGAGACCCCCAGGGCGACCTTTTCGACCCGGACCTTTTCTCGGCAACCCCAGACCAACTGGATGCGCAGCTTTCGTATCTAAATCGTCACGTGTCGCTGGTGACGATTGAAGAGGCGCTGCGCCCGGAAGCGCGGCGGCAGTGCCGCAACAGTAGAAATCCCAAGGCAGGGGCCGCGAGCCAACCAGCGCCGGGCTCCGGCACGGTTTCGCCGCCGCCGACGGGTCCGTCGATCGTGAAGTCGCTAGCGTTGCCCAGTTCATCGAAGACGCTGATCTCCACGCTTGAGACATCCACCGTGGAGGAGATGAATCCGAGGAACAAGGCCGAGCCATCTTCATTCATAGTCGAATAGCCGTCCGCGGAAACCGATCCCAACGAAATGCCCCCGGTTCCAAACGCCTCCATGGTGACGGAGAAGGGGGGCGGCGGATCGCCCCCTGCGAAATCGGGCTGGAAGTCGGCGCCGAAGGCCCGAATGGGGGCGTTGAAGACGAATTGCAGTGGACCGGGATCCCAATTCGTCCATAGGAGCGCGGTCCCTGGGGCAAAATCGCCCAACCAGGATGTGCCCTCGTCTACTCGCATGAGATCCGTGTCCGATGGAAGGCTCACAGTGGCGCTGATCTGGGCGGACATCGGTACGGCAAACGGTTGCGGAATGAAGTCGCCATCCGACCCGACGAGACTCCAGTCAATCGACAGTCCGTAGGCGACCTCCGCCGGAGAAAGCGCCGCGACGATGCCCGCCCTTGCGGCGGCAGCTAGCGAGAGTAGCGCAACAAGGAAAACAACGCGCCTGGCGAGGGTCCTCATATCACCAACCCGTACTGGTATTTTCTGAGGTCGATATTAGAGTCGTTCGACTCGCCCAGCCCGAACGCGCCGGCCGCGTAGATATAGCTGGGTTGGCGCACGCATTGCGTTTCACCCGGGCCTGGCGTGTCGGCCGGAGGGAAGCCGGAAGCGGCACGCTTGGCATCGATGACCTTCCAGCAAACACGGTCGAGCGCCACGGGATCGGTAGCGAAGTACAGCGTCTTGTTGTTCCACATCGTGCCGGTCGGTGAACCCGGGCCCCCCGGAGTAGACGGCTTGGATGCTGTCCACGATATTGAGCACTACCTTAGATCGGATGGGGGCAGCGGCGACGATGTTCGGAATGAGCACGTCGAAGTGCGGGTTGTTAGGGTCATCGTGGCCGCGCTCGACGTTGCTCGCCATCCCGTAACTCATGTTCTTCAGAGAAAGCGTGACTCCGGCGTAGTTGTGGTCTTTCATGACCGCGAGGTTCACAATCTTCGTGACAACTTGCGTGGCAAAGAGCGCTATGTAGGAGCGGCGATTGAATGGGTCGTCGAGACTCTGTCCGGCCATGGTGTAAGGCAGATCGACGAAGCATTGCAGGTCCATACCCTCGGTACTCTGCCAGGTCCAATCAGCCGCTTGATCGGCGAACATCAGACCCACGCCAGGCGGTACCCAGGACCACATGTTCAAATTCGCGAAGCTCGGACGAAACTTGTCAAAAATCACGATATTGGAGAGGGGCACCCCGACGCTGGCGATTTCGGCCACGAGCTCGGCGTAGACCTGCGGCGATGACAGCGTGTTGGGCCCGCTCGCCGAATTGATCTTTATGCCGACCACATCCGTGGGGTTTATCAACTGCGACCAGGCGGCGGGCACCGTGCTGGCTCCGGTGAGGCGCAGCATGCCCATCTGGAACATCTGCCGGACGGCCGACGCCTGCACGACGCCTCCGGAGATGGCCGCCGAGTGCGCAACCGATACGACGCGTCCGCGGTAGGGCCCAGGGATCCCGATGCCAGCCGCTTGCGCGCCTGGCGCGATGAGACTTGCGCCGATAGCGGCGGCCGAGCCCCGCAGCAGGTCCCTGCGCGAAAATCCTGCTCCACAAGACGACGTTCGATGCCTGGAATTCATAGGTCTCCTTCTATGCGGCGCTGCGCACTCGCATTTCCGGGCGGCGGGCCGCCAAAGCGTATTGTGAGACAAGTGCCCGTTCAAGTCAAGCTAATAGGGTTTAAATAATATAACCCGATGTGCGATCACTTACAAGTATTTTGTCAGTGTAACTTATGCGGGAGTCTGTTCGCCTTGACTTAGTGCCCGGTACCATCGCCAGCGCCTGGTCTCGGCTAAGCCAATGCCCCCTAACAGCAGCGCCAGCTCCTCGTGGCTGAGTACCACCTTTGCCTGCCCGCTCGCAGACTCCGGCCAGCGAAACCGCCCCTTCTCCAAGCGCTTGGCGCAGACCCACAGCCCGCTGCCATCCCAGAACAGAAGTTTCAGGCGATTCCGCTGCGCATTGGCGAACAGGAACACATGCCCGCTCAGAGGCTCGCACAGTAGCCGGTCGCGCGCCAGCCCGTAAAGGCCTTCGAAGCCCTTGCGCATGTCCGTGGCCCCCGCCGCCAAATAGATCCGCGTCGCCGGCCCCCAGCCAAGCATGCTCAGAGCCGCTCCAGCACGTCCAGCAACTGCGCCAATGTGTGGGCGTCAAACCCGCACCCGACCTCGACTCGACGGCCGCTCTGCAAGGCCACCGCCAGACCGCTGCTTGCTGGGCCCCCCAGGCCGGTGGACTCCTTCACCTCCACCCAGCGGTTCCCGGCCGCCGGGTTGCCTTGCCCCTGCTGCTTCCGATAGCGGGCCAGCGTGGCCAAGCTCAGCCCCTGCTTCCGGCAAAACTCAACCTTGCTCAGCCCGCTGGCTCCGTATTCGGCCACCAACTGCTCAGTTTCCGCGCGACTCCGGCGTCGCCGCACCTCTACCACCTGTGCTTGTTCGTCCACCCTTCCACTGCATCACGAACGGCGGCGCTTGGACAGATGGGTTGCTCTAACGCTTACGGAATACCTTCTTCCATTCATCGATTCCCAGGGAATCCTCTTTGCCTTTGTTCTTCCAGATATCGCAGTGCACACAGCGGGCATTGCACCGTTCCGTGAGCAGGAAAGCGATGAACACAGGCCGGCAAAAACGGGCAAAACGGCCGCCGGCGACGGTGCGCAGGCGATTATTCAGCCCCTCATAGAGACTTCTCCAGACCGGCACTGCGGTTCGAGGCATCATGCGTATTGTACATTAGCCGGAATTTCCAATGTTCATCCTCGGAGTTTTGCTCGAAGCCGGCCAATACTTCTCGCCCGGCCGGTCCGTGGAACTCGGAGATGTCCTCGCCAACGGCGCTGGAATCAGTTGTGGCGCCCTGCTGGGCCTTCCGTTCCGCACCCTGGTCGCAATTCTCTGAGCCGCGCGTAATTCCCTCCTGCGCGGCCGACTCCACTCACAATCTGATCCCTGCTGTGACCTACTGGGCCGGAGGTGTGTCCGTGTCGCTTCTGCCGCGGCAGAAGTCAGGAATCCGCTTGGTCTGTGGGATGAGCTTTGAGCAACTCCCAGGCTGCTGCGAGTAACCGCTCAGCGCGAGAGATATGTTGGTTCGTCTCTTCCTCCGTCACGTGAGAGGCAAGTTGGTAATCCGAGATGTTTCTCGCCTCGGAGGCGGCTCTCAAGTGGGCATGGAACTCCGGCGACATCACCCCAGCTCCGGCGAACTCTCGACCAAAGGCCGCTATCACCGCCGAATGTTATAAATAAGCCAAGCCCTTCGATAGCAGGAGAGCTTCCGCTACGTAAAACATGGCATAGTAGGCGCGGGAGACCGCCGTGTCGAAATCACCATCGCCAACTAACAACTTGGCGGATCGGATATTCCGGTAGGCTTTCTGAAGCAGTCCCTCCTGCTCGGGCGTCACA
>Ga0182027_10009206_pt1 | contig 14239 bp, 13 predicted proteins | sample 712E1DmetaG_FD_121300 | JGI IMG/M metagenome (GOLD analysis project Ga0182027, IMG submission 121300) | Permafrost microbial communities from Stordalen Mire, Sweden - 712E1D metaG (Illumina Assembly) | ecosystem: Environmental > Terrestrial > Soil > Wetlands > Permafrost | place: Sweden...
CAATCCAGCCGGAGTTCTGGGCCTTGGACTTCGACAGCAGGACGCCAGCGACAACGCCGTCGCCCAAGAGGATGAGGATCGCGGTCCCGAAGATCTCCGCGACCATTTTCTCCATCATTGGCTAAGACTCCCTCGATGTCCCTGTAGGGTGGGATAGGTACGAGGATCGATGAAAGTCGAACGGCACCCGAGTCGTCGGACCTGGCGACCTCGGATGTGAGCCGCTGTTCGCGGGGAAGGGATCCCTTGCGAACGCGCGCACAACGGTTGAGCGCTCACTCCTCCTTTCCGGCCTGGCGCGGCGGCCGTTATGGCGCGGGCGCGTCGTGGCGCCCGGGCGCGACCTTGTGGATAGCACTCTAGGTCCGACGGCAGCGAAGAATCCTCAAATCATTCTCCAAATCCCACGCCACACCGCTGGTGGAGCGTCGCACCTCCAAACGTGGGTCGGATGGCTCGTGGGCAGCCGCCGAGGTGGGCATAGTGGAGCGAGAGCCGGCCAGATGCGACCGAGAAGTTGACGTTCGGGGCTGGCCGGTCCACGATCCACCCGCTGCCGCTCGCGTCCGGACTCCCGTACGGCGCGTGAGACTCTCTTGCGGGGCACCAACCGAGGAGGATCGCCGTTGCCTCAGTACGTGCTCACTCCGCAGCCGCGCGTTGACGGTTCGCCGATGGACCCGCTTGGCACCGCCCTCGCGGAGCTTCGAGACCTGCACGACGCGGACGTGGCCGCCCTGTGGGCAGAAGCCACATCGGATGGCTCCCTCAGCCTCGTTGCCGTCTCGACTTCGACCGACGAATTCCAAGGAGCCGACGCTCCCGGGACGTTCGGAGGCGTCGATGCGGCCAAGGATTGGTCCAGCCGGCACGGCTGGACCGGAGCGGTCGTGGACGTCCCCGGGTTGGCGCCGCGCATCGGGCGACAGGGTTTCGTGGCAGTCGCCGGATCCGGAGCGAGCAACACCAGTGCCGGGGCCGAAGCCGATCTGGGGCGCGACTTCTTCCGCGCAATTCGGCTCGTGTCCCTTGAGTCGGCGCTCCAGCAGGAGCGGTCAGTGCTCGCCGCCGTACTCGAGAACACCAGCGATGCCATCGTTGCCGTCGATCGTGATTGCCGAATCGTTCGTCACAACCCCGCCGCGGTCGCGCTCCTCGGCCGAGCAGAGAGAGGGCCGGGCCGCGTGAGCTGCCACGAATACCTCGGCTGCGCCAATGCGTCTGAACCAGACGCAGGCGCTGGGGCTGCTGGCGCCACGACCGCGGACGGTAACGCCGTGCCCGGCTCAGAACTTCGTCCCGCGGCCCAGGATCGCTCAGTCGGATCCGGGGAGGCTGGGGCCACGCCATCGCTTCCCAGCTCGCTCCGATGCGGGCCGATCTGCCCGTTCCGGCAGGTCCTGACCGGGGTCACCCCGATCGTGGCCAGGGACGAAACTTCAATCGGTCCCGCGGATGCCAGGATTCCCGTTTCGGCGACGTACGCCCGCGCTCTCTTTCCAGACGTGGGTGCCGTCGCGATCTTCCGGGATCTGCGCGCGGGCCGCGCCATAGACGAGCTCAAGTCGAGCTTCGTCGCCGCGGTTTCGCACGAGCTCCGCACGCCGCTCGCGCTGATAAGTGGCTACGCGCAAAGCCTGCTCGAACTCGACCTCGACGAAGTCGCACGGCATCGCTTCATCGAACGAATCGACGGCACCGCAAATCGCATGCGCGGCCTCGTCGACCAGCTTCTCGACGTCGCCACGCTGGAGAGCGATCGCCTGGCCGTAGATCCTCGCCGGATCCAGCTTCGGCCCCTCCTCAAGTCGATCATCGACGAGGTGGCCGAGATGCCCGGCTCATTCTCGGTCACCCTGTCCGTTCCGCCCGACCTGCCGCCCGTCTATGCCGACCCGATCCGAATCGGCCAAGTCGTGGCAAATCTGCTCGACAACGCCCGCAAGTACGGGACGGCGGGGTCGATGATCACCGTGCGGGTCCGGCGAGCGGACGACCAGGCGTTCGTGACCATCGACAACGACGGGCCGGAGATCGCCCCGGAGGAACGCGAAAGCGTCTTCGAACGCTTCTACCGCGGCCGCGACGCAAGATCGTCGGGAACGCCGGGAATCGGCCTGGGGCTGCATCTGAGTCGACGACTGGTAGAGGCGCACGGAGGTCACATCAGGCTCGAGGAACGACCGGGCGGCACCTGCGTTTCGCTGAGCTTGCCGCTCGCCCTCGAGGGCTGGACGCCTCGCGGCGGCGAGCGTGCCGCGCCCGACCGATCGTCGGCAGCGGGCTCAGTCGCAAACTCAGCGACCGGACGAGCGGCCTCCGGCCGGGGCGCCCCGTGACTGCGAGTGAACTCGAGGGTCGCCCGGTCGGCAGCCGGCATGTACTCGTCGTCGATGACGAGCCGGAGTTCGCGAGCCTTGTCTGCCTTTGGCTCGATCGCCACGGCTGGGATTCGGTCGTCGCCGTCGACGGCCCGAAGGCCCTCGCCGCGTTCGCGCCGCAGGAGCCGGACATCGTCCTCCTGGACGTTGGCCTGCCCGGAATGGACGGCTGGGAAGTGCTCGAGCGCATCCGCGCGATCAGTCACGTCCCCGTCCTGCTGGTGACTGCGCGAGGGACTGAGGGTGAGCGGATCCGAGGCCTGAGCCTCGGCGCCGACGACTACATCACCAAACCGCTGAGCTTCCCCGAGCTCATGGCGCGTATCGAGGCTGCGCTTCGCAGGACCCACCCGGCGGACGACATGAGCGGGACTTCGATAAGGCGCGGCTTGCTGATCCTGGACCCCGTGCGCCACAGAGTCCAGGTCTCGGGCGTGGAGATCCACCTGACGCCGACCGAGTTCCGACTGCTCCAGCACCTCGCCGAACACCCGGACCGGGTCGTGAGCCATCGCGAACTGCTGGAAGCCGTGTGGGGCGCTGGCTACGAGGCCGAGACCCACCTCCTCCAGGTCACGGTTCGAAACCTCAGGTCCAAGCTCGCGGCCGTGATCCCCGATTCGGTCATCGTGACGGTCTACGGTCTCGGCTATCGGATCGTCGAAACCTGATCCGGCGGCGTGCCAGGCAGCCTGCCACGGCGCGAGCGGCTATCGGTTCGGGAGCTGATCCTCCCACCACGCGTCTCCGAGCTCGAAGGCGGTGCCGACCATCCCGTCCCGAAGACCTTCGGGCACGACGGTCACCTCGTCGAGGTCGTAATGAGCGAGGATCGTGGCGATAATGAGCACGCCGGGCGGAAGGATCTTCACCCGCGCCGGGTCCTCACCGCTCCCTCGGGCTAGCTTGCGGGCCCGTTCCGCCAGCAGGCGGGCTGCCAGCTTCGAGAGGTCCTCCCTGGTCAGGAGCCGGTCGCCGGAGCGGCTCCTGGTCCGCTCGAGGCCGGCCAAGTTGTGGGCCGAACCGCCCGTCGCCCAGGCGCGAGCCGGTTTGCCGGCTGGCGCCAGAGATAGAGCGGTCCCGATGCGAGCCCCGGCCAGAGCCCAACTCAGAGCCTCGGGCGGATCGCCGCGAAGTTCGGCTCCCAGAAGGGCGGCGCCTACTGGCAGGGAGGCGGACGCTACTGCACGGCGACCCTCGGTGATCGTCAACTCCGTCGACGCTCCTCCCGAGTCGATGAGCAGCTGCGATCCGGCCGGGTCCAACCGGTGAACCTCGCCGGCGAGACCGAGCGCAGCTTCTCGCGATCCCGAAAGGACCCGCACGGGCTCGCCTGCCTCGCGTGACAGTCGCTCGACAAGGGCCGCGCCGTCGGTTGCCCGGCGCAGGGCCTCGGTCGCCCCGACGATCACGCGACCACTCTTCCGACGGGCGAAGCCCATGCAGCGAAGCAGACTGGCCTCGAGCCGGGCTGCTGCACTCCTGCCGACTTGTCCCGTCGTCTCTATCTGCCGGCCGAGCTCGAGGAGTTCGCCGCGTTGACTGACACGGCTGACAACCGGGCCATCGGTCGAACCCGAGACGTCGGCCACGAGGACATGGACCGTGTCGCTGCCGATGTCGATGGCGGCAATGCGTTCGCGCTCCATCAAACCGTCGCCTCCTGACTGGGGTCGGTCGCGGCCGTTCCGAGAGCGGCCGTTCCGGCGGACGGGGCCGTGAGGACGTCGGCCAACCTGCGGGAGCCGATCGACGCCGGCAGAACGGTGAGGCAGCCGGCCAGAACGATCGCGGCTGCGACGGCCGGCGAGAGCGCGCCGGTTCCAAGGCCGAGGGACGCGGCCGCGGCCGGCAGGCCGAGCTGGGCTGCCGCGGCCAGACCGAATCCGCTCCACGGCGGGGGCGCCACGGCCCGACCGGCGGCGAGGTGGATCGCCAGGCCGCCTGCGGCCAACGCCAGGGCGAGCAGGATGGCCGACGGATCGCCGGCAAGCGACCTGAGGTCGAGTTCAGAGCCGATGAGCACGAAGAAGGCCGGAACGAAGAAACCCTCGGCTATGCCCGACAGCTGCACCTCGAGTCGGGTCGGCTCGCGGAGCCGAGCCAGGACCAGGCCCGCGCCAAAGCCGGCCAGCAGGGTCGAGCCGCCGGTTTGGGAAGCGATGAGCGAGAGGATGACGAGGAGCAGCAGAGTTACCCGAAGCTGGAGCGCCCAGCCCCGTGTCTGGGAACGGTCCCTTAGCGTGAGGGCGCGCGGCGAATGCGCTACCCGCTCGCCGAGCCACAGGGCAGCGCCCGTGCAGACGACGATCAGTACGTCGCCACCGAGCGCCTCCGGGATCTTCTCCGCCCCGATGAGGGTCAGGGGCATGAGAAGGACGGTCAGAGCATCCGCCAGCGGGATCCAGACGAGCAGCATCCCAACCCCCGGCCCGAGCAAACCGCGCTCTTCGAGAATCGGGAAGGCGACAGCGGCCGAACTTCCTGCGAGGAGGACCGGGAAGAGGAGACGAGGAGCACCCGGCGCGAGAAGCGCACCAACCGCAAGCCCGACGGGCAACGAGAGGATCGCCACGAGGCCAACGGCGATGGTTCCCGGGCGAACACCCGCATGGAGGCCGGGAGCGCGCAGGTCTACCCGGGAGCCCGCCACCAGCATGAGCATCGCGAAGCCGAGGCTGTACAGGAGCCCATTGGTGGGCGTCGTCGCGTCGATCACGCCGAAACCAGTCCGGCCGAGGCATATGCCAGCCAACAGCTCACCGATCACGGCCGGGACGAGGGGTCTCGGACCCGCAGCAAGAAGCGGCCCCACGAGCCCGGCCAGGATGATGACGAGCAGGGACTCGAACATCAGGGTTCGCGACGACAGTAGGTCATGAAGCGGATGGTTGGGCCGAGGCTGCTTCCCGTCAAGCGTCCAACTCGATGTGCCGCCGCGCTCCCGCCCGGCCGATTTCGCGGTTTTCAGGCAATCCTCAGCAGCACGCCGGACGCTGTTGACTGAGGATCTTTCGCCAGGCGTCGAGACGAGCCGGAGTTCGATCTGCTTCATGACACAATCGGAAGACAGGCCCGGCCTGTCCGCGAGCCGGCGCCGGCGGTCGCGAGCAGCCCGCCTTCGGTCCCGGGTTCGCTGGGCGGGACCGTTCGCGATGGGCATAGTGGCGGCCCTTCTCGCGCTCGGGATCTACGGCGCGGTGGCGCCCGGACCGAGGCCCCTCACACAGCAGGACATGGCCAGCGCCGTCACCCAAGCTCTGGCATCGGAGACACCCGGGCCCGCCGTCGCAGAACAGGTGTATCAGGCCATCGAGCCTTCTCTGGTCCTCATCGAGACCCAAGCAGCAGGCGGCACGGCGGCTGCCGGCGGCGCCCTCGGCGTAGGCGCGGCGGCGCCGGGCACCGCCGCGCCAAGCGCGACCGCCAGGGCGACCCCCGGTGCCACGGCAACCGTTCCTCCTACGGGCAATCTCGGTAGCGGCGTGGTGGTGGACGCGAGCGGCGATATCCTCACCAGCCTGCACGTGGTGGCCAACGCAGCCTCGATCCAGCTGACCTTCGCCGACGGGACTACGTCTCCGGCCGAGGTCGTGACCCAGCAACCCCAGAACGACATCGCGGTCCTGCGCGCGAGCCAGCCGCCCGCCAAGCTCGTCCCCGCCGTTCTCGGCAATCCAAGAAGCGTCCAGGTGGGCAGCGACGCGTTCGTCGTCGGCAATCCATTCGGCCTCTACGGCTCGATGAGCGCGGGGATTGTCTCCGGGCTGAATCGCTCCTTCCAACTCCCCAACAACGGAGCGTTGCTCCAGGGCCTCATCCAGGTGGATGCGGCGGTGAACCCGGGCAACTCGGGCGGTCCGCTGCTCAATCGCAACGGTCAGGTCATCGGGATCGTGACCGCGCTCATCAACCCCACCAATCAAGGGGTATTCATCGGCATCGGACTGGCCGTGCCGATCGACGTCGCGGGTGGAGCTGCAGGCTTGCCCCAGGACTAGGCCCCGGCTGACAGGCCGGTCAGACGCAGCGCGCGTTCAGGAGGTTCAACCAGTGCAAGAACAGGCCGACGCAGCACCCATGGCGCCTGTGGAGCGCCTCCTGTACGAGGTCAAGAAGGTCATCGTCGGCCAGGATCACCTTCTCGAGCGACTCGCGGTAGCCCTGCTCGCGAGGGGACACCTCCTCGTGGAAGGCGTGCCGGGCCTGGCCAAGACCATGGCGATCAAGACCCTCGCCGAGGCGATCGGCGGCGAGTTCAAGCGCATCCAGTTCACACCCGACCTCATCCCCGCCGACCTGGTGGGCACCCGGATCTACAACCAGAAAACCGGGGAATTCAACACCTCGCTCGGCCCCGTGTTCACGAATCTCCTGCTCGCGGACGAGATCAACCGGGCACCCGCCAAAGTCCAGAGCGCGCTGCTCGAGGTGATGCAAGAACGTCAGGTCACGATCGGGCGAGAGACATTCAAAGTTCCCGATCCATTCCTGGTCCTCGCGACCCAGAACCCGATCGAAACCGAAGGGACCTACGCGCTGCCCGAGGCCCAGGTTGATCGCTTCATGCTCAAGGTGCTGGTCGGCTATCCGAGTGCGACGGAGGAGTTCGTGATCGTCGAGCGCATGACCGGGCCGCTCGACCCCGTTCAGGAAGTTCTCTCGACCAGAAGCCTGCTCGAACTCCAGCAGCAGGTCGATCGCGTCTACGTAGACCCCGCGTTGATGGAGTACGCCGTTCGCCTGGTGACGGCTACCCGCGCCCCCGGATCGCACGGGCTGCCCGAAATGGTCCGGTACGTCACGTACGGGGCCAGCCCTCGAGCATCGATCAACCTGATTCTCACGGCGCGGGCGCTCGCCTTCGTTCGCGGCCGGGATTACGCGCTGCCGCAGGACGTGCTCGACATGGCCCGCGACGTCATGCGCCACCGAATCGTACTCTCGTTCGAAGCCCTGTCCGACAACGTGACCGCCGACGACGTGTTGACGGCCGTCCTCAAGCGGATCCCGGCGCCGGTGGTGCCGTTGAGAGGACGCGCAAGTGTCCGCGCCAGCGCCTGAGGGGATCCCGCTGGTCTCTTCGTCGCCGGGCCTCGATGACGAGAAACCAACGGTGCGGCCCCTCCGCGCCCCCGTGAAACCTCTCTCCGCTCCGGTGCAACCTCTCTTCGCTCCCGCGCAACTCGGCCTCGAGCCTTCCGAACCCGCCCCGGTGCGGCCTCTCCGCGCCCCGCCGAAACCCCTTCGCGCCCCTTTGAAGCCTCTCTTCGCTCCCACGCAACTCGGCCGCGAGCCTTCCGAACCCGCCCCGGTGCGGCCCGCGGCCGCAGCGGAGCGGATCCTCCAACGCCTCGACTGGCAGGTTATCCGCCGGTTGGACGGCCTCCTTCAGGGCGACTACCGCAGCCTCTTCCGCGGCAACGGGCTGGATCTGGTGGACCTGCGCGAGTACCAGCCCGGAGACGACGTGCGATACATCGATTGGAACGTCACGGCGCGGATGGATGCGCCGTACGTGCGCCAGTACGTCGAGGACCGCGACATAACCGCCTGGTTCCTGCTCGATCTCAGTCCGTCGGTTGACTTCGGCACGGTCGCCACCGAACGAGACAAGCGAGCCGTCCTGATCGACTTCGTGGCCACGCTCGCACGGTTGCTGACCCGCCGAGGCAACCGGGTCGGCGCGATGTTCTACGGCAGCGCCGTCGATCGCACCATTCCGGCGCGAGGCGGTCGCGACCAGGTCCTCCGGATGATCGAAGACATGCTCCGGCAGCCGCGCCTGGCAACCGCGCCCTTCACGGACCTGACGGCGTTGCTGGATGCCGGGCAGCGCACCATAAAGCGCCGCTCGCTGATCTTCCTCGTCTCCGACTTCATCTGCGTTCCAGGCTGGGAGCGGCCGCTGAACCTGCTGAGTCAACGCAATGAGGTCGTCGCCGTTCGACTGCGCGACCCACGGGAAGTGGAGCTGCCCGACGTCGGCCCGATGATCATGGAGGACGCCGAGACAGGCGAGCGGCTCTACGTCGACACCCACAACGCCGGCTTCCGCCGCCGCTTCGAGGAGGCGGCACGGCGGCGCGAAGCCGAGGTCAACGGCGCCTTCAAGCGGGCAGGGGTCGAGGCGCTATCGCTCACCACGAACGAGGACCTCGTTCGCGCGATCGTGCGCATGGCGACGATTCGCCGCGGGCGACGGAAGTAGCCGATGTCGTTCATCTGGCCGCCCATGCTCCTGTCGGTAGCGCTGATACCGATCGGCCTCCTGCTCTACCGAGCCGTGGACCGGAGGCGACGGCGTCTCCTTGCGGTCTATGGAGGACCCGGGCCCGCCCAGGGAAGCGACGGCCGGCTGATCCGCCTGCGGAACCGAGTACCGCCGGCGCTGTTCCTTTGCGGGCTGGTGGTTATGTCCGTAGCCCTGGCCAGGCCTCAAGCGGTCGTGGCTCTGCCCAAGCAGGAGGGCACGGTCATCCTGGCCTTCGACGTCTCCGCCAGCATGGCCGCCACAGACCTGGCGCCGACCCGAATGGATGCCGCCAAGGCAGCGGCCAAGGAGTTCGTGGCGCGCCAGCCCTCGAGCGTCACGATCGGGGTCGTGGCCTTCAGCGATTCCGGCGTCTCGGTCCAGGCGCCCACCAGCGATCAGGGCTCGGTGGTGGCAGCTATCGACCGCCTCACTCCGCAGAAGGGGACATCGCTCGCCTCGGGCATCCTCGCCTCGCTCCGAGTCATCGCCATCGCGGAAGCCGGGCCCTGGGCCAACGACTACTACTCCAACCAGTCACCCGCGCCGACGGCGACTCCCACTCCGACGCCCGTCCCCTCCGGATACCACGCCCCCGCCGTCATCGTCCTGCTCACCGACGGCGAGAACAACGAGTCACCCGACCCGCTGGCCGCCGCACAGACGGCCGCCGACCAGGGAGTTCGGATCTACACGGTCGGCATCGGCAGCGCGGCGGGCACGACCATCACCCTGAACGGATTCCAGATCCACACCCAGCTCGATGAGGCGACTCTCCAGCAGATCGCCACCCTGACCGGCGGCGCCTACTACGCCACCTCGGATGCTCAGCAGCTGCAGTCGATCTACGGCAATCTCGACACTCAGCTGGTCGTGCAGCCCCAGATGACGGAGATCACGTCGCTTCTCGCCGGCCTGAGCCTGCTGTTGCTGATCGGTGGCGTCCTGACATCGCTGCTGTGGCTCGGTCGGCTGCTATGACGGAGCGCGGATAGGTGGACTTCCTTTGGTCGGATCTGCTCTTTCTGCTGTTGGTGCTGCCCGTCGTGGTCGCCATGGCAAGACCTGTGGTCATTCTTGCGGTGCCGACGAACCAGACCACCATAATCCTGACGATCGACGTCTCCGGCAGCATGTGCTCGGCCGATATTCCGCCCAGCCGGCTCGAGGCAGCCGAAGCCGCCGCTGCCGCGTTCATAAAGAGCCAGTCCTCGTCGACGCGAATCGGGATCGTGGCCTTCAGTAGCTTCGCGGCCGTCGTCCAGGCGCCCACGAACGATCAGACGGCCCTGCTCGACGCACTCCACAGCCTGGCGACCGGGCGAAGGACCGCCATCGGCGACGGCATCCTCGCCTCGATCGATGCCATCTCGCAGGTCGATCCGGCCGTGGCCAAGAGCCAGACAAGCTCGTCGACGGGCACCGCGCCTGCACCAGTGCCAAAGGGCGACTACGCCCCTGACATCATCGTCCTGCTGACCGATGGCGCCAGCAACACTGGCACGCCGCCGCTCGATGCCGCCCAGCAAGCGGCCGATCGGGGCGTGCGGATCTACACGATCGGCTTCGGCACCGCAAACGGCGGGGCCATGAGCCCGACATGCGCTCCTCAGTTCGTGGGCCGTGAACCGGGAGGTGGCGGCATCGCGTATGGCGGCGGTGGGGGCGGCGGCGGTTTCCCGAGAAGGATCGACGAAGCGACGCTCAAACAGATCGCTTCCATCACCGGCGGGACCTACCACCCGGCCGAAACCGCCGGTCAGCTCGACAGCGTCTTCCAGAACCTGCCTACGAACCTGATCATGGAGCACCAGGTGACGGAGGTCAGCGTGGCGTTCGTGGGAATCGGGGCGTTCTTCGCCGCGCTCGCGATCCTCCTCGGGAGAGTCTGGCGGCCGTTACCGTGATCTCGGAGCAGTCGCGAGGTCGGCCCCGACCATCGTCGGCTGGGCGTCGACCAACCTCTGGATTGCACCGCGACCAGACGGGGCATCGCGGGCTTCCTCGTCTGGTCGTGGAACAACGCCGCCCCGACCACGGGCAACTGGCCTGTTGGACCCGGCGACCCGACGATCGGGGTGATCGACTCCTACTGAGCCTGGCCTTGCCATGGGCGGGAGGATGGCCCGTTCTCGAGCTGAGGTAGCCTTGGCCCGACCAGGAGCGTCGAGCGAAGCGAGAGACTCAGTGACGGAACCATGGAGTCGCCAAACGATCCCGCTCATCCACGATGGGCTGGACCGGCCGTACCTGCTCCAGGCCCCGCCCATCGCGGGTGCGGATCGCCCCCCGCTGGTCCTTGAACTCCACGGTCGCGGCATCGACCCCGTGCGGTTCGACCAGATGACCGGCTTCGGGGCGTTGGCGGACGAATGCGGGTTCGCCCTCGCGCTGCCCAGCGCCGTGGGAGAGATCTGGAACGACGGCCGCGTTCCGTCGTTCGAACGCGACGGGCGACCGAACGACGTGAGCTACCTTGCCTCGGTCATCGACGACGCGACGGCCCGCCTGCCGATCGACGAAGCGCGGATCTACGTCGTGGGCATGTCGAACGGGGCCGCGATGACCGGCCGGCTTGCCTGCGAAGTCGCCGGGCGCCTTGCCGCGATTGCCCAGGTCGGAGGCACGGCCGCCGCCACCGTGGCAGCCGGGAGCCATCCGGGCCGACCGGTGCCGATCCTGAACATCCACGGCACGGCCGACGACTACGCGCCCTACGAGGGCGGCGTCCGCCACAGTCTTCGCGGCCGTGTCGTGCTGAGGCGCTCGTTCGGACCCGCAATCGGGATCGATGAATGGGCCCGGTACTGGGTCGCCGCGAACGGCGCCACGGGAGACCCGGCCGTGACCACGCTGCCGCCGGACACGACTGTCCGCACATGGCGCGGCCCTTCGCTGGCGTCCGACGTCACGTTCTACCGCATCGACGGCGGCGGCCACACCTGGCCGGGGAGCAGGTTCACGCTGCCCGGCTTTCTCTTCGGGCGAACGACCCGGACATTCGATGCGACCAGGGTGAGCTGGGAGTTTCTCGCCTCCCACCGACGAACCTGACGAGCTGGGCCGGCGCCGGGGTGCCGAGTACCACAACGACCCTAGGGCTGCCGCTCTTCGACGGTAACCTCGATCAGCGGGCTGTCGGCAACCATCGCCTCGATATCGGTTCGGCCCCAGGCGCGAGCGACGTGCGGAAGAACGGCGCGGCGCTCAGTTTCGTCCGTGATGACCCGGGCCGTTGCCGGCAGGTCTGCCGTCACCCCCTGCTTCAGGTGGAACGTGAACCGCGGATTCGCTTCCAGGTTCGCCAGCCAGCCGCGCTTGCGCTCCGGGTTCGGCCTGCCGCTTATGTAGATGTGCCCGGCGATCACGTGGTAGACGATCTCGATGCGCCGGGGCGCGCCGGTGCGCCTACCCGTCGTCGTGATGTCGATGACCCCGCTATGCGCCAGGGCGCTTCGGATCGAGTCGCCCATCGATGCCTCAGCGGTGGGGGCTACCGGCCCCCGCGGGTCAGCGGCGAGAGCGTCCGGACCTCGTTCAATGGGGGAACGGACGGGTCGGCGGCGACGATGTTGAGCACCACCTGGTCCGCCCCGGCCTCGAAGCGTTCATCCACCTTCCCGGCGATGCGATCGAGATCGCCCCAGGCCACGACTGCCTCGAATAGCGCATCCGAACCGGGAGTCTGCAGGTCGGCCTCAGACCAGCCGATCCGGATCAGGTTGTTGCGATAGTTGGCTACGCCGATGTAGTAGCCCATGTGCCGATCGCCAATGGCCCGCGCCGACGCAAGATCGGACGCCTGCACCACCGGCAAGTCCGCCGCAAGGAACGGCTCCGGCCCGAGGATGCCCCGCACTTCCCGAATGTGCGCGGCAGTAGAGAAGTACGGGTATGCGCCGGCCGTGCGCTCGCCGGCCAGGCCGACCATCTTGGGCCCCAGGGCTGCCAGCACGACCGGTGGCACCTGGACCGTGGGCCCGCGCCATGTTGCCTGCCCCATCGCTTCGAGGTATTCGCGCATCGCCGAGAGCGGCCGCTCGTAGTCGTGGCCACGCGCCCGCACCATCGGCGCGTGGCTGACGCCGACGCCCAGGATGAAGCGCCCCGGCCACGCTTCGGCGAGGGTCCGACCACCGTTGGCCATGGCGGCCGGATCCCGGGCCCAGATGTTCGCGATGCCGCTGGCGACGACCAGCCGCTCGGTCGCGGCCAGATAGATGGCGCCGCGCGCGAAAGCCTCCTGGGCCATCGACTCGCCGTACCAGAGGGTGCCGTACCCGAGCCTCTCGATCTCTCGCACGAACTCGAGTTGGATCGCCGTCGGCTTGTCGTTGATCGGTCCGGCGAAGAGGCCGATTCGGCCCGGGTCGATGCCCTGAAGTCTGGCCGTGCTCATGATGGTCTGAGTCTACCGCCGGGCCGGGATTCACGATTCGGCAGGTTGGGCCGTGGCTGGCGGCGCAGAATCCAGGCTACCGGGCCGCCTCGAGCCGGCCCGGGCCGCCTGGCGCGGCGTAACCCTGCCTACCGCAGGCCCCACTGCGACTGCAGGTTCAGAACGTTGTCGCTCGCTTCGGCCTGGAGGACGCTGGCCTGCTCGTCCGGGATGCCGCCGTGGAAGCTCAACCCCTCGGGGCTCTGACGGAAGATCGCAGCGTAGAAGACGCAGGCGGCCAGGTATGTGCCGGCGACGCTGGGATGACTGCCGTCGTCGCTCCAGAGCCCAATCTCGGGGTGGTCGTGGTGGACCACGTACCAGGTGAACCCGACCGGCGCCACCGGGACCTTGAGCTCGTTGGCTATGCCCAGGTAACCGGCGTCGATCTGCTGCTGCATCGCCTCGTAGGTGGGCAGGCCGGACGCCGGCAAACCATCCTCGTGAGCCCAGGTCATGAAGAGGAGGGGGACGGCCCCGACCGCCTGCGCCTTGCCGGCGAGGGTTCGCGCGGCTGCGTACATCTCGTCGCGCCCTGCCGCCGTCGCGGGTGTCTCGCTCTGCTCCTGCAGGACGACATAGGTCCACCCGCCCGAGGCGATCTTGTCGAGAGACTCGGCCGACGCCGCGTGCTGGGCCAGGGTCTCGCCGCCGTTGGCGACCATCGCCACCTCGACCGGGCGGCCGGCCGACCGCGCCAGCTGAGCGAAGGTGGACGGCAGGTCGTTGACGGACGTGTAGCTGTTGCCGAGGAACAGGACGCGAGTGCAGGCCTCTGCGCCGGCTCCGGCGCCGCACGTCGGACCAGCCGTGCCGCTGCAACCCACCGATACCACAAGGCAGGCGCAGGCAGCCAGCCTGGCTGCGGCTCGAGCGAGAGAGCGGGCGAACCTGGCCATCGCCTGAAGTATCGGCAGTCAGGCGATGGTTTGCCGCTCGACATCACGGACGGCCACCTGCATCGCACCGTCGGTAGGACGGCCGGCACGTCGACCGGCAACGGTACTCATCCATTGGCGACACGTCGAGGGTGCTGGAAGTGGATGTGAACGGACAGCGATCCTGTCCGAGATAAGCGGACAGCGACTTTGTCACCCTCGATCCCATGAAGACGAGGGAGACGATCACATTGGACGCTCGGGCTCAACAGCGCCTGCTCATCCTGAC
>Ga0182027_10009207_pt1 | contig 14239 bp, 10 predicted proteins | sample 712E1DmetaG_FD_121300 | JGI IMG/M metagenome (GOLD analysis project Ga0182027, IMG submission 121300) | Permafrost microbial communities from Stordalen Mire, Sweden - 712E1D metaG (Illumina Assembly) | ecosystem: Environmental > Terrestrial > Soil > Wetlands > Permafrost | place: Sweden...
GCGACTGCGCAAGCAACTCGGTGAAATGCCTGACTTGCTCGCATCGCTCACGAAGCTCTGCGCCGTGCCGACGGACATGCCGCTGGCCCTCAGCACGCTGCGCGGTCAGTTCGCGGACAATCGCGAGTGGTGCTCCGATCCTGCGCGGCCTGCGGTCATTGTCGGGACCGTGGACATGATTGGGAGCGGGTTGCTTTTCAGCCGCTACACATGCGGGTTCAAGGCGCGCCCGCATCACGCGGCGTTGCTCGGGCAGGATGTGCTGCTGGTGCATGATGAGGCGCATCTGGAGCCAGCGTTTCAGACGCTGTTGAATTCCATCGTGGACGAACAGAAGCGTTGCGGAGACAGCCGCCCACTGCGTGTGCTGCAACTCTCGGCGACGAATCGAAACGGCGCGGCGGCGGATGATTCTACGCCGCCTCTCAGACTGAGTGAGGCTGACAAAGCGAATGAAACCGTGCGACGGAGAATCCACGCGACGAAGCGACTGCGTCTCACCGCCATTGCCGACGAAAAGCAACTCGCCGACAAGCTTAGCGAACTCTCGCTAGCCCGTCGTGATTCCGGGCGGGCTGTTCTCGTCTTTGCGCGCTCGGTCGAAGCTGTTCAGAAAATCGAGTCCGCCATTGGCAAGGCCAAGCTACCCGTGGTCGTCCTCACCGGCACGATGCGTGGAAAAGAGCGTGACGAGTTGGTGAAAGATTCGACGTTCCTACGTTTTCTCTCACCGTCATCGCGCCCGGATTCATCGCAGAAACCCACGGATGGCACGGTGTATCTCGTCGCCACCAGTGCCGGTGAAGTCGGCGTCAATCTCTCGGCGGATGAACTCATCTGCGACCTCTCGACCTTTGAGAGCATGGCCCAGCGGTTCGGGCGTGTGAACCGTTTCGGAGACATTACCGATTCAACGATTGATGTCGTCCACCCGGAGAGCTTCAAAGCCGACGACCCGATGGATGACGCTCGTGCGCGAACACTCGCCTTGCTTCGCCAACTCGATGGCAACGCCAGCCCACACGCCCTCGGTCAGCTCGACCCGGTGGCCCGCAGCGCCGCATTCAGCCCGGAGCCGAAGATTCTGCCTGCGACCGACATCCTTTTCGATTCATGGACGATGAGCACCATCCGTGGCCCGTTGCCGGGGCGTCCGCCTGTCGCGCCGTATTTGCATGGGGAAGCGGAATGGGAGCCTCCGGAAACTCACGTCGCTTGGCGAGACGAAGTAGAAATCATCGGTGAATCCCTGAGCAGCGTTTATCCGCCAGAAGAATTGCTCGCTGACTTCCCGCTCAAACCGCACGAATTGCTGCGCGACCGCTCCAGCCGGGTGTGGGGCGAACTGGCCAAGCTGGCAAACAACGTCACGGCGAACTCCGAGATGCAACCGCACGTCTGGCTCGTGTCCGATGATGCCAGTGTTGAAGTGAAACTGCTGCGGGATTTCGCGGAGAAAGACACAGAAGAACTTCTCTACGGGCGCACGATTCTGCTGCCGCCTTCCATTGGCGGTCTGTCCGAGCGTGGGCTGCTGGATGGAAAAGCACCGGCTCCCGAAGGTTCGTCACTCGACGTGGCCGACATCGTTGATGGCCCGGACGGTAAACCACTCCGCCGCCGGATTCGTTCCGCCACGACAGATGTTCCACATGAACACCGCGACCTCCGCCTCGTCCGCATGATTGACACTCTGCGCGATGACGAAGAATTGAATGGAAAATCCGAGGAAGCTCTCACCACTCGATACTGGCTCTGGCTGGAAGCCCCGAAAGCTTCCGGTGCGGATAGTCTGCGGAATGCGGGCAAATCCATCCCGCTCGACGACCACTCGCACGATGTGGAAGCGCACGCGCGGGCTATTGTGGAAAAGCTCAAGCTGCCGTCGTCGCTCGCACAATGCGTCATCCTCGCGGCACGTTTTCACGACCTCGGCAAACGGCGGCTCTACTGGCAGCGCGGCATTGGAAATATGGATGCGACGCGATGGCTGGCGAAAGCCGGGCCGGAACTCCGTCCGCGCCTTCTCGCGGAACCGTATCGCCACGAATTCGGTTCGCTGCTCGACGCGGAGAAAGAGCAGGCATTCCGCGTTCTGCCACCGGATGAAAAAGACTTGTTGCTTCACCTGATTGCCGCACATCACGGGCGGGGACGACCGCATTTCCCCACCGACGAATCTTTCGACCCAGACGCCGCTCATGCCAACGCACAGCACCTCGCCGCCGAAGTGCCGTGCCGGTTTGCCCGGCTGCAACGCCGCTTTGGCCGCTGGGGTATCGCCTATCTCGAATCCCTGCTCCGCGCCGCCGACTACGCCGCCAGCGCGGGCATCGAACCGCTTTCGGAGCCAACGTCATGAGTGAACCCGCCCACACCATCCGCATCCGTGTGGATGCCACGAACCCCGGCCAGTTCTTCGCCTGCTGCGGCCTGTTGGAATTGGCCGCGCGGCTCAGTCCCGGCGCGTTGGGTTGTTTTGAAAAGGATTCGTTTGTGATTTCCGACGGGCCATCGCTCGAAACGCTCATTGCGCGCATCGTTGTCGCCGAATTGAAGCAACTCGACGCCGACGACACGACCGCTTCGCCCATCCAGATTTCCACGCCATTTGGCCTTCGTCTCGACTGGTGGAAAAGCGGGGACAAAACCTCGTCCGACCTCAAAGTTTGGGCCGGAACAATGGAGAGTTTCCGCATCACCCGCGCGATGCAGCACGCGATGCGTGACCCGGTGTTTTCCACCGCTGAAATTCTCAACGTCGGCATGGTGGCGTTCGACCCCGACGATTTGGAAAAGAAGGTTGAGCCGTTCTACTTCGACGCCCGGCGTGGTCCGAACGCCCACTCGCGCGACGTTGGCTTTGCGCCGAACGACCTCGGCATGACGACCATCGCTTCGCCTGCCGTCGAACTCCTCTGCCTCATCGGATTACAGCGCGTGCGCCCGGTCTCCGCAGGCAAGCCGCGCCTCTTCGACTACCACACATGGTCTCTCCCGCTGCCTCCCGTGCTCGCACCCGTCGCGGCGGCGGGGCTTCTGCCTGATGCTGGAGCGCGCGGCTACCGCTTCGAGAGCTGGTTCCGCACGGGCCAGCGAAAACACAAGGCTTTCATCACCGCAAAACCAATAACCACATCACAACCATGAGCAACGACATCACACGATTCGATAAATACCTCACCAGCGCCGGCCCTGCCGCGCTGGTCATCCGCGAATACCTTGTCCCGGTGGAAGGACCGGACGGCGTTCTATTTCCTCCCACCTTTGCCTCCGGCGATGGCTTTCCCGGCGGCTACAACATTGATGGCGAAGCCAATGGCGAAAAGATTGCGCTGATTGACACCGTCGGTGCGCAATCAAATCGCATTGAGCCGATCTTCACCGAGCCAGAATACGCCGAGCTTGTTCCTCAAGTCGTCATCAAGGCAGGTGCAAAATTCGTGAACTTGCTCCAAGCCAGCCACCGTGCTGGCGATGCCATCGTCCGCTGCACGCCGCTTCAAGTGGAATTGGAAAAAGCATTCAGGGAGTTGCTCGACGGAAACGCCACAGCGTTGGCGAAAATCGCTCCCACGTCGCTCGTCTTCGGCGTTTGGGATTCCCGAAAGACTCAGGCAAAAATGCCACGGCTTATCGCCTCGACGATTCGCGCCTACAACGTGCGACGACTAACCCGCCATGCCCAATTCAATCCGACGATGGACTACGTGGCCGCAGGAGTCCTGACGGAGCCGGAAGACCTGCGTGACTCGGAAGGAAAAATCATCGGCAAGCATCCGTTCGCACAACGTGGATTCACCCATGTGCCAATCACGAAGAAGGAGAACACTCACGGAGGAGTCATTGCCGACGGCGGAATCCGCCGTGACGCGACACTTGCGCTTGCCGCGCTGAGTCTCATCAAAGCTGGCTCGGACAAGGAATCCACCCAACGCCTTCAGAGATACATTCTAGGTCTGGCGCTCGTCGCATTCACACGGCTGCCCGGTGGCTACATTCGGCAAGGAACGCTGCTCGTTTCCGACACCCGCGACGGCATGGGTCGGCAATCGAACGAAGTTTTTCCTGACGGTAGGCGCGTGCCGTTCGCTGTCACACATGAACAGGCTCTGGCTTTCGCCAAAGATGCGGCAAAGGCTTTCGGAGTTGGCGAGAATCGCAATGTGGTCTTCGACGCCAAACTTGCCGAAACAGATCTGAAGGAAGCCAAGAAGGAAGGCAAAGGCGGGAAAAAGAGTAAGGCGAAAAAGGCTGATGCGGCTGACTCCGGCGCGGACGCTGAACAGAACGCCGAAGCAAAAGCTGAATAACCGGACATTCCTATGCCGGAATATCTCTGTATTAGCATCCGCTTCCTCGATGGAGCGTTTCACGGGCGCGCCGATCAAGGCGAACCCGAGTGGCCTCCCTCGCCGTTACGGTTGTATCAGGCCATCGTCGCCGCTTCCGCCGCCCATTGGAACGAACGACGTGGACTACGCCATGCGGAACCTGCGCTTCGGTGGTTTGAGCAATTGCCACCGCCCACCATTGCCGCGCCACCTGCGCGTGAGGCCCAGGGCTATCGTCTCTACATTCCCGACAACGTAGGCGACCTCGTCGGCAAATCTTTGTCGCGCGCCGGCGAAGGAAGCATCGCGGATTACCGCACCGAGAAAGCAATCCGCCCGCTCATCGTCCCCGACGAGACGGCGGTGCATTTCGTGTGGAACCTTGCAAATGCGCCCATTGGTTTTGCGGAGCATCGTGAAGTCCTTTTCGCCGCCGTGCGTTCCATCACGCACGTCGGCTGGGGCGTGGATTTAGTCGTCGCTGACGCTTCGGTGGTTGATGAAGTCAGCGCAGTGAAACTGCCCGGCGAACGCTGGCAGCCAGCGACAGACGGAACTGATACTTCGCTCCGCACTCCAAGAGCAGGCACGCTGGAAGACTTGAACCGTCGCCATCACGCTTTTCTGAATCGAGTTACGAGCAACGGCAGTTTTGCTCCCGTTCCGCCGTTGACCGTTTTCGGCATCACGGACTATCGCTCCGGCTCGGAGGCACCGAGATTTCCGTGCGCGGTGTTTGTTTTGAGAATGCCAGACGACAGCGGCTTTCGCGCGTTCGATGCGGCGAGGCGCGGCCTGCATGTCGCCGGGATGTTCCGGCACGCCGCAAGCCGCCCGGAGATTTCGCGTTGCATCGGATGGAGCGACGAGGCTGCGCGCCGCATTATTCTTGGCCATGCCGAGACGCCCGGCGCACAGCACCAGCCCGTAGAGGGCGCACGCATTGCATTTCTGCCGTTGCCCAGCATCGAAATGCGCGAAGGACAGCAACGCGTCGTTGGCAACATCCGCCGCGTCCTCGTGACGGCGCGCGGCAGTCTCGCACCACAAGAGTTTCGCCGATTTACGCAGCGCCTCGACGGTCAGGAACTCACCAATGAAAAAACGCATGAGACCGCCGCGCTCATTTTCCGCCACGGCGAGAGCGACGGCGCGATCCGCCCGTATCTTGAGAAATCCGTGACCTGGGCCACCGTCACACCCGTCATCCTCCCTGGCTACGACGACCCGCGAAAGCTCCGCCAGCGCCTCAGTGCCAATGGAGCACAGCCACTTTCCGTCGAGGAAAAAACGGAAATTCTCCGCAAGCTCGATGAGCGCATCGAACACTTGCTGCGAAAAGCGATTCGCCAGTCTGGCTTCTCCGAAGTGATGGCTCACGATGCTGAACTCGACTGGCGTAGTTCTGGCTTTTGGCCGGGTGTGCAGCTCGCATCGCAATACGCTGTGCCTGAACAACACCGCCGCTATCGCCGCCTACACGTCCGCATCACATGGCGCTCTTCCGACGGTCAGATAATCAAAGTCCCTGGGCCAATTTGCATTGGTGGAGGGAGGCATTCTGGACTGGGACTGTTCGCTGCCTTTGATGACATGATTCAAATCGCCCGCAACCAATCAAGATTATGAATAACCAAGACCCATCGGCTACGTCCGAAAATCGTTTGAGCGAACCGGAATCGTCACTGACGACGAGGGGTCTTTCGCCCGGAAGTTCCGGGGCGAGGTCTGGCGGCAGCCGCCAATTGCGCCAGTCCACGACTGAACCAAAGCAGTTGAAGATCGTCGTGCGCGTTGCACCTATTGAACCGCAGCCGAGCAGTTCTCCGACGGAAGAAGTGAAAGTCCCGGACTCACCGGCTTTGAACCCGCCGCTGTCTGAAAAAGCAAAATCATTGGCTGAACCAATAACGGAAGCCGCCGGGCAAAAAGTCCGCGCTGAAGCCGAGCCGCAACAGATTCCGGCCCGGATGATGAACGAGTTTGTTTATTGTCAGCGTCTCTTCTATTACGAATTTGTTGAGGGCGTATTTGTCGAGAGCGTGGATACGTTGCGTGGAGCGGCCATTCATCAGCGGGTTGATTCAGGCAACGGCGCGTTGCCAGCAGCCAAGACAAAGAAGAAGACAGAAAAAACGACGACAGAGGAGAAACCATCAGAAACGGTGGATGTTTCCGCCAAAGAAGCCGAAGCACAGCACAACGAACCAGAAACAATCCACTCTCGTTCCGTGCAAATGGGTTCAGAGCGATTGGGTATCGTAGCCAAGATGGACTTGGTCGAAGTCCGTGCCGGACTGGCCACCGGAACCACACGGGCTGATGATTCATCCAGTGATTTGTTCACGGCGTTGGAAGTTTGTCCGGTGGACTACAAAGCAGGCGCGCCCAAGGAAGGCGAGGAATCCAATGAGCTTTGGGATACGGACAAAATGCAGCTTGGATTGCAGGCGCTGATTCTGCGGGACAACGGATACGCCTGTAATGAGGGTGTCATCTATTATCGCGCTACGAAGCAACGCGTTCGTTTGCCAATCACGTCCGAATTGGAAAATTGGATTCTCCAGAACATCGCCGATGCCAAACGCGTCATTGCCGGGCCGATTCCCGCACCGTTAGTTCATTCCTCAAAGTGTGTGCGTTGTTCGCTTGCGCCAGTTTGCTTGCCGGACGAAACACGAATGCTATCGCAGACCACAGCGAGAGTTGAAGTCGCCGTAGAGGAGAAAAATTCCGAAAGCCCGCAATCCAACGGTGAAGCCCCGCGAAGGCTGATTGCCGCGCGGGACGATACGCGTCCGCTGTATCTCAACACACCCGGTTATCGCGTGGGCTGCAAGGACGAAGTCCTGACAATCAAAGACAAGGACAAGCTCATAGACGAAGTGCGAATGCGGGATGTCTCGCATGTGGCATTGTTTGGCAACGTCCAGATTTCGACGCAAGCCATTCAATCGCTTTGCGAACAGGAAGTCCCGGTCACCTATTTTTCCATGGGCGGGTGGTTCTATGGAATCACACGCGGTCATGCAATGAAGAATGTGTTTTTGCGCATGGAGCAATTTCGTCTGGCGCGTGAGGAGAAAACTTGTCTGGCCCTGGCGCGCCAGTTCGTGCATGGGAAAATTCGCAATCATCGCACGCTGCTGATGCGAAACCACCTTGAGCCACCGGACGCGATCATCGGAAAACTGAAGCGAGCGTCCGAAGATGCACTGGCGGCAAATTCCATCGAGGAATTGCTCGGCATTGAGGGCGCGGCGGCGAGCCAGTATTTCCAACAGTTCGGCGGCATGGTGAAAGTCGAGGACGATTTGCCAGGCCTCGGTCTGTCCGTCGAAAACACCAAGCAGCGCATGTTCAATTTTAACTTCAATCATCGCAACCGACGACCACCAACCGATCCTGTCAACGCGATGCTTTCGCTGGCTTACAGTATGTTGGCGAAAGATTGCACGCTGGCCGCGCTCGCAGTTGGTTTTGATCCTTATCTGGGATTTTACCATCAACCACGCTTCGGCCGGCCGGCGTTAGGTCTGGATTTGATGGAGGAGTTCAGACCGCTTATCGCGGAATCAACTGTGTTGAGCTGCATCAATAATCGCGTCGTCACGGACAAAGATTTTGTGAAAGCGGGCCAGGCGGTAAACCTCACCGCACCGGGACGAAAGCGCTTCTTTCAGACGTATGAACAGCGCATGAGTTCGCTAATTACTCATCCGTTGTTTGATTACAAAGTCAGCTATCGCCGGGCGCTGGAATTGCAGGCACGACTGTTGGCAAAGACGCTAACTGGCGAAATCATTGAATACATCCCTTTAATGACGAGGTGAACCATGCGCACGACTTATCTTGTTTGCTACGACATCGCGGACGATAAACGGCTGCGAAAGGTTTTCAAAACTTGTGGTAATTTTGGCGACCACTTGCAGTTTTCAGTGTTCGAGTGCGACCTGAATCCATCGGAAAAGATTGAATTGGAAACCGCTTTATGCGACATCATCAATCACGACGAAGATCAGGTGATTTTTGTTGGGCTGGGGCCTTCGGAAGGGCGAGGTGATCGGGTCATCTCGGCAATTGGATTGCCCTACATGAAGTTGGATGCGCCATGCTACGTGGTTTGAGACATTGGTGATCTTTGACAATTTAACCCGCGAGCGGCAGGGTGATGCGGAAACCTCCTTCCGCGCTCGCATGACGTAACCACCTTAAAACAAGCTGATAATGACGAGACAACCAGACATCGCAAGCATACAGACACTCAAAACAACGCAGGCTCTCGCAATTCAAGTATTGCGGGCTTGCGCCACAAGGATTAACAGAGAAGCTATTTCCGCCCCCGCGCGGGGGCGGCCCCGTTGAAGCAAGATTCAAGCCAACCTGCTGGATGGTCAAGCACAAATTTCCGCCCCCGCGCGGGGGCGGCCCCGTTGAAGCAATATGGTGCAATGCCAGAAGGTGACTCGCGCGGCGTGATTTCCGCCCCCGCGCGGGGGCGGCCCCGTTGAAGCACAATGTCCATGCGGCAAGCCTTGCGATGCTCCAAGCAATTTCCGCCCCCGCGCGGGGGCGGCCCCGTTGAAGCTGAGCATAAAAAGAAACGCAAGGCACAACAGTCGGCATTTCCGCCCCCGCGCGGGGGCGGCCCCGTTGAAGCAATCAATGCAGTAAGTGGTCCCACCAACGGCATCACGATTTCCGCCCCCGCGCGGGGGCGGCCCCGTTGAAGCTACCACCTTGCAGGCATCCTTGCAGTCCGCCAATTGATTTCCGCCCCCGCGCGGGGGCGGCCCCGTTGAAGCGAGTAGTTTATCGACGTAGAAGTCGCGTAGGCGGCATTTCCGCCCCCGCGCGGGGGCGGCCCCGTTGAAGCCAATTGGCCGCTATCGCCGACTTGCCCGCCACGAATATTTCCGCCCCCGCGCGGGGGCGGCCCCGTTGAAGCCCTGACCTTCGGCGTGGTTGGAGATTACGAACATGTATTTCCGCCCCCGCGCGGGGGCGGCCCCGTTGAAGCATATTTTGTTCGTTGAGCCGGAGCCCCTATGAGGGATTTCCGCCCCCGCGCGGGGGCGGCCCCGTTGAAGCTGACCGTTGAGGCGTCGGCGGCAAACAGTGCCGTCAGATTTCCGCCCCCGCGCGGGGGCGGCCCCGTTGAAGCATCGCCGTAAAGACCCTTTTCACCACGTTTTCCACGATTTCCGCCCCCGCGCGGGGGCGGCCCCGTTGAAGCACCGTCGCCGGGAACTGGGCGAACATTATCAAATACATTTCCGCCCCCGCGCGGGGGCGGCCCCGTTGAAGCGAAACCGAACATGGCGCGGGTGCGGGCGGCGGTGATATTTCCGCCCCCGCGCGGGGGCGGCCCCGTTGAAGCCAAATGGGAACACCCTGAATTTACTGGACGATGAAAATTTCCGCCCCCGCGCGGGGGCGGCCCCGTTGAAGCGATAACCTTGTCAGCGGCGGTGCGGATGGCGGCGCGATTTCCGCCCCCGCGCGGGGGCGGCCCCGTTGAAGCCAATGTCCATGCGGCAAGCCTTGCGATGCTCCAAGCAATTTCCGCCCCCGCGCGGGGGCGGCCCCGTTGAAGCCGTCACCGTCACCGCCTGCCCGTCCATGCCGGAACTATTTCCGCCCCCGCGCGGGGGCGGCCCCGTTGAAGCCATTCGTGCATCTTCGCCTCTTTAGGCGGGGGAAGCTCATTTCCGCCCCCGCGCGGGGGCGGCCCCGTTGAAGCGGGGTTTCGGCGAGCTTCATGTAGCGTCGGGCCGTGATTTCCGCCCCCGCGCGGGGGCGGCCCCGTTGAAGCCCGATGGAAGTGTGCCTTTTGACGGCGGCTTGCGATATTTCCGCCCCCGCGCGGGGGCGGCCCCGTTGAAGCCCGAAAGTGGGCACGAAGAAACGCCCGCGCCGCAATATTTCCGCCCCCGCGCGGGGGCGGCCCCGTTGAAGCAAACTGAACTTGGAGGGGCTTGTCCTCAGATGTATTATTTCCGCCCCCGCGCGGGGGCGGCCCCGTTGAAGCCAGTTCGGATATTTCGCCCTTCAATGTTTCCTGCCTATTTCCGCCCCCGCGCGGGGGCGGCCCCGTTGAAGCTTGCTTTCGCGGGAACGGTCTTTCAATCCTTGATGTCATTTCCGCCCCCGCGCGGGGGCGGCCCCGTTGAAGCTATTTCTGAAATCACCAACCTTCCATTCGTGATTGTTATTTCCGCCCCCGCGCGGGGGCGGCCCCGTTGAAGCCAAATAGTTAGTCGGGAAAGCATAGGCAGTTAAGAGATTTCCGCCCCCGCGCGGGGGCGGCCCCGTTGAAGCCATACTGTTACTGTTTGGTTGATTGCCGGTTGTGGTATTTCCGCCCCCGCGCGGGGGCGGCCCCGTTGAAGCCCCTTGGCATGGATGGACATATCGCGGTTGACGGTTGATTTCCGCCCCCGCGCGGGGGCGGCCCCGTTGAAGCAGGTGCAGGCGTTGACCGACGAGGCCAACGCCAAGCTATTTCCGCCCCCGCGCGGGGGCGGCCCCGTTGAAGCCAACCTTCGACTGGATGTCCAACCGGGCGCACGCCATTTCCGCCCCCGCGCGGGGGCGGCCCCGTTGAAGCCTGTTTGCGGGATTGGATTCAGGATTTCAAGGCGCGATTTCCGCCCCCGCGCGGGGGCGGCCCCGTTGAAGCCAGATTGAGTGGGGCGGGGCGGATTACCTGGTGGGCATTTCCGCCCCCGCGCGGGGGCGGCCCCGTTGAAGCACACGGTTCGGGCTGCCCGGCGCCTCCTGGCGGTGCATTTCCGCCCCCGCGCGGGGGCGGCCCCGTTGAAGCTCGATTGCGTCTCGCAGTCAAAATCGCCGTGGTTCGATTTCCGCCCCCGCGCGGGGGCGGCCCCGTTGAAGCCATTCACAAGGTCGCTTCCTCCCTGGCCGGCCTGAATTTCCGCCCCCGCGCGGGGGCGGCCCCGTTGAAGCAATTTTCGTCCGCAAAGCGTTGCCAGTTCACTCATTTTGTTAGAATCTCATTCTGGCTGTGGAAACACGACTGAACTCAAATTGCGCAAATACCCAAAGGCGATTATGAAAATCATCTTTGGCATGGGGTTTGATGGCTATGAAACGGTTTTACCAACACAGTCGCTAGCGATGCCGGTATGTGGGCCATTGGGATTGTTGCAGCTACTTGAGACGCGGCTAGGGTTAAAAGCGAAAGCAGTTAGTTTGGCTCATCGAGTAGTTGAATTTCGACAAATTCTTGAACAGATTTCAATCAAACGTCCCGCCTTTTACAACGAGTCTTTCAATAAAGACCCCTATGCTGTCGCGGAAACCTTGCTGCAATGGCGAGATACTTTGATCGAAGCGGGTTGGGATGGCTTGGCATCCGCAAGCGACTCGTCAAGAATTCAAGACATGGCCGCCGTGGAAGCACAGACGGCAAACCGCCTGCCACCCGGTAATGCTGACCGGCTTCGCTCAGTTTTGATTGAACTCAACTATCGTTCGCCAAAACTCGATTCATTGACGGTGCGTGATCCGCAGAATCATCTGCCAAAACTTTGGCGGCTAATCTGTGAAAAACTTGATGCGCGGTATGAAGGTGTCGCCTTAAATTCGGCAACCGATGCGAAAGGCGAAATATCAGACCTCGTCCAAATCCAGTCAGTGCTACGCGAAAGCCATTCTTCGCAGCGTCTCAAGTTGAGAGGTGACCGGTCAATATTGTGCCTCACAGCGTTTTCAGAAGTCACGCTTGCGAACGGTGCTGCACAGTTGCTCCAAAACCTTCGACACACGTCCAACGCAACGACCACGCTGGTTGCAGCGGAAAGCGCTGGCCCATTGGAACAGGCACTTTCCTCGCTAAATGAGCCGACACTGGGGTTTCAACCTGGTTCGACCGCTCGCCCGATACCGCAGGTGCTGCTGCTTGCACTGCGACTATATTGGAAGCCTGTTGATCCCCGTGCTCTGCTGGAATTTTTAGCACATCCCGCTTGTCCGGTCGCTGGTGCGCTACGGTTCAAACTTGCGAATGTGATTGCGGAATGTCCCGGCATAGGCGGGCCTCAATGGCAGGCAGCCATTGCCGCAACCAAGGAGAATATTGAAAACCACGGCAAGCTCAACGCGGATGAAAAGAAACAGGCAATTGAGCGAGTTGAGCAAGATTTGAAGAATTGGCTGGTGGTTGCCGAGTTTGATGCCAAAGCAGGGGCAAGCGGTGCAAAACTTTCGGAATGTTGTGCGCGCGTGGCACGGTGGGCGGCTCTCCAGTCGGTCGCCGATGGCGTGTCAATTATCGAGGCGCATCAATTCCGGGCGCTTGCCTCGCTCAGTTCGGAAATGGCCGAACTGCTCCAGTCACACGCCGCCATCACCCGAAGTCAGTTGGAACGGTTATTGTATCAAGTCAGCGGCACGGGCTGGCCCGGCGGGTCAGCAATGGAAGAACTTGGCCACGTTCACCGAGCGGCACATCCAGGTGCCGTAAATGAACCGGTGGATAATATGGTATGGTGGAATTTCAGCGAACCTGCTCCTTCTGCCAGGTTGCCGTGGACAACACAGGAACTGGAGCAGCTACACTCGCATGGTGCCGCATTCCCAACGCCGGAAACCTTGGCGGAGATGGAGACCACGAGATGGCTTCGGCCAGTCTTGGCCGCTAAAAAACAATTGGTTTTGGTTTATCCGCGTGAACGTGCCGGAGAACCTGTCGCCCACCATCCCTTGCTTACCCGATTGCTTTCACTTCTTGATAAAGCGAGCAAACCGTTACCGATTGTTGATTTGGATTATTTAGTTTCCGCCGGTAAAGCCGACGCGCCGTGGCATTTCGCGCAATCGAACCATCGTCCGCTGCCAGCATTGCGCCGCTGGTGGAAATTAAATGTCTCCGAGCACCTTCAAGCTAGAGATGCTGAGTCATATTCGAGCGCCGAAAAATTTATTTACAACCCAAGTGCGTGGGTATTGCACTACAAAGCCGGGTTAAAAACCGGGCCAGTCGCCAGTCTGCGTCTGCAAGCTGATTATCGGCAAGAAGGCACATTGCTTCATCGAGTGCTTGATCTTTTGCTGGCCACCACCGGAAAGCCGGTGAACTGGCAAACTTGCTCGCAATCAGAATTAAATTCATGGCTGGAACAAATATGGCCGCCACTGCTTGAACAGGAAGGAGCTAACCTGCTGCTTCCTGGGAAGCGGGCGGACGCTTTGAAGCTTCAGGAATTGGGCAAGCAGGCTATCTGGGAACTTATATTTCAGTTGCGTCAGGCAAAAGTGGTGGAAGCCCGTGCGAATCAAACACTGCAATCGGTGTCATTTGTCGGAGGGCAGATCGGCGGCATTATTGATTTATTGGCGCGAAACCAACAGAACCTTATCGCGGTGGTGGATTTGAAATTTGGCGGAATGGATGTCCGGGAGCAGGAGCTTCGCGAAAACCGTCCGTTGCAACTGGCGATTTACGGTCATCTCTTGCGTTGTCAGGGGCAAAAGGAATGGCCAGCAAGCGCATTTTTCCTCCTTCGGCGGCGGCGACTCATTGCGACGACGAATACATTCTTCCCAGATGCGAAAGTTGTCGCATCCAAATTTCCACCCGGCGAGCTTCAGCAGTGCTGGACGGACTTCGAGCAGGTCTGGCGTTGGCGTCGGCAACAACTCGACGCAGGTTGGGTTGAGCTGACACCGGTTGCCTTAGATGTGTCCGAGAGTCCCGATGAAGCACCTGACTCAACTCCGCCGCTCGCCCATTGGGCTGCAACCGAAGACCATTCCAAGTATAACGATTTTGATGCTTTAACCGGCTGGAGGGCAGACGCATGAAAACGAATATCACGTTTATCAGTGCGAGCGCAGGCAGCGGCAAAACCCACCGTATCACGGAGGTCATTGAGGATCAC